>Ga0209550_10000012_pt1 | contig 119421 bp, 104 predicted proteins | sample LauGreSuBDMM15SN_2_FD_187567 | JGI IMG/M metagenome (GOLD analysis project Ga0209550, IMG submission 187567) | Freshwater lake microbial communities from Lake Michigan, USA - Su13.BD.MM15.SN (SPAdes) (version 5) | ecosystem: Environmental > Aquatic > Freshwater > Lake | place: Lake Michigan... | reverse complement strand
GTTAAAAAGACGGAAATTATTCAACATTTCAAAATGTGGTTTCAACAGGAACAAGGAAATAACCGAAAAATGCCAAAAGGTCAAGAATTATGTGACTATATTGATAAGAAATTCGGATTACATAAATCAACTGGATGGCATGGATGTAAGATAGTATATCCGGAAGTTGAGGAAGATATTCAATTTGAATAAATAATTTTGATTAGGTAGGGGGTCAAAAGAATCCTGAGAAAATATTAAGAAAAATAAAAATAAATTAATTTATCTATTTTATTTTTATTTTTTTTATAAATTTCATTTCAAATACCGAATAAAATTAAAGGGTTTCATATAATATTAATCATATTCAACCCAAGAACGCATAAAAAAGACATCACTTAAAGCAAAATAACTAAAAAATAAAATTGCACCCTTTATTGAAAATGTTGCAATCATTAATGCCAATAATATAAGTAAATTTTTGATTATAGATGATGACCTACCAGAACCAAGTCCAATATCTAAATAAAATGGCACATATTTAACTATAATTAATACTAATAATAAAAATATAACTAAAAACTTGTATGATAAAAGATCAATGCCAGAAATTTGAGTAATAATAAGATTAATAAAAAAAGTAGTTATTACTAGTTTAAATATATTGAAATAATTGTTTCCACTCTCTAAATATGTACACATATTATGGCTATATTTATCTTGTTTATTCAATTTAATATCGCTAGTAAAAGCAATAGATAAAACTGTTCTTTCTGAATTATCATCATTGTTTGGAGGAACTTGATGAACTGTAGTTCCACCATTAAATATAGCTGCATCGCCTTCCTCAAAGTTTATAGATTTAATTTCATTATTGTCGTCTTTACATTGTAACGGACTTATTTCTCCTACTTTTTTAAAACATATTATTACATTGTATATTTCACTAAGATTTTGAGGGTCAACATGCCATAAATGCTGTGAAGTATTTCCATGATATACATAAATAGTTGCTTTATTTACGTTCATATAATATAATTTTTTTCCTATCTCTTTTTCATAAGCTTGTCTAACCTTTTCGCTAATATCAGATATTATTGCTTTTTCATTTTCGCTAAATTTTTCACAACACTGATATGTTGTTGTATTTTTTCTTGAGAATACAGACAAATCATTACCTTCTGGTATTTTTATACTTTGCAATTTCTGTATATCTTCTTTAGTTAATATTTTTTTTACTGGCTCGCAAAATGGCTTTAGTTTTTTATAATAAGTCAAACTATCTGTTCGTCTATACATGTTTATTATTCTTCTGCAGAAATTTTGTCCATACAACTCCATAAAACCAAAATAATCTAAAATAAATAATAATATAAAATAAACGAATGGTGTTAAATATTTTTTATTCTTATAAAATGCATCCCTCTTTTTAATAATCTTATAAAATAAAGAGGATAAATTCATATCTTTCACTATACATTACAATTATAAAAAATTACAATTGTAATTATTTAAATTAATTAGCATTTTAAATGTGCAAATGTGCAAAGATGTAAAATTCTATAAAGTTAATAGAACATTTTTTGGCAACATTTCATATATTTGGTAGACAAAATTTACGATCCAAGCTAATATGGGTGAAGACACAAAAGGAAGAATAATAAGTCCAATTAAAACACCAATTTTTATTTTAAAACTTAAAAAGGATTCAAATGCGAAAATAGAAATGGCAAAAATAATGATTGTAATAATATAAATAATAATTAAAATGCTGTAATATTTGTTCAAAGATAGAACCCCTTCGTTTTCATAATATGTTTTTCTCTCATTTGTAAAAATATCCGAAGTATTATCCTTCAATCCTTTTTTTAAATCCTCATTTTCATCTTTATATTTTGTATATAAATCAAGAACATTTTGATAATTGATTAATAAACTACTATAAGTATCAATATTTGCATTTATACTTGAAACTTGTTCATCAAATGTAGTTGTAAATATTTCGGATACTTTATCTGCTTTTTCATTCAAGGATGTATCTAGATACTCATCGTATCCGGATTCTCCTTGTGTAAATGTAACATAATTTTTTTCTGCGATTTCTACATTTTCTTCTCCAGAAGATGCATTCATTTTTGCTGCTAAATATTTATCTTTTAATTCTTGAGACTTTTTCCGGTATTGACAATCTGAGTCACAAGTAATAGCACTTCTTGCTTGTTCTAACATTGTATTAAAGTGATTGGATGAAGCAAGAGCAGCTAAATTTGTATTTGTGTTGGTATTTATATTTGCATTGGTATTAGTCGCGGTATTTATATTACTACTATTTATGGTTGACATATATTATATTATATATTTATAAGAATTAAAACATTTTATTTATTATAAATTTATTATAGTTTTTTAACCGTTTTTATAGTTTTTTTCATTTACATTTTATAGTTTACATTTTATAATTGACAAAACTGTCACTCATCTTTGGACCATACTGATTATTTGTAAAACCTTGTTTGTATTTATTTGTTGTTGAATTTTTAGTCAAGACTTGATTCACCATGGATTCCGTCATAAAGGATTCTACACTATTGTCATTTGCAGGAACCGAAATATCTATAATACATTGATTATTAGAAGCGTCCCAAATTAATCCACCTGCACAACAGTCTTGTCCAATACATGTTAAAGGATTACCATTTTTGTTTGCCCATGGATCATTTTCAAGACCATTTTCAAGACTATTATCCGTAGTTTCCGTTACATCTCCTCCACTAGCATCAAAATAAAAATCATAACTTTTGTATTCCATATTGTTACGGCTAATAATAGAAAAGAATCGTCTCCAGAAGTAAATAGCACCTATTAAAGCAATAATAGCAACTAAAATATAATAAGCAATATTTGGTAAATATCCTTTATTATTGATGATTGCTAAAATAATAATCGGAACTAAAGTAAAAATAATGATTTTCATCATATCTGCATGTTCAGCATATTTATCTCCAAAATAATTGTTGATTTCTACAAGACGTAATTTATTATTTTTTTCTTCTTGTAAGGTAGCTAAATTCGCCTTGGACTTATTTAATTCTTCTTCAATAATTTGAATGGCGGAAGTTTGTTCCTCTAAGGTTCCTTGGGAGGAAGCTAAGGCACGTTGGAAAAAACTATTTACACCACCCATTGTCTGATATAAGTTAATACGCATTTGGGATAACTTCTCAATTTTATCAACAATTTGTTGTTTTTGTTCAGGAGTTAAATTTGGATTTGTTTCTAAACTATTGAATAATTGTTGTTCCATGGTTTGTAATGATTGAATATCATTAATCATATCTTGTGAATTTTCTCCAACATTAGGTAAAGGTATTTGTCCTGACATATTATTATATAAAATATAAGAAGATAATTTATATAATTTTCTTTTAATTCTTTTTCTCTCTTTTTTCCTTTTCTCTAATTCTTTTTACTAATTCTTTTTACTAATTACTTTTCTTTTTAATAATATTCATAGAAACAATGACTGTTCCGATTGCAATAATAGACCAAAATAAATAACTATAATTTTTTTGTAAAACCATAATATCTGTATCATTTAATATATTATCTATTCCATTATCCACATTTGCAATCAAATCTTTTGTTTTCTTTAATTCATCTAATTGTATATCCGATTCCATTAAATTAATGCTTGATTGTTCCGTTAATTTATCATTAAACATAGAAAAGAGTGATGTTAAGCCTTGTACACTGCTTCCAAAGGTATTTAGTTGCTTTCCCTTGGTTTTCACCTTTTGTTGTATTTTTTCAAGTGCTTTTTCTAATCCGAATTTTTGGTCAAATCCTCCACCATCTGTGTAACCATTGTATAAAATAGAATCAACACCAATGAGGGTTGTGTTTTCAATGCCATTAGGTAACTTAATAGGCTCTTTACTACGAAGATAAGTATCATCTCTACTTGATATATAAATATCTGAATTAGGATAGATTCCCTTATCTTTTGGCCAACATCTACTTATATCTTTTTGAAAAACAAAACCAGCACAATTTTCCATGGAATTACATGTGGTTTCACATTTTTCTACTGTAGAATTATCATAAGCAGCATTGGGAATATCAGATCCAGGACAATTTACACCCGTAAATTTTGCATAATTTGTTGTAAATTTCAAATTTGTTTGTGGATATTCATGTAAGGCGGCATTTTCATCTACAAAACCGACTTTTCCAAAATTTTGTCTAATTCCTACTTGCGATAAATCGTAGAATCCAGCAGCACCTTGTCCTCCACCTGTATTTCCATCGGTCATTAAATCTTCATTTGGAACCATTTGCCAAGTACAAAGAACCAAGTTTCCATCATTTTGCATGACTAGTGCACATTTTCCATCTATTGACCCAATAAATTCACCCCGTGCTAATGTTTTACCACTACGAATCCATGGAGCTCCAAATTTTCCTTTTGCTGCAGCATACATAGGATTTGCGTCTTGAACTTTATCTTTTGTTCCAGATTCCCATATTTCCCCTTGATTATCACTTGGTGAATATCCTCTATGTAAACTCATATTTCCATCATTACTAATTTCTAAACAATAATCTACTCCAAAAGTATCACTATTAACATATACTGCATTAGACCACCGACCTCCACTATATTTTCCATCACCAAGTTTTGTACAATTCGTTGCTTTTCCATATCTTCGTGCCGCATTTAATCCACCTCCATCACCATACATAGCAAGAAAACATTGTCCATTTTCTCCAGTTGTAGTATCTTGTAGTCCAAATAAACCATAATTACGTTTCGTTGCTTCTTGTCTACAAGATTCATAATTAAATTTATGTTTTCCCCCAGATATATATTTGTTCATAGCTCTATTTCCCCGATCAATATAACATCCATAATAATTGGGTGGAACTGCTTTGTCATTTGGAGTACTAAAGATTGTCTTTCCAGTAGAATCAAATACTTCTAAAGATCCAAATTTATTTAATAAAGCACTCACACCTTCTCCTGCTGTTTTTGATTCCCATAAAATAATAGTAGATCCAATTCTTTGACTTTGTCCTGCTGCTGTCAAACTAACATAATCATTGGTGACCGCACAATATCCTTTTGATTTCTCGGTACTTACATCTTGCAATCCAAAATATTGATATCCATTCATCATTGCACTTTCCTTACACATATCGTATGTGTATGTGCCATTAGACGTACTATCTCCTTTCTTAATGGAGCCAGCAACTAACTCAACTTTTTGTATGGCAGTACTATGGTTCTGACCAGCATTTAAATTAGCAGTAGTTCCATTAAAACTAATACTATATTTTCCAGCTGTTTCAATATTAATCGGAACAGAATTTTTAACCCACGATTTTGTCGGTTTAATAGTATAAATTGTTTTGTCATTTAGTTTAATATCTAACGGATTAAATACTTTATCATTACCATAAGGTCTTCCAATTGCATAAACACTTAACGTATAGGTTCCCACGGGCATATTTAAGGTTTGTTTTATATTCCCATTTCCACGAATACTAACAGCTTGACTTCCATTTGGATAAGGTCTAGGATAAAACAATCTTTTTGAGTTATTCAGTAAATAAACATCACCACGAAATTCCCATCCTGGAACTTTATTTGCACCTGGAAACTCTTTATAACTATTATTCTTCATTCTTGGAGTATCAAAATTCCCATTTTGAATTCCATTAAAACCAATCGGTTCAGGAGGAGGTGCTTCACCAATAAATTTGATTTCTGGATTACCTCTTGTACCATACACATCTAAATAATTTGCACTTATATCAGGTGGCAACATTTTATCCACATATATATTATTTCCTTCATAACCACATGACTGCCCTGAGACCATCGGAGTTCCTATTAGTAAGGATGGTGTTGTCGTTGTCATAGAGCCAATTGCATTAATATCTCCATCTCCATCCACTTTTACATAGGCTGTACTTGGGCAACCATTTTTACCAGCAGTATTATTATAGGTGACATTATTATCCGCAGGATATGGTTTGAATACACCATGATTGGTTACGTATCCACAAGCACCATTACTAAGACAAATATTTTGATTTAAATATGGATTTTTGGCAGGGTCAATACGATCATAATAACCTTGTGTTTGTGTAGTACGTGTCTCTATTAAACCATCATATTGTGTTAAAGAACTTTTGTAATTTTTTTTTAATTCGGATACTTTTTTCTTATTTGCTTCTATTTCTTCGGTTTGTTTTAATAAATTTTGGGATTGTTCTGTAATGCTATTTGTATTTGTATCAAAACCTTCTATCAAATGATCATCTGAATATTTGTTATTTGAATTCTTAGTTTTCGTTTTTATTTTATTTTGATAATTTTTAAACAAGTCACCTTGATTTAAAGAAGGTGTTATATTATTATTAAAATTATTATTATTGTAACTATTATTGTAACTATTATTTGTATATATACTTGTCATTAATATAAACAAATAGAAAAATATTTTATTTTGATGCTATAACTAAATAAAAGTAAACTAAAGAAAAGAAAATTTGATAAAAAGGTTTATTTATTCATACTGTTATTTTTTACAATGTTCATAGATAGCAAAACAACACCAACCGCTAAAATAGACCAAAATAAATAGCTGTAGTTTTTTTGTAATACTACAATATCACTATCATTTAATATATTATTTATTTTTAATTCTGTATTCATATTATCAATGATATTTTTTGTTTGACTTAATTCATTTACATAATTTTGAGACCCTTCATTATTGACTTTTACTTGTTTATCAACATTTGTATTATTGTTTTTAAATTTATTCGTTAATTCACTTATTTGATTGGCTAGTAAATTTACTTGAGATTCCATTTGAGATAATTGTTCTTCTTCTACACCTGTAGCATTGATATTTGCTAAACCATAACTTTCTCCAATAGAGGAGGATCCATTGAAATACGATTGAAATAAATTACTATCTACATTTACAACCTTATTTGATGCTCCATTCGGAATATTTTTTGGAACTTTATTTCTTCTATACAAATTTGTCCCTGGAAATGCATCTGTTCCCGTGCCACACATCGTATTTGATTTTGGCAAACAAAGTTTATCATTATTTAATACAAACCCATAACATTCTTCTAATGAATTACATTTGGTTTCACATTGTTTCACATTAGAATTATTGTAAGCCGCATTGGGAATATCAGATCCAGAGCAATTGGTATCAGGAACTTTCGTGTAAGTACTGGCAAAATTCCAGTCATTGGCAGGATATTCATGTAACTCTGAATTCTCATCAATGTAAGCCAATTTTCCAATATTTTCTTGGATTCCTACTTTAGATAAACCATAAAGAGCGGCTGCACCTTGTCCACCACCCATTTTACCATGTGCGATTGTTTGTTCATTGGGTGCCATTTGCCATGTACAAAGGACCAAATTTCCATCATTTTGCATAATTAACGCGCACTTCCCACTTGGTGAACCTATAAAATCTCCTTTTGATAAGGAAGCACCTTGATGAACCCAGTCAGCTCCAAATTTTCCTTTTGCTTGAGCATACAATGGATTTGCTTCTTGAACTTTATCTTTCGTTTCAGATTCCCATATTAATCCTTGACTATCGGTTGGTCCAGTTCCTCGGTTTATTTCCATATTTCCATCATCGTGAACCCATAAATAATACATACCATTAGGGTCAATGGAATAAATTGCATTTGACCACGTACCACCACTATATTTTCCATCTCCAAGTTTCGTACAATTTGTTGCTTTTCCATATCTAAGAGATTGATCTAAATCATTACTAAGAAAACATTGTGCATTTTCTCCAGTTGTTGAGTCTTGTAGTCCAAAAAGTGAATAGTTTTGACTAACAGCCTCTTCTTTACATGAGTCATAATTATATTTACCTATAATCATCTTCATCATAGCACGATCTTCTCTATCCCCATAACAACCCAAATAATTTCCTGAACTGGATTTTTCATTTGGAGTACTAAAAATGGTTTTTCCAGTAGAATCAAATACTTCTATTGCTCCTTGACTGCTTAATGAAGCGCTAACACCTTGTCCTGCTGTATTAGACTGCCATAAAATAACCATCTTCTCGGCAACATTATCTTGTCCTTGTCTTGTTGCTCCAACATAGTCATTAGTGACCGCACAATATCCTTTGGATGTATTCGGATTGACATCTTGTAATCCAAAATATTGAAATCCATGATTGATTGCGGATTGTTTACACATATTAAAAGTATAGGTTCCACTAGATAGTGTATTCGTCTGTGTAGTTGAACTAGAAACTAATTCAATTTTTTGTATGGCAGTAGACCTGTCCCAACTATAACTATCTCCTTTAAACATAAGCGTATAATTTTCGCTTTTTTCAATATTAATAGGAATAGAATATTGTGCCCATGAACCTGTCGGAGTATGAGTATGAATCTTTTCATTATTTAATGTAATAATGACGGGATTAAATGATTTATCTTTCGCACAACAACGTCTTCCAACCGCATAAAAACTTAATGTATAGGTTCCAACTGGCATATATAAGATTTGACTTATACTACCATGATATTGAATAACAACACATTGATTTCCCTTAGGATAAGGTTTTGGAAAATCCCATATTTTTGAACTATTCATTAAAACAACATAATTATCTTGAAGATCCCATCCTGGAACTTTAGTTGCACTTTTAATGTATTCATAAGTATTATCATTAATTTTTGGATTTTCAAAATTTCCATTTTGGATTCCATTAAAACTAGGCGGTGGTTCAACAGGTTCTCCTCCAATAAATTCAAAAGTAGGATTATTATTTGTACTATAAACTCCTACATAATTTGTTTTTACGTGATTAGGAATCAGTTTATTAACATATATATTATTCCCTTCATTTCCACAAGCTTGTCCTTCAACCATAGGATTACCTGTGATTAATGGCGGATTGGTAGGAATGGTTGCTCCTGCTTTTTCATATTCTGAATTCCATGGAATATTACGAACATGAATGGTTTCATTTTGTTTAGGGCAACCATTTTTACCAATTGTATTATTTCTGTTACCAGCATACCATTTAGCTACGCCTTGATTTGTTACATACATGGTCTTATTTCCAATCCTAATATTTTTATTTAAATATTTATTTTTAGAAGGGTTGACACGATCTAAATAATTTTGGTTTTTATTTGCCACCTTTTTCATGATTTCTTGATATTTCTCTAAAGAATCAATGTATTGTTCTTTTAAATTCGCAATCGTATTTTCATCGGATGCAAAATTCGTGGTTTTTAATAGATTATTACTTTCTTTTACAAGGCTATTTTCATTATTATTTATCGTTGTGTTATTGTTTTGAAACCCTTCTTCCATATAAGGAAGATTAATTTTGTTTTTTATTTGCTTTTGATAGGATAGAAATTTCTCTCCTTGAGACAAAAAAACATTTTCTCTTTGCTTTTTTTTTTCCTTTTCTTTATTTTTTTTATATTCTTTATATTTCATCGCATGATCTGTAATAGAATCATTATTTCTATTTGTTCCATTTGTTCCATTTGTATTAATAGAATGATTCATTAATATATTTTGAAAAAAATTTACTACATCAGTCATTAAAATATAAATAGATAAAAAAAGTACTATTTATATTTTTTATAGAAAGACATGAAGAGAGAAAAGAAGAAAGAAACAAAATAAAAAGAGAGATCTATGACTTAGGATGAATGAACCAATTTCATTTTAATAATCAAATAGGCAATTAGCAAAACAGCCACAAAAATAAAACCTTTAATATTATTAAAAATTCCAGACAAAGCTAAAAAGACAGTCATGAGTCCAAATAAAAACATGGCTTCCTTATAAAACCGATTACCAACAATGGATCCACCATTTTGCTGCCCAGTCACAGAATATTTAATCAATAAAAGCACCAATAAAAAAACGATAAATGCTAAAATAATATAATTATAATAATACATTGTCACATTTATTTCGCCATCACTAGTTGCTTCTTGTAACGTTTGATATTGACTAACCATTTCATTAATATGCTCTCTCTCTGCTTCTAATACTTGATAATTTTGTTCAATGGCTTGTGTCTGAGTCATTTGTTGCTGTTGATTTTGTTGATATACAGAAGATGAAGTAGAAACATTCGTTGATATTTGTTTATTTAACTGCATCAATTCATTATTTAATTGTTGCAATTTATAACTATAATAAACTCCTTTTTGAACGATTGCTTTATTTCCTTTTAACTCAATTAAATTTCCGTCACCGCTTATCAATGAACATTTTTTTCTACGTTTATCATAATTTGCACCTGTACATAATTCTGTATCTTGACAAAGTTCCAAACATCTATTTCCATAAACAATTTTACTTTTTTCAGAGATAGGGCTACCTCCATTATACATAAAATCTTTTACTACCATCAAATCATTACTATCAGAATTAATTATTTTTATATATTCTTGATAGGTATTTTGATATTCCGATAAAATAGAATTAAATTGATCATTTAAATTTTGTAATTCAGGAGTTGAACTCATTTATATATAAATAATAAGAAAACAAATTTGTTCTTTTATAAAGAGTAATTATCATTCTATTTTATTTTTTAATAATATTAGTAGTTGTACCATTAGTTGTACTACTACTACTTGTAGTACTAGACGACGTGTTTGAACTACTATATATTAAATAGATGACCCAAATAATAAAAACAATTGCTAAAAACAATAAAAGAACAAAAGAATAATAATTGGAATGTGTCATTAAATCACCTTCTTCTTGGTTTTCCTCTAAATCTTTAAATTCATCCAAAGCTTGCTCTATAACAGCTCTTTCTTCATTTAATTGGTCTCTATTTATTGCAAGATCTTGCGATTTTTTTGAAGACATTTTATTATTACTGAATATCGTTTTTTTATTTGACACTATGATACTAGATATTTTATTATTTATTTTTATTAATTTATCATTTAGCGAATGTGTTCTTTTTAATAAAGTATAACTATGAGTTATCATTGCATAGTCACTATCGGATCCCTTGGTAAGACTTCCATCACTTCCACTTAGTATACATGTTTTGTCATTTGAATTAAAAGTGGCTCCATAACAGCCTGAATTAGAAGAACACAAAGCTTTACATTCTTGTATGGAGTTCGCAGAACTATCTAATATAGGAGTATTATTGGAAGATACAAATTTTTTACCAGGCATTAATTTTATTTTGTTTTTTTTTCCATTTGTATCAGTAGTTGCATCAGTAGTTGCATCAGTTGTACTATTTTTATTTATTTTTTTTATATAATTCATATAGTCCGATTTAGCCTTATTATATTTCATTAAGGTGGTTTGATATTCCATGGTTAACTCTTCTAAATTCAAAGACCCATTATTAGTACTACTACCTATCGTAGGACCATTTTCATCATTTATACTAGTCATTGTTTTATTATATATGTATAAAAATAAAACAATCATTATTTCTTTTCCTCACTCTTTTTCTTCTATTTTTTTCTTAATAAAAAATAAATCCCACTAGATATACTCATGGTTAATAATCCAAACAAAATAAAATAAGGATTATTATTAGGAGTTATAGGATTTATAGTTAATTCATTTGTTAACAAATATTTTTTATCGTTTTTATTTTTTTTGATAATTTCTTCAATATATTGCTCATTGGATTTTCTAATGTATTCTTTTATTTTTTCACTTATTGGAATTAAACTTTTATGAAATGAAAACATAATTACAAATAAAAAATATTTAAAAAATGAGAATCTAATTTATTCTTTTTTCTATTCACTTTTTCTATTCACTTCACTACTTTGTATAATCTAATTTTACTTGAAAACTCTTGAAAATATATTTTATTGTGATCCATGCTACTAAAGTACTTAAAAGTAATCCCCAATTTCGTAAATAAGCTAAATGATATTTTTTTTTATAATCATCAATCATTTCATCCATACTATTTGACCCATCTTCAAGTAATCCTAATTTTGATTTTAACATGACGTTTTCTTCTCTTTCCTCTTCTATTTGTCTATTTATTTCATTTAATTGTTCGTTTAATTTATTTGTATTTGCGCTAACATCGGTTTCAATAGTAGATAAATCAAAGTTTATCTGTTGTAAATTACCTTTGGATACTTCAAAAGTTTGTTGATATTCATTATATTCTTGGTCTTTGTTGTATAAAACATAATTTTTTTTAAAATCTTCCAAGATAAAAGGTAATTTATCCTGTAGTCCCATTATTTTTTCTTTAAAGTTATCGGGATTTTCAAATTCTATCATATCTTCTTCTTCTACAGATGTCATTTTATTTTATATTATTATTTAAATATAAAATAAATATTTCTTATTTTTTTTTATTTTTTTTTCTAAAAAGTCTCATTAAAATCAATAATTTTATCCAAATAATCAGCTGTCTCCAAGTATCCACCAATAAATTTCCCATCAGAAAAAACCATGGGGAACAATTTATAATCTCTCTTTGTGTAAGTCTTTATAAATTCTAAGAAACCCTCTTTATCTTCAATTAATTCTTCGTCACAATTAAAAACGACATATTCCTTCTTTTTTTCATTTACTAATTTTTTTACTTTTAAACAATTGGGACACCCACTTTTTGAATATATTGTGAATCCTGAGAGTTGAGGTTTTTTATTTTCCATTATTATTATTATCCTATTATAAAAAAATATATTTATATATCTTTTTTTATTTCTTTATTTATTGTTTATTTTTTCATAAATAATATTTCTTTTTCTTGTGTATTTATTATATTTTCAAGAAATGGTTGTATATTATTTTTTTTATCCAATAATTTTTTACTCATATGAATCGCCATAGAATGATGTGGAATCATTCCTAATTTATATTGTGTTTCTGTAACCATAAATTGAGTTCGGATAAACCATATATTAGTTATTACTAATATCATACCTATTATAAATATATACATTTCTTGATAAATTAATCCCATAAAAAAAAACATCCATCCACTCATCAGTAGTATCATGTATAAATCATTTATACTAAATCGTATATCATCATATTTATCTACCCATACATTCATCGTAGATAGTAAACCTGATAAAATCATAATAAAAAACATAATAATGTAATGGTTACTACTTGCAAGATGTTTCATTATATAATAATAAATTATATATATTTTTTTTAAAATAGTACAATTTTTGGTTCAACCTTTTCTTTACTTTGTTATAAAATAATTACAATTTTTGGCTCAACCTTTCTCAAAGGTTGATACTAGACACAAACACGATAATAATTTGCTTCTATCGCTGTTTTACTTGGACGAATAATATGACAAACATCCCCTGGTCTTAATCCGATGGCACGAGCAACGGGATCAAATCTAGAAATATCAGGAAATTGAACCTTATTTGTTATATTGTATCTTTCCATAACTTTCAATACTTCTTCACTCGTTAATACGGTATGTTGAGGAACCAATGCATGATTTAATATATTGAATTGTAGTCTAGTAATATTTTCAATGACAATAAAGATCCCGTCCGATTCCCAAATATGTTTCAGTTCATTCGTCAATGTTTCATTGATTTCATCCTTGGTAATAATGTATAAAGTATCTTCTTTTTTCAGTATTTCTTCAATATTAAATAAATCATCAATCATCTCTTGAAGATTTGCAGGACGAATCATTTTCCCTAAATAGTAGCGTATATAAATTTTATTTTTTCTTTTTGTAATTATATCTTCCTCATTTTTTTCTAAAAGCATATCCAATTGATTATTTTGTCTCATTGTATTTACTTCATTAATACTAAAATTAGAATAATCTTTGACGTTATAATTTTGTTTTTCCATTAAATCTAAAATGTTTTTTCTTGATTTGTATATTTCTGAAATTAGGATGTTTGTTTTATTACTCATTATTATATTATTATAATATGATAATGATTTTATTTTTAATTCAATTTTATTTATAAAGATATTTTCTTTGTATCATTTGGTTTTGCTTGTTCCAAATTTTGATCATTTCCAGCATTGATCATAATTATTTTTTTATCTCCAGAATCGGAAGAAGAACTACTTTCTTTTTCTTCCTTCTTTTCTTCCCCTTCTTCTTTTTCTTTTTCTACCGTTAAAATGGATTCCTTAACAACTGGATTAGGAGTAGATTCAGGAACATATTGGATGGATCCAGAAGAAGAAGCTACACTAGGTGAAGGCATGTAAGCAGGGGAAGTTGGTGCGTATTGAGGCGACTCTTGCACAGCATTAGGCGACTCATTACTATCAACAGATGTATATGGAGGCAGAGTTTGGTTTTGCCCTTGTTGCCCTTCTTCTATTGGACGCGGTTTTAATTGATCCGGAATTACAGGCACTTCATTCGGAATTTCATCCAATACACTTTTATTTTTATCATCTTTAGTGATCTGCTTCTTAACTAATAAATTATATGTTTGAATATTCTTTTCCAAGGGTTCTTTATTATGGAGTAAACATGCCATATTATTATCTGAATAAGACATACTTAATAGCTGATCTACATTCTCATCCGTAATAATATGCATCTGAACATTCATCACTTGTAATTCTTGAATTAATAATTTCAAGGAATAAGGAATTCTTAGGATACTAAAAGAACGACCAAATCTCGTCACATTCTTGATATTCATTGTCCCATCTGGATTATTAGAAAACTGAATAGGACCATCCGCTAATGGACTCAAAAAGAGATTTCTAGATTCATTATAAATCGCAATGGATCCTGTCTTGTTACAAACCGCAATATAATACTCATCTCCTCTCACTAAAAACGACTCATTCAAAAAATAGGACATTCCGTGCCCCAAGACTCCGTCGCGCTCCATCTCACCAATACGAAGCCCACCATCATTGGCTCGTCCTTGAACCGGTTGTCTTGTTAATGCCGTATTTGGACCTCTTGCACGATAATTTATTTTATCTTTCACCATGTGTTTCAAACGCATATAATAGGTGGGGCCAATATAAATATCCGATTGCAATTGTTCTCCCGTCATTCCATTATATAAAATCTGGTTTCCAGACGAATTAAATCCTGCTTTCACTAACAATGGAGCATACGTGGAGTAATTACATCCCTTCACTTGAAAAGCAGTACAATCACCAAACGCGCCGTAACTCGTACACACTTTACCAAAAAGGGATTCTATAATTTGTCCGATTGTCATACGAGATGGAAGCGCATGAGGATTAATGATTAGATCTGGACGAACACCATCCTGGGTAAATGGCATGTCTTCTTCTGGAATGATTAATCCGAGTGTACCCTTTTGACCCGCACGCGATGCCATTTTGTCTCCAATTGCTGGAATTCTTTCTTCACGAATACGAACTTTCGCCACATTAAATCCTTCTTCTCCAAGCGTAATAAAAGATTTATCTACATATCCCATTTGTCCCTTCTTTGGCTTTACGGAATCATCAATCCATACATCTTTGTTTTCCAAATTGGAGTTTATTTTGCCTATCAATATAATTTTATCATTTAATGGCGTATTTTCTTTAATCATTCCATGGTCATCTAATAAACTATAATCATATCCTTTCTTTTGTTTAATGACATTGTTTTTTTCTATATTCGCAAATTTAGAATTCATTAATCCAGATACTTTGGAACTTTCCTCTCTTGCCTCATACATAGAGTAATAAGTGGTTCTAAAAATCCCCCTGGCAACCGATCCTTCATTAATTAAAATCGCATCTTCTACATTGTATCCCGTATAAGACATAATGGCTACAATTGCATTCACCCCATAAGGCTGTTCTTCATTGTTAATATATTCCAAGTATCTAGACTTGATTAGTGGAATTTGTCCGTAACTCAAGAGAACACCCATTTTATCAATACGCATTTGATAATTGGAATGATAAACAGAAACGGCTTGTTTACTTTGACCACATGAAAAAGAATTACGTGGGAATGGATTGTTTTCAGGATAAATAATTTGGTTTCCCATGACGCCTAGTAAAAGAGAAGGATCTATTTCAATATGTGTATAATATTTGGATTTTTTCAGATCTTCTTGTGCAATCGCGATTAAAGCGGATTCTTCTTCCGACGTATCAATATAATCAATCATGGATTTATTTTTTTGTAAAGCATTATAAACTACATCTTGGTCTTGATTACTAATATCAGGATACAATTCTTCCAAATCATAGATTTTATTATTTTTAAAAGAAAAACGAGGATCTTCTTTTTTTCTTAGTCCAGAGACAATTTGTTCCCATGTAATAGTGCCTTTATCTAATAATTCAATAATTTCTTTTCTATTGAAACTTTCTTTTCCTGACTCAATGTAATAAATTGGTCTTGTCAGTCTTCCTGCATCCGTGTAAATATTAATTACATTGTTTTCATAATCAAATCCAATACTAGCATAAACGGCAAGTAATCCATTTCTGCGATAAAGTTTCATTGTCTTTACCAGTTCAAGAGGTGTATCTACATTTCCAATCCAAATTCCATTAACAAATATTTTTGTAGTATTTCCCAATATTTCAGGACTACATTCTAATAAGATTTTCATACTTGTATTTGCTCGCAACCATTGAATCATAGGATAAGCCGAACTGCTGCTTGTAATATAGGCACATATAGATAAATGTTTATGAAGACCAATATTTCCTCCATCCGGTGTATCTAGTGGATCTATTAATCCCCATTGTGAACTATTAAGAAGACGCGGACCAATGACTTTGGCACTTGCATCTAGCGGCAGATTTATTTTGCGTAAATGGGATATAAAGGTATTCCAACTTAGACGATTCAAGTCTTGAACGACGCCTAATTTTTTGGTATGTTCTTGCGACCCCCAGTTGCCCTTGAATGCCTTTCTAAACCCTTGTTCTACAATACGATCTTTGAAAAACTGCTTGAAATTGGTTTCAATTAAACTAATAAAATTATCCTTGTAATTCACTTTTTCACCTTCTTTCTCTTTGTTTCTATTTCTACTTCTCTCTTTCTCTCTTAAACCTTCGGTCTCGTCATCACGATATTCACCTTTGTGATAATAATATTCTTTGTCAATTTTCTGTGTAATATCTTTTTTCTGTATCAAATAGTATTCTCTGAATAAATCATAAAGCAAGGTTCCAGTCAATTCTATTCGCTTAAAACGAAAATTGTCACGATCCGTTGGTTTCTGCTCTTTTGTAAAAACTTTTAATAAGTTGTAAACCATATATCCGACAAAATAGGCTTTATCTAGAAAATTCAATTCTCCTACATGCGGCAAAAAATAATCCGAAAGAATTTCTATGACTCCTGAGATCGTTCCACGTTTTGTAAAGGTTGAAATATACTCTAAAGCGGTCTCTTGATTGAATATTTTACTTGCATCATGAACGCAAGGAATGAATAAATCAATGTAATTTGCATTTTTTTCCATGTCTAGCAAACATGTCTGGATGATACTAAAGTCAGATGTGACACCTAGAGCACGCATTAATATAAAAAGCGGCACTGGTTTCCTTACATTGGGAACAACCACGACGATCTGATTATTGGATAGAGTGGGGGAAGGAGCGACCATTTTGACGGCCGTTGTCCGTATCGCCTTGGAAGTATCTTCGGAAACAGAGCGAATCTCCGCGGAATGGCTGTATATATCATCGTCTTTATTCACTTTCATGTACAACATATTATCTGCGAATTTTTCCTGAGAAATAATCACCTTTTCTTTCCCATCAATGATAAAATATCCTCCATAATCATTACGACATTCCCCCATGTTAAATCTCACGTCTTTAGCCAGGGATTTTAGGATACATAGGTCGGATTGAAGCATGATGGGAAACTTGCCTAGATAAATTTTATCTAATATTATGGAATGTTCTTTTCTTTCTTCTTCCGAATAGTAGACAAAATCCACTTCAACATCGTAATGAATAGTGATCCCATAAGTCATATTACGTAATCGTGCATCATTTGGATACATGTAATGCGTATTATTGTCGTCGTAAATAATAGGTTTTCCTAAATAAATTTTGTCACCTTTTTTACCTCCTAAATATAATAAACATTCATTTCTTTTTTCCGCCTTTTCACTTTCATCTTCTCTCTCAATAAATCGTATGGGATTGTTTTCTTGAAAGATTTTATGGATTCCATTTTTGAAAAAATCATTGTAAGATTCCAAATGATGGGCTACTAAATTATTTGGATTATCTATGAAATATTTATCAATTAGTTTCCATGATACATTATTTAATGTTTCATTATTCATTTTATATTATTATAACCATATTTTTTTAAAATATAATTTTTATATATATAAAAATTGTATAAATTGTATTATTATTAATTCTATTATTAAAATTTCGTAATATTTGATAAGGTTTTTCATAGATATATATTAAATGTCTTGTATGAATTCAACATCTCTAGAAGTTATTGATAAAGATATAGAGTTAAATAAACCTATCTACGAATGGAAAATCACAAATAATTTTGATTTTTTAATTGAAACCATTAAATTAAATTATGACTTGTATCTGAATAAACTTTTTTTATTAGATTTAGATAAATTCAATAATTCTAAAGAAAATGTAAAGATTGATATTGTTGAAAAGTTAGTATATGATATTTATAATTTTCATTATAAAAAATTTAATGAATTAGGAAATGCATATATTACCTTTTCATTGAAAACACATAACAATGTGAATGAGAGAAAAAAAGATGACGATGAAAATGATGATAAATATGATAATGAAGAAGAAGATGAATATGAAGAAATTAATTTGGAAATAAAATATGACAAAGATAAAAAAAGTAGTGAAAACAAATTTAAATTTCCTTTACTACATTCCATTACTTATTTAACAGATTCAGTATATCCTTTATTCATTACAAATGTAGATAATAATCAATATAAATTCAAAGAATTTAAAAATGAAGAAAATATTGTGTTTTGTTTTCCCAAAAAAGGGAATCATATTGTCTTTGACCCTAGTAAATATCATAGTTATTTGAAAATAGTTGATAACGACAATCCGTCACAACACCAAAATTTTGATTCTATAAATTTATCATTAGAAGTTACATTGTGGGAACGTGAAAATGTAGCACAAGATATTCCTGTGTATCTTTCAATAAATTCTACGAATACCAAAAATAATAATATAAATATTTTTGATTGTGATTTTGATTGTGATTTTGATTGTGATTGTGATTTTGATTTTGATTTTGAAGATGTCTTGCTTGACAAAGTTGAAACCATGATAGATTTTTATCAAGATCATTCAGAAGACAAGAAGAAAAAAGATTACGATCCAATATTAGATAAAAAAGAAGCATTTCTTTTAAATCCTACTTTTTTTGAAGAGCTATTTTATTCAAAATCAATAAAATTATTAGAACCTTTTTTAAAAAAAATAAAAGAAACTGGAACAAAAGAAAAAGATATTTTTATATTTGAAAGAGAGAAAAAATCACTAGTTGATTCTTTTAGAAATAAACCACTAGATATTATTACTGATATGAATGATATTTTGAATGAGAAAAATGACATCAAAATATATAATCGTTTTTTACAAAGACACCTATTTAAACATATTTATACTTCAGATGCATGTAATTGGTTGATAAAAGAATGTGAATCATATGCCAAAATAAATGGTGGATGGGTAAATGATGACTATGAATATATGTATTTAGATCTTATCAAAATTAAATCTACTTTGGGGTTTATATTAAATTCTACTGAAACAATCGTCTCAAAAATAATGAAATCGTATTGTATAAGTCATGTAAATCCAAATTTTCATATTTTAAAAATTATTATTATAAAACAAGATGATAATAAAATGCAACATGATAATAAAAAGGTAGAAAATATAGGAAAATTAACGAAAGATGATGGGTTCTTAAGTTTTTGTATTTCATTAAGTCAATCTGCTAATTTTGAAGGAGGTGGTATATATTTTGAAGATGGTATTACAACCCATTTGGAACAAGGTGATGCTTTAATATATTCTGGAAAAATAAAACACATGAATATTCCTGTTACGAAAGGAGCTAAATATACCTTATTTGGATTTATTGATTTAAATTTATAGGTTTTAAGATTTGTAAATTTTATATTTAATCTGTATAAAACCATATTTGGACGTAACCATTAGCACCAGAACCACCTTGTCTAACAGTATCTTTATCATTATCCTCATTTGTGCCTCCTCCTGCACCTCCTCCGCCTCCATATGAATTACCAGAATCTCCACCATTTGCAATACCATTAGGTGAATTAGCTTGACTACATCCACCACTTCCACCATTTCCATTCGTATAATTTGCCAATTGTATATTTTTCCAGGTTCCTACACTACCACCATTTCCTCCACTGTCACCATTGTTTGTACCTTCATTACCGCTATTACCACTATTAAAAGTATCAGTATTATTCGCTTCTATAAAAATACCAGTTACATCAAGATTACCTACAGGACCACCAAGTCCATTAATATAACTACTTCCTCCACTACCTCCATTTGCTGTTATATAATCACTGTTACTATTTACACTAATTGCTATCAGTGAATATACACCATCTTCACTATTATTACTTCCTCCTTTACCACCTAAACCACCAGCACCAACTGTTACACTAATATTTTCATAATTTGATATATCAACCTTATAAAATCCACCAATACCACCAGCACCACCACCACCACCTGCAGAATTAGAACCTCCTCCTCCACCTCCTCCTCCTCCACCACCTACTAAAACACCACTCATATAATTATAATCAGCGATATTTGTTGTTGTATTTTCAATATTAGTATACGTTATACTATATGCGTTACAATTAGATGTTCCATTTGCAGTTGTCGTTTCTGCGAGGTCAACCCCATCTTTTTGATAACCTAAAGGTTCTGGTATACGCATATAACTATAACTATCTGGAACTTCTTGTGATATTGGGAAATATTGATAACCAGTTATACTTCCATTGGTGTCATTGCCTTGATCATTGTTTACTAGTGTGTCAACATTAATACCTTTACTTTTATAATAAGTCATTATTAATATAAAAGTATAAAATATAAAATATAATATGTAAAAGTATTATATTATTCGTTTATATAGAAGTTTAAATATTTGTTTATTATTTATAAAACTATGGACGCATGTTTAATAGATACATTTATTTATTTAAATAAAAATTCTATTTCCCATGAATTATGTGATGATTTAATAAAACTATTTGAAGAAGAAACAGATGGCAAATATGAAGGGATTACTCATGGTGGATTAAACAAAGATATTAAAGATACAACTGATTTTATCATTGCAAAAAAAAATGAAAAATGGAGTAAAATGTATGATTTTTTAGAAAAAGAATTAAAAACAAATATGAAAAAATATTATACTCAATTAAATAAATATGATGAACTGTGTGGATATTCAAATCATGGTCAAAAATCCAGTAAAAAATATAAAATATTAAATTATGAGAAATTTGATATTTCTACCTTTATGATGCAACGCTATAAAAAAAATACAGGTAGATATATTTATCATAACGATTTTTCCATAGATTATAAAAATTCAAAACATAGAGTTGTTACTTATTTATGGTATTTGAATACAGTGGAAGAAGGAGGTGAAACTGAATTTTGGGGGAATTATAAAATAAAACCAGAAAAGGGGAAATTACTTTTATTTCCTGCTTGTTGGACATTTCCTCATTGTGGTAAAATGCCTATTTCGGATAATAAATATATTATTACAGGATGGATTTATGTTCATTCGTAGTGATTTATTCTTTTGTTCTCTCTTCTTCCATTTTTTCAAAGTTTTTTATACTTTTGTTTTTTTTCTCCTTGTTTCTTTTCTTGGTTAATTTAAATTTTGATTTTGTCTTTGTTTTACTAGTGTCTGTTTTCTCTTTATTCGTAATTGTAAATTCCGTCCACGGTTGGCTTGGTCTATCTTTAATATAAGGTTCAAATTTTTGCCATTGTCTATGTTTTTTGAAGAAAATATCTTTTTTAAATGGAATTCCACATGAATTTCCATAACGACAAATAAGTGACATTTTTTTAGCCAAGTTTGTATCACATACAAATCCATCTACTACTCCATGCGGAGCAAACGGTTTCGGTCTTCCTGTTTCGGACATATATTCACGTGCATCTAAATCATAATGTGAACAAACTGTTCTAGAACAAGGATTATCTTCTTTTAATAAATAGACATCATAATGATCAGAAATAATTTTTTTGGCAATATCTATGTTGATTTTGCCTTTATATTCATCCATTAAATCATCTAATCTTACTTGTCTTGCTCCCTGATGTCTTCGCACGTCATAAAAACCCGAATTTTGCACTTCTAAGTTGCGTATTCTCTCATCATAAGGCGCATTAAATCCGATAAAAAAACCATTTTTCGTTCTTTCAACATTATGATATTTCAAGCCTAATTCAATTCTTAGAATTTCATTTGTATTTGTGTCTCCGAACAACCATGAATTTGCGTAATCCCCAGAATTTTCATTTAGTAAAATTTCAACGTAATCATCTAATGTATTTCCATATTGCATGGCTTTTCGTATACGGTAACAAATTGGAAATTTCATTTCATAAGGCATAAATCCACCAATGGTAGTTTCTGTTCCAATGATTCCCTTGGATGTAACGAAAAAATCAGTTCCACTCCAAATCCAACAAGGAAATGTTTGCATGATGATACGATGACCTTCTGATGGATTTATATCTAATATGATGTATGCGTATTGTCCATCAATGTAATCCACAAACGAATTATGTGCCACTACTATTTTTCCATCTTCCGTCCAGTCGCCGACGGCCATAAAAGCACTACATTTATCTTTTTCACCACCTCCTTCTTTTCCAATATGTGAATCAGATTTAAATGAATACCAAGACGGAATAGAAAAATAAAAATTCCATGCAATAATTTCGTCCACATCGGTTTTACAACCATTTTTATTACATCCTTCCGCAATTCCTTCCATTTCTTCATAAAATTCTTCAAAATTTTCTTTGATCATTTCTTTGAAATCTTTTTTAATTTCTTTGATTAAATATTCCCATGTTTGTCCATAGGACTCCATAATAAAAAATTTTAACATGGTTTGTATTTCTTTAAAAGAGTCAGCACATAGGTATCCATAGGCATAACCTCTTTCTCTCGGTTTTCCTTTGACAGAAATATACGTCCATCCATTTTTTTCATAGGATAATCCATTTTCAATTTTCATTTTATATTTATTATATAATAAACATAAAATAAATTTGTTATTTTATCTAGATTTTACCTTTTATTTAGTTACCTTTTATTTAGTTACCTTTTATTTACTTACATTCTATTTATTTACATTCTATTTACTTACATTTTATTTATTTAACATAATTAATCCAATCATTACAAATAATAAAATAAATGGAAACAAAATTAAAAGCCATGAAATAGCAGTGTAACCATCTTTACATATTAAATTTAGGATCCATGTCCAGAAAAGAATATAAATTAACTTAACGATAAAAATTAGTATGGTACTTGGGACTCTGCATGAAAAATCTCCTACATGATAACTATCATTGTAACCTAAATTTTGGATTAAGGAAATTACAAAAGCAATCATGGAAATTACAAAATACAACATTGCAGGAGCACAAAGTTCCTTTAATTTTTTTGGAATTGCCATATAAAATAAGAGTAGAAAAAATATAATTTATATTGTTTAAGGAAGTGGTACCGATTTATGTGTCATTTGATCTTTCCAAGGCATAGGATTCACAGGAGACGCATGTCCACGAATTGCATTGTACGAACTCGCTGAATTAAATTGAAATTGTCTTCCTAAATTAATTAAATCTTGCGTAAAAAAATTACTTAATATTCCTCCTTTTTGTTTCCTGTTTCTTCTACTACTACCCTTTTTTGTTCTTCTTCTTCTTGATCCACCAAGGTATGTTCCTCCTAAAAATGGTGGAGACGCACCAACATCTATCATTTGTCTAGATACATCATATGGTGCATATGTATTATACCCTAAATGATTACGATTCATACTTACACCATCTACACCAGGCCATCCACTAACTTTTGGTGTCCATGCTTGACCCAATAATCCATCTGGATAGGGAAGTCCGCCATTGGTTACATTATTACTAGATCCACCTCTCATTTTTGATTTACAAGAGGAACACGAACAAGCAGATCTATGCTTTCCTCCCATTAGTCTAGCGCCACCCATTAGTCTAGCGCCACCCATTAGTCTAGCGCCACCCATTAGTCTTGCGCCACCCATTAGTCCTGCATTATCCGTGCATCCTTTATCTGAGGAACAAGCGTAAACACTATTAAAATTACTTGCAGCACTTGCTACACCTGGATTCAATAGTGATCCTCCCTTATGCATTTTACTTCTACATGTGCTACATTTGCAACCCATTCGGTGTCTTCCGCCTCCTAATTGTAATCCACAATCACATCCACCTCCATTTTGAGAATTTGAGTTTAAAAAATTAAACCCACTAGGGTCTGGCCCTTCGGAAGGATAAGCTCTACCTACATCTACTTTCCCTCCTACTTTGTTACTACTATTTGGATTGTATGCTAAATTTGTATTAGTAATGGTTGGAACATTGGAAGAAGGATAGGCTAAGTTAACATCCGCAGAACCACCTAAATATATATTATTTTTTTTTGTTTTGGAACAACCTTTCATTCTATACATTTTTTGTTTGTTAGATCTTTTCATATTTTATTTATATATATACTTTAGAAATTTATTCAATGTCTACATGAGTAAGAAAATGTCTACGGCAACACATTTTTTTCATATTTAATTCATCTAAAACCTCACCCTCTGGTGTTTTTTCATGAAATTCTTTTGTTAAATAAATTACTTTATCAATATCTATGGAAGTATCATTTCCACGTTTTGCTAATTTTTTCTTACGAACCTCTTCTTTATAAAATCTATATTTATCCGCAATCACCATACCACAAGTAAAACATTTAATAGGAATAATCATATCTATACACTTAATAATATATTCTTATATATTTTTAAATTGAATTCAATTTTTTATTTTTTTATTGATAATATTGATATTATATCTTCTAGTAAACTCTACATTTCTTGCACTTGATATCCATTACTTGTTTTCACTTTTTTCGTCGTTTTTGCGCCTTTTTTATGAAATGAATCATGACAATCTTCACACAAGGTAAGCAAATTCGCCAAATTATTTTTATTAAATACATAACCATCACTTCCTCCTTTAATGACACCATCCTTATCCGCATTTTTTTGATGTTGCAAATGATGCACTTCCGTTCCAATCTTTTTCTTACAAATTTCACAAAGACTCATGACCTTTTTAGCATTATAATGAGAAGTCTTGAGAGAAAGAATACTATTAGACTCTGGATGATACTTCATCCGTATCTCGTACGCAGCATCCAAAAAATCATCCGGCAAGCTCAACGACTTACATACTTCTAAACCATACATGCTGTTTCCTGGACCATCTTTCAACTTCCGATCATAGATTAGCACATCCCTTTCTTTATCATAAAGGACTTCCATATGTTTCAAAACCACACTCTTCATATCACATATTTCGTCGTATGAGCATATCTCATGCAGATGTGTAGCAAATATAAAACTACTTTTACACTGATATAATTTCTGTATTCCCGCCACAAAAATACTTATTGCGCTTGTATTTTCAGTCCCAGAGCATAACTCGTCACCCAATATCAAACTATTTTGATCCGCTAGTCGCAATATAGTTCTCAATTCCGACATCTCAACGGCAAACGTAGACAATCCTTTGAAAATATTATCGTTTCCTAAGATGCGAGAAAATATATAATTATATGGTTTAAATATGAATTCAGAAGAAGGAACAAAAAGTCCGGATTGCGCCATGATGAGAGAAATTCCTAGGGCTCTTATGAAACTCGTTTTTCCGACAGCATTTGTCCCATATAATAAAACTCCATCTACGATTCCATCCCCAATTTTCATGTCATTCGTCACATACAATTCATTCGTTTGTAAATGTTCAATCAGACAATGACGCAGATTTTTCACATTGATAAAGGATTTATCTGCTTCTACAATTTGCGGTTTGCAATAATTATATTTTTTGGCAATGGATGATTTGGTAAAAATAATATCAATGGATGTAATAAATTGAATGATAGACTCTAGTTCATTTTGAAAGGATTCAAATTTTTCCACAAATTTATTATATACGATTGTTATAATATCTTTCAATAAAATCTTATTGGTTGATATATTTTTACATATTTGTTTAATTTCGTCATCTAAAATGCAGTTATTAGAAGCCGTTTGGTTTTTATATTCCAATTGTTTTTTGGATATTTCATATTCAAATTGTTTTTCATTTTTGTCATTTTTATCGCTTTTGTCACAAGTAGAATACTTTAAAATGATTTTTTGTTTCGTAGATGGTAATGAATCTTCTAGCAATTTACATCTCCGACTCGTACAAATAAGCGTAAAATTGTTTTTTTCTGTTTCATAAATTTTCACAAACTCAGAGGTTTTTCCTTTATCATTGATCATCGTATTGAAATAATTTTTAATTGCTTCTAATTTGTATTCAGAATCATTGAGTATTTCTATTTTTGCATCTAATTCATGGTCAATGCCTACCTTGATAAAATTGGTTTCAAAGTTTTGTGTACCATCTATTTCTTTGGCCAAATCTAGATTGAGGTTATTATGAATAAATTGTATGATATTCTCACAATAGGCGTCTATTTTATTATTACTATTATGACTATAATTATTATTATTCTGTTTAAATAAATAGTCTTTGATTACCTCATCCTTTTCAATCACTTTTTTATAAATTTCTTGAATGGTTAATATGTTATTATACAAATGAAAAAACGACTTGGGGCTTATTTTTTTTAAAAATACCTGTCTCTCCCATTTAGAAATATCTTTCATGGAAGACAAATTGATTTTTAAAAATAAATGATAATCTTCTTCTTTTTGCATCAAATACTCTGTAATATTGTATTCACGTTGAAGATATTCTTTATTCGTAGTAGGATTTACAAGATTGTAAGCAAACTTGCGTTTTCCCATAGGCGTCAAACATTCATTTAACATTTTCAAAACGGAGGAATGTTTGCCATGATAATTACTATCATCAATCATATTTAATTGTTTTAATGTATGGTTTGCTAAAATAAGTCTGTCACTGCAGTTTTCAAAGATGGGTTCAGAGATTCGTTTTACTAACTGTGGATTATGTTGATACACAAAATCAAGTAAATAACAAAATGCTTGAGTGGCGTGATGATTCTCATAGAAGTTTTGAATAAATACATCCGAATCTGTGAGTTCATAGAATTTATGTAAAATTTCTTTTTGATAAATTTGTTTTTCACAATTTTTAGCGCGAATATAGTTTTTACTCTCTTTATTAGCTGCTACAGAAATATTGATTTTATGTATTGAACTGCTGGTAATATTCGCAAAATTAATAATATCATCTACTTCACAAGTCGGCAAATTGGAAATAAAAATGACCTCATTCGGATGATAGATTGAAATAAATCGCTCTAATTCATCATAGGTAGTTGGGTTTTTCAAGTAAGTTTCTTTGAATTGAAAAATACTCGTTTTCCCAGTATATATGTCTATGTTTGCGATTCCAACGAAAACATATTTGCCTTTGAATAATACTTTATTTTCAATCAAGTCTACCCATATACAGGTTAAATTATTCGTTAAGCGTGTAGGTTCCGATGAAAAATAAGTACCTGGACTGAAAATTCCAGCACAACTTCGTGAAGTATTTTTGGCTGCTTGATCTTGTGTATAAACTACCACCGTAAACCCTGCATCTTGCATTTTTCTCAGATATTTTTCAATCATAATGTCTTTAAATCCAGCCATTAATACATTATCTTTTCCCACACAAACATTTTTATCCACCATATTTAATTCACATGTCAGAGAGAAATCGTTGATTTTACTTCCAGTAATTGTATTGGTTTTTTTATCGCGAATTGCATATACTTCAAAAAAAGAACCTACTTGCATTAACAAGAGTGTATTTTCTCCATATTCTTCTTGATATTTTTTTGTTAGTTCAAAATATTCTTTAACTAATGCCATTTATTATTTATTATTATCACGTATTCTTTAATCTTATTTAAAATATCTTTATGATATTTGTATATTTTATCTAAAATATTTAGAAATATTTAGAAATACACTATTAAATTAAAAATACATTATTAAATTAGTATTGTTATATAATAGAGAAAGAAATGAATAATAATAATTTTAAAAATGTACCAAAAGATTTTGACTATAAAACATATATTCAATTAAATCCAAAATTAAAATGTAATAGTGAATTGAGTGCAAAAAAACATTATCAATTACATGGTTTTAAAGAAAAGAGAAAATATAAATTTCAAAATTTACCATATGATTTTGTAAGTAAAGATTATTTTGAATTGAATCCAGATTTAAATTATAGTTATGAAGTATACGCAAAAATACATTATGAATTATATGGTTTTAAAGAAAATAGAAAATATAAATTTCAAATTTTACCTCATGATTTTGTAGCTAAAACATATATTGAAATGAATCCAGATCTAAATTTAAATTCTGAATTAAGTGCGAAAAAACATTATGAATTATATGGTTTTAAAGAAAATAGAATATATAAATTTCAAAATTTACCAGATGATTTTGTAGCTAAAACATATATTGAATTAAATCCAGATCTAAATTTAAATTCTGAATTAAGTGCGAAAAAACATTATGAATTACATGGTTTTAAAGAAAATAGAATGTATAAATATAACTATAATATCAATAACAGTAATAATATTAATAATAATATTAATAATAATAGTAATAGTAATAATAGTAATATAAAAATTTACACAAAAAAAGAAATTAATTTAATTTATAATGGTAATATAGAAATAATATATGATATTTCTTTATTAAAACCACAGGATTATTGTGTATTTATTTTAGATAATTATTTAATAAATGATAAAAATATTTTTGAATTATTAGAAAATTATATTAAAACTAATTCTGATGTGTTATCTCCAACTATTTGTTGTGATAATAAACTAATTTATTTTGGTGGTATAATTTTAAATAATAAAACATATTTTTTTTCAGAATATGATATGAATTATGATATTTTTTTAAATGATAATAAAAAATACGTAAAAAATACTACATTATTTTATCCAGAATTATTTATTACAAATAAATCAATATATATTAATAATTATAATAATTCATTAGAAGTATTAAACCATTTTGATAACGTTTATACAAATAATGTAGTTATTAAAACAAATCCTTTTATTGTATTTGAAAAAAATATAAATGAAAAAAATAGAATTAACTTATATGAAAATATAAGTTATAAAAATATAAAAAGTTTTTATTTTGAAAAAGAAAATATATATGATTTTTTAAAAACTAATTTATTACATAATACACACTCAGTAAAAATGCAAAATTATAAATATTTAAATAATAATACTCATGAATATATTTTAATTATTGAAAATACTTCTTTAACACCTGATCGTGATTGTGGTTCATTATATATTTTAAATTTTATAAAAATATTAATTAAATTAAAATATAACGTTCATTTTATTTCAGCAAATTTTTCTTATAATGATTATACAATTAAACTTCAACAATTAGGAGTAAATATGATATATGGGTACCCATACAATATATGTGAATATCTTAAAAATAATACAAATGTTTATGATTATATTTTTATTTCAAGAAATGTATTATTTTATAAAATATATGATTTAGTTAAAAAATACAGTAATAAATCTAAAATAATTTATATTACACATGATTTATCACATTTGAGATGCGATAGTTTATTTAATAAAAATATTGAATATGAAAATATAAAAAATAGTGAATTATCTTTAATTGTAAGTAAGTATGAATATGACTACCTAATAGATAATAATTTTACAAAAATATATTATTATCCTATATGTTATGAAAATATAACTACTGAGAAAATTATAAATATTGAAAATACCAAGGATTTTTATTTTATAGGTAGTAATCATAATCCTAATATTGAATGTATGACGTTTTTTTTAGATAATATATTTAATGAAATATTAAAAATTCAAAAAATATCATTACATTTAATAGGTGAATCTTCAAGACATTTTTCAGATTATAAAAATATGTTTGGTGATTTTCTTCAAATACATGGTAAAATATCTGAAAATAACTTAGATAATTTATTATCTACTATTCGCTTAAATATAGTTCCATTAATAAATGGTGCTGGTGTTAAAGGTAAAATAATAGAATCTTTAAATAAACAAATACCAACTATTTCATCGTCTGTAGGTGTTCAAGGATTAAATTTAACTAATAATATTAATGTTATTGTATTAGATGTTGAAAATAATAATTATGTTGAATATGCTAAAAAATTTATAGATTATTATAATGACATCACATTATTAAAAGTTATAAGTGAAAATGGAAAAAATTTTTTTGTAGAAAATTATTCTAACGATAAATCTTTAGAGTATTCATTAGATATGTTTAATATTCTTAACGGCCCAGATAATATTATGGAGAATAATAAAGATAATAATAAAGATAATAATATAAATAAAATTATTTTATATAAAAATAAATTACCAAAAATATGTGTTTTGTATCAAACTTATAAAAATTCAAATATTGATAATGAAAATTTGTGTAATTTCTTTAATAATTATAATTCATATTATTATTTTGATATATTTATAATAATTAATGATGAAGAAAGTTATAACAATACAATTAATAGTTTAAATGTTAATAACGTTTTTTTTATTAAAGGTAACAATGAATTATTTGATTTTTCTGGATATCAAAGTGGTATTGAGTACCTATTAGAAACAAAAATTGTAGATTTATATGAGGCATTTATTATTTTAAATGAAACCATAAATAAAAATAAACCTATTTTTATTGAAAATATTATTCTTGAAACATTTGATTTTGTAATTAAAAATAATGTTTGTTGTGGAAATATAGATTATTGGGACATTAATAAATATTATCAATTACATGATAATATGATTAATAAATGGATTAGAGGTAATTTTTATTTTATGAATAAATCAGTTTTAAAAAAAATAAATTATAAAATTCTTTATTTTACAAATACTACAAATTTAGATGAGATACATATAGATAATGAAATGCTAAATAAAATAAATAACTGGTTAACAAGTAATGTAAGATATAAAAAATATGACAACAAAATAATACTAAATATAAAATTTTTAGAAATATTAAATGAGTTTTATTTTAGTTCAATATTAATTAATGTATGTGACATTCATGATATTAAAAATATAAAAGATTTAGCAAATAATTATTTTGATGTATCTAATTATTTAATTTATGATAGAATACCATTAAAAAATACTTGGGAAACATTTAAAGATTTTAAAAAAAATAAAATATTATTAAAAAATCAAAATAAAATAAAACTTGTTTTTTACCACATTCCAAAAAGTGCGGAGTTTTCATTAAGATACTTTTTTAAAGATAAATTAGAAAAAAAAACTATTTTATTTGAAGAAAATGTAAACCCATCTATATTAAATAATCATGAATATTTAATTAAAAATTATGATGTTATACTTAACAATGTTTATTATAGTGATTTATTAATTAAAAATACTATTTTTAATATTACTTGTTTAAGAGACCCAGTAGATAGGTTAATTAATCATTTTCATTTTTTTGATTATGAAAACATAGGATATATTAATCTTGTAGATTTTAAAAATAATGATTATAATAAATTTATACATTATTGTTCTTTTATTGGAAATCTTCAATTTTTATTTTTTTCTGGTTTTTATGATAAAATTATTGAATTTAATTACGATTATGAAAAAATATATTATTTTATACAAGGATTTGCAGATAATATAGATATTAAAAATATTACATATAAAACTATTTCTCAATTTGAAGTAATTTTGATTTTTGAAAAATTAAAAGATGTTGTTCTAGATTTATCAAATGTAAATTTTATTATTAATAAAGGTAATTACTCAGAAGATTTTAAAAATGAATTAAAAACTTTTTGTAATTATGATTATTTTATATATAATAAATTTAAACATTATGAAAATAATCTAGAATTAGATTATATATTTGATTATTTATCTGAAAAATGATAAACATATTTGAACAAAATTTATACCATTAGTAAATTATTATTGGTATAAATTTATTATTTATCAATTATTACCTCCTTTGCTATTTTTTTCATAATTTTATTTTCTTTTTCTTTATCATTGTCTCCATGTCCTCCCATAGATTCAATAATTATTTTATTATACTGATCTGATTTATTTGATTCACTATGAATACAATCTGGATATTTTGCTTTAAATTGAGGGAACATTTTGGTATTTTTGTGAGCAATGTGTTTGATTGCTTTACGTAATTTATTTTTCTCATCATTTTCTTTTTCCCATTTATCTTGATCTTTTACATACATAATTTCTCTCTTTTTATCACTACAATGAACAGGGCGTTTATTTAGATCTAATGCTTTTAAATTTTTAACAATAATGTTTGAAATTCCATCTACAAAACCTAATTTGCCAACATTTTCCAGATCGGATAGTTGAATTTTCACTGAATCAACAAAATCCATAATATTCATGGCGTCTTTGCATTCTTCATTCAAAAAGAGATTCAAGTTAAATGTTTTGTTATTATTTGTATTATTTGTATTATTAATTACATTGGTTGTGGGTTGCATATTTTTACAGACATCTAATATTTGATTTTGTTGTTCCATCATTTGACTTTGCAATTCTGCATTTTGCTTCAATATAGTCATCACAAATTCTTTATCAAATACAAATTCATCATTGTTATTATTATTAATAATTAATTCGGTTACATTTTGATTACATTTTTTCTTATGAGACGATAATGTTGAATTATGTTTATATATTTTTCCACATTTACATGAATAAACCTTTGGCGCTTTTGGCGCTTTTGGCGCTTTTTTTACAGCATATATTGTTTTAATTTCGTTAGGATTTGTTAGGATTTTATGTTTGCGTGTGGATAAATGTCTTGTCATGCAACTTTTTTTATAGCATATAAAGTTACATATTAGACATTCAAATTTTTGCGCGATTTTTGACTCCAAAAAGTTAGGATTCATTAGGTATATTATCCTAATATTAAAAAAGCGCCTAAATACTTTTTTGAAAAAATAATAAAAAAATAAATTTTGAAAAAAATACAGTCACAAAATTTCAAGTTATTTTTTTTGTGTCTTAGCATAAGAATTTTTATGGTCACAAATTTTCTCCAATTTTTTATTAATTTTTTTCCCAAGAGTATTTTACTTTTTCGAAAAATGGACAAAAAAAATGTCCAAAAATGAAAATTCCAAAAAAGTCTTGGAAAAAAATAAAAAAAATAATTTTTCTTTAAGTTATTTTGAAAATATATAATATATATATTTTGGCATTTTTTCATTCGTATTTGTTCGTATTTTATGTTTTGCTGTTAAAAGGTGTAAGACATTTTTCTTATGAGACGATAATGTTGAATTATGTTTATATATTTTTCCACATTCACAAACATATTTTATGGTAATGGGATTTTTGGGATTTTTTCATTAGGATTTTTAGGATTTGTTACTGAGAAGTGTTTTTTGGTTTGGTGATGGTTTGTAAAATCTTTTTTATTACACGTATTATAGTTACAAACACAACATGAATATTTTGGGGATTTTTGGGGATTTTTGTCATTAGGATTCATTAGTATATAATCCTAATGACAAAAATCCCCAAAATTATTTACAAAAAAAATGTCCAAAAATAAAAATATTAAAATTTGGATTTTTCTTTAAGTTATTTTGAAAATATATAATATATATTTTGGCATTTTTTTATCTACTACCAATTATTTAAAAATTCATCTAAATCTGTATCTTCTTTTAAATTCTCCAATAAATATTTTGGATGGTATTTATCCATAATATGTTTCTCTCTTACTTTTTCCCATAACCATTTTCTTAATTGTTTTTTGAATTGTAAAGAATAATATAAATAACAAAAATTATTTAATATTTTTATGTTTTGTTTTATTTTAATCAAACTAATATTATTATCCAATATATTACAAATAGGATTATTAGAATAATAGAAATCTACTATTTTTTCAGGTAAAGTACGTAAAGAAGTTAATTGATTATGATAACAATATAATTCTTTTAGATTTTGCGGTAAAGTAGGTAAAGAAGTTAATTGATTATTAGAACAATATAAGTTTTCTAGATTTTGCGGTAAAGTAGGTAAAGAAGTTAATTGATTATGAAAACAAACTAATTTTTCTAGATTTTGCGGTAAAGTAGGTAAAAAAATTAATTGATTATAAGAACAAACTAATTTTTCTAGATTTTGCGGTAAAGTAGGTAAAGAAGTTAATTGATTATTATGACAATTTAATTCTTTTAGATTTTGCGGTAAAGTAGGTAAAGAAGTTAATTGATTATTATGACAATATAATATTTCTAGATTTTTAAATTTGGTTAAATCAGGCAAAGAAGTTAATTGATTATTATGACAATATAATATTTCTAGATTTTTAAATTTAGTTAAATCAGGCAAAGATTTAATATTCTTACCACTAATATGAAGGTTTAATATGTCTTCGGATAAAGAATTCAAATATGTTTCAATCTCGGATGTCATTTTTTTGAGTATATAGTTTTGTTTATATATATTCCATTATTTTTATATCATAATTATATATATCTAATTAAAAGAGCAGTTTAAGTGTGAAAAGGTATAAAAAACCAGTAACATTTGTTATGTTTATATATTTTCAATATTTGCATGAATAATCCTTTGGCGCTTTTGGCTCTTTTGGCGCTTTTTATCATTAGGATTTGTTAGGATTTCATGTTTACGTCTGGATAAATGTCTTGTTATACTACTTTGTTTAAAGCATATAAAGTAACATATTAAACAATTATATTTTTTGGCTCTTTTTGGCTCCAAAAAAGTTAGGATTTATTAGGAATATTATCCTAACATTTAAAACGCGCTTAAATTGTATAAAAATAATTAAATTTTCAAATTATATTTTTGTTACCATAAATAGTGTATAAAAAATAATATAATAATATATTTTGGCACGTAAATATATTATTAGAACAAAATAGAACAAAAAAAGTTCCAAATCTTCATATTTCACTTTGTAATCATAGACCATTTTATTTGCTTTATGTAACCTATAAACAAACATTTTGAAATCAATTTTGCTCCATTTTTTTTAAAAGTGGATATATATGAGCAATAAAAGTATTTTTGATTATCTTTCTGATGCTAGTGATGAAGAACTAAATTTAGAAGGAGAAGGATTACAAAGATTACCCGATGACATTGGTGATTTAAAAAATACAGATGTCACTTCTATCAATGTAAGTAACAATCAATTGACTTTTTTACCAGATAGTATTGGAAATTTACAAAAATTAGAAGAATTGCGTGTAAGTGGTAATCAATTGATTTCTTTACCTGAAACCATTGGAAATTTGATCCATTTAAATTTTTTGGCGTTCGATCGTAATCAAATAGTTTCCATCCCAGAAAGTATTGGAAATTTAGTGGAATTAAAAACATTATTTATGAATAACAATCAAATCGTTTCGATCCCAGAAAGTATTGCCAATTCATCCTTTTTGGAAAAAATCAATTCAGAACATAATCGGTTGGGTTCCTTACCTGAAAGTATTGGAGATTTACAATATCTGGAAATACTTGAATTAGGATCAAATATGCTGACTTCTTTACCTGAAAGTATTGGTAATTTACAAAATTTAGAATATTTAGATTTAAAAGATAATCAGATAACTTCTTTACCTGAAAGTATTAGTAATTTACAAAAATTATACACATTAAATCTAAGTGGAAATGCAAACTTAACTAACTTACCAGAAAGTATCGTGAATTTTACCGAAGAGGTTGAAATAGATATTCAAGGTACTGGAATTACAACTTTACCAGCAAATTTACCAGATAATATTATCATTGTAGGAATGGAACAAATTCTTGTAAACCCATTTGAATCCGATATAGATTGCGAAGGAGAAGATGATCCTGTAAGTTTAGAACTGATCCCAAAAGGACGTGGTTTTCGTTTAGATGCGGATCAAAAATGTTATGATGCAAATACAATACGACAACTAATGAAAAACGAAAGTCCCTTAACGAGAGCGCCTTTTACAGAAAAGGATTTACAACGAAAACGAAGTATTCCTTCTTTTCAAGGAGGTAGAAGAACCAGGAAACTCAGGAAATCAAAGAAAGCCAAGAAAACAAAGAAGGTTCAAAAATCAAAGAAGGCTAAGAAAACCAAGAAAGTCAGGAAGTCTAAGAAGTCTAGGAAATCTAGGAAATAAACGTTCTATAAATAGAAGAAAAAAGAAGAAAAAAGATTTATTTATTTTTTTTATCAGGCCTTGGAACTTCCACAGAAATAAATTCAGCGTCATTTCCTTCCACCATGTAATTCATTATAAATTTTTTTAAAAATCCATAGATGTCTTCTGATAAAATCGGAATTTTATAATAAAATGTTTTTAAAATAACAAGTAACATGGTTATGTGGATTGGTAACGTAGTTTTTGAATTATGTTCCATTAATACATCCTCTTTATATTTTTCATTATAAATAGAAATTTCAGTAGAAAAATTATTTTCCAAATCTTCATATTTCACTTTGTATCCATAGACCATTTTATTTGCTTTATGTAATCTATAAACAAACTTTCTAAAATCATATCTTGGAATTCCTAAAAAATTTTGCATTTTGCTTATGGTACTAGATTCATTATCTGTAAATATATCAGCATCAATATCACTGGATGAAGGGAAATAATCAAAACGCTGAATACTTCCAAAATAGTATATTTTTACGTCTAAGTAATCAGTAAGTTTTTTAAAAAAATATTTTGCATATTCAGGCATTTCATTTCTAGTCGTTTCCATTACTTAAATTATATCAATATAATAAATTTTGATATAATTTTTCTTTTTATTAATTCTTTTTATTAATTCTTTTTATTAATTATTTTTGTCATCTTTTATAAAATTATGCAATAACATTTCTTGATTGTTATTTGTAATTTCACCAGCCATCATCGCGGACTCATACATTTTTCTAACTACGTCATTTGGCGCACCACTTCCAATTTTGATTAAATTATGTTCTCTCAAATATTTCTTTACATCATTAATATTATTTTTTTTTAAATCTTTGAATGCTCCTATAATTTTCTTTCTTGTTGCACGATCTTTCAGTAAAACGGAAACCATTCTTTTTAATTTTGATTTTCCTACGGTATATTTTCTAGAAATGGTCTTTTTAATTTTTTGTTTGATTAAAATGGTATTTATATTTGTATTCGCATTATTTATATTTGTATTTGTATTAAGATTCGCATTTATAGAAGGTTTCGTACTTGTACTATTTGTATTAGGAATCGTATTAGGAATCGTATTAGGAATCGTATTAGGAATCGTATTAATTGACTGTTTTTGTTTGATTTTTTCTTTTAATACATTCAAACGATTTTCACGTTCATTTGAAACATGATTATTTACAATCGTAGACATAAAAGGTTTTTTTAATGGTATTTGTTGTTGTTGATAATTATTGTTAGGTATATTTTTTTGCGTTTTATTCCAAATACGATAAGTAGGTTTGTTTCCACCTTTTAATACGCCATAAGGTACGTCAGGTGATAAATTGCTTTTTTTATAAGGAACATTTATACGGATGGGAACTTCGTTATTATTATTATTATTTGCTTTTAATTGCTCGGTATTAATAATTATCAACGGTTCTTTTAACTCATCTGGCAAGTCAAGATTTACTTCAGGAGTTCCTCCTCCTTCACTATGAATGGAATGATAATTTTTCACCGTTTTTCTCTCTAATTCTTCTTTCTTCTTTTGATGAATCAATGCATTTTTACTTTTTTCTTCATCTATTTTTTTTTGTTTGGAAAGTGTTTGTAAATAATTTAATGAATCATTAAATTCATCCGTGTACGATTTTAAGTCTACTAAATCTGGTTTCAAATCGTTATTACTATTATTACTATTATTAGTAGTATTTGTTTTAATATCTAATTTTTTATCCATGTTGTCAGTTTCTTTTTTTTTATGCTCTTTGATTCTTTTTAATAGTTTATTTTTAAGAACATTGGGAGAAATAAGAGGAATTTTATTCGGTCTTTCCTTCTTTCCTTTATTTTTTTTGGTTCTTGATAAACTAAATAATGCTGGATTAATATCTATGGTTTTATTCATTAATAATTAGAAATAAAAAGTATTAGTCATCGCTACACATTCATTATTATATTATTATACACATTCAATTAACAATAAATAGAACTATATAATTGTTTTTTCAAATCTTCTGCCTCTCTTTTACTTTTATTGTCACTATTTTTAATAAACATTTCAAAACCTTTTTCTAAATCAACGAATGTTATTTTTTTCTTTTCATCTTCCCCTTTGCAAAAAACACGTTTACTATGCGCTATTTTTACTTTTGCTAAAAGGGTTTCTATATCTCTACCAAAAAAAGGAAAATAATCCTTGTTTTTTTGAAACCATTCTATTTTAATATTGGAATTCTCATGAATCATCCATCCATTATCTTTGACTTTCTTTATAAAAATCTCATACATGTCTTTCGCTTCATAATCGTCAATTTTGAATCTCCATGTAAATCTTGAATCTAACCCTTGATTATAATTGAAAAAACATTCTTTTAAATCTTTTTCATAACCAGCAATAATGACCATGAGATTGGATTTATAGTCACTCAAAGATTCACATAGTGTATCAATACACTCTTTTGAAAAACTATCGCGTTTTTCTAGATTGCCTAAAGCATAAGCTTCATCTATAAATAAAACCCCACCTAAGGCTTCTTTAATCACATCTCGCGTTTTTAAAGCCGTTTGACCTAAATAGCCTGCCACTAAATCACTACGCGTGACCTTTTTAAAGGTGCCATTTTCCAAAATGCCTATTTTACTGTAGATGATACCAATGAGCTTCGCTACTTCTGTTTTTCCGGTTCCTGGTGGCCCATAAATTACGGTGTGCATAAAATCTCCCGACATATCTTTATTGACATGTAAATTTTGGACAAAATAGATAATTTGATCTACAATATTATTTTTTAATTGATTCATTCCAATCATATTATTTAATTCAGTCAAGGGCTCTTTTATTTTATGTAATGCAGTCATATTTATATTATATTTTGTGTATGGATCATCTTCATATTTTTCTATTAGTTTTAAAATGTCTTGTATGTTATTTATTTCTACATCAATCAAAACTTGTTGATTAACTTTGACTTCTTTTTTTTCTTTTCTTTTTATCATGTGACTATGAATAGTTTGTCTTTCAGAATAATATTTTTCTCTTCTGTAAGTATTATTACTATTATAAATATTTGGATTACTATTTGTATTATTAAAATCTTGATAAATATTTGGATTTTTCCATTCATTACGTAAAATAATATTATCTTCTAAACGTTGACCTGAAACATGCTCAGAATGCATTAAAATTTCTCTAAAATCAGTACGAATATTTTTCATTAATAAATCTAATAATTTTTTATTTTTATCTTCTTCTTCATCTTTTTCTTTACTATCTTGATTTTCTTCAAAAACTTTTTCATTAATAATCTTTTTACTAGTTTCTTCTCTCTTATCTAATGAAATTAAAAACTGATTATATTTGTTCAGTTTGTTTGGTTCAATGTAATTTTTATTTTTTAAAGTCATAATTAATATTATATTATTTATTATTATTAATAATCATTTATATTTGTTTTTATAAAAGATATAAAAATAAATATTTATTGGTTTTGTCTGTAAGTTTTTATGGCAGAATTATTTATCTAAATTACTGGCTCTGGCATGTATCCAGGGTAACCAGCATTATTACCTACATTATAATCTATAGCTGGAATTTGTTTAATAAGTAATTGAAGAAATTGTCCAAGTGTTCCAACAATAGATCCGGATGTTGCACTAAGACTACCACCACTAGATGAATTTACTGCTTCATTTTTTATTCGTAGTAAATGCTTAGTATTAATAGTAAATTCTATAGGAATAACCGTTTTTTTATTATTTTTGTCAATAATTGTAATTACAAGATTTAATGTACCTTCAATTATGGTATAAACTGGACCCTTTTCATTCGGATTTAAATTAGGTTTTACATTTTTAATAACTGCATTAACAAGACTTTGAAAAACATTCTTCAAAACCTCTGATAGAGAATTACCAGAACCAGATGCAGATGAAGATGTAGATGTAGATAAATTACCTGGAACAATAATTGCATTTAAACCACTAGTAGATGTTCCATTTTTACTAGTAACAGTACCACTACCACTAACACAATTTAAATTAATACTTCCACGAACAGAATCTAGTTCCTTGATGTAGATGTATACCATCTTTTATACAATATTCAAATAAAAAAATAAACGCAAAAAAATAATTCTAAATAAACGCAAAAAATATTACAATCAATTTAAAAACAATTTAAAAATAAATTGAAATATAAAATATCTGTAACTATGATATCAAATAACAGTATTACTAAAAAGGAAATAATGAATTCTGATAATTTAAAAGTAAATGACTTATTTGATATCGCAGTAGATAAATATATTGAAACCCCATGGAGCATCATAGAATCTTATTTCAAAGGCCAACATTTGGAAAGATTGGTAAGACATCAATTAGAATCCTATAATAATTTTGTCGGATTTCAAATTTTTAAAACCATTGACATGTTTAATCCTCTTCGTATTGCCTCTGAAAATGACTATGATCCTGTGTCTAAAAAACATTCCTTAGAAATATTAATTACTTTTGAAAATTTTCATATTTATCGTCCACAAATTCATGAAAACAATGGTGCCATTAAGTTAATGTTTCCTCAAGAAGCACGTCTAAGAAATTTCACCTATGCCTCTGCCATGACGATTGATATTAATATTAAATACATTGTAAGAAATGGACCAAATTTGGAAAATACCCAGACATTTTATAAAACACTTCCTAAGATTCATATTGGAAAATTACCAATCATGTTAAAATCAAATATTTGTGTCTTGAAACAATATAAACATTTTGATAATACGCAAACGGGAGAATGTGAATACGATTCTGGTGGATATTTCATTATTAACGGTTCAGAAAAGACTGTCTTAGGCCAAGAACGTGCTGCTGAGAACCGTGTCTATTGTTTTAATGTTTCTAAAAATAATACAAAATATTCCTGGATGGCCGAATTGAAATCCGTGCCTGATTTTAAATGTATTTCTCCAAAACAAATCAACATGATGCTCAGTTCAAAAAATAATGGTTTTGGTCATCCAATTTGTTTGCAAATTCCTCGTATTAAAGTGCCAATTCCATTATTTATTGTATTTCGTGCATTAGGAGTAATTTCAGATGAAGAAATATGTGATAAAGTTGTCTTATCTATTGAAAATGAAAAAAATAAACAGATGTTGGAGGCATTACAAGCGTCTATTATTGAAGCAAATACGCATTTAACCAAAGAATCATGTATTAAATATATTACGAGTCATGCCATGTATACTCCTATTAACGTGGATAAAGAAACCGGAATTATGAAAAAACATGATTTTACAATGGATATTTTAAACAATGATTTATTTCCACATTGTCAAAACCCAAGTCAAAAAATATATTTTCTTGGATACATGGCAAATCAATTATTGTGTGCTTCTTTTGAAATTAAAAAGCAAGATGACAGAGATTCTTATCTAAATAAGAGAATTGATTTAACGGGAAGTTTATTAAATAATCTTTTCAGAAATTATTTCAATAAGTTAGTAAAAGATATGGAAAAACAAGTTCTGAGAGAAATCAATACTGGATCATGGAAGTCAACCGATGACTATGAAAATATTATTAATTTGACAAATATATATAAAATTATTAAATCAAATACCATTGAAAATGGATTAAAAAGAGCATTAGGTACAGGTGATTTCGGAATTAAACACACCAATTCCAATAAAGTTGGTGTGGCTCAAGTCCTAAATCGCCTAACGTATGTTTCTAGTTTGAGTCATGCAAGACGAATTTCTACACCCACTGACAAAAGTGGAAAATTAATTCCTCCACGTAAGCTGCATAATAGCTCATGGGGATACTTATGCCCAGCAGAATGTTTTGACCCAGAAACTCAGATTTTGATGTGGGATGGAACTTCTAAGTTTGCAAAAAATATAGTTATTGGAGATGTTCTTGTGGATGATCTTGGAAATCCTACCACGGTTCGTACCACCTGTTCAGGGATGAAGAATATGTATGATATTATTCCGGATAAACAAAATTTTATGAAACATAGAGTAACAGACAATCATATTTTGACGCTTAAAATACGTGGTCACAAATCTATTAGAAATTCGGATCGTAAAGATAGAAAATACACTCATAACGTAAAATATTTTGATCGTGAAGAAGTTGTCTTTAAAGAAAAGTATTTTAATTCTCTAAAAGAAGCAGAAGAATTTGTTAATAGCTTTCATGATGATGATACAATAGATATAACCATTGAAAAATATTTAAAACTGAATAAAAATACAAAAGATAATTTAGTTTTGTTTAAAACAGAAGGCATTCATTGGACAAAAAAAGATGTAGAAATGGACCCCTATTTGCTTGGTATGTGGCTAGGAGATGGTCTTAGTACTGGCTGTGGATTTGCTTTAAATTACAAAACTGACAGCGAGACGTTAGCCTATTGGGAAAAATGGGCTCTAGAAAATGGAGCAATTGTTACAAAAGGGAAAAGATATAATTTCTCGGTTGTTTCTAAGAAAAATAAAGAAGCTCAAGAATTGGGATTATGTAATAGAGTAGAAGAAGCTCCTCTTAAAAAATATCTTTGTAAATATAATCTTTTAAATAACAAACACATTCCAAATGAATATCTTACAAATGATAGAGAAACACGTTTGAAAGTTTTAGCTGGATTAATAGATACCGATGGTTCAGTTCGTGCTAAAGGCCATGAAATACGTATTTGTCAAGGTCCAGCAAATTACCAGATCATAGAAGATGCTTATACATTGGCAATGTCTCTTGGATTTTCATGTGGTGTAAAAGAAGGAATAAGTCAATGGACAGATGAAAAAAGTGGAGATAAAAAAAATAGCACTTATAAAGAACTAACTATTACAGGCGATAAAATTTATGAAATTCCAACCCTTTTACCACGAAAAAAATTAATTCCTATTGAAAATAAAACTCATTTAATCAGATGTAAATCTTTTATGTGTAGTAAATTTAGTTTAGAAGAAGTAGGTATTGGACCTTATGTAGGATGGCAACTTCATGATAAACGTGGAAGATTCTGTTTAAAAGATGGTTTGGCTTCACATAATACACCTGAAGGACAGTCGGTTGGCATTGTGAAAAATCTCAGCTACATGACGCACATTTCCATTTATTCCGACTCCAAGCCACTTTATGAATACATTATGCCAGAAATTATGCCAATGAATGAATTACAAACTTCTTCTCATCATATGTACGATAAAGTGAAAGTATTTATCAATGGATCCTGGGTTGGTTTAACGGATAATCCTGAAAAACTTTATTTGATGTTAAAAGATAAGAAACATAAAGGAATTATTAATATTTATACGTCTATTATCTTTGACTACAAATTGAAAGAGATCAGAGTGTGTAATGACGCAGGCAGACTATCAAGACCTTTATTACGTGTGAAAGGACGCAATATTCTTTTAACAAAAGACATTGTAAATAAAATTAAGAATTCTGAGCTAACATGGGACAATATGTTGACAAGTAGTGTTTTAGAAGAATCTATTTTGGAGTACATTGATCCAGAAGAGCAGAGTTGGTCAATGATTGCTACCAATCCAAAAGATTTATTTAATCCAGAAAATAAGATATATAGATATACACATTGTGAAATCCATCCAAGTACGATTTTTGGCGTATTAGGCTCATGTATTCCATTCCCGGAACACAATCAGTCGCCGAGGAACACGTATCAGTGTGCTCAAGCCAAGCAGGCCATGGGCGTTTATGTTACCAACTATCAGAATAGAATGGATAAAACTGCCTATGTATTAAATTATCCAACAAGACCTTTGGTAGACACGCGTGTCATGAATATGATTCAATTAAACAAAATTCCATCCGGAACGAATGTGATTGTAGCCATTATGACACATACGGGGTACAATCAAGAAGATTCTTTGTTAATCAATAAAGGGTCTATTGATCGTGGAATGGCACTAGTAACCGTTTATCATACCGAAAAAGATGAAGACAAACAGAAAATCAATGGAGATGAAGAAATTCGTTGTAAACCGGATATTACAAAGACAAAAGGAATGAAAATGGGAAATTATAACAAAGTCAATTCCAAAGGAGTGATTCCAGAAAATACGATTGTGGAAAATCGCGACATTATTATTTCCAAAGTGACTCCTATTAAAGAAAATAGAAACGATCATACAAAAGTCATTAAATATGAAGATCAAAGTAAGATTTATAGAACCAATGAAGAAACATACATTGATAAAAATTACATTGACCGAAATGGAGAAGGATATAATTTTGCAAAAGTAAGACTGAGAACCATCAGAAAACCAGTGATAGGAGACAAATTCAGTAGTCGTCATGGACAAAAAGGAACCGTTGGAAATATCATTCCAGAATGCGATATGCCTTTTACCAAAGATGGTTTAAAACCAGATATTATTATTAACCCACATGCAATTCCGTCTCGTATGACAATTGGACAACTAAAAGAGACGATTCTAGGCAAGGTTTTGGTAGAATTAGGATTATTTGGTGACGGAACATCGTTTGGCGAATTTGATGTGAAAGATATTTGTAAAGAATTACTAAATGTAGGATATGAAGCCCATGGTAACGAATTATTATATAATGGACATACAGGGGAACAACATGAATGTAGTGTATTTATGGGTCCAGTATTTTATCAAAGATTGAAGCATATGGTCAATGACAAGACACATAGTCGTTCAATTGGTCCGATGGTGAACCTGACGAGACAGCCAGCGGAAGGTCGTAGTAGAGATGGTGGATTAAGATTTGGAGAAATGGAACGTGATTGCGAAAATGAAAATACACCAATTGTTACCACAAATGGTCTCAGTATATTAATAAAAAATATGGGGTCATGTGACAATGAAGTTTTAGGTTGGGATGAAAAATCAGGTGAAATGGTTCCATGTAAACAATCCGATTTCCTTTATAAAGGTGAACGTGATTGTGTTCAATTAACTTTTGAAGATGGAAGAACAAATATATGTACACCAGATCACCCAATTTTAACATCTGATAATCAATGGATAAAAGCAAAAGATTTGGTTATTGGTGAACAAAAAGTGAAATCATCCGTTACTTATCCTCTTGCTGACTTTAATGAAGAAATGAAAGAATGTAATGCTTGGCATCTAAGAGTAGGAGATTTATTATTTAAAACGGATACAAAAGAAAATTATAAGAAAACATTAATTCTTGCCAAATTAATTGGTTATTTAATAACGGATGGAACGATTGTAAAAAATAAAAATAGTTATACTGCTTCTATATACTTAGGACACATGATTGATGTAAATAGTTTTCTGAATGATTTAAAATGTTTATGCAATATAAAACAAACAAAATATAATCATAAAAATTTATATGAGGTGAGAATTCCTGCCACTTTACTAAATCATATTGTTCAGTTAGAGGGTATACTTATTGGAAGAAAGGTGAATCAATCGGCCAAATTACCAGACTTTATTACGGATCCAGAATGTCCTAAACCAATTGTTCGTGAGTTTTTAGGTGGATTATTTGGTGGAGATGGACACACATGTGTTCTTGGAATGCACAGAGGAAAACGCGATTTACTTTCATCTATTTCATTTTCACAAACTAAAAATAAAATTTATATTGATTCTCTTAGTGAAATGATGAATGATATTAAAAATTTATTGGCAAGATTTGAAATAAATAAAGTTACTATACAAAATTTCAAAGAAACAAGTTATTCAAAAAGTAAAAAACTAGATGATAGTAAAAAATCAGAAGATGAAAATAATATGAACTATCAGTTAACATTGCATCTTGATATTAATGAACTTATTACATTTCACGAAAAAATAGGCTTTAGATATTGCTGCCATAAATCTCAACGTCTTGAAGCAGCAGTATCATACAAGCGATTAAAAAATGAAGTCATTAGACAGCATAATTGGCTGGTTACAAAAGTAGATGAACTTACAAATTTTAGTAGAATTAAAAAGGAAAATCCAGATAAAATAGTTCCTACTAAAAAGGCAATTGAACAAGCAGTAAATGAATTAAAAATAATAGAGCCTTTAATTCATACATATGCAATTCCATCCACCCATGATATAACAGATCATCTTATTAAAGGAACACAATTTGGAAAATTTACTAGCAACTCTTTTCCGACTGCAGAAGAATATATAAGAGAAATTGGCGCACTTGACTGGTTTAGAAATGATTTTAAAAATGATGACACTTGTTATGGTGTGAATCGTGATTCTACCGGTTTACCTACAATGGATTTGAAAATTATAGATATAAGACCAGCCGGAGTTAAACCAGTTTATGATATTCAAGTGGATGACACACATTCATTTTTAGCAAATGGAATCGTATCTCATAATTGCATGATCTCCCATGGTGCTTCTAGATTTACACGTGGAAGAATGTATGATGCCTCTGATAAGTATTCGGCATTTGTATGTAAAAAATGTGGACTGATTGCTTCCTATAATGATAAGATGAATATTCATCATTGCAGAACATGTGATAACAGAACGGACTTCTCTTATTTAGAAATTCCTTATTCATGTAAATTATTATTTCAGGAATTAAATACCATGAATGTAGTTCCAAGATTTATTACAGAGAGTTAAATTAACTAGACTTAAGTTTAAATAGTTTACCTAGTTTGTAGACAATCGCAGTCGTTAAAGCAAATAATATAGTACCCCATGTAGTATCCATTAAGACGGTTATAAAAGACCATTTGCTAAATAGTGACGCATTTGTAAATTCATACACTGCATAAATGGTCAAACCTAGTAAAGCGGCTTCTTGAACACTTTTTCTTTTTTGTATAATAAAATAATTTAATCCGAATATTAAAAAGATATAGGTGATAGCAGTATAAAGTAAATTAATTTTAATATCAGTTCCTTGAATGATTTTAATTTGATTATTAAAATATTTTTGTACGAGGTTCAAATAAATTCCATCTAAAACAACAAAAACAATTGCTGATAATAAAGATTCAATATGTATCATTATGTATTATATATCCAAAAAAAATATATTTTTTTTATAATTTTAGGAAGAGTATCATTATTATTAACAAACTTTTTTCGTGTTGTATTATATAAATGACATCTATTGGATATTTTAGTTCTATTGGTGGAAGTGGAGGTCAAGCTTCACCATTTGTTATTGATAAAAAAAATCCAGGGGGTGCAATTCAAGGTTATATGCCACAACAACTTCTAAAAGTAGACAAAGATTTTAAAGAATTTGAACAAATCCGTTTTACTTTAAAAAATGCATGGAATACTACTTATCCAAGTCAATTAAGAAAAAGTAATATTAAAAGTACAATTATCACACCATTTCGTGCTGTAAATAACGCAGGAGATTTAATGGGAAGACAAAATTTTTCATGTGGTGGTCCATGTCAGAGTTTTCAAAATAGACCTGGATTATATGGGTTAAAACAGCGTTTTGGTTCTATACAAAAGACATGTGTTCCATCTGCTTCTTATAATAGTCTTCAATTAAATGATTCTATTCCTGCATCCGCATGTAATGTAAAATATGTATATGATAGTTCTGATTACATTACTTATTTAAAACAAAGAGCAGTGAATAAGAATTATAATGATCTTACTTATGGTGGTAATGACTATAGTGGAAGTCAATCCGCACGCCGTGCTATTCGTAGATATTAAAATCAACCTTATCAACCTTTTTCAACGAAGTAAAGAAAAAGGTTGAGCCAAAATAGTTTCAGATTGTTTCTGTAAAAGGATTAACCAAAACAAAAACAAAAAATAAATATTTTAATTATTATTTATAATAATTAGAATAATGGACAAAGGACAAAGAATACGACTCAAAGAAAAAAATGCCGAAGACAATTGGACGCTAAAATCCAATGAATATATACTAAAATGCACTAAGTGTAGGAAATATAATACGATTTTTAACACGAATACGAATAATACAAATAATATAAATAATACGAATAATACAAATAATATAAATAATACAAATAGGAATCAAAAATACATGAATTGTTCTTTTTGTGGAAATCCAAATTACATAAAATAGATAAAAATAGATAAAAATAGATAAAAAATACATAAATAATTTTTTTAATTTGTTATTATAAATGACTACGCCGTATAGTGTAACTACATCTATTGGTTCTGTATCTTATGATAATTATGTAAATGCACCTATTACAGGACCATTAAGCACAAATCAAACCCCGTCTCAAATTCCATATCATAGTTACGGTACATTAATTGGAATCAGACCAACCCCACCACAATTTTATCCTTCTCAAGAACCTGTTAACGCCTCCATGGGTAGCAATGCAAGACTTCATTATTTAAGAACCGCGCAAAGTGCAAAGAGTTTAGCAATACAGAGAGAAAGAGCCATTGCAACGGCAACAGGTAATTCTTTTTTCAATTTTTCTACAGGAAAACGCTATGCTACTTCAGGTCATTTAAATTATATAACCCCAATTCCTTCGTCCATGTATGTAGATATTAAAAAAAGTAATGCTGTAGGGCAAAGTTCATACAAAGTAAATTTGCCAAACGATGCACCTATTTCAACCAAAAATTATTATCCAAGTGGGACAAGAAGCACCGTAAGACGTATGCGTTCAGGTGGTTGTGTTGCACCCAAAAAGAAAGGAGCGATTGAAAACACAAGTCTAAGAAACGGTGCGGTTTGTGCGTGGGGATCCATTGTGAGACAAAACTATTAGTTAAAATTACTATTTTTACTTCTTCCTTTATTAATTTTTATTTATAAATTTTTTTTTTTTAGAAATAAATAAAATATAGATAATTATTATAATGCCAGGTTTTAAATATCCCGTTAAGTATCCCGTATTAACTCCTACCTACGGATTAGGAAGTTATGGAAGAACTGCTGCTGCTGTTTTAATTAGTGGACCTAGAACCACCATTGGAAATCAAGGACGTATTTATGCTTGGTATAGTGCAAGAGGAGAAGGACAACAATATAAAGCTTATTTATTAAATAGTTTAGGACCACAACGTGCAACAACTGGAAATCAGTGGCCTCCTATGTTTTAATTTAATCTAATTTAACCTTATTTTATTTTATTTTATTTTATTTTATTTTGAATTAAAAAAAAGTAAGTTTATACAATGTATATGACAATCTATATCCAATGTATATTTATATAAAATATTTTTTATTTATTTAAATATATATATAAATGAATAAATATTTAGTAGAATTTTTAGGAACCATGTTTTTAATGTACGTAATAGTTGCGACAGGAAACTGGGCCGCCATTGGTGCTGCACTAGCAGTGGCTATTTTATTAGGAGGTCCTGTCTCTGGAGGTTCATTTAACCCTGCCGTATCCATTGCTCTTTACTCCGCAGGAAAATTGGAGAAACAAGATGTTCTTCCTTACATTATTGTTGAAATTTTAGGTGGTTTAGCAGGTTTTTATGCGTATAGTAAATTTGTTAGTAAACCAGACAAAAGTTAATTAAAAAAGAAAAAAGAAAAAAGAAACAATAATTTCTCTTATTATAATATAAATGCCACGCAGAAAAAATAAAACAATGAAAGGTGGATTTTGGGATACAATTTCAGATATGTTTAAAAAAAAACCAGCTGCACCAATTGGTAGTACTACAACAACCAGTTCATATACACCTAGTACAACTAGTTCATCTGTTATTCCTAGTAGTACAACAACATCTACTACTCCTAGTATGAGTACAACATCTGTTGTTCCTAGTAGTACATTAGCAACAAGTAGTGGAGGAAGAGGAAGAGGAAGAGGAAGAGGAAGAAGAACAAGAAGATATGGAGGTGGATATGCTCCAAATCACTCATTGACAAACTTAGCATCTAAAGCAGCACCATTTTCTGGAAGTAAAACCGCGCAACCACAAGTATGGTTAGGGGGACCAAAAATGATGGGAGGTAAATCACGTAAATTAAGAAAATCAAAAAAATCTAAAAGAAAATATAGAAAATAAATATAAATATAAAGAGTATTTACAAAAAAATATATATCAATCTCATGATTAATTTTAGTTTCAATATTTCAAAATATATAGGATTACTTCACTTATCAGGAATGATCATAGAAAGCACCTATGGTTTTATTTTTGTAAAACACGTTACGTATGATAAATTATATATAATAACCCTTACATTTATTCCATTTTCTTGGATCATATGTAATGATGAATGTATTATTTCTTATTTAATCAAAAAAAATGAAAATCCAAAGTATAGATTAGGAGATGAACCCGAAAATGTAGAAGACATCAGTAATTTCTTTACAAATAAACCGCAATATATTCTTTTTAATAATATAAATTATTTTTTGCGTTTATTTTCATTAATCATTGTTAATCATCGTACCACACAAATATCTTATCTTACTCTAATTCCAACAGTAACACTCTATTCATTTTACATTTATGATATCACCTATAAATTGAATATTAGAAAACAAATGCATCCATATTTCCAAATTATATTATGTCTTTATTTATTGAATATCTTTTGCAAAATAGTCATGTCTACTTAAACCCATTTTTTAGAAAAATAATAATATAACAGTATATATTAATATTTTTTATGAGTAATACTAATACTAATAGTAATGATATTACTAATAATACTAATAATAGTAATAGTACAGATTTTTTTATCCCACTTCATCGTAATCATCCACTTTTTCAAACTTGTGTTGAAGCAATTGTAGAATTTTATTATCCACGAACCATATACATTGTTACTTCTATAGAAGAAATAGAAAAGCTTAAACTATGTATTTGTAAATGGAAAATTGAGTCAACTGTTTTAACTTTTTTAGAAGAAGAATCTTTTTTCACAAAAAAATATCGGGAGTTATCTAGAGAATTTATCAAAGAAAAATGGTATACATATAAAGATGAAAAATCACGTGAATTTGGATGGTGGTATCAACAGATTCTCAAATTAGGTGCAGCTATTATGATTCCGCAAATAAGCGATCCATTTATTGTTTGGGACTCGGATTTAATACCTATCAAAAAATGGCCAATTTATCCAACTGACGCGTTACCTTTTTTTCATTTTGCTTTATTACAAGAAAAAGAAAAATCATTGTTTAATAAAAATCAATACAATGCTTCTATTTATTATTTATTGAAAATCAATGAAATATTTCCAGAAGAGGGAAAAGGAACGTTTGTTCCACATCATTTTGTATTTTATCATAAAGTGATTCAAGATTTTATTCAATATATTGAACGTATTCATAATCATTCCTTTATTTTTTTTAAAGAAATAATATCTAATAAAATAGATGCGAACAAAAAAACATGGATTGAAATTATTATTCGTTCATCTAAAGAGTATTATCGGTTTAGTGAATATAAAAACATTGCCACTTTTATGTCTTTTTATTTTACTCATTTATTATATTATCATTCTTTTAAAGAGTATGGAGAGAAAGGAATACGGATACGAGATGCAGAAGAAGGACAAAAATTTTTGGAAAAAATTATGGAAAAAAATTTAAATGAATCCATTTCTTATCATAATTTTTGTGAATTTGTAATAGAAAATTATAAAGAAGAAGAACGACCTAGTTATATTCAAGTGGAACATCTTTAGAATCAACCTTTAAGAAAAGGTTGAGTCAAAATTTTATCTTTTTAACTAACTTTTTCTTTCAATTTTTGGTTCAACCTTTTTTTAAAAGGTTGATAATTTAATATTTATATATTTTATAGAAATGGAGAGAAATGTATCATTTAATCCTGTTCCAGAATATGAAAAAAAAAGGAAATTAGAACCAGTAGATGATTACACTGAAGATATGGAAAAGATGGAAAAAAGAGACTTTGATAGACAATATAAAAGACAATTTGAAGAAAATAGAATCAATACCATGAATCAAAGAAAAGCAGATAAAAAATTTATTTCGGATGATGAATGGGACAAGTTAGATTCAGATACTGGTCCAGAAACAACCTATACTGGTGAAGCTGAATTAGAAGAAGGTCCTATTTTAGAAGGTAGATTGAATGCATTAACCAATCGTGGATATAATGTAAAAGAAAAAATAAATGAAAGAACAGGTGAAAATACAAAAAACCTAGGTGTTTGGGGTGGTAAAACAAGAAGGGTAAGAAAAGCAAAGAAGACAAAGAAGAGTAAAAAGGTAAGAAAGACAAAAAAGGGTAGAAGAAAGGTAAGAAAGACGAGAAAGTCAAGAAAGTAAATAAAATAATACTTATTTAGAATTATTTTATTTTTTCTATTAGTTTTAGAATATTAGTATTAGAATCGTGATTTTTCCATAAGTTTGGTTAATATATATATTCCGACTAAAGCAAGACTAAAGTAATATATCTGAGCTAATGGATCATCAGGTAATTTAATGGTTTCATAATTATTAATATTTGTATTATTATTTTTACTATTATTTTTACTGTTATTTCCAGATTCAAAGGTTTCTTGACATTTTTTTTTACTGACAGGATTTTTACGATCAGAAAAGATACATGCATCCATATTTTTGATATCTATGGTTGTTACATAATGTGTTTCTGAAGATTTATTATTTTTATTATCTACTGTTTGCATCGTAAGTGGTTGACAATCTGGCGTAGCACCAGACAAAAAAGATTGCATAATGGAAAAAGGATTCAAGACATTTAGGTTTCCCATAGCGCCAGGAATTAAACCTTTAAATTCAGAAAAATTAGTCCCAAGACCTTCCGAAATAAATGGAATATTTCCTGAAGGAACATTATCCACATAAATATACCTATCTACAAGTTCATTATTAGATGCATCATTCGCAATGTCTTTACATTTTGCCCCTGTTTTTAAAAAAAATTTATTACCTAAAGGTCCTCCTGATGCAGAAGCTTTGCTTTTTCCAGTGACAAGCACTTCTACATAGGAAATTAATCCATTAATATCTTTTGAAACAGCAGAAATTGTACCTTTACTACTCATTCCAATCTGTTTTGGTGCTTTAATATTTTTATAATATGGATAAGTAGGTCCTAATAGTTTTTCTTGAACTGCATTTGCATCTTCCATTACTTCTTCAAATAAATTAGAATTAGAATTAGACATGATATTTACTTTATATAAATATAATTTATTTTTTATATAAAACTATTATTATACTATTATACTATTATACTATTATTATACTATTTTAAGACGTTCCTGAAATACTAACAGGTTCACTTCCAGCCATTTGTGTAGCATATTGTTGCTGTGATTCAACTAAACTGCTAACTTGTGAACTTAATGCTGCTACATTCATGCTTAAATCTTGAACTTGGGAATACATATTTTGAATCGCCTGAATTCTCTCTTTCAAAAATTCTATGTTTCCTGCATTTTGTTGTGCTAATAAAAACGTATTATGTGAGATTTGCTTATCATATTGTTTATACACTTGTGTGAATTGTAAATTAGGAAGCATTTCGTTGGTAGGTGAAGCAGTTGGAATAAACTGAGGCGACAATGTAGGAACCATATCTAACAATCCTTCCACTATTTTTTCTTGAGATTGTCCTAAAAATATTTGATAAGTAATTAAAATAATAAAAAATAAAATCAAAATAAATATCACCATATTATAATATTAGAATATTATTTATTTACTTTTAAAGTTGAATGTAAAGAATGTCCTTGAATATCAATATTAAATTTTGCATTTCTATAATAAGTATTTACAGGTTTTGTTTTTGGATCAAAATTAGTAGCACCAATTTGGGAAGCATATGGAAGTTGTAAAGGTTGAATACTTAGTATACCTTCTTTAAAGCTTCTTTTCATAAAAAATACTTCACTAATTTGATAAATCAATAAAATACTAAAGAAGAAACTAATGATTGTTATCAATGATAACATTCTTATATATATTTGTTTTTATTTTCTTTCATAATATTATATGTCAACCGCATTTTATCCACAAGGAATGAGAAGTTTTCAATCTGGTGGTTATAAAAATTCTACATTACCAGGTCAATATATATCATGGAAAGGAACAGGACCATTTAGTAACCCAGTTGGAACAGCACCTAGTCACATAAGACCTCTTACGAATTTAGATTCTGGTAACGTATTTTTATCCGGTTCTTTTCCTTCAAGAACCTATTTTCGTACAAGAGTTTTTATTCCAAGACCCATTAAACATTACAGAAAAGGACGTGTGATTCCATCCACTCCTATTGAACCCGTTGAACCAGAGAGCCAAATAGATGTTGCTGAAACCAAACTAATAAACTATAATATGAATCGTTTTGTCAAATCAAGTAAAGGAACATCACTAGGAGGAGGTCATGGTGGTCGTGGTCTACTTAATGAAATGCAAGATAACCCAGGAAGTTATAGTATCAAACAAAATCAACCGAGTGAACTTAGTAATATTTTAGAATTAGATCTCAATTGTAAATCATGTGAAGGCGTAGGAATAGTCGCATCTTATTATCCAAACAATACTTATTTAACTGAAAATCCAGAACCAAATACCCAAAACCCTGTTTTATGTTGTAATGAAGAATATAAAGCACGTAGAAGAGTGATCTATGCAAGCACGAATTTAAAAAAGAATTATTATACAACGACCAAACAATATTTACAAAATAGATGTCAAACTTTTGAACAAAAGGCATTTAACTTTCAACAACCAAATCCAGTCATTAAAAATGAAATACTTAATAATACGAATGTTACTCCTCAACAACTTCTTCTTGCAAAACCAGGCAGTGCGCTTGCCACATATAATACCTATGTTGCAAATTGTTTTCCAAATGCTGAAATTTTTGATGCTACGGAATCCGCGTTACTTGCAAAAGTATTAAATATCTTGTTAAATAAGGGAATTTTAACACAAGCACAAGTGAGTGAATACGAAAAAATCAATTCTCTCAATTTTGATACATTATTTGAATACTTGAATGGATTACCAAATGAATCAAAAACCGCAGCAGTGAACGAATTTGTAAACTTTATTAAAAATCCTTATTACGGGGTTCCCTTCTCGGGTCCTTCTAATCCGAATGGTTGTAAACTTACTGTATATAAACCAAATAATCCTCAATATGCTGTACAAGGAGCTGTAAGTAGTAGTACAAGATTATTAAAATTGAATGTAGATACAATTTCAACCAATGCTGCTTCTATTCAACGTAATAACAATACAGGTGGTCAATTAATAACTGCGAATGAAATATATAGAGGTGATAATAATAACGTTACTAATTATTTCAAAAATAAAGCTCCTAATTGTAACTCTCCAACGGTTTATCCATTTCAAAATAAAAAATTATGTTATTATAGAAAACTTCCAGAGTACCAAGTTCCTGCGTCACAACCATCTCCATATCGTTATTTTATAGCAACCACTAAAAGTTCAAATCATTTCTCTCAAAGTCCAAATACCTATAATACACCTTCAAGATCATATTAAAATATTTTTTATTAAAAATTTTATATTTATATTTTAAATCTATGATAATTATAAGGATGAAAACGAAAAAAAGAATAAATACGAAATCAAAATCAAAATCAAAAACCAAAAAAACATTCTTATATAACCCGAATGATCCAAAAAAGTCGTTTGATGTCTACATAGATAAAAATCCAAAAGACACCATTCCTATTAAATACACAACCACAGAAGATGTCAAAAATACAATTGATAAACTAGAAAAACTGTACAAGGCTAAAAAATATACACACAAACGTATATGGCAAGTGGGAATGATTATGAAAGTCCGTTTAGAAGTACTAAAAAATAAAAAACCAGAACAATATAAAATATCTAAAAAATATTTTGAATTTTTAGGAAATAGAACAAAATTAAAGGACCAAGAACGTTACAATGCTGTATTCAAATATTAGATAATCCTATTTTTCATCTATTATTTCGTCAAAGTAAAAATTTATATCAACATTATTATTGTTTTCATTTGTATCATCACAATTTAAATCATTGATTGAAGTATTTGAAAGATTATTTAAAAAAATCATATTTTCATTCTCTTTTTCCTTTTCTTTTGAAACAGGCAAAAACATATTCGTTTTTTCAGTAAATTTATTACATGGTAATTTGAATTTTTCACACCAATTTACACACTTTTGTATATTCGTTTTTTTCATTAATTCTATTTTATCATTTTTATTTCTACTGTTTAAAATATTAATGATTTGATGTAGTGACTCTAACTGTTGTTGACCTATAATGGTGTTAATATCGTTTATTTTATTAATAAAATAACAAGGTGTATCTGACTGTATAAGCGATAAAATTCTTTCATCTTTTAACTTTAACTTTAACTTTAATTTTAATAAATAGTCACCTAGTATATCATAGTTTAAATGATATAGTTTACTTTTATTTTCATTGATTATAAAGTATTTACAAACAATATATTTTTCAAAGGTTGTTATATTATTTGTATTCGGTTTTATAATATATACTTTTTCAAAACAGGATGATAATAAATATAAAATATCAACAATCGGTTTATAAAAGATGGAATCTATTTTTATAATACAGATTCCATTATTTTTCATTTGTTTGAATATAATCATGATAAATTTTATTAAATCAATCATATAAGTATCCAAGGTTTCGGTATTTGCTTCAAAAAACATGAAATCATAATATTCTATATTAGTTATCGTATTACTTATCGTATTATTTATCGTATTACTTATCGTATTACTTATCGTATTACTTATCGTATTACTTATGCAGTGAAAATAGGTATCATTAATCTCATTAAAAAATACTTTATGATCATTATTATTTTCTCTCACTAGTTCAACACATTGTATTATATCTTTGTAATTTTTACTAACTATTAACAATTGAATATCTTTTTGTTTTGACTCTAAAAGATTTAACGTAATCATGATTTCTAAAAAATCATAAAATATATTTGTATCCGTTTTTAATTTACTTACTGAAATTTTGGTCCCTGAAACAAGCGTATGGATGTACTCATAAGGATTTACAATTCTAACAAATTCTTCTAATGATAGTAATTCATTATTATCTATAAAAAAAAAACTTAGTTCTGTCATAATATCATGATAATAATTATAAAGAGTATTTGATACATATAACTTATTTTCATCATTTATCATTGTATTATTTAATGGTGTATCATTTATCGTTGTATCATTTATCGTTGTATTATTTACTTCTACATGAATAGATATATTATTATTTGTTTTTGGTAATATATAGTAACTCATTTAACTATATATTATAAAAATTATTATTTAAGTAATATTTTACCTAATCTTCTTCCTAATCTTCATCATCCATAATGATTAACGGTTTTTTAGTAGTATTTATTTTTTTTACTCTCGTTTTTTTAGCATCTGTTATAGGTGCTTTCATGATAGACGGTGTTTCATCTTTTGCTTCTTCGTTGGAAGGAAGAAGTAATAATTTTGTGGATAATTTACGAATTTTAGGTTTAAGTTCTTTATTTTCTTTTTTAGAAACTTTCACCGCTTTTTGCGTTTCTTTTAAATTCTCATTTACATCATATTCATTAAATTCGGACATTTCTAATTCTACCTTTTCTGTGTTCACTTCACGGATTTTTTTATAAACAAAATATCTATTTAAAAAGGAAATTTTCTTTTCAAACGATGACATACTTGGAGCATTTCCATAATCTTTTGCTTTGTTTTTGTTTATTTTTATTTCTTCCATCATATTTATAAATAATTCACTAAACAATCCACTTCCTTCAGGAAGCCCTAATTCTTTTGCTTCTTCTCTATCTATTATTTTAAACCCATAAGATTCAAATACGCGATTTAAATAATCAAAATTAACCAAATATTCTGATATGGTTTGATTAATAGATTCTTGAAAGACATCAATTTTATAACCAATACAACTTGCATCGTCTTCAAATTTATCACTTCCGTAACTTTTAGTTACTTCCCATATTTTTTTCCCATTTTCCATAATCTGAATACTTTCTCCTGTTTTTGTTTTATTTAACAAATTAAACACCAATTTTCCATCATAAGCAGTTCCTATAAAATATCCATTTAACTTTGTACATTCAGCCACATTTCTCAAAAACCCCTGCAACGTATCCGGATTTTCTAAGAAGTAATGGATTGCAAATTGACAGGATGATACGTTAAATCCGTCTTCACATACTCCATATTGTCTAGCAACTCCTTTGCCAAGTTTCTCTACATCTTTACTTCCAATTCCAAAGATTGCTTTTGTTATTTGTATTGCTTTATCATTTAGCATCGCACTTCCATTTTTTATATTATAGGCACTATTACCATTGACAAATAATGCATACGGAATATTTTTATTACTTTTTTTGTTATTTAAAAATCGCGCACAAGCACCATTTAATCTATTTTCAAGATTATCTTGCGAAATGTCTATTCCAAATACAAAGGACAATTTAGCTGCGATCCATTTTGGTAAATCACCTGCTTTTCCGCATGCAAAATCAACCAATTTATCCCCTTCTTTAGATACAGATTTAATTAACATTTTTTTCACATACAAATTATGGAAATTCTTCATGGATTCCGTAAGAAATTTTCCTGAAGGCGTATTGTAGTACGTATCTTCACTTACTAAAATATCTGGAATATTTAATCCTGTACGAATCATATCTTCGGTTACTGGATAATGAATGGAATTCCAATTATTATTGGCTACTGTATAAGAATTACCGTATTGTTTAAAACCAAGTCTATATTCGGTCGTTTTGTCATGACGAACGCGTAACGGAATCCATCTCCAACCATTTTTACGATCAAAATCATAGCTAAATTCAACAATCGTATTGTCTGTAAATACTTCGTTTTCTTCTGAAAACATTTGTTTCACTCCGGATTCATCATATTTTAACATGATGTTGCATAATCCTGCATTTTTATCATATGGATCTGTAGGATAAAATCTAAGCGGAATATAATTATTGCATCTACTATCATCATATTTATCTTTATATTCAGGAAGTTTGTCGTCTATGATATCTTGACAAGGGTTGATGTATCCATTGACTCTTTCATCAAAACCACAACGTAATTCAATGATTTTATATTCGCTTAATTGACTTACTAGTTCTGTATTCAATCCATCTTCAAAGATAGGCTTTATAATTTCGTCTCCACTTGTTCCTTTTAAGGTTGTGATTAAAAAGTCAATGGTGTTAAATTGTGGTGGTTTCCATTTAAATGAATATTCCCAGGTTATTTTTGTTTTTGGTCCAGGTTCACCTAGTTTATCTGATCCAACACCAAAATAAGCATGTGTAAATATTAATCCGTCGGTTTCATACTCAAATCTATTTTCATGGACTTTTGTTAAGATTTCATTACAACCACTAAATATACTTTGTTTATTATGATAAGGATAAAATTCTTTACTAACCACTCTTATGGGTGAACTTACTAGATTGTCTTTATTTTTACTCAAAATATTGGCCATGGTTTTTTCTTTGCTAGAACTTATATTCGTATTTGTACTTGTATTTCCATTGATAGTTACTACCGAGGTAGGTTTTAAAGAACTTGTCACTAATTTTAGAATTTCATATCTTGCATTGTATAAATTATCTATTTTAATATCTTTGATCATAAAAGACAAAGAACGTACATCTTTCTTATTGTAATAATAAATATCAAAAGCAGCATATAAATTAATAAAGTTTCCATTTTTGTCATGAGAAATTAACTCACCATCTAATAAACAGTTAAAACAATCTTTGTTTTCTGTTTTTGCTCCAGTAAAAATGACATTCATGTTTGTATTTATAAAATATATCTTACCACTATTATTTATATACATTAAGTTACGTGTTCCATCTGCCTTTTCTGTGACCACAAAATCTTTCCGTATATTGATAATATTTGAATTGTCATTCACAGGTGAAACATTTTTTAATTGAAGAGTCACTGAATTTGGACCAATAAAATTTCTATTATCAATCCTCTTTTTAAAATCATAATCTTCCATCCAAATCATTTTCATGTATTCATCTAATATACCCTTTTGCTCAGAATAGGAGATAGGATAATTTGTTCCTTGTAAGCCGCCCAAAACAAATTTAATTACTTTTCTCAAAGCCATTAATATGGAATCAGGTGAATTGAATGGGGTTGCAGGACCAATTTTTCGGTTATCTATTTCTATTTCAATTTCATAGGTTTCTGGATTGGAAAATACATTGGAATCATCTACACTATAAACTGGAATCATGGTATTATATCCAAAATTATTGACACCTTTATTTCCATATTTTGTAATACTAATATCCACATTAAAAGGATAATCTTTGTGTGTAAAAGTGACACGATTTAAATAACGAAATATTTTTTTGGATTTTTTCCAGTTTTCTATAATAAAATTTTTAACTCCATGTTTGATTTCCTCTTCATTGGAATAGGAAACTCTGAAATTAAAATCATCAAAATTCACTGGAAAAACTTTATCTCCTTTATTATTTCTAACGGGTTTCTTCTTTAAAAATTTGATACATGATGTGTTGGTAGTGTATAATTCTTTAATGTTATTATTTTTACAGTAGAGTTGAATATTATGTAGTCCATTGATCTCAGTTCTTACATCAGATAATTTGAATTTTCCTGTATTGCTATCTAAATATTCACAATTAATACGCAAGGAATATATTCCTGAAGGATCCGGATTTTCAAAGCCAAAAGATTTGAGTTTTTTAATTACATTATCATAATCAGATCTGGATAGTGGTTTAATTCCTTTGGTTCCAAATCTAACCTCTAATTCAGGGACAATACTTTGACTAGTTACAAATGGATTGGATGAGTAAAATTGTCGGATTAATTCATTAAATTTAATTTGAAGATCCTCATTTTTACTCTTTTCACTCTTTTCATCTTTTTTACCCTTTTTTTCTACGTTTTCATTCTCTTCATCTAATTCATCTTCCAAAAGTTCAGTTGGAGCATTGATATGGATAGATTCACTTTTTTCTTTCTTCTCATTCTCCACTCTTTTCTCTTCACTCTTTTCTTCTCTCTTTTCTTTCTTCTCATTCTCCTCTCTCTTTTCTCTCTTTTCTTTCTCCTCTTTTAAATCCATTTTCTTCTTTTTTTTATCCTCTGCCATTTTTTTAAGAAGAATATATTTGTCACGAATGGGTAATTTATCAAGTTCTGCTTTTGTTTTACTATTTAGTTTTTCATATATTTCTTTTAATTCAGGATCAGAGATATCTTTTAAAATTTCTTCTTTATGTTTTTCATTATTTATCTTATCTACTTTTTCTTTTGTAGATAAATCTAAATTTTTATAAATATCACTCACTTCTACTCCTAGAACATTTCCTGGTAACTTAATGGATGATTCTTGTTCTAAAAGTGAATTGATTGTTTTTTTAATAAGAGACATTTGTTATATAATATAAAACATATTTTTTAAATTATATTTCAATTTTTTAAAATGATTGAATTATTTCTTCATATAATTCATTTTTATTTTTAGACTTATTTGTAAGTTTATTTATTGTTTGAATTCCTAATTTACAAGATATATCAATTAATTCTTGAAGTTTATAGGATGAAATAGCCTTGATTGGTTTTTCAATACTGTTCAATTGAAAGAGTGTTTTTTTAATATTATCAACGTGATCAACCGTATTTTTTTCCATACTAAATTTTTTATACTCTAATTCACGAATAATAAATATTTCTTTATTATCATTCATTAAAAGTTCATAGTATGTTTTATTTTTAACATACAAAATATTGATATTTTCAAATACACATAGGGATAAAAAAGTTCCTATATTTATTTTTTCCTCATTCACCAAATTATTTTCCATATTTGTCAAAGATGTAAATTTATATGTTTTAATAAGTTGTTTATCTTTTCTGATTTTTTCAACATATTCTATTTTTATTTTTTTTTCTAGAACATAATTTTTGTTTTCAATCATTTCGTACTGTATAAAGTCATTTTTCATTATAAAAAAACACCAAAATAATTTGTCTTTTTCTTTTGGTATAAAAAAAGTTTCTCTTGGTTTTGTTTTTGTTATTTGATCATTATTATTTTTTTTATCAATACTTTTTTTAATTTCTTTATGTTGAATTTGTAAAAACTTTTCAATAAACATTTCATCTAAAGAAAAAATTTTTAAAGAATGAATTAAATTATGATCAAAAGTCATTATAAAATTTACTTACTACTAAATAATTTGCTGTTATCTTTAATATCTTTTGTAAAATATGTGTTTTTATAGTCCTCTTTTTGCTTCTCTACTAAATTCAACGTTTTTTCTTGTGTAATAACATAATTAATATATACAGATAATTCATGAATAATATCTTTATCTAATTCAGATAAATTTATATGAATTCCATATTTATTCTCATTTAAGGTTACAGTATCATGACTATTTAATATTCTAAGAATTTCCACTTGATTAAACTTATTCATATTTTCAATGGTTTCTCTTATATAATTTAGTTCACTAACCGAGTAATTATTTATTTCATTTGTAGTAAAAGAAACTTCCATGTTGTAATTTATATAATAGATAATATGACAATCTGTTTAAATTTTATTTTTAAATAAATTAATATTTAATAATCCACTTTAATCCATTTTACACCATTTTATTTTATGAAATTGTTCTTCCGTTGGAGTTTCTACTAAGACACCATTTGCCCAAATACCAAATCTTCTATCAACATCTCCTTCATTTTCTAATATTAATTGGTAATAGGTGTATACATTTGTGTCTTTTAATTGAACAAATGATTCATTAAATCCTGCAAGCAATAATAATTTTCCGTCAATGGTAGGAAATTCACCATCAAAACAATTATTTTCTTTATATTTTTCTTTTATTTCTTCACTTAATGAATCTACTAGTAATGAATGACCACCTAACACAGTTAAATCTTTAATTAAGTCATTGGAATCTGTTTTTTCCATTTTCCACATACTTAGATTCCAATGTTTTGGATTATTAATCATCGTATTCTTTCCAATACATTGAATTTTACGGAATCCATGTAAATAAGATTTCACCAAATCTCCTTGCCGTAAATCTTGTATAGCAACATACTTTTCTCCTTCTTGAGTTAAACAAAGTATTTTTGTATCATGATTGAGACATAATGGTGATGGCGTGTAATAAATTCCTGAATAACTAACACTTCCTGCAATAGAAAAATTATTATCATTGATTGCTACAGAATTGAAATCACCAGTTTTAACATTTGATCTTGTCCATGTAGCACCAGAATCAGAAGAAGAATAAATTCCTGAATTACTATAACTTCCTGCTACTGCATATGATCCATTGATTGCTACAGAATAGAAAAAACCAGTTTTAACATTTGATCTTGTCCATGTAGCACCAGAATCAGAAGAAGAATAAATTCCTGAATTACTACCACTTCCTGCTACTGCATATGATCCATTGATTGCTACAGAATAGAAACTACCAGTTGAAACGCTTGAATTTGTCCATGTAGCACCATAATCAGAAGAAGAATAAATGCCTGAATCATTATCATTTCCTGCTACTGCATATGATCCATTGATTGCTACAGAATAGAAACTACCAGTTTGAATATTTGATGGTGTCCATGTAGCACCAGAATCAGAAGAAGAATAAATGCCTAAATCATTAATACTTCCTGCTACTGCATATGATCCATTGATTGCTACAGAATAGAAACTACTAGTTTGAATATTTGATGGTGTCCATGTAGCACCATAATCAGAAGAAAAATAAATTCCTAAATCACTACCACTTCCTGCTATTGCATATGGTCCATACATTGCTACAGAAAAGAAAAAACCAGTTGTTAAAGAATTTGTCCATGTAGCACCATAATTAGAAGAAGAATAAATTCCTGAATCACTAAAACTTCCTGCTATTGCATATGATCCATTGATTGCTACAGAATAGAAATTACCAGATGTTAAAGAATTTGTCCATGTAGCACCAGAATCAGAAGAATAATAAATTCCACCACCACCACCACTTCCTGCTACTGCATATTGTCCATTGATCGCTACAGAATAGAAATTACCACTTTGAACAGTTGAACTTTGAAAAGTTGCCATTTATAAAATAGAGAATGATAAATAACTATACTAAAATAAATAATGGTACAAAAAATAAAAGATAATAGTAAAAGAATTAGCATTAGATATCATGAATAAGTTGTATGAATTTAAAGATATATAAATTAATATTTAATTCTCTATAATAATTTTTGGTTTTGTATATTCAAAATTTCCACCATCTCTTGTTATTTTTGGTTTTACTAACTCTCCAATAATAGAAACATATTTATCATTCAATTCAAACCTCTGACCAATAACGCGAACATTAAATTTATCACCTTCTTTAACTTCTGAAAACGCATCGTTATTGTAATTATGATCTTTTGCGACAAAAACCACCACAGGAGAAGGTTCTTCATCTGCACTATCTGCACGAATACCAGCCTTTGTTATATTTTTTGCTATACATGAGATTAACATTCCCTCTACTGGAAAACAAACATCGCATTCAAATACTACTTCAAATGAAATGTTTATACCACGACTAATAACACCACTTGAATAGGTAATAATTTTACTTGAACCTATTCTTACATATCCTTCTACAATACATTTTCCTTCAAAATTAGCAGAAACATTTTGTTCAATTACTTCTAAAATATTTTTACCTACTGCAGTGATAGGCAAAACAATATTTCTAGTAATTAAACATCTAGAATATACCGACGATATTTTTATTTCTCTTCGTTCTTTTCTTCTATTTTGATTTTGATTTTGATTTTGATTCTGATTCTGATTTTTGGCGATTGATTCCATTATTATATCTATATATTTATCTCTATCTTTTAATTATTTTTCAATTTTATTTATATATAGAAATGACAAATATTTTATAAAAACTAATAAAATTTGTAAAAGTAAAAATATAATCTTATTTTACTAATGAATGAAAAAATGATTACTAGCAAATCTGGAAGACAATATTTACCAAAAATGGGAAAAGAACATCCATCAAAACTAAATTTTATATCTTTACCTAAGCTTAAATCTTTACCCATATCAGTTAATTTAAGAAATAAATGTGCACCTATCCAAAATCAAGGACAATTAGGTGCTTGCACTGCGTTTGCACTCGCTGGAATCGTTGGCTATATTTATAAAAATGCACTAGTTCCTTCCACTTTATTTCTCTATTATATTGAAAGAGAACGCATAAATACGGTAAATGAAGATTCAGGTGCATATTTACGTGATGGTATAAAATGTTTACAAGAATTAGGAGTATGTAGACAAGTTACATGGCCTTATGATACTAATAAATTTAATGTAAAACCTTTACCATTCTGTTATCAACAAGCTAGAAATTTTAAAGCGTTATCTGTAAAAAATATTAGAAATACATTGGATGAAATGAAAAATTGTTTAGCTAGTGGATACCCATTTGTGGTTGGTATACCTATTTTTGAATCCTTTGAAAGTAATGTTGCAACAGCTACAGGAGTAATTCCGATGCCTAAAAAAGGTGAAAAAAGTTACGGTTATCATGCGGTCAGTATTGTAGGTTACACTAGTAATAGTTGGATATTTAGAAACTCCTGGGGATCTATTTGGGGAGACAAAGGATATGGATATTTACCTTATGAATATTTAACAAACGACTATCTAGGTGATAAAATTTTTGGTTCTGATTTATGGGTAATATATCAAATGTCTAATATTAATAACAAAAATAATATTGATAAAAAAAATAAAAATAATATTAATAACAAAAATGTAAATAATATTAATAACAAAAATAAAAATAATATTAATAATAAAAATAAAAATAACAAAAATAAAAATAATAATAACAATAAATAAATTAAAATATCTAAACAATAATTTTATAAAGTTTGTAATAGATTGCCATTTCAGGAGTTAAAAACCATTTTTTTTCATCCTTTTTAATAACATCATAATAACGTAATATAAATTCCTGTAAAATACATAATTCAATTTGACCAACAGCTTCACGAATCACATTTCCATCCTCATCTTTTTCCAACTTTGTATTTTTACTTGTATATTTTTCTTCTCCGAGAATTAAATTTAATTTTTGGATTGATTTTTCTTTTCCTGATTCTTCACATGTAGCTCCTGTATCACGTTTAGAATCCATATCTTTTGTTTTGAATACTAACGCTGAGTTATTTTTTTTGTATCCAATAAATCCAATATATCTATTGTAATTTTTTAAATCAAATGTAAAAATATATTGAATTTCTTTATTAGAGGCTATTTCTCTCTGATCTTCATAGGTTGACTCAATCCATTCATTTTCTTCATTTAATATCATAATTTTAAATTTATTCAAATGATACAAAATAATACATTTGAATTTTTTTGAGACAAATATTTTTCTTTTAAAATATTCTTTGGCATACCACGTAATTGTATTTTTTGTTATGTCATCTAATGAATACAAATAATTTAATAAATGAAGTTTATCCTCAAAAAATAATTGTTCTATCATATGTGCTGTTAGAAATTCCAATAAATATTCTTTCATTCCAGGATTTTCTTTAGAAAGTTTTTGTATGACTATTCCACAATGTTTATACCAATTATCGTCCCCTCTTGGAACTTTTTGTAAACCAATATATTCACGTGTTATTTCAAAATTACTATTTAATTCATCTAATACGCGTTTTCCTTCTAAAAAATGCTTTGATCCTTGTCTTTCTCTTTCTCTTTGTCCTTCTCTTACTCCTTCTCTTACTCCTTCTCCTTCTTCTCCTTGTACTAAACGATTTTGTTTATTTGTATTTACATTCAGATTCGTTATATTTTTTTTAATATCAAATTGAATCATATTATGCTTATAATCTATTGGGACAACTCGGTCAAAAATAGAAACATTCTTATCTTTCAATTCAATAGGCTGAAATAAATAATAATTATCAATATTTACAAGTCTCCCATTTCTTCCATATTTATCCACAATAAATTCATTACTATCATCAATCAAGTATGATAAAGCGGAATATATCTGAACATAGGGATATTTTTTTGGCGTTTGTATTGCATTAATCAAAACATCTTTTTTGTAAAAAAAACTCTCTTTCATCAACATCCTTATTCTCTGTATAATTTTCTCAGAATTCATAATAATAAAACTTTCATTATAAGTATCTTCATTTAAATCATCCTCATTTATTTCTTTATTTGGTCTACAAGAGTAGTTACATGAGGCCATATAATCGCACGCGGGTGAAAAAGGTTCATCTCCAATTTTAAAATCATCTAAAATAACTCCTGAGGATAACTTTTGCTGAATAGGTTCATTTAAAATAGCAGAAATATTTTCCTGTGTAAAATTAGTTTGATCATGATTGATAATACAATCCACTGATGTTTCTTTTAATACTCTTGTCACTTTTCCTATTTGAATAGCTTTAAATTCGGCTACACGATAAACATATAAATCAGCCGCCTCTTCTTTTTTATTTTCAAGAATGGTTCCATGCATAAAAATCTCAACATTTCTTTTTTCAAATGCCAAATCTTTGTGACTAAAATTACGCACGGCACGTCCTATAATTTGCTCAATACGATTCATATTATACCATGGTTCCAAAATGTGAACTTGCCGAATAAATTTTAAATCTATTCCTTCCGAACCTGCTTTTGAGATTAAAACTACTTTTACTTTGTTTCCATCTTTATTATCTTCATTGGTCAACCCTTTTACTTCAAAATCATTATTAGGAGATAAACGTAGGTCACCTGTAATCATAGAATAACGCGCTGGCATAAAATTTCTTTTATCGGAAGGTTCTTTCATGGTTCTTACATCTACAACGGCACTTGGAACCGTCTTAAACAAAGGTTTTACATTTTCACCATATCTAGTAAATCCCATTTCTTCTAACGCCAAGGCCATAGGTATTAACCCACTGTCAATATATTGTGAATAAATTAAAATAATTCCATCACTTACTTGATTCTTTTCTGGGTTATAAATATTATCTAAGATTGTTTTGATTTTAATACTATAGTTGCTTATTTGTGGACGAGAGAAAATCTTACCATATTTCTGAATTGTACTGTTTTTATATTCATAGCTTCCTTTTTCAGGGGGAGATTTTTCGTCTACAAAATCCATCATTCTCTCTAGACCTTTCTTTCCAGTTAAATCATGAGGATCAATAATTTGATTTCCACCTATCTTTTCATTCTTGTTACTATTTGTCTTCTTGATATTTGTGTTGTTACTATTTAGGTTGTTACTATTAATTGATTTTTTAATTATTGTAATAGAATCATCATCTGCTGTCTCTTGTTCGTCTATAAATTCATCCACCAATTCTGGTTCTTCTCTTTGTTCTAACTCCTGAACATCTTGACGATTTGCTTGTGAAAAGTCTTCTGATAATTCCTCGGAATAGACTTCTTTTGATTCAGAATCCAAGATTTCTTTTAATCCAGAAATGGGATAAGTTATAATTAAAGCTTCTAATGGCAACTGTAATAATGTATATCCAAAAGATTCCATATTTTCAAAATTGGGCATTTCTCTCACAACTCCTTTTTTGGTAGTAATTGAAAACTCTTTTTTTCTTAAACTATTAATTATATACTTGTATACACAACCTTGACATTTTCCACAGGATTGACAGTCCTTGATTATATTCAAATATAAACTTAAAATTCTCTCTTTATCCGAATCTTTAATTTTTTTAAGATTCATTTGATATTTTGGATAAGGAATAAATGGAAAGGTATGTTTGGGTGCAAATTTGTTGGGATAAACACGATATGGAAAAGTATATGGATTTTCTCCACGAACAAAGGAAATATAACCAGTAGCTTTTCTTATCAGAAGATCTTCACCATCTTTCTTAAATTCCCCATTTTTTTCAAAAATATCTCTCACTTCAACTCTTCCACGACGATCATTTGTATTCATCAAATTTAATAACCATATGATTTCTTTGTAACTATTGTACATAGGAGTAGCAGAGAGTAAAACAAATCTCATATTTTCAGCTGACTTGACAAGCAATTCTAAATTAATGGCCACTTTTTTATTTTCATTATCTTCCGTTTTTCGTATATTATGAACTTCATCAATGACAATTAAACGATTATCAAATTCATTACGTAATCTTCGGATTGTTTTTTTATTGATGATATTTTCGTTTTTATTTATTTTTTTAGTATTTTCTTTTCTTTTATTAACATTTTCATTTCTTTTTTTAGTATTTTCTTTGTTAACATTTGTATCCATATTATTGTAATTATAATTCATAGATTGATCCAAGTCTGATTCGGATCCATCCATTGTTTTAATGATATAATTTGCAAATTGTCCGTACCCTAAAAATAAATAATACGTATTAATCAAGTTTTTAATTTGACTAATCAGTTTATCTTTTGGAATTCCTTTCATATTCATAGGATTTACTTCTTGAAGCAATTTATTACCAACACATCCTTTGATACTCCATATTCCATCAATCAATTTTAGTTTTCTCTCATCAAACAATTGTAGTTTAAAATTATCTTGCACATTTTCAGATGCTACGATAATAATTCTTTTCGTAGTTCCTATTTGTTTCATATAGTCACGCATTTCTTCACATACACCAATGGCACTACATGTTTTTCCTGTTCCTAAACTATGATAAAGTAATAAACTATTATAAGGAGTTTGCGAAGAGAGAAAATTTTTAACAAAAGCTTGATGAGGTTGTAATTCAAAATCGGCTTTACTCAATTCATCTGCATAATCCTTAATATTTTTTCGGATTGTTCCATCATATTTCGTATCATAGAATTCCTTTTTCGTCGCTATTTTAATATTAAAGTTTTTATCGCTTAAACTAGGATATAAATATTCATCCGTGTTTTCATTTTCTTCCAAACATTTTTCCTCCATCAATTCTTTTTTCAATAAAAATTTATTACATTCATTGGAATAATAATTTTCACTAGAACATTTCAAGCCTTGAAATTCTTTTTCTAAATCATAGTTACAGATACGATTATTATTTGTATCATTTACATAGTTAGTAGTAGGTATCAATTTATTAGAAGAAGTAGAATATTTAATATATTTTGACAACTGTGAAGTAGGAATTGGTTCCGATGATGTCTCTATTATTAATGGTTTTTTTGTAGTATTTTTAATCATAATTAATATTATATTATATATTATGGATATAATCTATATTCTTGTAAAATATTATTAATATTTGTTATTAATTTTTTTTTCTCTAAATTGTATGGTCTAATTGAATTTAAACATTCGTCAATCGTTTTCCATTCTATTTTGCTAACTTCTGCAATTTGATAATTGTCCAATAAATCTTCATTTTCATGTATTGTGGCCAAAAAATATTTATGTTTATAAGATTTGTAATTTGTTCCTATAAATATTTCTTCAAACGCCATGACATTTTCAATCAATGTTATTTTATTTTTAGAAATTCCGGTTTCTTCTTCAAATTCCCTCAATGCGCATTCTATATCTTTTTCTTTATTATTTCTTCTTCCCTTTGGAAATTCCCATTCAGTTTCATCCCATTTTGTCTCGCTTTTTTCAATAATATCTTGAATCGTTATTACATCATTGTGAATGGTTACTCCATTTTTAATCGTATAAAATCGCTTCATTGAAGTTAATTCTTCGTTTTTATGTTGTACATTCACTACATCTCCCCACATAGTTTTCCATAAAGTTTCAAAAGAATGATCTAGAATCCTTTGTTTTTCAGTCAATGACATTTCATCTACTATTTTTTGCATTTGATTAATGTTATAAGGCGTATATTTACCTCTGATAAAATCAATATAACCAAAACTATCTTTACGTCTTATCATTAAAAATTGTAACCCAGTATGTGAATATCTAAATAAAATAATTCCATAGCTTGTAATTGGTAATTTACATTGGTGAAATAAATGACCATGTTTTCCACAGTTATTGCATATATTTGTATTCATTGAAACTAGTTATATATGTTAAAAGAAGTATATTTTTATATTAGTTTACTCTAATGACATATTTAGACCCAAAAGTATGGGGACCACATTATTGGTTTTTTTTACACACCGTATCAATGACCTATCCAATTTATCCAAATGCTATAACTAAAAAAAAATATTACGAGTTCATTCAAAACTTGCCTTTATTCATTCCTGTAGAAAATATATCTTCGGAATTTAGTAAAATGTTAGATATGTATCCAGTGACACCTTATCTTGATAATAGAGAATCATTGATTCGTTGGATGCATTTTATTCATAATAAAATAAATGAAAAACTTGAAAAACCACAAATAACGTTGAATGATTTTTACATAAAATATTATGAAGAATATAAACCGGATAATCTTAAACAAATAGAATTTTACAAGTTGAGAGAAAAAATGATTTATGGAGGATTTTTGCTACTTATTGTTTGCTTGATTTATTACTTGTATGATAAATAATTGTATTATACTATTATGAATTATGTTACATTTACTAGTATAAAAAATAAATTAAAAATAAAGCAATGTATACATTAAAGAAAAGAATGTATAAATTAAGAAAAGAAATAGATATTCATAAATTAAATTGGAGTTATTTGGTAGATAATCCGCATCCAGGAGCGACTAAATTGATTCAAGAAAATATAGATAAACTTAGATCAGAAGATTTTTATTGTATATCGCGAAATCCGATGCATATGGATATTATTTTAAAAAATATGGATAAAATTCATTCAGAATACTTATCGGTAAATCCAGCAGCGATGCATTTATTATTAAAAAGTCCTGAACTTATTAATTGGGAACTATTTTCATTAAATTCAAATTTTAAAGCAATGGAAATCATTGAAAAAATCATATTAGAAAATATAGAAATTAAATATAGACTTATTAATCGTGCAGACAGAGGAAATTTATTAGATAAAAATAATCGTCCAGATAATATTTATTGGACTTTATTAGCGATGAATTCAAATCCAAAAGCAATTGAATTAATAGAAAAATATCATAAACATTTTTTAAACCATTCATTAGAGGAAACATTGAGTGTATTATCAAAAAATCCAAATGCAGTATATTTATTAGAAAATTATCCTCAATATATTGACTGGAAAACCATTGTATATAATACAAATCCAGAGGCAATTCGTATCATAGAACAAAATTTAGATAAAATTAGTAGTTTTGTTTATTTATCTGAAAATGAAAATGCCATCCATATCATAGAACCAAATTTACATAAAATACATGATTGGATATTTTTATCAAAAAATAAAAAGGCGATGCATATCTTAGAAAAAAATTTAGATAAAGTGAATTGGGAAACTTTTTCAGAAAATGAAGCTGCGATTGATATCTTACTAAAAAACATGAACAAAGTTTGTTACAAGGGTTTATCAAAAAACCCAGCAATCTTTGAATATGATTATCAGAGTTTAAAAGAAAGATGTGATATTTATCGTGAGGAATTAATAAAAAAAACAATGCATCCTTCAAGAATTCAAAAATTGTTGGAACAAGGGATTGATTTGGAAGATTTAGAGTTCTACCTTTAATCCACCTTTTGTAAAGGTGGAGCCAAAGATATTAGGAAAAATTAGAATAATTGGAATAATAATAATAAATAAATCTATTTTTTATTTTATAAAATATAAAAAATTGATTAAAATTATCATAAGTTTTTAAACAGAAAGAAACTAAAACAAACTAATTAATTAAAAGAAAATGATTTACAAATTAAGAAATGAAATTCATGTAGAAGATTTACTATTGTCATGGTTAATGAACAATCCGCATCCAGGAACAGCTAAAATCATTGAAGAAAATCTAGAGAGTTTTCCCATAGAATCGTTGCATTACATGTTACAGTATCCACATTTCATGGATATTATTACAAAAAGATTAGATATATTAAATTCTCAATACTTATCAAAAAATTCAGATGCCATTCATATATTAATACAAAATCCTGATTTGATTGATTGGTATATGTTGTCAACGAACTCATCTTCCAAAGCATTAGAAATCATCGAAGAAAATATTATCAATGACATGAATAAAAAAAAAGGAATAGAAACAAAAAAACAATTGCCTATCCAATGTGATCGTATTTATTCAGATTGCCCTGCTTTTTGGAGATTGTTAGCTACGAATACCAATCCAAAAGCAGTTGAATTGATTAAAAAATATTATAGATTAAATCAAGAATATTTCAATTTTGATTCAGTAACCATCGGCCTTTGGCGTTATTTGTCTAAAAATGAAAATAAAAATGCCATTGATTTGTTAGAAAAATATCCTCAATACATTGACTGGCAAACCATTTTAGAAAATCAAAATCCAAAAGCAATTGAAATTATTGAGAAAAATTTGGATAAAATTTATGTAGATGATTGGCCTATTTTATCAGGAAATCCAAACGCAATTCATCTATTTAAAGACCCCGAATATTTAAAAAAAGTATATGAATGGTCTTATATATCCAAAAATGAAAAAGCCATGTCTATTCTTGAAAAAAATTTGGATAAAGTAGAATGGGTATCTTTTTCATCCAATCCTAGCGCTATAAGTATTCTTTTACAAATCATGAAAGAACAAAAAGAATATAATAAAAAAGTAAAAAATCAGGAAGAAATAAATACCAAAGACTACAAATATTTTGATTATTTTAATAAAATAGATTATGGAGGTTTATCTAGAAATACAGCGATCTTTGAATTGGATAAACAGGAATTAAAAGAACGATGTGATATTTATCGTCGGGAATTAATAGAAAAAGCAATGCATCCTTCTAAAATTCAAAAATTATTGGATATGGGAATTGAATTGGAAGATTTAGATTTCCACCTTTAAATCCACCTTTAGAAAAGGTGGAGCCAAAAACTAGTTTAAAAAAATAAAAATATAGTATATTTTATATCAGTTTTATATATTTTTTTTTTGTATATTTGTTATATTATATTTTATTAACTATGAATGAAAATAATAAAAATAAAGAGATTATTGTTATATGTCCACATTGTAAAGATTATGTCATCATAAAAGAATTAAATTGTTGTATTTTTCGTCACGGAATTTACAAAAGTTCTGGCGAACAAATCAATCCTCATGCAAACAAAAACGAATGTGATGATTTAAAAGAAAAAGATTTGATTTTTGGTTGTGGAAAACCATTCAAAATTATTATAAATAATGACAATCTAATTGTAGAAATATGCGAATATATATAAAATATAATTCAATTCATTCAATGAATTCAATTATATATTGAATGATCTTTAGTGGATTAAAATATACATAAAATATAAATATAAATAAATGAAAAACAAATGGAATAAAAATAATAATAGTAAAAATAGCAAATTGAATAAAAACAAAATAAATAAAAAAACATTAAAAAATAAAAATAAAAAGAAAATAAGTAAAGGTGGAAAAGTATTAGCGTCAGGAGGGTTTGGATGTGTTTTTACACCTGCATTAAGATGTGAAAATAAAAAAACAAGAAAACGTAATGGCGTGAGTAAACTGATGACAACGAATCATGCGATCAAAGAATACAATGAAATTGTGCAAATTAAAGAAAAATTAAAAACCATAAAAAAATATACCGATTATTTTTTAGTGAATGATATTTCTATTTGTAAACCAGCACTTCTAACCAAGTCCGATTTAATAGATTTTACACAAAAATGTACTGCATTACAAAAAGATGATAAAATAACATCTAAAAATATTAATGATTCCTTAGACAAGATGATGATTTTAAATATGAAAAATGGAGGCCTTCCAGTAGACGATTTTATTTTTATTGCGGAACATTTTTCAGATTTGTATGAATTAAATCATTCATTAATAAGTTTATTAAAAAACGGAATTATAGAAATGAATAAAAAAAATATTTATCATTGTGATATTAAAGATTCAAATATATTGGTTGAAAAAAAGCAAAATAGCTTGAAGACGCGTTTAATTGATTGGGGATTAGCAACGGTATATGTTCCTTTTCATAACAATCCATTTCCAAACACTTGGATTAACCGACCACTACAATACAATGTCCCTTTTTCTGTAATTATTTTTACAGATGTTTTTATAGAAAAATATACAAAATATACAAATGATGGACTAAATAAGAAAGAAGAAGAAGGGTTGTCTGCATTTGTTTCTGATTATCTTGATTATTGGATTGATGAAAGGGGAATGGGACATTTAAAATTAATGGATCAAATTATTCACATTTTATTAGATCAAGAGAAGAGGGGACAGGGACATGGAGAAGGAGATGGACATGGAGAGGGAGAAGAAGAAGAGAGAAAAGAAACTTCTATTTCACAAATTACAATGGACTATATTACAAAATACATTGTAAATATTTTAATTCATTTTACAATCTTTAGAGAAGATGGGGCATGGACATTAAATATGCGTGAATATTTAGACCATGTTTTTATTGATAATGTAGATGTATGGGGATTTGTATCTACTTATCTTGCTTTTTTAGAGAGTTTGCATGAAAATAAAGATGAATTGGAAAAACCATTAATTGATTGTTTTGATATTATTCGTAATTTATTTATGTTCATCTATTTACCCTCTAGTTCACATATTCCGATAGATAAAAAAGTAATTTTTAATTATTTGAATCATTTAAGTGATTTGTATAAAATAGAAGCGTCACGAACAAATACAACAAAGAATAAAGATCAACTAAGTATGACAAAAAGCGTGAGTATTCGGTCCAAAGGAATTACTGGAGAAACATTCGTTCCAACTATTTTTAATAGTAACCGTTCTAACAAAATAAAATAAAATAAAAACAAAAATAAAAACAGTAAAATAGTAAAAAAAACTTATTTTTAGAAATAATTATATTTTATAATTATATAGTAAAATGATGAAACAATTTAAAGATTTATGTACCCCTGCTAGAATTTATTTTGTTGTGACCGTTCTTTTTTGTGTTATCTCTTTATTTAATGGTATGCCATTTTTAGCCGTAGCTATGAAATTATTTTTTGCAGTTATATGGACCTACATTTTAGGATGGTTATGTAAAAAAGATTTAACTGCTCTATCATGGTTTTTAATATTATTACCATTAATTATCTTTTTACTTGGATTTTTTGGTTTAATGCGTGTTTTTAAATCAGTTAAAGAAAACGGCAAAGAACAACAAAGACAACAATAGAAAAAGAGAAAAGACACAAATAAAAAAAGAAAAAAGAGAAAAAATAGATTTATTATGTAATTATTATATTATTGATTAATAATATAATATAAAAAATATGAGATTAGAAATATTTGTACTAGGATTAACAGCATTTTTTGTTTTTAATGCATATCATGATGGAAAATATACAAAAATGTTATTAAGTTTTAAAAAATATTATTCCATGATTTTTTATGTCATATTAGGAATTGGAATATATTTACTCTTAAAAAGAAATCCTCAACAAGGACGTAATATGTTACTTTATGCAAATAATGTAGTTAAATTTATGCCCATTGATAAATCATCCATGGATTTATTAAGTCCTATTATAGATTTTACAAACTCATCTGAAAAAAGTTTTATGGAATCATTTAATAATGTGGAACCCGCTTTTTGTGATTCTCAAAGAAAAATTATAGGTGGCCCAAGAAATGGACCCACCAAACGATCAGTTAGTGAAACAAAAAAGAAATACATTGCTGCTCAACAGGATTGGAGATGTGGACACTGTCAAAGTCAATTAGATCATACCTATGAAATAGATCACAGAATGAGATTAGAATATGGAGGAACAAATGATGTTGATAATTTAGTTGCATTATGTAGAAATTGTCATGGTAAAAAAACGGCTAGTGAAAATATGTAAATTATGTAAATAAAATCAATTAAGCGGTTTTACAAATTTATTTTGTTTATAATTTATTTATCATGAAATATTGTATTCTAATAATATATGGATAAAACAAATACAAATACAACGAATACAAATACAACGAATACAAATACAAGTAAAACAAGTATCCTTCCAGATTTTTCTACTCCAATGTATTTTTACCCTATCCTATTGGTTATTATTAGTTTAATCCTAGTGTTAATCAAGATATATATTGGATATAATATTCTTAAAGGTGTATCTTCATTATCTAAATCAAAATCGGGCGTTATTTCTAATATTATCATGACTGTAATTTTTGTTATGATTGTTTTAATCTTGTGCATTACTTTAATTCCGAATTTGAAATATTTGAAACAATTATTTGAACAAATCGGAAATGTAACTTATGCAATCCTTTATACAATATTCATCATTTTATTTTTTACATTGACATCTTCTGAAATTATTGATAAATATTACTACATTATTATTCCATTGGTAACGTTACTTGGATTATTTGTATTTTATAAAAGTATACAATCTAATTATATAGATAAATTTAACCTTAATTACGAAAGAATCAAAACAATCATCTTGTTTTTTTGTATTTTAACCATTATGATGGTTTATTATAGTGTTGACCCTGGAGGAATCATTAAAAAATATTTTGGTCATTTGATGTTACTGACCATTATTATTGCGGTATTTGTTTTTTTGTATTTAATTATTGTTTTAACTCTTCCAACTAGGTATTATACTAGTAATAATAAAAATAGTAAAAACAGTAATAGTAATAGTAAAAATAAAAGCAATATTCATAATAATTATTTCAATAATTTTTCAAATTTTTCCGTTTATGGAACAATCTCGTTTATCATCTTTTTAATCGTGGTGACTATTATTATTTCAACTTATCCAGGAGGTTTTTTTAGTAAAGACAATCAAGTAAAAGCCAGTGCAATTTTAATTTTTACATTATTAATATCTATATTGTGGTCCATACTTATTATAAGTAATGCATTTCCAGAATTATCAGATAAAAAAATGGATATTGATAACTTGAATTTATACAAACGTGGATTATTAATTTTATTTGGACTCGTCATTTCTATCTTAATCATTGTTTGGATCATTTATGCAGCTCAAAATAAAACAGGATCCGTTTCTCTCGTGTTGAATATTTTAGTCATTTTGATATTACTTGGAATCATTTACAAAACAATCTATGTTGCAAATCCATCTAGTCAAACTAATACGAATAATAAAAACAATGGTTCTTTTATTACAAAAATATTAACTTATGTTGGTTCCATGATAACAACAATTTATTCTTATATTTCTAAAAATGGATTAACTTTTACAAAAGATGGAAAAGATGGAGAAAATAGTTATTGGTATATGTTAGTCATTGCCATCCTCTTATTGGTTAGTTATTTTTATTTACCAACGATTTACAATAAATTTATGTTACAAGGTGGAAAAATATTAATCAATCAACCAATATATACAGATCAAGAAGTTTCATTAGGAACCTATCAAACATTCAATGGAAGTGATACATATGACTATAATTATGCATTATCATTTTGGATATTTTTAAATTCTTTTCCTCCAAGTACGAATCCAAGTTATGCAAAATATACTTCTTTATTGAATTATGGTGGAAAACCAAATGTTTTATACAATGCCAGTGAAAATACTTTACTTATTACGATGAAACAAGAAAAGGGAGACTTGGTAGAAGAATTATCTAGTTCTGACCCTGTAGAATTGGATGAAAATGGTAACAGAATTCTGTATAAAAATACAAATATGTTGTTACAAAAATGGGATCATATTGTATTAAATTATCATGGTGGAGTTTTAGATATATTTTTAAATGGAGAATTAGTTAAATCCGTTGGTAACGTCGTACAATATTATACTTTAGATAGTTTGACCGTTGGTGAAAAAGATGGATTTCATGGCGGAGTATGTAGTGTTATTTACTATCACAAAGTATTAACTAGAAATGATATTTACTTTATCTACAACATGTTAAAGAATGAAGAAAATCCTGTAACTGAGAAACATAATGTTGCAACCATAGTAACAAATGAATAATTTATTTTTTCTTGTTTTTATCTTATTTTTGCATTATTTTGCATTATTTTGTCTTATTTTTGCATTATTTTGTATTATTTTATTTATTCACTTTATCTGATTATCTGATTATCTGATTATCTGATTATCTGATTATTTAATTTTATCAAAAATGACTAGAAAATTTCTAAATCTATATTATACAATGACTCCTCTAACTATTGTTATAATCGTAGTTGTAATTGTTTTAATATTGATTTTATTAAGATATATGATGAGTGACCCAAATACCGTCCAAGGGTTTCAAAAAGGAACGGTTTCTTCACAAATTAAATATTCTTCTTTAGAAACAAATGGTAGTGACGCACCAGCAACCAATTTTGCTTATTCTGTTTGGTTTTATGTCAATGATTGGAACTATCGTTATGGTCAACCCAAAGTTATTTTTGGAAGAATGGGGTCACCAAGTTTACCCAATGAAGGAAGTGTAGAAGGAATGAATGGTCTTGATCCATGTCCAGCAGTTGTTTTAGGTGCTATTGAGAATAATATCTCCGTATCTTTAGGATGTTTTCCAGGACAAGATGCTGAACCAAGTACTCCTGGTGGATCAACCGTCGTACATACATGTACTGTAGCAAACATTCCAATTCAGAGATGGGTGAATCTTGTGGTTAGTGTTTACGGAAGAACCATGGATCTTTATATTAATGGAAAATTAGTAAGAACCTGTTTATTACCAGGAATTGCAAGTGTTTCTCCAAAAGCAGATATATATGTGACACCTAATGGTGGATTTGCTGGATGGACATCTAAATTGCAATATTTTTCTAATGCATTAAATCCACAACAAGTATGGAATATTTATGAAGGAGGTTATAAAACATCTGTCTTTATCAATAGTGATTATCAAGTTCAAGTATCCTTAGTAGAAAATGGAACAACACAAAATACTGTTACATTTTAATTTCTAATTTTTTCTTATTTATTTAATATATATAATATGAGTAGTAATATGTCATTTTCTACAACCAGTACAACTTCCAGTTTTTTAGAATCAAATAGTTTAGTTGCAAAATTTTCATTTTTACTATTGATCATTTTTGCATTTATTATATTGTTTAGAATCGGAATTTCAATCATAACCTTTTTTTTTAAGCCATCTGGATCGCCAAAATTAATCAATGGGATGATTGATGCTACTCAACAACTTGTTTTTTATCAAGACCCTAGTGGACAGACAGGTAATTCAACCATTTATCGTTCTACTAATGAACGCGAGGGTATTGAATTTAGTTGGAGTGTATGGATCTATATTAAAAATTTACAATATTTAGATGGAAAATTTAGACATGTCTTTTATAAAGGAGATAGTAATTTAACACCAACTGGATTAAATTTTCCAAATAATGCACCTGGATTATATATTGCACCAAATACAAATGCACTTGTTGTTATGATGAACACCTATAATGTGATTAATGAAGAAGTTATTATTCCTGATATTCCTTTAAATAAATGGGTAAATGTTATTATTCGTTGTGAAAACAATACTTTAGATGTATATATTAACGGAACCATTTCACGAAGTGTAGAATTGAATGGTGTTCCAAAACAAAATTTTGGAAATGTATTTGTGGCGGCTAATGGAGGATTTGAAGGAAATATTGCGGATTTGTGGTATTTTAATTATGCTTTAGGAACTGCTGAGATCCAACGAATATTTGAAACCGGACCGGATACAAGAATGGCGTCTTCATCTATGTCTGCAACATCATTAGGATCCACCAATGATTATTTATCTATGAGATGGTTTTTCTATGGTTCAGGAGACATGTATAATCCTTCTTTTACGCCAAATTAAAGTAGTAAAAAGAGAAAAGAAAACTAATAAAAAGAAAAACTAATAAAAAGAAATTTTATATATCAAAATATGTTTAATATATAAAATGAAAAAAACTTCCTATTATCGTCCTGAACCTCCCAGAGTATGGAGCAGAGATCAAGGTCTGTGTTCTTTAACCACTGTTCCATTTGACCAGTATCTTGTTTACATCCCTCTGACAAAACAATTTGTTCTGCCAGCACAAGCGGATTTCCAGGATCAAATGCTTTTAAAAGGAAATATTTTACAATACAAAAAAAATAGTAGTAATTTAACAAAACGACAAAAATATTCTCAAATATCCAAGGGATATTGGACAAATCGAACCAAAAGTTATGCTACGCAGTCACAAACATACAGTAACCCGAATACTTCAAGTTTACTACGTGTGAATTCTGTAGAAATACCACCAAATACGATTGTTGGATTCCCAAATAATGAGTCTGGACCTTTTCAATATGATGTGATGAATCCATTTGATTGTTCTTCTAATTCAGTTCAAACTGGAGGAACATTAATTTGTAATACATTGGCAAATCCTTGTACAAATGAACTCATTAAACAATCTATTACTAGAAATTGTTATCCGATAACGGCTTCTAATGTTCCAGGATTTAGTAACCCCAGTGTCGTGAAAGAATTATGTTGGGATCCTAGAGTTAACACATGGTATCCAAGACAAAAGTTAATAATGAATAATAGTGGGAATAAATGGCCCCTAAACTATAAAGGGTTGGTATCTGCGTGTAAACCGTTATCTTCTATGCGCGTAAACTAGGATTTACACATATTTCTTGAGTAGGAAAAATATCCCCGGACATACAGCTGTCTTGTTGCCCTACTTGTACACAACTGCGAAATCCTCTATCTTCTCCAATGTAACACCATCCGGATTTGTTTCCACCTGATTGTATTTTACTGGTGGATTCGTCTGCTTCATAAAGACTATTATTCATGTTATTCATATAATAATTTGCGGTTGCTGTATTTAACGTATTATTCAAGGTGTTATTTTGCATCTCTCCTTGACTTTGTCCTTGACCTTGACTTTGTCCTTGATTCTGTCTTTGTCCTTGATTAACTCCTTGTCCTTGCTGTTGTACTGGTTCCGATTTTAAACTTGTTGGACTTGTTTTTTGTTCCACCTTTTCTGCACGAGTTTGAATTTCATTTAATTGTTCATTGGCAACTTTGGTTCCTGAGTTGATTATATTTTGAGTTCCTGCAGCAGTTACATCTACTACGGTACTTGTTGCATAAGCAAAAAAATCTAAGATTGATTCTATCAGCGGACTTAAAAAATTAGTAACATCTTGGGTTCCTTTTGCTAAATAGTAAAAAATATTAAATCCAAAAAAAGATAATATTAAAAAAATAATTAACCAGGTAGATGCACTAACATTTTTAAGACCACTTAAAAAACCTTCATCACTATTACTATTACTCATGGAAGAACCGCTATCTAAAGAATTTATAGAATAATCATTTCCTTTTGTCATTGAATTTAAAAAACCATTAGATTCATTACTCATTATAATAAAAATAAATATATTATTTTTTTATTATAATTGCGCATACAAATTTTTACAACTTTATTTGAATGTTAACAAATATAAAAACTGATTTAAATCTCCCAAAATTTCATCACGAATATTTAATAAGTCAGAATTACCCATTCGTCCAATCGTTTTGTTATTATTCAAACCTACTAAATAACTTTTAAAAGATATAATTCTTTGTTTTAATTTTCCTTGAGAATCAACATCTCCGAGAGAAAATGATTTATTACTTATTAAACCAATACGGTTTCCTGCTTTCCCTAAAAGAACCTCAATAAATTTATCAATATTTCCATTTAACGAAGTATATAATTCATCAGTTGCTTTATGAGTAGCATAACTGGTTGTTTTCCAATGATACAATTTCACCATCATAAGCATTTCTAAAAACTTGATCGTTATTTCTTTTTCAAATTGATTTATTTTATTAGAACTTGAACTAGAACTAGAATTAAAATTTTTACGTGTGCTAGAATATGAATTCTTTTTTTTCATTGTTTTCATTGTTTTTACCATTATAAATTATATATATAATAATGATATAATAATTATTGAATAATTATATTCTAGGAACTCTAGGAACTCTAGGAACTCTAGGAACTCTAGGAACTAATCTACACTCTAGGAATAAAGTTCTCTCCAAACGAATTCATGGTTTCTAATTTTTGTATTGTTTTTTCCAAATTACTTGCCTTAATATCTTTAAATAAATACTCGGTTCCCGGAGAAATTTCATTCTTTTTAATTTGCTTATAAATCATCTCTATTTTTTTTAAAATACTAGAAACGATTTCTTTTTGTTTCTCTCTTATAATTTCGTCCTCAACCACAATATTTTCACATAAAATAGAAACGACAAAATATAAAATATATTTTCTTTTTCGGTGACAACCACTAGTATATTTTAAAGTAAATAGAGAGAGAAGAGAATTAATAATTTTTTGAATGATTTTACTCCTTTTATTAGATTCTTTCAAAAGCACATCCCAAATTAACCAAATAATATCCATTTGAAACTTACTATCCACCGGAATATTTGTGCGTCTTTCACATTTACATTTTTCCTTTTTAGCTTTACATATCACCTCAAATTCTGTAATCCATTCAATCCAATAACATGCTGAAACTGTGTTTTTTCCATCCAGTGAAACATTAAACGCTAATTCATTGATGGCAACAAACAATTCTTTGGGGTCATCTGGCATAAAAACTTCTTCCAAATATTTCACATTGGGCGCTTTAAAACGATCCGTCATTAAAGTCATATCAAAATCCTCCTTAATTATTTTTATACTATCAAAACTATGTCTCCTTTTTGCATCACATAAAATACACATAATTTCACCAAACAGTTTTCTTATTCTTTCATTGTTTCTTAACCTCAGTTCATTGTTTACAAAACCTGTATTTACAATGGTTTTAAAATTTTGGATTCTTAATTCTAAATAAATGGCTATTTTAGGATTACCTAAATGTATATATTTACTGTAAAAAAATAAAATTAGTTCCCATAAATCGCTATAATGTCCTGCACATATTAATTCAGCAGACCAATAACATGCTGGTTCTATTTTTGCTTTGATTAAGCTATTTAGCAATTCTTTTCGTACATCGGTCTTTTTAAACTTTGAAAAGGTAATCCCTTTGAATTCTTTGTATTCTCTTATATCATTAATTTCAGAATCCGTAGACATATATTAAAAAATATACAAAAAAAATAACAATAATACATATAGATGAAAATAAATCAATCCCTGAAATCAATTACGAATGTTTACAATAAAATGTCTAATTTTGGCAAAATATTATTATTTGTCACCCTATTATTAATGTTAATCATGTTTTTTAAATCTATCAAACTACCAAACCCAAGTGGTTTTAAAGAAGGATTTGAACAACAAGATACATTTACTTATAAAAAAGGACCTGAAATATATGATGATTTTTATGCAAGTATTTATGACCATTTAGTCTACAATAACATTAAAACCGACTATGAAGTGGGAGCCATTTTAAATTCTACTCATCCTTCCAATATAAGTGTGGTATTAGATATTGGATGTGGAACGGGTCATCATGTCGCTAAATTAAATTCAAAAGATTTGCAAGTAATAGGTATTGACGTATCCCCATCCATGATTAGACAGGCAATAGAAAAATATCCGACTCATAAATTCATGGTGGGTGATGCTTTGAATGAATCTCAATTTGCTCCTTCCACATTTACTCATATTCTTTGTCTTTATTTTACAATTTATTACTTTGAAGATAAACGACGTTTTTTTGATAATTGTATGGAGTGGTTGATGCCTGGAGGTTATCTAGTCATTCATTTAGTAGATAAAGAAAGATTTGATCCGATTCTTCCTCCTGGAAATCCATTGTACATTGTATCGCCACAAAAGTATGCAAAAAAGAGAATTACTTCCACGAAAGTTACATTTAATGATTTCATATATCATTCCGATTTTAATTTAAATGACAACATAGCTACGTTTAATGAAAAATTTAAATTTAATAATGGGAAAACACGAAAACAAGAGCAGGTTTTATATATGGATGATACCGAAGTAATTTTAACGATTGCACAGCAATGTGGATTTACATTTCATAGTAAAATTGACTTGGTTAAGTGTGCTTATGAGTATCAATATTTATATGTATTTGTTAAACCGTCCTAATTTTTTTACACCGGGATAAATTTTACACCGGGATAAATTTTACACCGGGATAAAATTAGATAAAATAACTATAAAACGTGATTTAAGTATTATAATTTTATATATATACATCATATGTACAAGTGTAATATTACTGGACAAAATTTTGATTTAAATGACAGTGAAAAACATAGAGAACTCGCTGTTAGGTTTAATTATAATAGTCGTTTTAGAGCAATCTGTTATGTTTTTACTAAATTATTTTATGGAGAATGTAAAATAATATATAATTTAGAAGATAATAAAAAAATTAAGGGTATTGGTATGTCAGATAGTTGTTGGTCTACATTTTTTGAAAAAAAATTTGATTATATTAATACATTTTATCATACTTCACCATATTTAGATATTTATAATAATGAACATATAAAAAACTATAACGATTTAGATTTTATTATTTCATCAGATGTATTTGAACATATTAACCCATATCCATCAGTTCAAATAGCATTTGATAATCTTTATAAAATGCTTAAGAATGGTGGTTGTATTATTTTTTCTGTTCCATTTTCATATGGTGAACATAAAGAACATTTTCCAAACCTTTATAAATATGAAATTAAAAAAGAAAATAATAAATATGTTTTATACAATACAACAATAGATAATAAAGAAGAAATATTTAATAATTTATGTTTTCATGGAGGTCCAGGTAGTGTTCTAGAAATGAGACTATTTTCAAAAAACTCTATTATTTTATTTTTAGAAAAAAGTGGATTTGTTGATATTGTATTTCACGAAATAAACGAAGATATGAATAAATATGGAATATTTTGGTCTAAAGATAATACTAATAATTTTGCTTTAATAATTTCAGCGAAAAAACGGATATAGCTTCTGAATGTAGAAAAAATTTAATAAATAATATTTTCAATAAAATAATATTATTTAAATTATTAATGAATTCTGAATATATTATGGAAGTATTTATTGAAATATCCAAAAATGGACATATTAAGTATGAATTTGACAAAGAAAAAAATCAATTAGTGTGTGATCGTATTTTACATACACCATTTAGATATGATTTCAATTATGGATTTATCCCTGATACACTTAGTGAAGATAATGATCCAATTGATGCTCTTGTATTTATGGAAGATGAATTGGTTCCTGGATGTTTAATCAAATGTAAACTACTAGGATATTTAGAAACAATGGATGACGATGGAAATGATCCAAAATTAATATTATGTCCATGTAAAAAAGTAGATCCAACATATAAAAATATTAATGATATTTATGATATTAGTAGTCACATATTAAATAAAATTAATTATTTTTTTACACATTACAAAGATTTAGAAAATAAAAAAGTTTTTGTTGGGGAATTTAAAAATAAAGAAGAAGCAATTCATATTTTAGAAAAAAGTATATTACGTAACAAAACTATAATTAGTCCTGCAAGTCCATTAGTTAATCGTAATGAAAAAAATAATGAAAGAAATAATAAAAAGAAAAATATTTTAAATTATCAATTGCCTATAAATAACTCAAACACATTTGCTAAATAAAAATAGTTATTTAATTATATTAGATATGTAATATGCTTTTCTCTCATTTTTCTTTTCAAATAATGTAATAATAAAATATGATTCAATTACTAGAATATTTATCTTATATTACATTATTTATTTGTCTTATTGTTTTAACAAGTTATCTATACATCAAATACAAATACGGCTTCTGGATGATCCAACCTGTGTTTCATATTTATGATATTCCGTATATGTTTTCTTATCCGGGAATTATTAATCACGCGCTTCCAAAAAAAAATAAATATACGAATTTCAAAAATATTGAAACGGTGGAATATGCAAGCGTATCCGATTTAAAAATGGGACAAATAGTGAAATTCATTCAAATGAATTACTTGAATCACAAAGATAATAAATTTTCGCCAAAGATTGGAAACGTTACGCCTTATTTTTACGGTCATAGTTCCAAATCCTTTTTTTCTTTTTACAATGAAGAACAATTGTATTCGGATATTAAAAAAGGTACGCTTATCAAAGATAATAAAATTGTTGGTCTTATGACTTCAAGACCGGTTCATCTAACTATCAATAACGGTGATAAGGACGCTAAATTTGACGTCTATTATGTGGATTATTTATGCGTTCATAAATTATTCAGAAAAAAAGGAATTGCGCCCCAATTGATTCAAACACATCATTACAATCAAAGTCATTTGAATCAAAATATTCAGGTAAGTTTGTTCAAGAGAGAAGATGAATTGACGGGAATTGTGCCATTGTGTGTTTATTCTACTTATGGTTTTTCGGTGAATACATGGACAAAACCGATGGATCTATTACCCATGTACCAACTCGTAGAAATAAATGTATCAAATTTCCATTTATTATTTAATTTTATTCAAGAAAATAGTGATAAATTTGATATTGTTATTTCTAGTGAAATTACAAACATGATTGAGCTCATTAAAACCAAGAATATTTTTATTTATACCATTGTTTTTAATAGTGAGATTGTATGTGCGTATTTTTTTAGGAAATCCTGTGTCTTTGTAGACAAAGATTTGGAGGTTCTCTCGTGTTTTGCTTCTATCAATAATATTCAGAGTGAAAATGAAAAGAAGAATGATAGAAAGAATGATAACCTGTTTGTCCAAGGATTTAAAGTAAGCTTTTGGAAAATATCGTTTGAAAATTACTTTGGATATGCAGCCATAGAAAATATTTCTAATAATAACATCATTATTGATAATTTATGTTTGAAGACCAAACCAATGATCGTAAGCCCAACAGCTTATTTTTTTTATAATTTTGCCTACAAAACATTTGCTGCGGAAAAATCCTTGATTTTACTTTAGGGAGAATGATTTTTTTTGTAAAATGGATTTTCTTTAGAAATAGTATAATGGCTCCTCCTTCTCCGATTACACTTAATTTAAGTGGTGATGTAATGTTTGTGGGAACAAATGTACAAGGTAATCAAATTTCAAAAGATTATTCCTTTAATACAAATCTTAAATTTTCAATTCCAGATGGTAAACCAACCCAAGAACAAGTTGATGCACTTGTTAAATTAGTTTTTATTAAAGCAGCACAACAAGTTCCAGAAAATCTTTTTCCTAATTTAGTAAAAGTTTCTAATCCTGTAGCAAATATTGTTCTTAAAATTTCATATAATGGTAAAGAATCTATATATCCTTTACCTGAAAAAAAGTATCGTTTTACAGTAAAAGATAGTCCGACTAGTAGAACAGTACAAGCATCTACGACGGCTGAAGATTCGGTGTCACCTTCCGCATCACTTCTTGAAAGTGTTATTGATTACAGTCAACAAAGCATCGGTAAAGACAGCACAAAACCCAAAAATATTTAATAAATAATTTCTCATAGTTTTTCCTTTTATAATACCGAATCATTATAGTTAGTTATGACCAAGATACAATTTGTAGCACCTATTTCATTTCAAATAAATGTAATTAATTATTTTATTTGAAATTAAAAAAAGAAAAAATAAAAAATAAAAAAAAATAAAAATTCTCTAACGAACATATTTCCCCACTCTTGCAAAAGAATCCACCACAAAAATAATAAATATTCCTAAAAAAGAATACAAAACCACTTCTTCAGTCACATTATTCGTTCTTTCATCTTGTTTTTCTTCTAGTAAATTGATCATGTAATTAAGTTTCTGTAATAAAATATCCTGACTAGATAATGGGGACTGATCTGCTCCTGAATACATTTGTCCCATTCCATTATAGTAAGGACGATTTACAGGCATTTTATTTGGATTGTATCCCGGCAACAATTTTTTGTAATATTCGTCCACGGATTTACTATCCCCATACAATTTATAATCATTCAAATCCAAATTATCTCCCCCTTCATAATTTGGTTGAGGGGCTCTTCCTAATGTTCTAAACATCAAGTCGTTATTTTCATTACTGCGAGTCATTCCTTCTTCCGTTGCATTTGTTTTATTCACGCCTGCAGAATTTGGCATCGGTGGAGGATTAAAATCTCCTAGATTGTCATGGTCGTCATCTGTAGAAGAATTATTATGTATCGTTTCTAAAACAGAATTCACTTTTTGAGTATCAAAATTTTCTTTAGGATATCTTTTTTGTGTTTTATTATGTGATTGTCTTTTTTTATTCATCAAATTATCATCACTTCCATTGATAGAATTTAAATTATTTGAATTATCATTAAATGGAGCAGCATACATTGCTAAAGACATTCTCTTAATAAAAATTAAGATAATAATTTATGAATTTATTTATGAAATATTATATAAGAATATTTATATGGCAAACTTTCAGTTGATGAGTAAAAAAAATATAGGTGGAGCAATGGCTCTCTTTCTTGTAATATTACTAAGTCAAGCTAGAATTTTTAATTTTTTATTAGATACTCTTTTAGGGAGAATGATGCTAGTTGGATTTTTATTAATCATTAGTTATCTAAATAAAATTTTTGGTGTCGTAAGTGTTCTTTTAATCATCATTATGTTTAACAATAGTGGTCTAGGATACATGGAAGGATTTACTAGTGACAGTGAAGACAAAGAAAAGAATAAAGAGACTATAAAATCAGATGCTGAAAATACAGCCAATACAGTAAAATCGGATGCTGAAAATACCGCTAATACAGCGAAATCCAATGCTGAAAATACAGCTACCACAGTAAAATCGGATGCCGAAAATACGGCTAGTACAGCGAAATCCGATGCCGAAAATACAGCTAATACTGCAAAATCTAACATGACAGAAGGGTTTGACATCATCGGAAAAGAAAATAATATTAAAAGGGGAAAACAATCTAACTCTATTCCTGTGAATGATTTTATGCGTGAATCAGATCATGTATCACCTCATGAAGGGTTTGGAAATTTTGAATCTTTTTCACCCTTTTAATCAACCTTTTACACCTTTTCTCATTTAAAACGCCGATTTTAATATAAAACTATACTTATATATTATAAATAAATGGATTTTGTTTATTTATTACTTTGTGGAAGTGAATGGGAAGATATAATTATATTATTATCAAAGGAAGATGCTATAAATGAATCAATAAACCACCCAAATTATAGAGTTGAAATTTTTGGTAAAAATAACAAATCGGGATATACGCCAACTTATAATTATTATAAAAATGGAGAACTTATACAAACACATGATTTTATATTAGAAAAAGTGTAAATGTTAAATGGTGTAGAAAGGTTGAGCCAAATGTAATCCAACAATCCACCTTTCCTTTACTTCATTATAAAAGGTAGGTTGAAATTTTTGTCTCCACCTTTTTTAAAGGTGGATGAAGTACTTTTATTTTTATGTTTTTTTATTGATTGTTATTATTCTTATTTTTTCTTACATAAATACATATTTACATGATAAATATTTTGTAAAAGAAAGCTTTACACCACGTATTCGTGAAATGTATCGCCCTTATGTAAGAGATACACGTATTTATACAAATAATATGTACAACCAACATAAAAATAATATTAATAATTTTATGAGAAAAATTGGATTTTTATAATTTTTATATTTTTTTATATATTCTTATTTTAGTATAGATGAGTAAAAATGAAAAAAAAATAAATAATGCAAAAAGTGTAACTAGTAGTAGTATTTTTTCACCACTATTTAACATTATTTCTTTTACAAATCATCATATTATGTATTTAAATAACAGCAAGTTTTTTGCGGGTGTAGTAATGATTCTTCTTAACGTGGGATCTAAATTTATTTCCATTCAATTTAGTAAATCAACGGAAGAATATATGAAATATTCAGTCAGTAAACAACTATTGGTTTTTTCTATGGCGTGGATGGGTACACGTGATATTTATACTGCGCTAGGTTTAACTGCGGTGTTTACTATTTTATCTGATTACTTATTTAATGAAGAACATTCGTTATGTATTGTTCCACAACAATATAGAATTCTAAATAAATTAATAGATACAAATAATAATGAAGAAATATCCGAAACTGAAATTTCCGAAGCCATCGCTGTTTTAGAAAAAGCGAAAAAAGAAAAACAAAGAGCGACTCAAAAAAATTTATTTTCAAAATTTGATTTTCAAAAGTATGACAACAAAGATAATTAGTAGAGAAAGAAAGAAGAAAGAAAAAGAAAGAAGAAAGAAAATAAAAAAAAAAATAAAGAAAAATATTTATTTTTAAATATTTCATATAATTATAAAAATGTCAATTGCTTGTGTAAGTGGATACTTTGACCCAATTCATATTGGGCATATTGAATATTTCAAGTTAGCAAAACAGGGTGCAGATAAGTTGATGGTGATCGTGAATAATGATGAACAAGCCACCCTAAAAAAGGGCAGATCTTTTATGCCTGCGGATGAAAGAATTAAGATTATTCAAGAGCTTAAATGTGTTGACTTTGTGGTTAAATCGGTTGATACCGACAGAACTGTGTGTCAAACTTTAGCAACCGTGAGTCCAAGACCTACTTTTTTCTGCAACGGTGGTGATCAGAATAACAATAGTATTCCAGAAGCTAAAATATGTGCTGAATTAGGCATTGAATTAGTGGATGGATTAGGTGATAAAATACAGTCTAGTTCTTGGCTAATCAAAGGAACCAAAAATCTGTAAAAAATTAATTATTTTATATCCATATTGTATGAGTAAAACGATGAATAAAAATAATATAACTAAAAAGCGATCCTTTTCAAAAAAATTATTGAAATATTCCAATCCTAGGCAGGCACAAAAAATGGCGTATAAATATCTAGGAAAAACGGCGAAATTGTATCCAGCTACGAAATCCGAAAAAAAATATAGTATTTATGATCCGAAAAACGAAAAATGGGTGAATTTTGGGCAAATCGGCTATGAAGATTACACGAAACACAAAAATAAAACACGTAGGAAAAACTATTTGACAAGAAGTTGTGGAATGAAAGGGGATTGGAAACGCAACCCTTATTCTGCAAATAATTTAAGTATACATGTTTTATGGTAACTATATACATGAATGTATCTATATACACGAATGTATCTATATTTATATCTATATATTAAACAAATATATACATATATACAGGTTGGTTGATTGATTGATTGATTGCAATAGATACAAATAAAATTTATCTATTTATTATATAGAAATAGAAATGTCAACAGATTTAAATACAGATGTAGAAATGTCAGAAAATACAAATACAAATACAAATACAAATACAAATACAAAAGAATATGAAGGATATAATTTTATTAATACACAAACAAAATCAAATCCGAATTTTATGCAACATTTGGCAAATTTAGCCGCATCGGATAGTAAACACGATTTCGGTCAAGAATACGTGAAAAGTGATAATGTTATCATTACTATTTATAATACAGGTATTCCTAAATCTTTTGATAAAGTGTATGATGAATCCGGAAGTGTAAAATCGGTTCTTCAAAATGGTCAAACCTTACAAGCAATGTTTCCAGGAGATACAAAAACAGCAGACTTTGATATTAAACATTTGGAACAAGAGACAGGAAAAGTCTTACATAGATACACTGGAATAAAAGAATACATTAAAAAAGATGGTACCTACAATGAAGGAGGACAATTTGTTGAAAAATGTCAGCTTCTAGACAGTATTCTAGTAATAGATTTTAATCAAAACGGGTTTTTATCCATGCTTAAAAATGGGAAATCTGATCTAGAAAAAAAGATGTATTATGTCATGATTCCAGAATTGGAAAATGATCCTGCAGGAAAAACACCGGTAGATGACAAATTATTCAAAAGAGAAACGGGAGTTGATTTGAGAGCGATGTTAGACATCACTGATAAAACAATCGTGTATAATGAATATGACATGAATTCGGAAATATTTTCCAATAATTTTTTCTCAAATTATAATTTTCAATTATCTCCAATTACTTCTACAAAAGGTATAAGTGGAAAAGTTACAAGTAAAAGTGTCTCCTTAAATATATTTAAAAAAAATACAATCGGAGGAAATATACTGAATCAAGCAGAAATTAAAAACTGTAAAAAGGAAAATAGTATTGACTCACTTTTAAAATTCCTTAAAAACTTTTTTAAATTAATATCAGGAAATAACAAATCGGACCCAACAAGTGATTTTAATTATAACGTAAAATTGCAACAAAAACGTTCTGGTGATTGGTTTCAAGTATTAGCATGTCTTGACATTTATAATCGTAAATTTAAAGATTATAACGATCCCAATAAAGACATCAATTTTACAAAACAAAATAATAATGTTTATTTTGTAACACATGATCAGATTGCTTGTTCTTATGCTTTAATTATGGGTGTAAATGTTATTTTTATCAACGAAAAAAACGCCTATGTATTGACCAATGTTGAAACGGTTGCCAATGATGTATCACCATTGGAAAGACTTTTTAATAATTATCAACCAAATATATGGAGTTCTAATCAAGAAAAAAATGTAGAATTTACAAAAATGCGTGAATTCTTAGATGAATATAGATTATTACGTGATGAATATCTAAAAAAATATGAAGATGAAATTAATAAGGCAGTTAAAGATTTATATAATAAAATAGTTCCACCACCACCAGCATCTCCGTCATTAACTTGTAATAATGAGAAAGAAGCGGATTCTTATATGGAAATTATAAAAAATTTGTTTCATAACTGTGTTCTTTATTCTAATATTAAAATGTCACTTCCTGACCCAACAGATATCATGTCAGATTTAAATAATGACGAATATTTGAACGCATTCAAAGAGTACAATGTATCAAATAATGATAAAATAAATATTGTTGTGAATTCATATAATAAAGCAATTAGTATTAAAAACCAACATGGACAAGGAAAAGAATCCATTGTTTGGCAAAGTTCAAAATGGGAAAATTTATTGAAAAAATCCGATGCCTATACAAGTGTTTCTGATTGGGTATGGAAAAAGAAAATATCTAGTCGTATTAAAAGTTTTTTTACCTCTGGAACTAGTAGTCGTAAGAATGATATTTATTTATTTTTATCTTTTATTGATACGATTGATGATTCTATAGCAAAACAGGTGACCGAAGTTTTTGATAAATATAGACAGATTGTAGATAATACTAGAACAGGGCAAAATGCTTGGTCTAATAAAAATGACAGAGAGGACTATATTAAAAACAATAGTGAATTAATCGCTCAAATTAATGTTTTTTTGAGAAGAGAATCTACTCTTAATTCATTTGAAAAAGATCAACTTGCTTTTATTGGACAGCAAACGAATTCTTATTCTAATTCTGAAGAAAATCAGAATATTAATATTTTATCGGATGCAGAACTTGTTCAAGAAAATACAACCAGTTTAATTAATGATAATAATAAAGAATACGAGGAAGTATCGTGTGAAATTAAAGAGGATGATTATGATTTGATGAATGATATAAGTATTCAAGAAACAACCAATCCTTTATTAACGGCATGTCTTGTTTACAATTGGTCAACCAATAAGAGTGAATCAATGGTTGATGAAATACTGGATAATGAAATTTCTAGTAATGGTGATGAAATGGATATAGAAAGGAATGTTGATTATGAATCATCTAAAGGAAATAATAAACGTGGGCGTGATACAGAGGATGAAGAAGAAAATAGTAAATTTACTAGATTTAGTGGTGGAGCAATAGAAATGAAGGATATAAAAATAAATGACTCTACCATTGCTTACCATCCTTTGTTACCTGTCTATATGATTGCATGTAGTTATAATTGCAATATTAATTCCGATTTGGAAGGTTCTATTGACTACGATGAGTATGTAAAATATTACAACTTTTTGAAAAAAATGACGGATGTATTGATGTCATACTACTACTTGATCAATTTGAAAAAAATTAATATCGCAAAATCTTATTTGGTTGGATTAGCTTTGAGAGAATTATTATTCACATTGAATCGGGATGAAGATGGGATAAAAGTCATATGTGATAATGTGCTAGTAAATGTTAATATTGGTGATTATCAGTGTTTCTCTCTCATGAATTCTATGTTAAGTGATTATATTTCTGGAAAAATTGAAGAAACCAAAGAAGAAAAAGAATTTGGAATAAAATTATTACAATCATCGGTTTTTAAAAAATTTATAAATGAAGACGTTAAAATAAAGGAAATAATTACAAGTACACCTGATAATGAAACCATTGATAGTTTGAAGAAAAAATCATTGGATTTAATTATAAAAATCAAAGAAAAAATTGTTGCTGATCGTAAATCTACTACAAGTATAACTACAAATGTTAGTTCATCGTTAACTTCAACGATAAGTCAAAATAGTATTCCAAGTAGAATTTCAACTGGAAGATCCTTTGGAGAACGTGAAAACATGAGTGAAACCAATAGTAGTAGTAGAAAAAGATCACGTGATGAAATCACAACGAGTGGAGGAGTAAAAACCAAAAAGAGAAAATATAAACGCATATTAAAAACCAAACAAAGAAATAGTAAAAAAAATGGAAAAAAGGGTAAAAAAACGATTAAAAAAAGAAAAGGAAAAGGAAATAAAAAAACTAGAAAACACTAGAAAGTAGTAAAACTGAATAATATTATTTTATTTTATTTTTTTTTTCTTTTTATTTGGAAAGAAAGTCTTCTACTAATTCCGATGGAATACAATCAAAATGTACAAGTTTTTTATTTAATTCATATTGTTGATAATATTCGGGATTATTGGCCATTTTTTTGGCGAAAAACTCTGCGTCTTCCACACATTTTAATGCCGTTTTTGGTCCACATTTTGGAAACACGGATGGAATATTGTCGGATACATCTCCCATAATAATTTTAATTTCTAGATCATTTTTTGCATTTCCTGTGCTGCTTTTAGTATCGGCAATATTTACATAAGATAAGTTATATAAATGTACATTGTCTGCGTTTAATTGCAAGTAATCGCGGTCACTCGTAATGATGTAAATTTGAGACTCCGGGTATTTTTCTAGTAAATGTTTTACAGAAATAGCAATGCAGTCATCGGCTTCCAATTCTGGGTGTTCTAGAATCGCCTTTATACCTCCTTGTAGAAAAAGTTCATCTTCATAGGCCATTTGGAAAAATGGTTTGCCTGAAAAATCCTCGTTATAAACACGATTTGCCTTGTATTTAGAGAAAAGTTTGTTTCTCCAAATATTTTCTCTCTTGCAATCTTTTCCAACAATTAAAATTGGTTTTATTTTTTTATCAATATATAACTTTTTTTGCATTTCTTTAAGATTTTCTACAAAGAGTTTCTTGAATTTGTCTACGAAAATTTGGTTTTCAATGGGTTGATCTAATGGTTCGTCTTTGTGTGCATTTTTCCACCATTTAATAAGCGAATAGTATCTATAAAAACAATAATAACTTCCATCTACAAAGATAAATGTTTTCTCTTCTTCTTCTGTATTCATTAATTCTAATAGCTGATTCATTAAGTATCTACTGAATATTATATTTAATTTGCTTTCAATTTAATATAATAAAGATTTTATTTTATCTTATTTTTAACTATTATTGTTATTATTATTGTTGTCTTGAGAATCTAAAATATTCTTAGTATCACTAGAAACCAAATAGTTTACTTTATCCATAACATAATAAAATGGCATTTTTACATTGTCATATACGTTTTCTACAAAATCTATATGGTCGCTCATTTTTTTACAATCTTTTTCTAAGAGTTCCAAGATTTTATCCATTTTTTTTTCCATGATTGTAAAATGTTTTTCCAAATCCAAAATTTTGTTTTTTAAAAAATCTCTATCGCATTCACTCATTTCTATTTGTTCCTCTTCCTTATTCATTCTAACATAGTAAATAGATATATTTTTGTATAAAAAAACTAATAACAATGGAAAATACGAATGCTAAGGCTCCCCAGAATCCAGCCCCAAGTTTTTTGTAATAAACATCCAGACGATCCCCAAAAACGTTGAATTTATAAATTAAAACGTCCATTATATATCCTATTAAAAATGCTAAACCACAAAAATAAATTAACTTTGTAAAATTGTTAGGTATAATAAAACCAAATAAAAAATAAGAAAAAATCATATTTATTACTAGTGCGAATAAAACTGTCAAACCAGCATCAAAAGCACATTTTATAATGGATTGTTTATAAAAATAAGGCTGTAAAGAGGTTACTATATTAAAATTGGTAGATAAATCATTCAAAATAATATCCGACATAAAAGAGACGGCAAAATTGAAGAACATAAATACGATAATGGATTTCTTTATATTCATTATTATAAATATATATTTTAGTTAGAATAAAAGTAAAAATATGATTTTTAAATTTTTTTTATTTTTTCCAAGACTTTTTTGGAATTTTCATTTTTGGACATTTTTTTTGTCCATTTTTCGAAAAACTTAAAAACTCTTGGGAAAAAAAATTATATAAAAAATCAAGAAAAAATTGAGACCATAAAAATTCTTATGGTCTCAATACAAAAATAATATTTCAAAAATGTTACGATGATTTTTTTTTTGAAAAAATTTTTTTATTGTTTTTTTCGGAAAAGTATTTAGGAGATTTTTATATGTTTCAAATATATGAAACAAATGAAACAAGAAAATCCCATAAAATCTCATACATTTTCATGTGATATATGTTGCTACATAACCAGTAATAAAAAAGATTACAATAAACATTTATTGACACAGAAGCATCAAAGTGAAACAAATATGAAACATTTGAAACATGAAAATCCACAAATATCCTCAAATGATAAAAAATTTATATGTTTATGTGGATTATACTATAATAGCAGAACAACTTTGTGGAGACACAAAAAAAAATGTACTCTAACTAGTAATATTAATGATAATAATACAACAGATTCTAGTAAAAATAATGATAATGATACAACAGACCCTAGTAACAATAATGATTTTGTATTTGACAAAGAATTTGTTATTTCCATATTGAAACAAAATGCGGAATTACAAACACAAATGATGGAACAACATAATCAGATGTTAGAGCAACAAAATAAAATGTTGGAAGTAATCAAAAATGGTACACATAATACAAATACAAATTCACATAATAAAACATTTAATTTGCAATTCTTTTTAAACGAAACATGTAAAGATGCTATGAATATCACTGATTTTGTCAGTTCCATTCAATTGCAGCTAAGCGATTTAGAGAATATGGGCGACGTGGGTTTTGTAAATGGAATGTCTAACATCATTATCAAAAATTTAAAAGGATTAGAAGTTCATGAGCGCCCATTACACTGCACAGATATTAAAAGGGAAGTGTTGTATGTAAAAGATCAAGATAAATGGGATAAGGAAACCGATGGGAATCCCAAGATTCGCAACGCCATTAAACATATTGCAAAAAAGAACACCAAACAATTATATGACTTTAAAGATAAATACCCAGATTGTATCAAGTCTTATTCAAAGCATTCAGATAAATATAATAAATTAATAATAGAGGCAATGGGCGGCAAGGGCGACGATGATAAAGAAAAAGAAAACAAAATTATTAAAAAGGTTGCCAAAGAAGTGATGGTAGAAAAAGAATAGATTTATTTACGGCAAACATCGTAATTCTCTTGAAACCATTGTACCGAATTTTTTATTCCTACATGAATGTCCGTAAATTTCATTTCTGGATATAACTTCATCAACTTAGCATTATCTGCTGTTTTTTTAAACTGACCATCTGAAAAAGATGTATCAAATATCATATGTTCTTCATAGTCAAATTCACGAGCAATCAATCTTGAAACTTGTTTAATACTAACTTCATTTTCTTCATTGTTTGACAATATGATAGATTCTTTTTCATGATATTCTAATAGTGACCACATAATCAATTTTGCTAAATCCAAAGAATAAATAAATTGTCTCAATGGTTTTCCAGATCCACAAACAACAAAAGGTTTTCTCTCTTGTTTTGCTAAGTAACATTTATGTATTAAGGCTGGAATCACATGACCATTCTCAATAGAATAATTATCATGTTCTCCGTAAATATTTGTAGGAATAACACAAATAAAATGATCTCCATATTGTTCTTGATAAGCTTTACTGTGTACTTCTAACATTCTTTTTGCATAAGCATAAGCATCATTAGATGTATGTGGTGGACCCTCATGCAACATATTTTCATTAATAGGATAAGTCGTTTTATCAGGAAAAATACAGGTAGACAAACAACTCACTACTTTTTTCACTTGATAATCATGACAACATTTAAGAATATTGTAATTCATAAGTATATTTTGTTCAAATATATCAACCTTATATTTCATATTTTTGAATAGGCCACCCACATTAGCCGCAAGATGAATGACATAGTCGGGCTTTTCCTTTTCAAATAATTGTTTTGTTTCTGACAAATCCATTAAATTACAATCTTTAGAACTTAAAAAAATAAATTCATGATTATATTTATTTTGAATGGATTGAATTCCATGTCCAACTAATCCTGAACCTCCTGTTACTAATATTTTCATTATAGAAAAGAAAAATAATATTTTTTCATTTTTTTACAGTATTATATTGAATAAATGGAATAAAATTGCGATTATTTATTATATTTAATTTGAGTAAATATAATAAAATGAAAGTAGCATTAATTACAGGAATTACTGGTCAAGATGGATCTTATATGACCGAATTTTTACTAGAAAAAGGTTACATAGTTTGGGGGATAGTTAGACGTGCTTCAGACATAAATACAAAAAGAATTGATCATTTGTATCATAATAAAAATTTAATTATTAAATATGGAGATGTTACCGATGGATCCAATTTATTACACTTATTATATCAAATTGATGAAACATACAAAGAGAATTTAGAACGCTTAGAAATTTATAATTTAGCTGCTATGAGTCATGTGAAAGTTTCTTTTGAAATGCCTGAATATTCTATTGAAGCAGATGGTGTAGGTGTTTTAAAGTTATTAGAAGCCATACGAAGTTCTAGAATACAAGACAAAATTCGTTTTTATCAAGCATCTACGTCAGAATTATTTGGTTTAGTACAAGAAGTTCCTCAAAAAGAAACCACCCCATTTTATCCACGATCCCCTTATGGAGTTGCTAAATTGTATGGTTATTGGATTACCAAAAATTATCGTGAATCATATAACATGTTTGCAGTAAATGGAATTTTATTCAATCACGAAAGTCCTAGAAGAGGTCCTACTTTTGTAACCCGTAAAATTACAAGAGGAATACAAATGATTTTAAATGGCGAGCGTGATAATTTAGTAATGGGAAATTTAAATGCAAAACGTGACTGGGGACATGCAAAGGATTATGTAGAAGGAATGTGGTTAATGTTACAAGCCGATAAACCGCAAGATTATGTATTAAGTACAAATGAATTTCATTCCGTGCGTGAATTTATTGAGATTGCTTTTAAACTAAAAGGCTTTGATATCGCGTGGAAAGGAGAAGGAATAAATGAAATAGGATACGATAAAAATACCGAAAGAGAGCTTATTTTTATAGATGAATGTTATTTTAGACCAGCCGAAGTAGAAGAGTTGCTTGGCGATTCAACCAAGGCAAGAACAGAATTGGGATGGGAACCCAAATATAGCTTTGAAGAATTAGTGAAAGAAATGGTGGAACAAGACTGTGCTTAGAAACTTCTTTAAGTACCTTTTTGAATTTATTATATAAAATGCAAAAAATAAAAAAAAATTCCCAAGACTTTTTTGAAATTTTCATTTTTGGACATTTTTTTTGTCCATTTTTCGAAAAAGTAAAATACTCTTGGGAAAAAAAATTATTAAAAAATTGTAGAAAAAGTTGACACCATAAAAATTCTTATGGTGTCAATACAAAAAATTAATTCCAAAATTGTTACGCTAATTTTTTTTCTTAAAAATTAAATTTTATTCTTTTTTTCGGAAAATGATTTAGCAACTTTTCTCTTCGTATTATATTAACGAAAATGACGAACGCAACCGTTGCAAAAAGTTGCTTTAAATTTTATTGTGAATTTTGTAACTATGGAACGAGTAGAAAAAGTAGCATAGACAAACATTATTCTACAGCACAACATATAAAACGAACAAATACGAACGAAATGTTGCAAAAAGTTGCGAACGATTACTCGTGCGATTGTGGTAAGAACTACAAACATGCATCCTCTTTATGGAACCACAAGAAAAAATGTGATAAAATTAATAATGATAATAATAATGATAATGATAATGATAATGATACAATAGATTCTAATAATAATAGTAAAAATAATGATTTGGTGATTGATAAAGAATTAGTGATGACGATATTGAAACAAAATTCTGACATTATGAAAGAGAATAGTGAATTAAAAAATATGATGTTAGAGCAACAAACACAAATGTTAGAAGTAATCAAGAATGGAACACATAACACAAATACCCAAATCAACAATGTTTCTAATAAGACGTTTAATTTAAATTTATTTTTGAATGAAGAGTGTAAAGATGCAATGAATATTATGGATTTTGTAGATTCATTACAGTTACAATTATCGGATTTGGAGAATGTTGGAAAAGTAGGTTTTGTGAGTGGAATTTCTAATATTATTATAAAGAATTTAAAAGCATTAGATGTGAATAAAAGACCAGTTCATTGTAGTGATACAAAAAGAGAAGTAATGTACATCAAAGATGAAAATAAATGGGAGAAAGAAAATGAAGAAAAGAAAAAATTGAAAAAGGCAATCAAGTATATAGCACATAAAAATTCAAAAATGATTTCTGAATTTAAAGCAAAATATCCTGATTGTATTTATAGTGATTCCAAGAAATCGGATCAATATCATAAATTGATTATTGAAGCCATGGGAGGCAAAGGAGATAATGATAATGAAAAAGAAGAAAAAATAATCAAAAATATTGCCAAGGAAATGATTATACAAAAATAAAAAATATTTATATTTTATATATAAAATATAAATGAAATTAGTAGATAAAAAAAATATTGTTTACTTTTTTTTAACCCTAACAATCATTATTTTGTATGATCACCTTATACTAAATGGTCTTGAAAAAATATGTTTTAATACATTTTTTGATTATAAATTAATTAAAAGACCATCATTAAAATGTGAAAAAATAGAAAATATGACATTAAAATGTCTAGGAATGCCTTCAGGTCATGCACAAAGTATAACTATTTTTGCATTATTATTATTTTACTATAAACAAATTTCTTTCAATACATCCATTCTATTAATCATATTCGTTTCTTTACAAAGAGTATTTAGTGAAGCACATACGGTTTTACAAGTTCTAACAGGAATAATTGTTGGATCACTCTACTCCTACATTTATATTTCAAATCATCTATCTTATAAATGTTTGTTTTATATCTTAGGGATAACCTTTATTTTAATATGTACTATCATGTACAAAATTGAAATAGAATTATATAAACCGATACCGAATTGGGTAGATACTACTATGATTTCAAGTATCCAAAAGAAACGAACCAGTCCATTTTATTTAAAATTTTTGTCTATTCTTGCAAATTCTTTTACACAAGGGCGTGCTTTTATTACATGGCATCAATTAGAAGATTATTTAGATATTCTCATAGAAAAAATAAAGGAAACAAATATTCAATTTGAGGGCGTAGTAGGTATTAAAACAGGAGGCGCCATTATATCCGATTATGTTTCTAAAAAACTAAATATTCCTAATTATAAAATCAAAATATCTAGAGAAGAATATCATTGTAATAAAAAACCGGTGGATACATTTAATGATATATATCAAAGAAACATTCTAAGAAACCTAGGTGTTTATTCTATCTGTGAATCAATCAAAGAAGATATACAAGGAAAAAATATTATTTTAATAGATGAAATGATTACTACAGGAAAAACGATGAATGAAGCAATTACATACTTGAAAAATGAAAAACACGCGAATATTGTTTTGCCAGTTTGTATAAGTTTTTTAAAAAATACATTTAAACACGATTATCGCTTAATTCATGTATTAAATGGAGTAGCCTCAGTATGGCCTTGGGGTTACGATAACTAACTAATTAGTTTCCTGAGTAAAAAGATCAATATGAAATAATTCATTTAATACTTTATCTGCAATGGAAATATATTCACCTTCACAAAGTGTTAATGTAACACCATGAGACATCGTTAAACACATTTGGGTTTTTACAAAATTTTCACTAGGTCCTAATCCAAGTTCTGAAATTTTATGATCTAGTAAATAGGAATGAAAATTAGATAGAAATTTGTAAACTTGTATTTGATTCGCATTTTTGGAATTAGAAATCATTTCATCAATAATTTCTGTAACAAATTGAACAATATTTAAATAATGATATTTAGGTAAATTTTTTAAAACATATATTGGTTCTATTATTCCAGACATAATAATTTTTTCTGCTAATGTTTTAGATGGCAATGTAAAAAAATCAGTAGCTATTTCAAACAATGTGTTTTTATACATTTCATCTATTTGATAAACAATGCCAAAATCTAAGACTCCTATTTTATATTTATAATTGATATCTTTTTCTTTTTCTTCATTTTCTTTTTCTTCATCATCTTTTTCTTCATCATCTTTTTCTTCTTGATCTTTGATAAATAAAATATTTCCTACATGTAAGTCACCATGTGTAAAACCATGAATGGCAGTTGTAACAAATCCAAATTTAATCACTTGTTTTGCAAAGGATTCATAATCATTTTTCTCAATTTGATTGATGGTTAATCCCTCTAAAAAATCCATCATAATAACATCGGGATATTTCTTCGTTACATATTCATATACATCAGGAATAATTACATACTTTAAATGAACACAATTTCGTTTCATTTTCTGCATATTTTTAACTTCTTCATTGAAATCCGTTTGTACAGTAATCATATCAATTGTTTTTTGAATAGATTCAGAAATGTGATATTTGTTAAACATAGGAATAAAGGATAAGATAAATACGAAATAAAGTAAATTATCTACGGCACATGACAACTTTTTTTCTATATTTACTCGTTTAATTTTGAGAATTATATTTTTATCATTTACCCTGTCGTATCCTTTAAAAATAAGTGAAATCATTCCAGAATTTATCGGATATTCAAATCCATTTTTTAAACTCAAATGATATTCATTATAAATATTTATTAGATTATAATAATCTATATCACTAGAAACCCATGGTGCATGGTCTGTAAATCTTAATAATTTATCATTGATTTTCTTATCAATAAAATGATTATTTAAAGCAAAGGCTTGAAAAACTTTGACATATAAAATATTAATTTTTGACAAACGATAGGTTAAATTGTCTATGAATAAACCATAATTTTGTAACAAAGCATAAATAAATAACTCACTTAGAAGAATCCAAGATGTACTAGATAAAAAAATAATAAAGTTGATTACTTTTTTAATGTATGTAATATTTATAAAATACGTCATGATTTTACTATTTATATTATTTATATTGTTTATTTATATCGTTTATTTATATCGTTATATTTTCTATAAATTGTTTTATGCGATTAAATAATTTGTAAATAATTAACCCAATCATTTTTTCCAAAAAAGGTGGAATATAAAAATTATTTAGTAAATAAGTATCAAAGCTTAATTTAATTTCATGATTTGTAAGAATATCGCAAACACATTTTACGGAATGAATGTTGGCACTTTCACAATTTGTAGGTAAGTTATTATACTCCGATGTGATATTTTTTGGAAAGGCGTGAAACAAAATGGTATTATTAGTAGTAACCTTTTTAATATTTAAATAACTATATTTTTGTGGTAGACCTAAATCTTGAAATAAATTTTTCACCAGAATTAAACAATTCACTTCATTCTCTGAAACGTTTTCCATTTCAATTCTTTCAGAAATATCTGGATTTAAGGCATGTATTATTTTTATCAACTCAAAATTAATAATAGCAGGTAAACAAATCTTATCATTTATTACCGAAAAAGTACAACAATATTTGGAATCATTTTTAAAAAATTTGAATCCTTTTTTTTCTAATAATATTTTTTCATCTTTCTCTCCATCTTTTTCTCTATTTTCTCCATCTTTCTTCATTTAATTATTTATGATATAATAATACAATAAATAATTAAAGTAAACTTACTATTAGAACATGGCAAATCTTTTATAAATTTGAGATTTGTTTAATAGACGACCAAAAGTTTTGACTACTTTTATTGGCTTTTTCAGCTTGTTTCGCATAATGATAAGCTAATGCAATGCTTTCTTCTTCTTGCAATCTATTATCTGTATATAATTGTTTCATAGATGTCTCTTTATCCAGAGGTTTTGTGTCAACGGTTTCTCTGTATCGTTTATATTCTTCAATGTTTCTAAATTTTGGCATCTTTTCATAATCTTCATCGGTTATTGGAATCACTGATTCTACATAAGCTTGTTTTAAATCTGTATAACCAATCCCATCATTTGTAAATAATGATCCAGAAGTATAGTTATTATTATAATCCATTAATGAAGAACCACCAAAAGTATTTGCATATTGTGTACTGACACCATTATACTTGGATAAAGTTTGAACTTGTTTTTTTCTTTTTTCTATTTCGGATGCCATATTTGCTTCAGTTACATTTCCCATTTCCACAATATCATCATTTGATTTTAACCAGTCACCATATCCAGATTCAGATTCACCATCCAATTTATGTTTATCAAACTGTTCATTAAACCATTTATTGAAATTACCAGTATCTTTAAGGGATTTATTCTTTTCAAACATTTTATCTAAAATGACGCCATTGTTTGAATCATAATATTCGCTTTTATTTTCGGTTTTTTTGGTGGACTTATTTTGAAATTCATAGATGCTAAAAAGACGTTTATAAGCCTGTGAAAAGAAAAGAAAATACTTGGGTTCTAATCCAGATTTATCAGGATGTGTTTTTAAAACCGTTTTTTTGGATGTTTTCATAATGTCTTCACTCAAAAATTGCGTTTGTATTCCGAATAATTGATATAATTCATTTTGTGAATAATTATTAATATTTAAATCTAATTTGTTAAACTGGGATTTATCATAATTAAGGATTACAACTTCTTTTTCGCCATCGGGATTACGAAATGGGTTAACATTATCAAAAGGATCTATATTATATTCATTTTTACTATTTTCAATTCTTACTCCCGTATGTTTGTTTTGATTTTTAATTTTATTGTAGAAATTTAGTTGGTCTTCATCATTATATCCGAAGGTACAGTCATTGTCACTTTCATGTATTTTAATTCCACTTTTTGGGCAACTAGAACTAGATGTTTTACAAATATTATTATTGATGCGGTTATTTTTCATAATTAAAACTAGTTTACAAAATATTTTCCTAAATATGACTAAGGAAAATAAAAAGCAAATAGTAAAGTAAATTATAAAATATTCACGTATATATAGATAACTAACTCCATATGCCAAAACCTTTACGTGCGGATTTAATATTTTCATACTGGATCTATGCATGGTTTCTCTTGTATTTCTTTCAATGGATAAAATACAGTCCTAAATTTGCTTTAATCCTGGGACTATTAGATAACATAGTCATGTTGATATTGATGATTTTATTTGGTACAAGTAGGATAACTATTTTTATGTTTATCATCGTGAATACAATGATAAAAGTATTTCCATTATATTATTTACGAAAAGAGAGAATTAAAATGAATGACGTTTATTTTACAGGTTTCCTTTTTCTCCTCTTTGTCATTTGGATTCACATGAATCGTCAAAGCTTAGTTGGGAATCTAAAAATAGTTCATGATTCACTATTATATGGACAAAATAGGACGCCAATCATGAATATTGTCTCTAATATTAAAAAAATCAATCTTTTTTAACGAAGTAAATAAAGGTTGACCCAAATAATAATCAACCTTTACACCCTTGAAGATTTAAAATAGACAAACATGATACTTAACAAATATTTTGTTTTTCTAAAAATGGCAAATATATTAATAAGTAAATCGCATAATAAATCATTAGGGAATTTACGCTCCAACACCACATGCTACCTATAGTTTTATCGTTTTTATAATTTAGGGAAGAAATAAGTAACGTAATAAAAACAAATAAAAGTCCGCCCCAATATTTGCGATAAACAAAACTGAATAAAAAGAAAAATAACCACACAACCCATAGAATAGAATGGTTTTGAAAAAGTGCCCATTTTAAGTGTCCATCTTTACTTACTAATGTATGAATATGTTTAGTAGAAAATTCATATATTGAATATGGCGTTGCAACTAATAAATATGATGCTAATAATAAATTACGTAACTCTATATTTTGTAAAATCATAATACTTGCAATCGGTTGTATAAATAGTAAAAGTAATCCAAGAATAGAAAAAAAATTATTATAAAATTTGTTGTTGATATTTCTCCAAATAAAAAATTCTATGAGTTGCATAAATACAAAGGATGCGATAAAAATATACATCCAAGTGTTATTCAATTCTTGAATTTTATATTCGGTGTAAGAATTATTATAAATAATGAGTATTAATACAAAACTACTAAATAAAAATGTATTTAATGAAACATTCTCATTCCAACACATGTGAGTATATAATTATATTATATAAAAGCTTGTTCATTTTAAATCTTCAAGGGTGTAAAGGAAAGGTTGACACAAATAATAATCAACTTTTTTAAACAAAGTAAAGAAAGGTTAAGCCAAATAATAATAAACAATAATAATAATAAACAATAATAAACAATAATAAACAATAATAAACAATAATAAATAAGTAAAATATACTTAAAATGAAAACAATAGTATTATTTACAATGATTTTTTTAAAAGCAATTGGGGTTTATTTCTTTGTAAATGTAAATATGGATGCATATTTTGGATATAAAATAAGAACAGTAAATTATGAAAATAATTTAAATAATAAAAAAATTACAAATCCATATGGTAGAAAATATTATGAAGAAGTTTTAAATAGAAAAAATCAGGAATTAAATGAGCAAAAAGAACAATATTATTTAAAAAATAAATATCCAGTTTCAAAACTATATTATGAAGAACAAATAAAAAGATTAAATTCAAAAAATGTTACGATACAAAATAATAGTATTTTGGGGAATGATCAACGAATCATGGAAGAAGAAGAAAATAATGGTTTTTTTTCAGATCAAGAAATTAAAAAACCATTACGTATCATGGTAAAAAAACAAAATTTATTAGAAGCCCTTGGTCTTGGTATCAAAATGGATAATGATAATGATAACGACATCAATAGTAATAACAATGGTTATAGTAGTACTGGTGAAACAAAATCCGCGAATTTTGAAGTAGTTAAAAATTATCCAATTAAGTTTAAAGATGTTGGTGGGTATGAAAATGTAAAAGAAGAATTGAAACAATGTGTGGATATTTTAAAGAATTATCGTAAGTATATGAAATACAATGTAAGAATTCCGAAAGGTTTAATTCTTGAAGGGCCACCAGGAACAGGTAAAACATTATTAGCAAAAGCACTTGCTGGCGAAGCTGAGTGTGGCTTCATTGCCTTATCCGGTGGAGATTTCCAGGAAAAATATGTAGGTGTCGGTTCCACAAGAATCAAAGAATTATTTAAATTGGCAAAAAAAAATATTCCATGTGTTATCTTTATTGATGAAATAGATGCAGTTGGACGTAAAAGATCCTCTGACGGTGAATCCTCTTCCAATGAAAGAGATTCAACTTTGAATTCATTATTAGTAGAGTTGGATGGATTTAAAAATAATACAGGGGTTTTTTTAGTTTCTGCAACCAATCGTATTGATCTACTAGATAATGCTTTGACAAGACCAGGAAGAATTGATAAAAAAATATTTATTGGTCTTCCAGATAAGAATACTAGAAAGGCAATTATTGACATACATATCAGTGGAAAACCATATGATCGTTCCATTAATATTATGGATTTGGTTGAAATGACGGAAGGATTAACTGGAGCCCAAATAGAAAATTTATTGAATGAATCCATGCTAAATGCGCTCAGGTATAATAGAGAAGAATTTACTTATAGTGATTTTGACTTGGTATTAAATAAAATGATGGTGGGATGGCAACCCAATGAACATGAATTTACATCGGATATTGTTGATCATATTACAATACATGAAATGGGTCATGCAATTGTAGGAATATTTTCAAAACATCATGCAAAAATGGTGAAAGTGATTATTAATTTTTCTTCTCCAAGAAGTCCTGGTTACACGGTATTTGAAACTTCCGTGTCTAATATTTATACAAGAGAAGCCCTTTTTGAACATCTAATGATACTATTATCGGGAAGAATTGCAGAGGAAATATTTTACGGAATATCTGTAACAACGGGTGCATTAAATGATTTTGAAGAGGCTTTAAAATTGGCTGAAAAAATGGTTGTATACTATGGAATGGGATCAAATATAATTTATCCTAATTCAAGTGATAAATTTAAAGAGTTTATAGATAGAGATGTCATTAAGTTAATTAACAAGGCTTATAATTATGCGGAAATAATTTTAATAAAATCAAAAGATTTAATCAAAGAGGGATCCGAAATATTGAAAAGTGAAAAATATTTAAGTGCAGCTACCTTAGAGGCATTAATACATGATAAATATAGTGACTTATTAGGTATGAATATTGATTCGGATATTGAATATTGAATATTATTTTTCATAATTAATTAAGATTTTTAAAAAAGTAGTATAAAAAAAAAGGTAAAAAGAAAAAAGTTTAAAAAAAAGTAAAAATGTAACTATAAAAAATTGAAATCATTTATTATCTAATAAATGATTTTAATAACTTAATTAAATATAAATCTTCAAGGTGAAAAAATGAATTTATTTATATTATCTCTGATTCAAAAAGAAATAGCTGAATTTATGATGGACAAACATGTCAGTAAAATATTATTAGAAGCGGTTCAAATGCTTTGTTCAGCGAAACGAATAATAGATCCGGAAGATGAAGTCAATGAACGTATCTATAAACTTGCCCATAAAAATCATCCAGTTACTATTTGGTGTAGAAAATCACGTGCCAATTTTATTTGGACACTTGATTTAGTTGAAGAACTTCACAATGAATGGAAATATAGATATGGACATCCAGAAACAAAAATGCATAAATCTTTTATCATGTCTTTAATTTTGAGAGAAAATATTCCTTCTGACGACAAATTTGAAGAAAAAGGGTTAACACCATTTGCTCTTGCTATGCCAGAAAAATACAAGATGTCTGATCCAGTAGAATCATATCGTAATTATTACATGTCAGAAGAAAAACAAAAAATAGCTTCTTGGAAGAAAAAAAGAGAGAAACCTGAATGGTATATTAACTTATAAAAAATAATAAAAAATTACAAACTTATATATCTAAACTGACAGTATTACTAGCAGACTTTTGTCGTCTTCTACTTTTTTTTGGCATGTTTCCATCTCCTTGCAAAGATTTTAAGTCACTAATACTAATTGTACTGTTATCATTCATGTTCATATTACTATTACTATTATTAAAATCTGGTTGTTGCAATGGTGGTGGTGCTTGAATATTAATACTTTTTGTTTTTAATCCAGATAAAATATCACTAATATCACTAGGTCCCTTCATTTCAGGACGTGGAGGTCTTCTATCACTCATCAAATCAATTCTTTCCGCATTTTCTCTCAAATTGATTCCATCATCTACAAAATTACTACGGCCCATATTCATATTCATATTCATTTCTGATCTACTTGAATAATTATTATTTCCAGGTCTAGAGATAGGAGGTGGAACAGAATTAGGACCTTGGGTAGCCATTGGAGGTGGAGGCCCTTGTCCCTGAGAAGATCCCATTTCAGGATTCATCATGTTAGACATAAAACCTGAAAATCCTGGACTAGATTGTGCCATAGAATTAACGGCGGCATTTTGGAAAGAACGCATAAGATCTGGATTTTGACGTAATATATCATCCATGCCAGGCATCGCACTCTTAAACATAGTATTTGTCATATGAACCATCATTGCACTTCCACCAAGTTGAAATAATAATTTTAATTCTGGTGCCATGGTTGCCTTAGATTTATATTTTTCATATAATTCCCCGAAAATTTCATCATAGTCAGTAATATTTTCATTTACTTGTTCACTCCATCCATCCAGTTTAATGTCAAAAGGATCAAAACGACCATTTAAAAATTCAATTCCGTTAATGCATGCCATTAACATATTACCTTGAAATTTAACAGAATTAGCCTTGGATTTTTCTTCTAGTATGGTTTCATATTCTCCTTGCATTTCTTGAAGGGATGATTCCATGTTGTATTTTTTGGATAATTCAACCCCTTTTTTTTCAAGAGCCTCTAACTTTCTTAAATATTTGAATTTTTCTCTCAAAAGTTCTTCTTTGGACATTTGTGGTTGAGATGGTTGACCTTTATCAGGATTCAAAGGAATATTATTAAATTTTCCATATCCATCCCATGTTTTATTTTCACTAGATGTGTCAGCGGTAGATTTTCCGATGGAAGGTTGATCAAAATCGCTAAATTTTACTGAATGTTTATCATTTAAAGAGCTATCTATGTTGTTAAATAATTCTGATTTTGGTTTGAAACTTTCGGTTGGCATATCATCTACAAGATTATTTAATTCATTTTCTAAATTATTAAGATCTTCTAAATCAATATCAGAATTATGTTTTGTACTTTCTTTTATTTTATCGTTCATTAATAATTCTAATCCTCCACCAAAATTGGAAGATTTCATTGAACTAGTATTCATGTCATCAAAGTTTAATTCGGATAATTCAATTATATCACTCATTATTATTGATTAAATAGAACATATAATTTTAAGTAATACGAATTAAAATATATTATATTTATTATAGTTTCAAATAAATAAAATAAATAAAAAAAACACAAAATAAATAGAAAAAATTATAATTTTTTATCATTAATAAACCATAATCCCTGTAAAAAAGAATCAGATAAATCATCTTTTTTTTTATGTGTGTTGAAATAATCAACTTGATTTGAAAAAGAATGATTGGAAGATATTATTTCTAAACACTTTTGTATTCCTATTTTTTTTCTATCGGAATATTTGGTTTTAATATTGATATTGCAATTTTTCAACTTATTGGATGCAGAAACAAATTCAATATTTTCTACAAAAATAGTACTCATAATAAAATATTGTACAATCATTCCTTGAATTGTCTTCATACGATTTGCAATAGGACCAATTTGGTTTTCAATAATAACATAATCAATCGTATCTTCGTCAGAAAATAAATTATTAAATTTGGTTTTTATATTGGAACCAATATTTATTAAATTTACTTTATTCGCATTCGTAGTTTCAATTTTTTGAAAATAATTATCATAAGTATATTGATTAATAAGTGAAATTAAATCATTTTTTTTAGAAGATTTTTCGTATTCAATATCGTATTTTTTAACAATTTCTAAAAGTTTTTGCATTTTGTGTTTTTGTATGGATGGTTTATTTAATTCAGGGTCGGGAATTTGAAAAGGTTGTTTTTTCGCATGTTTTAAACAAAAACAATCAAGATTTTTTCTAAATTTTGCTGGTTTGTTACATTGATATGGATTAATAGATGATATACTTTTATCAATAAAAGAACATTGAAAACTTTCTTCTTCTGAAATATTTACTACATCCCATTTTGATATGTGAAAAAAATCATTCCCAGAAGCTTTTTCAAATAAACAAAAAGCAAAATTTTTAATACCAATATCAATACTCAAAACCTTCATATATAATAATAACCAACTTTTATATTTATTATTATATTTGTTTATTGTATTTATTAAAAAAATAATTTATTTTATTATGCTTGTTTTGAAACACTATTTTGGTTTATATCATGAGTTTCATTTATACCATGAGTTTCATTTATACCATCATTTTGTTTTACATTTACATTTACATTTTGATAGTTGGAAGGATTAATTGATGGAGACACTAATCTTGCATTTAGTTGTTCTCTGCTTAAATATGAATTTTTTAAATCACTATTAGGATATCCATAACCAGGTGTATTGGTGTCATAAATTGAACTAAATTTATAAGGAACATTACTAGATGGTGTGGTTCCTACATTCGTATGTGGATCTAAACCTAAATCATAACATGCTTCTAAATTATTGTATTTTCTAATTTGTTCACTATTATGTTGTAAGAATTGACGATATGCCCAGTTACTTTTAATTCCTTCTGTCTTTTGTATTCTTTGATTTACTACAGCTTCAGGTTGCCAAGAAGCATAATTTCTTCCATCCGCCATAATTGGAGGAAAATTAAAATGAATATTATTTGAACCAGAATAACAAGTAGCCCAACTCATGTTATATTACACTAAGAGAAAATTCTTATTCTAATTCTAATTCAAGTAATTTTATTAATTCGTATTTTTTAAGTTTACTGGGATCTTTTGATAATCCTTTTTCAGAAACAATACTTTTTAATTTTGTAAGTGACATTTTTTTATAATCTACATCATTATTTTTTGATTCTTCTAAATTAGAAATATTGATTGACTTTAAATCAAAATGATCGTCTGATAATTCTTTCAAATTTTCATTATTTATTTCTTTAATAGCATCAATTGGAACAAAATCATTATTGTCATTATTGTTTTGTTTATTAAAAAGAATAAAACTTTTTCCTGAATTATTTTTATTTTTATTATCAGATTCAGTACCAGATTCACTATCAGATTCAGTATCAGAAACAATTTCTAATTCATTTAATTCTTCATCGCATTCATTATCCTCATTTTCATTATGAAAATCCAGATCATTTATTTCTTCAAAATCATTGTTTTCCTCTCTATTTTCTTCTTCTTCGTTCATGTTTATTTTTAAAATTTTTACATCATTCATTTCTTTGTTAATTACTGTTTTTACATCATCGTCATCATCATCGTCATCGTCATCGTCATTATCATCATCTTCATCATTAATATCATCATCTTCATCATTAATATCTTCGTCATCTTCATCTTCGTCTTCGTCATCATCGTCTGAAACATTGATCATTGTATCGTCTTCTTCATCAATCTTTTCTAAAATATTTACATTATTTATATTTTGTCTAAAAGGAAAACTGTTGCCACCAGCAGACATGATTGTTAAATTATTAAAACCTATTTTAACGTTATTAATTTCTTCTGCTAAAGAAGAGACTAGACTTAACATAGATGATATTTTATGATTTTGTTCTCTCAATTTACTTTCAAAATAAATAATTATCAATCCTAAAACAATGGTTAATATTCCTAAAAACATTAAGAATGTAGGGTTAAATATATCTGAAAAAAAACTCATGTTATACTATATTACAAGAACAATATATTAATTAATCTATGAATTAACGAATATATTAATTATACCTCATTTTTTATTACAATCTTTTATTAGTTTCCTTCACTATTTGATAATCGTATTATCAATAATTTCTTTGGGATAATTCATATCCGATAATACATTAATTCCACCTTTTACTTCAGAAATTCCTTCTTTAAACATGTAAGTGTATGTAATTTTATTATTATTATTTTTACTTGCTACCATATGATAGTTTACAATGTTTTTATTTTTCTTAAGTTTTTTACAAACCTTTATAAAATGGGTAGTTAATAAACACGAAACATTTGTATTTTTGATTAAGTAATTCATAAATGATACCGCACTAAGAATGGCTTCTTCTGGATTTGTCCCAGAATAAAGTTCATCAAAAAGACAAAAATGACGGTTGTTTTTACTATTTTCTACAATATCTAATATTTCTTTGCATCTTCTAGCTTCTGCTTGAAATAAACTATCTCTTCCAGATGTATCAGGAATATTTAAATAACAGTGAAGAAAATCAAACGGTTTTATTTTTGCTGAATCATAAAATCCACATCCAAATTGCTGACTAAAAATAATATTGATTAAAGTAGATTTTAAAATGGTTGTTTTTCCGGATGCATTTGGCCCTGTAATAATTAAATTTTTGTTTAATTTGACGTTATTTTTAACTGGTTTACTATCTTTTAAACAAGCATAATAACTATTTTTAAACACTGTTTTTTTATTTTCATTTATAAATTCACAAAATTGGATTTGTTTGTTTTCAATATTCACTATTAATCCTTCCATCAAGTCAATATATCCATGAAAACCAAAAGAGTACATAAATGCATGATTGTATTTTTTATTATCATATAATTGGTAAAAAGATTTTAACACATGACCTATTTCAAATATTTTTTTGAAATTTGTAAATTTATATTGTGTAATATGTAAGAGTTTTTGTTTGAATTCAATTAATGTTTCTTTATTTGTATTAATGACATTATTAAATTCTTTTTGTGTTTCCAAATTGGAAGAATAAGCTAAATAGTGATCCATGGATTGAATGGTGTAATCTAAATAGACTTCTATATCTTTGAAGTATTCATGTATTTTAACCATATTATGATTGAAACGAATACAAATTAAAATATTTTGATAGATAGAAAAAAGATAGAATGCAGCAGAAACCATAAAATAAATTTTTTCATTCATATTCACTTCATTAAATTTTGTAAATAATTTTCCTAAAGCATGACTTTGTGCAACAATTTTTAATACATCAATGTATTCTTCAATCGTTAAAACTAATCCTTTCAATCTTATGACAAAAAAAGGAATGATTAGAATAATAATGGGAACCAAAAAAGAAATAACAGGGGAAACAATATTATACAAACTCATAATTTGTAAAAAACATTCGGAATGATTTAAAAATTCAAACATAGACCAATCCACGTATTGATATTTTTCTTTAAACCCTGTGTCTCCTTTAATTTCTTTCCATATCTCAATAATAGTTGAATAATTTTTATCTATATGTATGTATTTTTCATTTGCTTTTTGATATTCTTTTAAAAGTATTTGATTTTCTTTTAAAAAATCAACATCGGTCGTGTAATAATTGGCTACTTGTTTGCTTACATTTTTTGAAAATTCATTATTATTATCACTGTTAAAATAATAGGATGATATTGTATTAGATGATATGTCAATGGATGATGTTTCAATAGATGATATTAATTCTAAATCTTTAATAATATTTTCTTTTAATACAACTTTCTTGTCGTTATAATAAATTGGAAATTTAAAATAATCATTTATATCTTCTTCTAATTTGGTATTATTTTCATGGTTCATTTATTATATTATATTTTATTGAAGAAAGATAATATAATTAACTATACGAATTTCTCTTTTTTTCTTTTCTCTTTTATCTCTAATATTTATTCAAAAAATCTAAGTCAGCTGGAAGTTCTTTAATTTCACATGAATAATGTTCTTCAATTTCTTTTAATTTTACAATATCTCTTCTTGAAATAAAATTAATCCCCACGCCTTTTCTTCCCCATCTTCCACTTCTCCCAATTCTATGAAGATAATTATGTACACATTTTGGCAAATCAAAATTAATAACAATACTTACTTGTTGAATATCAATCCCTCTTGCGGTAACATTGGATGAAATTAAAACACGAGATTTGCCATTTTTAAATTCATTAAAAGCAATGTTTCTCTCTCCTTTATCCATTCCACTATGTATACAGCAAACAGGAAATTCATCTTCACGCATAGCTTCATATAAATCTGAAACACGTTTAATACTGTTACAATAAATAATGCATTGAGAAAGAGATACAAATGAAAATAAATGTTTTAAGGTCATGTATTTTTGTCTATCATCATCTATTGCAACAAAAAATTGACTAATTCCTTCAAGTGTAAGCATTTCTGCTTTTACACTAATTTTCACAGGATTTCTCATTATTTTATTTATAATTGGATAAACATGAGTTGGAAGTGTAGCACTAAATAATGCCACTTGTATGTCTTCGTTTAAATATTGAAAAATATTATAAACTTGTTCTTTAAATCCACTAGACAACATCTCATCCGCTTCATCTAAAATAATAAGTTTAATATATTTACAAGAAATTTTATCACGACGCATCATGTCATAAATACGTCCCGTACATCCGCAAATAACATGTGGTAATTTTTTACTAGAAAAAATACTTGTTTCTTCATAGGAAGAACCACCAAAGAGGGTTTGTACACGAAGGTCATTCATCATAGAACCAATTCCCTCCATAACCTTTGCAGTTTGTCCAGCTAATTCTCTTGTGGGAGATAAAACTAAAACTTGTGTATTATTATTTGTATAATCAATGAGTTGCAATGCTCCTATTGTAAAAGTAGCGGTTTTTCCGGTTCCTGATTGTGCTTGAGCAATGATATCTCTACGATTAATGATAGGGATGATCGCTTTTTGTTGAATGGGACTAGGTTTTTCAAAACCATATGCATAAATACCTCTTAATAAATCAGTATTTATTTCCAATTCATCCCATGATTGAAAATCATAGGAAGAATCATTAACTTCATCATCATCTTCTTTTTGTTCTTTGTATTTTTGTTCTTTCTCTTTCTCTTTCTCCTTCTCCTTCTCCTTTTCTCCTTCTTTTTTCATGTCCACAAATTTATTTAACATGTATTATATTATTTTAATCTATTTAAGTGTATTTTATTTGATTTATATAATATTTTTAAAAAAATTGATATAAATGTAATAAAGTATATTAGATATATATAAAAATGACAACCGATTCATTAAAATATACACTAGATGATTTTAACACTATGATTTTTAATGGATTTAATTACGAGTTGCCAAATGATATATTGAATACAATTTCTGAGATAGCATTGGAAGTAGGTTCTCCAAACTATGTTAAAACTCCTATTTTCAAAAAAAAAGAAAATCCGATTAAAATGGATCCGTTATTAAATATTAATAATATTAACAATAGAAAAAGACGTGGAAATAAAAATATGGAAATTATTAATGATAGTGACTGGGAAACAATTCGTTCTTTTCAGGCGACAAAAATTGAAGCAAAAGTTGGCTTGGATTCTGAAATAGACTTGATTCGTTCTTATTTAAATAAAATTACAGATAAAAATTACAAAGAAACTGCAAATCATATAATTACAGTGATTGAAAAAATGATAGAAAATAATATTACTATGGACGAGATGATTAAAGTTAGTTCAACGATATTTGATATTGCTTCTACAAATCGTTTTTATTCTAAGATTTATGCAGAATTATATTCTGAGTTAATTAAAAAATATGAAATTATGAGAGAAACCTTTGAAAAAAGTTTGAATACATTTATTGAATTGTTTAATGTGATTGAATACATAGATCCTTCCGTTGATTATAATAGTTTTTGTAGAATTAATAAGGATAATGAAAAGAGAAAATCATTAGCTGCCTTTTTTATGAATCTAATGGATAATAAGATTATTGAAAAAGAACAAATTATTTTAATTGCTAGAAATTTATTAAATCAATTATATAATTATATTTCAGAAGAAAATAAAAAAAATGAAGTAGATGAATTAGCGGAAAATGTATCTTTGTTATATAGAAAAGAATTATTTACTAGTAATTCTAATTATGAAAAAATAGATGGATTTACCATTTTAGAAATGATTGAAAAATTAGCACATAGTAAAGTGAAAGATTATAAAAGTTTAACAAATAAAACAATCTTTAAATTTATGGATATGGTTGAAATGTAAATATTCATAAAAGTTTCATAAATA
>Ga0209550_10000011_pt1 | contig 119778 bp, 111 predicted proteins | sample LauGreSuBDMM15SN_2_FD_187567 | JGI IMG/M metagenome (GOLD analysis project Ga0209550, IMG submission 187567) | Freshwater lake microbial communities from Lake Michigan, USA - Su13.BD.MM15.SN (SPAdes) (version 5) | ecosystem: Environmental > Aquatic > Freshwater > Lake | place: Lake Michigan... | reverse complement strand
ATAGCACTCATTACCGGCGCTTCTTCCGGGATCGGTAAAGAATTTGCACGTATCCATGCTTCCAAAGGAGGAGATTTAATTTTAGTGGCTAGAAGAATAGAATTGCTTAACCGCTTAAAAGAAGAACTCATCGAAAAGTATAAGGTCGCGGTTCAAGTCATTCAAAAAGACCTCAGCGTGGTGGGTTCGTCGCAAGAATTGTACGATGAAGTAACGCAGAATGGTTGGCAAGTTGACTACCTTTTTAACAACGCAGGTTTTGGCGGAAAGGGTTCATTTTTAGAACGCAACCTTGATAACGATGTCGAAATGGTGCGCTTGAATGTCATGGCTTTATTGAAATTGACGCATCTTTTCGGAAAAGACATGAAGGCTAGAGGCAAAGGAAAAATATTACAAACAGCAAGCACTGCAGGTTTCTTACCTGGTCCATATCAAAATACCTATTTTGCTACCAAAGCTTTTGTGGTATCGCACACAAAAGGGCTAGCGCATGAACTCAAAGGGACGGGTGTGAGCGTTACTGCACTCTGCCCAGGCCCGGTAGCAACCGAATTTGCAAAGGTAGCTGGCTTTGGCAGTTCCAAAATGTTTGAGGGCGCCTCGAGTGCAGTAAAAACTGCTCAAAAAGGATACCGCGCTATGGAGCAGGGCAAGGTCATTTGCATCTCTGAGTTTAAATTTGCGCTCTTAATCAAAGCGCTGATGCCTTTTTTACCGCAAAAAATGACTGCTTCAATCATCGCCAAAATGCAGCAATCCTAAAAGTTTTCTTTGTAGCTTTGTCTAATGCTGAGCATTCCACTTTTTTTGAGCGACGTCGCTGGCTCTGAAGTAATTGTCATTGTGCTGGTGGTTTTGTTATTTTTTGGTTCCAAAAGTGTGCCAGGTATTGCAAAGACTCTAGGTCAGGCAATGTATCAAATACGTAATGCCACCAACGATCTCCAACAAGAAATTCGCAAGTCAGGACAAGAAATGAAATCCGACCTCAACCTAGACTCCGTACTCAAAGAAACGGAAGAGGCGCTTGTCCAACCAATAGATCAAATGACCACCGACATCGACAACACCATTCACTACGGCAGCATGCCAAAGCAAGTCAAACAACAAGTTACTGCCGGAAACCCAATTGAGGAAACCCAAATAAACCCAGACGCATGATACAAGTAGGCATTATTATGGGCAGTAAGTCAGACTGGCCAATTATGCAAGAAGCACAACAAATTCTCATTCAGCTTGGAATAGAGGCTGAAGCTGAAGTAGTTTCTGCACACCGCACACCAGAAAAGATGTATGCTTACGCCAAATCTGCGGCTTCTAGAGGCATTAAAGTGATCATTGCCGGAGCAGGTGGCGCAGCGCATTTACCTGGCATGACCGCCTCCATGACAACCTTACCAGTTATCGGCGTGCCAATTAAGTCATCTAACTCCATAGACGGCTGGGATTCCATCCTTTCCATTCTTCAAATGCCAAATGGTATTCCTGTGGCAACCGTTGCGCTCAACGGGGCTAAAAATGCGGGCTTATTGGCTGCGCGTATTCTTGGTGCTTTTGATGCACAGCTTCAGGCCAAATTAGACGCCTACATGGCAGACATGGCTCAGCAAGTGCAAGACGCTAAACTTTAGTTTAAACTATTTTACTATTACGGAGAGTTTAGCCGTCCTTACTCGTAAAGCAGGTACTTGCTTCGCGTTTGGATAAATGCGTCTAGGCCGGGCTTCCAAGTTGCTCTAATTTCTTTGGCAGACCAACCTTTATCTAGCTGTTCTTTTAATGTTGCAGTGCCTGCCAGTCTATTAAAGAAGCTTGGTTGGTCGATAAACGTAATGGAGTCTCCAAGTAATTCTTTGGCGTTGATGAGGTAATGTAGATTGATTTGATAGGGTCTCTTGGCTGTACTTAAGTTGAGTTCGATTCCTTGACACAATTTATTCATGTGCAATGGATTTTTGGCTCCTATTGTCGGAATAGGCATGAATTGATAGTTGCCTTTAGGAAATTTTGGGTGGCCGTATATTTCAAATGGTTTATCTGTTCCCCGCCCAACACTTACCGTGGTAGCTTCAAATAAACATAGGCTAGGATATAATGCAATAGCCGCATTTGTTCTCAGATTTGGAGAGGGAGAAACGGGGAGGCTATACGGGATTTTGTGCTTGTAATTTTTACAAGGGATAACCCATAACTGACAGCGTTTACTATTCGAAAGCCAACCTTCTCCATTGATCATCATGGCGTATTCGCCGATGGTCATGCCATATACAATCGGAACTGGGTGCATGCCAACAAATGACTTGAATGGTGCTTCTAGCACCGGACCATCAATGTAGTGTCCATTTGGATTGGGCCGATCCAAAACAACCAACTGTTTATTGTATTCAGCACAAGCTTCCATTACATAATGTAGGGTGGAGATATAGGTATAAAAGCGAACACCTACGTCTTGGATATCATAAATAACAATATCGATATCTTCCAATTGGTGTTGAGAAGGTTTTTTATCTGAACCGTAAAGTGAAACCAGAGGCAATCCGGTTTTGTCGTCGGTGCTGTGGCCGATGTGCTGACCTGCATCGGCATCGCCTCTAAAACCATGCTCTGGTGCGAACACTTTCACAACATTGAGCTTTAAAGCTAATAAGGTATCTACGAGATGCACCTCATTGACCACAGATGTTTGATTGGCTACCACTGCAATGCGCTTACCTATTAGAGAGTCTTTAAAGAGGTGCAGACGGTCAATGCCAAGTTGGGGTGCTGAGATGTTGGATTTTAGAGGTGGCGGCGTTTCTGTACTTACTTTGAATGCCTGAGGTAGCTCTTCAATAACAATGGTTTCTTCACTGAGAACCGGAGCAGGTATAAAGACCTTAGCTCTGAACAAGCCGCCGCAGCTCAGTAAAAATGAAAGCAACACTACAGAAGCCAAAAGCTTTGTGTATTTTTGGGTCTGTAAAAACGTACTATTGTCATTTGAGCGCTTCATATCTTCTAGGCTAATTCGTCAAAAGCACCTCGGGCTTCGGGTTTCCCGACCTGTGCTTCGAATTTCTGTAATTAGTATCGCACTGGCCATTTTAGTCAATTCCTTGACCTTAGCCATAGTGCGGGGGTTCCAACAACAGATCAAAGATAAAATTACGGGTTTTAATGCTCCGCTTTTCATTTCAAAAGCAGGTTCTTCACATATTTTTGAAGCCGAAGCAATTGATCGACGCATTCCTTTTCTCTCCGAGCTTAAACAAATACAGGGAGTTTCTTCAATTCGTCCGGTTGCATTTAAACCTATTTTATTGCAATCGGCGCGTTTCAATGATACGATTAAAATTGTGAGCGGAAGTGATTCTGCGGTGCAGCGCCAAGATATGCTGGGGCTTATGCTCAAAGGCGTAGATCCTCAATACGATTGGACATTTATCCGTTCCCATCTGGTCAAAGGAAGGCTTCCAAAGAAAGAAAATATTAATGAAGTTTTACTTTCATCAACAACAGCTAATATGTTAAATATCAGTTTAAATCAAGATATTTCATCCTATCATATAAAGCAAAAGCCACTTTTAAAGAAACTCAAAGTTGTTGGAATTTACAATACGGGTTTTGTAGAATACGATCAGAAATTAGTTATGGGCAATTTGTCACTCTTGCAGCAAATGAGCGATTACGGCACTAAAATCATGCTGAGGCCAGTAATTGAGAAACAATCTTTGGTTGTAAAAATTGAGGTGCAGGGCGACGCAACTAATTTGCTTTTTGATTGGGGTTTGGGGCCTGACGTATATACAGCCCATCGGTTCACTGCGCTCAAAGATACGAGCTTAAAAGTTGTCGCTTTTCGCTATAAAAACAATACAGAACAATTAGAACCAATTGACAGCGCTACACTTCAAATTAAAACGCCTAAAGGATTTAATTACAACGATATTTCCTTTACGGATAATGCGCCCGTTTGCTTGGTCGACGGCGCCGAAATACAAGAATTTGCTACACAAAAAGGTCCGCTTCGATTTCGCTACAAAGATGGCATTGGCACGGGTGCAAATTTCATATCGGGCTTCGAAGTTGAAATAAAAGATTTTGACAAGCTTTCAGAAGTCGAAAAAGCCTTAAAAAATGCAGTGGAAATGCGTCCTGTAAATCAGCATTTGTTACAGGTGAGCACGATTCAAAAAACGGAAGCTGACTTGTTTTCTTGGTTGAATTTTTTGGATTTTAACGTATTGATTATCATATTTTTAATGATTGTTATTGGAATAATTAATGTAGGTTCTGCTGTACTCGTTTTAATTGTAGTTAGAACCTCATTTGTTGGTTTACTCAAATCCTTGGGTGCCAATAACCGCTCCATAAGGCGTATTTTTTTACATCAGGCTGCGTATCTTCTGCTGCGCGGCCTTCTAATAGGTAATGTTCTTGCACTAACACTCAGCTGGCTACAATACCGTTTCAATCTCATCAAGCTTAATCCTGAAGTGTATTACTTAGATGCTGTCCCGATCGAGCTTAGTTTTTGGAATTTTATTTTGATCAATGTTTTGACTTTTTCCACTTGTATGGTTGCCTTATTGCTGCCAAGTAGCGTGGTTTCGCGTATTTCACCCATCAAGGCCCTCAAATTTCAATGAGTTGGTTTGTAGGACAAGAAGTTGGTGTCTTAAAAGAGGCAGGTATTTTTAAGGTGCTTGCCATTGAAAAAGAAAGCCTTTTACTCGAAGACGAAAACGGCTTCACTTACCGCCACATGAAATTGGAAGTGGTTATCCGTCAGCCAATCAACACCGAAAAGATCTCGTCAAAAGATCTTCAAGCCAAAAGCCCAACTGTTTCCAAGAAAGTTGCCCCGACAAAACATCGTAAGTTGCCCTTTATCGACCTGCATGCTGAGGAGTTATCTATTCCAAGTCATCTTTCAGCGCACGACGTTTTTTTAGCGCAAATCAGTGCGTTTAAAAACTTTTGCAACGGGCAGGCGCAGCGTCGAAACCCCAAATTTATCGTCATTCATGGTGCGGGCGAAGGTAAATTGAAGCAAGAAATTCGCCAGATTTGCAATGGTGCAGTGGGTATCTCTATCCACGATGCACAGTGGAGCAACGGAGCGGTAGGCGCTTCTCAGATAGAATTATTGTTAGGCCAATTCAAAGGGTTTTAGTCCAAGCCAACATAGCCCGGTTTGCCTTTTGGAATATCGAAAATCCAGGTGTAGTATCCGATATAATGTGAACTAAAATACCCAAGTCTGGACTTAAATGCGCTAGGAAAACCAATGTGTGCTGCTGGCGTTAAGCCTCTAATACGCCATTGGGGTGCAACCCCGTCTTGCTGGCAGGGTGCATGCCGCTGCGGCCCATAGAGTTTAGTGCCATACTGAAATACATTCGGCCATAAATCTATAGGCAGCCATTTCCCTTTTGGATTTTCTGGCGCTATGGCACAATAAGAACCAAACTGTATTTTCCCTTGCAGTACGCGGGTCATTCCCATAAAATAGGCATGCCCCATGCTATGGCTAACGGCATAAAGTGTATCATTTTTTGGGTCATTTCCATTGTTTGAAAGCTCCTGAAGTAAGTTTCTACCAGCTTGCATACCGGCTAAATAGCGCTTTCTAAATCCTTCGTAATTTGGAACAGTCGCTAGCAGTGAATAGGTCCTTACTTCTTGTTGATTGGCAATTGTTGTTTTTGCGCAGCTATGTACGTCTTTGCATGGCTGCGGATAGAGTGCAGCGCTACTAACAAATTTGATTAGTGATGTATGATTCGAAGTTTTGACGCTATGATGGCCGTCGGCAAAATATGTTTGATTGATTTCAAATCTTTGTTGAAGAGGGGCGATAAATTGCGCTTGGGGCCAATAATTATAAACGTCGGTCTTAGCGATTAAATTTTTCGAACGAGGTCGCTCAAGGCCTTTATTGTTAATGGCCTGCAGTGCTTTCTCTGGGTCTTGTTGGGTAGAGACGGGTCGGTAGCCATTGATGCATAATAAGATGCGTTGCGCTCTATCTTTTTTTTCTTCAAAAGGCACAAGTTGTCGGTTGTGAAGATGAAAAATTAATGAAGAGTTTTGTCGTTTTGTTATTTTTTGCCGAATGATAATGATTTGTTCTTTGGCTTTGCTGCGCAAGGAATCAGGGTGTGCCTTAAAAGACCTTTTGTCGTATTTGTAATAAAGCGCTCCAGATTCATCTTGTTCAAAATATAGTACAGGTAAAGCCTGCTGCGTATGCCACTTTTTATTGTTTTTTCGATATAATTGAAAGCGAATAAGCTTGCTTTCTTTTGGAAGAAAATACGTGCGTTCATGACGGCTTTTGTCGAGACTGGCCAACGTTGCATTTTTAAAGTCGGTAAGTTCATGGAAGCGAAAGTGAATTTGCTGATTGTAAAAATCGATGGCCCAAATTGCAGAGGCATTGCCTGCAAGAACTGCGCACCACAAGAAAATTTTGAGCAAACGATACGACCAACGCCTGAAAAATCTGCTTTCTGCCATGCGCTTGTTGATCTTTTTGAAGCTAATAATCTGCAGTAAGATGGTCAGAAGTAAAGCGAGAAAATGAAGGATGGTCCATTCAATGCCCATCCAGGTGTAGCGGATTTTGAAAAAAGGATTGTTTGGGTCTTTGTATCGCAGTAATTGATTGCGTTGTTCCAGCAAATAGAGGCCGTGATTGGGAAGAGCTGCATTCTGAATACTACCGTCTTTGTTTTCGGTCCAGGCAAGGTGTACAACACGGCCGTTGTCCGCAAAAATGGTAGAATTTCCGAGAAAAAAGAAAAGCGAGAGAAGTAAAAACCTATACACTATAAGTGCATAAAATTCTTTTTGGCCAATAATTCATCCTCCGACTCGCGGTAGTCTGGGTCATCGACACAACAATCCACAGGGCATACTGCAGCACATTGTGGCTCGTCATGAAAGCCTACGCACTCCGTACATTTTTCATGGGTGATGTAATAAACATCCATATTCACCGGTTCAAAAGGGTGGTCTGCAGCAACGTCTTGGCCATCAAGGGTTTGAATCAGGCCTTTAAGAGTTGTGCCGTCGGCGAATTTCCATTCGGCGCCTCCTTCATAAATTGCATTGTTCGGGCACTCGGGCTCGCAAGCTCCGCAGTTTATGCATTCGTCGGTGATCATGATGGCCATAAGTCAATTTTTTGTGCAAATATAACAACGACTGAGCGAATCTTTTGTGCGCTACCCGACAAAAATTTTAGAAAAGCGTACTTTTGCGCTGTGAAAAGAAGTCAAATCATTTATTCTTTTGCAATGCTTGGATCAGTTCTTCAAGCGATTGCCAAAGATAAACACCGTCCTATTTATTGCTCAAGCCAAGATTGGGAGTTGCTCCTTGAGCTTATTCAAAGAGAGCAGCATTACAACGGTTGGTTCACCCAAGAAGTCATTAAAAATGCCTTTAACGAAATTTCAAGTTGGTTGGTCATCGAAGAGCTTGAGCATTGGCTCTCTGCATATTCTTTCGCTGAAGATCCCAAAACGGTAGCGCTTATCTTGCCCGGTAATCTTCCGCTGGTAGGTTTTCATGATTTTTTGTGCGTGTTGTGTTCAGGGCACAAGGCCTTGGTTAAGCTAAGTAGCGAAGATGCACGATTGTTACCCGCTTTGGCTAGGTTGCTCGTATTGTTTGAACCCGCTCTAGCGTCTCGAATTGAATTCGTGAGCGGCAAACTGTCAGACTACACTGCTGTAATTGCAACGGGTTCCAATAATAGCATGTTGCATTTCAAGCAATATTTTACTAAGAACCCTCACTTATTAAGGGGGCATCGTACATCAATAGCAATTCTTGATGGTACTGAAACACCAGAAGAACTCACTGAACTTGGTAAGGATATCTTTCAATATTTTGGAAAAGGTTGTCGCAACGTAACACAATTATGGATCCCAGAAAATTTTGAGCTCAATCGGTTTTTTGAGGCTATTTTACCATACGCCGACGTCATCAATCATAAAAAATACGGCAACAACTACGACTACAACAAAGCGGTTCACCTCATGAATCAAGTTCCAATTCTCGATAATAATTTTCTGCTTTTGAAAGAAAACAACGAATTGCATTCGCCGTTGAGTATGCTTCATTACCAACGTTATACGTCATTAAAAGAGGTGGAGGATTTTATTTTAGCCAATAAGGACCATATTCAATGTGTTGTTGGGTATGGCTATTTGCCCTTCGGTTCAGCGCAGTGTCCGCAATTAAATGACTACGCCGATGGCATCGATACCATGCAATTTCTTGGTAACTTTGCCTGATGTCTCTCTTAGAAAAATTCATGATCCGTTACAAAACACCACAAGAAATTGAAATCATGCGTGAAGCTGCGCAAATTGTAAGCCGTACTTTAGGTTTGGTTGCTCAGCACATGAAGCCAGGTGTGACACCGCGTTTCTTGGATCAAATCGCAGAAGACTATATCCGCAGCCAAAATGCTATTCCAGGTTTTAAAGGCCTTTACGGTTGCCCAAGCACCTTGCTCATCTCTGTTAACGAACAAGTCGTTCATGGCTTGCCAACAGACAAACCCATCCTAGACGGCGACATCGTTTCGGTAGATTGTGGTTCTCTTTACAAAGGTTACTACGGCGATCACGCCTATACTTTTGAAATAGGTAATGTAGGTGCTGAAAAGCAGCAATTATGTAAAGTCACTAAAGAGTGCTTGTATCTAGGTATTGAACAAGCCAATACAAACAACCGTATAGAAGATATCGGCTTTGCCATTCAGCAACACGCCGAAGCCAACGGTTATGGTGTAGTCCGCGACCTTGTTGGCCACGGCTTAGGTAAAGAACTCCACGAAGAACCTCAAGTACCCAACTACGGACGTCGTGGCCGTGGCAAGAAAATTCAAAATGGCCTCACCATCGCCATCGAACCCATGATTAATATGGGCACCGAAAAAGTCGAAACCCTCGACGACAAATGGACGATCGTCACCGCTGACCGCCAACCCAGCGCCCACTTCGAGCACAACATCGCTGTCGTCGATGGCCAACCGGTCATACTTTCCACCTTTGATTATATTTACGAGGCTTTGGGCTTATAAGTGAATCACTTCGCCGTAGGCTGCTGCTGCTGCTTCCATGATGGCTTCTGACATAGTTGGGTGCGGGTGAACGGTTTTGATGAGTTCTTCACCCGTTGTTTCTAGTTTGCGAACGGCAACGAGTTCGGCAACCATTTCTGTAACGTTGGCACCGATCATGTGGCCACCAAGTAATTCGCCGTATTTGGCATCAAAAATAAGTTTGACAAAACCATCTTTGGCGCCGGCAGCACTTGCTTTTCCGGATGCTGAGAATGGGAATTTGCCCACTTTGATTTCATAGCCAGCTTCTTTGGCAGCTTTTTCGGTCATGCCGACAGAAGCTACTTCAGGAGAGCAGTAAGTACAACCTGGGATATTACCATAATTTAATGGTTCAGGGTGGTGCCCAGCGATTTTCTCGACGCAGATAATACCTTCTGCAGAAGCAACGTGCGCAAGCGCAGGGCCAGGAACAACATCGCCAATGGCGTAATAGCCTGGCAAATTCGTTTGGTAGTAGTCATTAACTAGAATACGGCCTTTGTCTACGACAATTCCGAGTTCTTCGAGGCCAATATTTTCGATGTTAGTGACTACACCTGCCGCTGAAAGCACGACATCGCATTCGATTTTTTCTTCACCTTTTGCCGTTTTGATGCTCAACACACAACCTTTGCCTGAGGTGTCTACTGATTCTACCGAAGCGTTAGTCATGATGTTGATGCCAGACTTTTTAAAGGATTTTTCGAGTTGTTTAGATATATCTTCGTCTTCTACAGGAACAATATTGGGCATGTATTCGACAATCGTTACTTCTGTACCGATGGCGTTATAGAAATAAGCAAACTCAACGCCAATGGCACCTGAACCTACAACTACTAATTTCTTAGGTTGGGCAGGAAGGGTCATGGCTTGGCGATAGCCTATAATTTTAGTGCCATCTTGAGGCAAATTGGGTAATTCTCTCGAGCGTGTTCCTGTTGCAATAATGACGCCTTTGGCTGAGGTATAGGTGGTTTTATTGCCACTTTCGTCTGTTACTTCTACAGCTTTTCCTGCTTTGAGAACACCGTTGCCTTTGAGGACGTCGATTTTGTTTTTCTTCATTAGAAACTGAATTCCGTTAGACATGCCGTCAGCTACATCGCGGCTGCGTTTGATCATGGCATTGAAATCAGGGCTACTTTCTTTGACGTTAATACCGTAATCTGCAGCATGCTGCAAGTATTCGTATACGTTGGCGCTCTTTAGAAGCGCTTTGGTTGGAATACAACCCCAATTAAGGCAAATACCGCCCAACGATTCTCTTTCTACAATTGCAGTTTTAAGGCCTAACTGAGAGGCGCGAATGGCGGTGACGTATCCGCCTGGGCCGCTACCCAAAACAATGATGTCGTAACTCATTTTTTGAAAGTTTTAAGTGACAAATTTAAGGCGAAAATTTGAAAGAAGCTATCCGATTAATCGTTACTTTTGTCTCTGAATTCTCAATACGCTATGGAAATCAATCACCAAAAAGAAGCTACGCTAGAACAAGCCATCGATTTAGGCCTCCGTGCCGACGAATTTGAACAAGTCAAAGAAATTCTTGGTCGCACGCCTAATTTTACTGAAACAGCTGTGTACTCCGTCATGTGGAGTGAGCACTGTTCTTATAAAAATTCAATTCTTTGGCTCAAAACATTGCCAAAAGACGGCCCGCACATGCTTGTAAAGGCCGGTGAAGAAAACGCAGGTTTAGTAGATATCGGTGATGGTTTGGGTTGCGTTTTTAAAATTGAATCTCACAATCACCCAAGCGCACTCGAGCCTTATCAAGGTGCAGCAACAGGTGTAGGTGGTATCAACCGCGATATCTTCACAATGGGAGCACGCCCAATTGCGCAGCTCAATTCATTGCGCTTCGGAAACATAGAAGAAGCACGCACCAAATGGTTAGTGAAAGGCGTTACTAAAGGCATCGGCGACTACGGAAACGCTTTTGGTATACCAATTGTCGGCGGTGAGGTTTTCTTTGATGCGTCTTATAACACCAATCCGTTGGTCAATGCTTTTTCTGCCGGAATCATTGATACCAAAAAAATCATATCAGCTACAGCTAAAGGCCCGGGCAACCCTGTTTTTATTGTGGGCTCAGCCACTGGAAAGGACGGCATTGCCGGTGCTGCTTTTGCCTCCAAAGACATTACCGAAGATTCCGCCAACGACCTTCCTTCGGTTCAGGTCGGAGATCCGTTCATGGAAAAATTATTACTAGAGGCAACAATGGAGCTCTCGCTAACTGACGCCATTGTTGGCATGCAAGACATGGGTGCTGCAGGCATTACCTGTTCCACCTGCGAAATGAGTGCCGCGGGCAATGTAGGAATGGAAATCTACCTCGACCGCGTTCCAACCCGTCAAGACAACATGTTGCCATACGAAATCCTCTTGTCAGAATCGCAAGAACGCATGTTGGTAGTGGTTCAAAAAGGCAAAGAACAAATCGTAAAAGACATTTTTGATAAATGGGATCTTCATGCCGAAGAAATTGGTCACGTAACCGACACCGGCCGCATTCGTTACTTTATGGATGGTGCGTTAGTCGGAGATGTACCCGCTGAGTCTCTGGTTTTAGGAGGAGGTGCACCCCAATACAAGCGAGAATATACGGAACCTGCCTATTACCAAGAATTCAAGAAATTTGATATTTCACAAGTTGTGGAACCTACCGACCTCAAAGCGGTCGCTGACGCCATGCTTGCCTTGCCAAATATCGCTTCTAAGCGCTGGGTCTACGAACAATACGACTCTATGGTCGGTACCCGCAACATGACCACCAATCGCCCGTCAGACGCCGGTGTGGTTAATATCAAAGGCACCAACAAAGCCCTCGCCATGACCGTCGATTGCAACTCTCGCTACGTCAATGCCGACCCTGAAATTGGCACCATGATCGCTGTGTCAGAAGCTGCCCGTAACATTACCTGCGCAGGAGGAAACCCAAGTGCCATTACCAATTGCCTTAACTTTGGCAACCCTTACAACCCAGAATCTTATTGGCAATTTGTTGGCGCCATTAAAGGCATGTCAGCCGCTTGTCTGAAATTTGAAACGCCAGTAACTGGCGGAAACGTCTCTTTCTACAATCAAACGGTCATGAACGGTAAAGAAGTACCGGTTTTTCCGACGCCAACCATCGGTATGATCGGCATTGTTCCCGATAAAGAAAAGGTCATGACCCTAGATTTCAAGCAAAAAGGAGATGTCATTTTTCTGATCGGCGACTACATCGAAGACATCGCTTCTTCAGAATACCTCGCAACGTATCACGGCATTAAAGCGTCGCCTGCTCCTTATTTTGACCTCGACAAAGAATTTGAAATGCAGCAGGCACTGAAAGGTGTTATTGCCGAAGGATTAGTCAATGCGGTTCACGATGTCTCGGATGGGGGTTTATATGTAAGCCTCATCGAAATGTCTATGCCAAGAGGTTTGGGTTTTGATATTGTCAGCGATGCAGACATCCGTTTAGACGCCTTCTTGTTTGGTGAAGGTCAAGGCAGAGTTGTGGTTTCGGTCACTGAAGAACAAGTTGAAGATTTCGTTGAATATATGGTTGCAACCGGAGTAAATATTACCTTACTTGGGCACGTTACCAAAGGTAAACTCCAAATAGATGAACAGCATTATGGTTTTATTGCCGAGGCAAAAGCCATTTACGATAACGCCTTAGGCGCTCACTTAGAAAAATAAATATGGAATACAATACCACGCGTGGTCCGTTAATTTTACCCGAATATGGGCGCAATGTGCAAAACATGATTGCCCATGCAATGGAACTTACCGATCGTGCAGAGCGCAACCGCGCTGCTCAAGCTATTATCGAGGTAATGGGGCAACTCAATCCACATTTGCGCGACGTAGAAGATTACCGTCACAAGCTTTGGACACACCTTTTTGTGATGTCCAACTTTGAGTTTGATGTAGATTCTCCTTACGATAAACCAAAACCTGAGGTTCTCAACGAAAAACCGCAGCGCATGGTTTATCCATCGAGTAAAATTCGTTACGGTCATTATGGCAAGTACACACAATTAATTCTAGAGGCTTCAAAGGAGGTTACTATTCCCGAAGAAAAAGAATTCCTCAAGACCACAATGGCCAATTTCATGAAAAAGCAGTTTTTGGCCTACAATAACGATACAGTAGAAAATCATGTCATTGCTCAGCAGCTAAAAGAATTATCCAAAGGCGACCTCGTGTTAGAAAATCCAGACGATTTAGTCAATACCAATACCCTGCTCAAAACAATGGGTATTGGTCAAAATCTGCAGAAGAACGCACGCTTGAACAAGCAAAAAAATAACAGCAAGTACAAAAAGAAAAAATTCATCAAAAAATAAAGCATGGCTTCTTTTGAAATTTATGGTGGTAAGCCACTCAAAGGTGAAATCATACCGCAAGGTGCAAAAAATGAAGCTTTGCAGGTGCTTTGCGCCCCCTTACTGACTTCAGAAAAAGTTACAATTTCCAATATTCCGGACATCGTAGACGTCAACAAGCTCATTGAGTTGCTGCAATCAATGGGTGTCAAGGTAGAAAAAGTAGAAAAAGGGACGTATATTTTTCAAGCCAAGGAAATCAATTTAGCTTACCTCGAAACGGAAGATTTCAAAAAGAGAGCTTCGGCATTGCGAGGTTCCATCATGATTGTTGGGCCTTTACTAGCGCGCTATGGCCGTGGGTTTATCCCTAAACCCGGCGGCGATAAAATTGGTCGTCGTCGTCTAGATACCCACTTTGAGGGCTTTGCTTTGTTGGGAGCCAAATTCAATTACGATGCAGGTGAACACTTTTATTCTGTGGAAGGAGCCGATTTAAAAGGCACTTATATCCACCTCGACGAAGCATCGGTTACTGGTACTGCAAATATATTAATGGCAGCAGTAATGGCTGAAGGTGAAACCACTTTCTACAACGCGGCATGTGAACCTTATATTCAGCAGCTTTGTAAAATGCTCAATTCTATGGGTGCGCAAATTACCGGAATAGGATCCAATATGCTCAAAATCCAAGGGGTTAAGTCACTCGGGGGCTGTTTTCATCGCATTTTGCCAGACATGATTGAAATTGGCAGTTTTATTGGCCTTGCCGCCATGACCCAATCCGAAATTACGATCAAAGACGTTTCTTGGGACAACCTCGGCGTTATTCCGAATGTATTTCGCCGCTTAGGTATCAAACTCGAGCGTCGTGGCGATGACATTTTTATTCCTGCACAGGAAAAATACGAAATCGAAACCTTCATTGATGGCTCTATCATGACCATCTACGACGCGCCATGGCCCGGGTTTACACCAGATCTCTTATCCATTATTCTTGTGGTGGCTACCCAAGCAAAGGGCTCCGTACTTATTCATCAAAAAATGTTTGAGTCACGCCTCTTTTTTGTTGACAAGCTCATCGATATGGGTGCTCAGATTATTCTTTGCGATCCGCACAGAGCCACGGTAATCGGTCTGAACAGAGAGCATAACTTAAAAGGTATTGAAATGACCTCCCCAGATATTCGTGCAGGTGTATCCCTATTAATAGCGGCACTTTCTGCAAAAGGGAAGAGCGTTATTCACAATATCGAACAAATTGACCGCGGTTACCAAGACATCGAGTATCGTCTCAATAATATTGGCGCCGATATCAGAAGAATCGGATGAGAAAATCAAGCATTCTCATTATCGTTTTAATAGCAGCTTTTGCCTGTTATTCGCTTTGTTTTCGTCAAGAAGCAAAATCGAATCTTCCTCAAGACACCACTGCTCCTGAGATTGCTTTAGTTTCGCCCAAAGGAAAGACGCTCAAGTTATCTGATTTACGAGGCAAAATGGTTTTAGTAGATTTTTGGGCCTCTTGGTGCGGACCCTGCAGGCAAGAAAGCCCGAATGTGGTAGAAGCTTACAAGAAGTACAGACAAAAAGAGTTTCTGAGCGCAAAGGGCTTTGAAGTCTTTAGTGTGTCTTTAGACAGAGACGAAGCTGCTTGGAAGCAAGCGATCAGTGCTGACCAACTCGTTTGGAAAAACCATGTGTTGGACGCAAAAGGTCTTGCTGCTGCAAATTATCAGGTAGCTACCATCCCTAGTGCTTTCTTATTAGATGGCAATGGTGTTGTTGTAGCGAGCGGAGCCGAATTGAGAGGCCTGAATCTTCATATTACCCTTGATAAATTCCTCAAGTAATCAACTAGATTCGGTCTAGTACATAAAGAATGAGCTCGTCCATGGCTTCGTTTATTCCAGTAGAGAATATTTCTTGAGGCCTATTGGCTACGCCCAAACAAATACTTGTGCACGCATGACCTAATGCGTTTCCGAGCGCAAAGATAGCGGAGCTCTCCATTTCAAAATTGACAATTTGTTGTCCGTTGTGATCAAATTTACCAAGTGCTAGGTGAATATCAGGCATCTTACTCGCCAATCTTAAAGACCTGCCCTGCGGCCCATAAAAGCCTGAACTCGTAACTGTGATTCCTTTTCTGACTTTTTGTGAGTCAAGTTTGTTGATCATTTGAGGATGCGCCTCACTTAAATACGGATTAACACCCGTAGGAAACGAAACCTGGCTCAGTACTTCATTGAGGAGCATTTGCTCGTTTAAACTAAATTGGATTGGATAAAAATGGGCAATGTTATCGAGTCCAAGTGCGTGTGTTGACAATATAAAAGAATGAATCGGCATATCTGCTTGGAGCATACCGCAGGTGCCAATCCGAACGATTTCTAAACTGCGTTGCTTGTCTTTTTGTGTTCTTGTTTTCAGATCGATGTTGACCAACGCGTCGAGTTCGGCCATACAAATATCGATATTGTCAGTACCGATACCAGTCGACAGGACGGTGATGCGCTTTCCTTTGTATGTGCCAGTGTGCGTTACGAATTCTCGATGTTGAACCCGGCTGTCTATTTGGTCAAAAAAGCGAGAAATTTTTACTACTCGATCTTGATCGCCAACGAGAATAACGCGCAAAGCGAGTTGCTCGGGTTGAAGACCTAAATGATAGACCGCTCCATTTGAATCAAGAACCAATTCTGTAGCTGGAAACTGCATCGTTCGGGGTGCTTAGGAAAAATTAAAGAGATCCGAAGACTTTCATTAATAAATCGTTTACTCTGGCCGCCGGATTTTGTCGAATTTTATCCTCTTCTTGTTGAATGAGGGTAAACAAACCAGCAATGGCCCGTTCTGTAACGAAAGCGTCGAGGTCCGGATTGATTTTTTCACCTCCTGTTAGGGTCATGGCTTGATTGTATTTATTCATGAGCGGATTCCATTGTGCGGTGAGGCTCACTTTTGCCGTTGCCTCTTTTACTTTGGGGAGAAATGCGGTGTAGAGCTCCTGACGCGTTTGATTTTTTAGAAATGTGGTAGCGGCTCCGTTACCTCCTTTGAGGACCGAAAAACCATCTGTGACAGTCATTGTTCGTATGGCTTGCATAAAAATTGGCAAGGCCTCTTTGACCGCTTCTTCTGCTGCTCTGTTCAGCGTTGTTTCGAATTTTGCTACTTGGTTGGCCATCCCTAACTGAAGAGCTTTATCTTTTACTTTAAGCGCGTCAGGGGGGAAGGGAAGTCTAATTTGGATGTTTCCTAAAAAGCCATCAAGTGCTGAACTTTGGTTGACCGCATTTTTTATGCCGATTTGCAAGGCCTCACGAAGCCCGGCAACAACTTCATCGTTTGTTAATGAAGGTTTTTGACCAATTGGTATTTGGTTCGGTAGCTGAGTTGGAATTTGTTTAACGAGTCCTTTGACGTGCTGTCCGCAGGAATATTGAACAAAACCAAGGGTGAGTAGAAGCAGTATAAATGTTGATTTCATGTATTAACGAATAACATGAATCATGCCAGTTTTTATCGTTTTTCCGTCGGTGTCTTTATCTTTGAACCAAGCTTTCCAAGAGTAGGTACCGGGCTGCACTTTAACACCGTTGTAGTAGCCGTCCCAAAAACCTTTGGTGTCGTAGGTTTCCCAAATGACCTCTCCCCAGCGGTTGAAAATTTCTAAATGAAAGTTTTCGTAGTCAATACCTTCTAAATAAAACGCCCAAACTTGGTTGTGTTCGTCGTCATCTGGGGTAAATGCAGTAGGTGCATAGAAAATAACATCAGAAACGACTTGGATATCAATAGTGATAGAGTCAGAACAGCCATCTACGGTCGTAACTGTGAGCATAATCGGGTAGGTTGCCATTACACCTTCTGGGTATGAAATGATGGCGCTAGAACCGTTGCTGGTAATTTGAGTAGCACCTGGTGAAGTCCAGTCGTATTGCGCAATGTTGCCAGATGAAATATCGTTGGTCTGAACAGTTGTTTCAAACCAGGTAACAGGATTTTTAGAAAGTGTAAAGTTGGCTGATGGCATTGGCGTAACAGTCAGTAAATCATCGAAGAAACCGTTGTAAATACAACCGTAAATAGAGGTAATAACGACAGATAAGTCGTAGGTGCCGGGTTGAACAATGGTGTGAAAGAGGGTGTCTTGATTTGGTAAATTAAATTGATCTCCGTTAGAGAAGGAATAGGCAGTAGAAGCGATATCCTGACCATTTGTGGATACATTGTGTAATTCAAAATTACCTGGCGTACAAATTTGGTTGTCTACAGGTTGAATAATAGCGATGATATCTTGCGGGAAGGTGATGGTCATGCATTCAGTAGTGGTTGGTGAGCCACATAGTTCACTAAGTGTAACGCAATAAACCGCACCAGAATTGAGTGGGTCAACGGTTATGTTGGATCCATTTCCAATAGCAATACCATTTTCTGTCCAAGAGTAAGTGTAGGTAGTAGAACCTCCAATTCCTGTTGCATTGAGTACAATGCTGGCTTCAGAACAAATCATGGTGTCTTGGGTCAGGAAGGTGATGTTGAGTGGGCTAGGTTGATCGATGTTGACGGCAACAGATTGTATACATCCATTGGCATCGGTTACGGTGCAAGTATGTAAGCCCGCACCCAAGTCTAGTGCTGTAGCACCTAGTGACGCCGAGATGTCCCAATTGTAAGTATATGGTGCAGTCCCTTGGGTTACATCAATTGTTGCTTGTCCGTTTGCAATAGTGTAACAGTTGGCATCGACAATATTGATCGGATTGAGGACCATTGCGGGAATTTCAGTAACAGTAACATAGATGGTATCTGAACAACCGGTAGTGTTTGAAGCATAGCACCAATGGTTACCGGCAGCAAGGCCTGTCGCGGTTTGGGTGGAGGCACCCGTGCTCCATTGATAAGTAATGATACCCGTGGCTGGCGTGACATTCGCAGTAGCGGTTCCGTTTGAGCCACCCGGACAAGAAACTGGCGTAGAGGTATAAGAGAAATTAGCAGGGGTATCGGTGATGATTGCGGTTGCCGTTGAGTTGCAACCATTACCATCGTTTTGAGTGACTGTATAGGTGCCGGCTGTTAAATTGGTTGCTGGGTTACCTGTAATTGAACCGGGGTTCCAAGTGTAAGTGTAAGGGCCCGGAGAGCCAATTCCAGGATTTGCCGTGGCACTTCCTATTCCTTGGCTACAAACGTCAGGTAGGGTGCTTGTGGTGACAGAAGGTGTTGCACGGGTAATCCAGGTGGTGTCTTGGGTAATGGAGCCTATGCTTGTGCCACATGAAGAACCTGACAAGAAGTAGCCGGTTGTACCTGGAGGAATGATATTGACGTTTAGCGTGCCATTGTTATAGGGGAAAGATTGCCCATTGGTATTGGCCCAAACAAAATTACTACCCGCGCTATTGACCATTGAATAAGGAATTTGAGACATGGTGTAGGATGCGGTATTAGTCGGCGAGGTTGGTAAAAATCTGCGGCCGTCTTGGTTGGCTCCCCAAACGGTGTTGTTTCTGCCAGGTGTGATGTGTGCAATTGGCATGGGCAAGTTATTTTGAGAACCTTGTATGGCTAAACCGCTGTTCCAAGAACTACAAATGGGTTTGTTTCCGATATGTAGTTCGAAAATATTGGAGGTTTCGTAAATAATGATTGCCATATAGTTGCATTGGGAGGTGCAACTGAACATCATGATGTTTTTGTAGAGTACTACAAATTTTCGGTTGGGGGCAGTACCAATTGTTTGGTACTGAATTTGACCACCCAAGGAAGGATTGATGTCCTGATAGGTGAGCATAATCGTGTTTTTTGCAGCTGCAAAACCGGCGTTCGGTAAAGTACCGACACCATTTAGTGCCCAAGGGCAGTAGCCGCCAGAATTGGCGAGGTTAAAAGAAACCAAACCGTTAGAACCTATAACGCATTGGGTGTAAGTATTGCCATAAAAACTAAAAGGAAAACCGATATTAACCGCACCTGACCAGCTGTCGTCTGTTAAGGTAACATTAGTGGGGGTATTCAAGTAAAGACCAGCGGCTGTACCAGGAGTGGTTCCGGAATTACAATTGTTGATGACCACAGTTTGCCCGGGGCATACGGTAGTGTCTTGCCCGAGGCATAGGGTAACTGGGCCTTGTGCAAATGATCTAGATATACTAAACAACTGAACAACAACAACGATTAATGTGGTTATGGTATTTAGTTTGAGGTGGCTTAATTTCATTTCGTAGTCGTCTTATTAAGGGATGCTTCAATGACGAAGGAGGCATAGGTTTGGTTGCTTTAATACTGTAAAAATAAGTACTTTTTTATGGTATTTCAAATTTGTAAAAGTCCTTATGTTTGTAAAAAAAGATTAGTGTCATTTTGACACTAATAAAATGTTGAAAAAAGATCCTTTAATCAATTGATTTTGGATTAATTTTGCCCAAGTTCATACGCTAAAAACTCTTTTATATTATGTCAAATCAACATCACGCAGAAATCGAAGCTTTCATGGATCGTGTTCGAGCCAAGAACGGTCACGAACCTGAATTTTTACAAGCGGTCCAGGAGGTAGCCGAAGCAGTCATACCATTTATTGAATCGCATCCAAAATACAAAACAGCAAAAATTCTCGATAGAATCGTAGAGCCAGAGCGCACCATTATCTTTCGCATTCCATGGCTAGACGACCAAGGCAATGTACAAGTTAATCGAGGCTACCGCGTAGAGTTTAACAGCGCTATTGGCCCTTACAAAGGTGGCTTGCGTTTCCATCCATCGGTAAACTTGTCTATCCTAAAGTTTTTGGGTTTCGAACAAATTTTCAAAAATTCATTAACCACACTTCCTATGGGCGGTGGAAAAGGCGGTTCAGATTTTGATCCAAAAGGAAAGTCTGACAACGAGGTTATGAAATTCTGCCAATCTTTTATGTCCGAACTTGCACGTCATATCGGACCAGACACTGACGTGCCTGCTGGTGATATCGGTGTGGGTGGTCGTGAGATTGGCTATATGTTCGGTCAGTACAAACGCCTAAGAAATGAATTTACAGGTGTCCTTACAGGGAAAGGCCGCAATTGGGGTGGGTCCTTGATTCGACCAGAGGCTACTGGTTACGGCACCGTTTATTTTGCAAAAGAAATGCTTGCCACCAAAGGGGAATCTTTCAACGGCAAAATTGTTGCGGTTTCTGGTTCAGGTAATGTGGCTCAGTACGCTTGTGAAAAAGCTACTCAACTTGGTGCTAAAGTAGTCACGATGTCGGACTCAGAAGGCTATATCTATGATGCAGACGGTATCGATGCAGGCAAACTTGCTTGGGTCATGGACCTCAAAAACGTCCGCCGCGGTCGTATTTCTGAATACACCAAACAGTATCCTAATGCCCAATTCATTGCCGTTAAACGCCCTTGGGAAGTTAAAGCACAGATTGCATTACCTTGCGCTACTCAAAATGAGCTCAATGGCGAAGAAGCCAAAGCACTTATTGCTAATGGCGTGATGTGTGTGGCGGAAGGTGCTAACATGCCTTCTACACCAGAGGCAATAGCTGCGTTTCAAGCGGCTAAAGTATTGTTTTCACCAGGTAAGGCATCTAATGCCGGAGGTGTAGCAACCTCAGGTTTGGAGATGTCGCAAAACTCCTTGCGCTTGTCTTGGTCAGCTGAAGAGGTCGATCAACGCTTGCACGGCATCATGGTTTCTATCCACGAAGCTTGTGTTAAATACGGTAAAGATGCCAACGGCACCGTTGACTACGTCAAAGGCGCAAATGTGGCTGGTTTTGTCAAGGTCGCTGACGCCATGATTGACCAAGGTTTGGTATAAATAAACAAATTCAGATCGAAAGGCCTTCCATTGGAGGGCCTTTTTTATTTTTGCATATGAGTTATTACAGCACCGTTCTTTTAATTTGTCTGATTAATTTTAAAATCCTGCATGCGCAATATTTTGTGGGTGTCGGAGCAGCTTTACACCGTTACGATCAAGTCATAAGTGTCAAAGGGGTAAAAGTCTTTTCATCAGGAGGTTTAGGATTAGAATTGGGATGTGGTGTAGAGCGCAGTTTACAAGGTGCTTTAACGCCGCAGTTGGCCATGTTTTGGCAAGCAACTTTACCTTTGAAAAACAGACATTATCTCATCAAGCTTCCTTTTTACTCACTCCGGTATCAATTTGATTTTCAGAAAGCCGGATTTTTAGATACTTACCATGGTATTTATTTAGGAATGGGTTATGCTTTAGATTCCGAGGCCAGGCTTCAACTTCAATTGGGCTTGGGTGTTGTAGTAGAAAAAATGTATATTCCGAATACATCTACATCACAAACACATTCTTTTTTGAATCCACAGGTGCAACTGAATTATTACTTTCGAAATCACTCCAAATGAGGTATTATTATTTGATGATGAGTGGTAAGTTAAACATTATTTTATGGGTCTTTTTGGGCTTAATGATATCTTGTAACAAGCAGGAAAGTTATCCGGAAGTAAAAATTTTCGGCCACGCAGGTATGGGGATGGATATCTCCTACAGCATTTATCACGATAATTCAAAAGAGGCCATTGATTTGGCACTTTCGCTACCAACAATAGATGGCGTTGAGATGGATGTTCGCATGAGTAAAGACAGCACGCTTTGGTTGTTCCATGAAAATAGATTGGATGCCACCACAAATGGAATCGGTTGTATAGCAGATCTACATGACCATCAAATTGCTCAGCTCCATTACAAAAGCATTCACAAAGAACAACTGGTTGTACTCGACTCCATTCTTCCTAAATTAAAAGACGGACATACCTTTATTCTTGATTTAAAGCATTGGAATGTTTGTGATTCATCGGTTCAATTAGAAGCATTTAGATCTGCTTTATTGAAAATTCCGGTTCATTTGCGGGCCCAGCTTATTTTAGATAGTTCAAACCCAAGTTGGTTAGCGTCACTGAGCGACAATTTTAGCGTGGTTTTTTCGACGGTATCGTTTGAAGAAGGACTCGTGCAATTGGAGAATATCCCCAAATTGCATGGCCTCATGATGCGCCACTACGAAATTACGCCACTGGAAATTAAGCAGCTCAAAAACATGGGTAAGGCCATTTTTTTATTCGAAATGCGCTCGAGTAAAACGCAGCGCGCCGTATTGAAGAAGCTACCCACAGGAATCATTTCTGACGACCCAAGAGGTGCGTTGGTGATTAGAGATTAGTGCTAATGAGCGGGCTAATCAATGAGAATAGGATGAATTAAGCTTTGTAAAAAGGGAGCTTAACCACTTTTGCCTTGACACCTTTTTCTCTAATCTCAATAAATATTTCTGTATCGAGGATAGTAAATTCAGTAGCTACATAGCCTAGGCCAATCCCGATTTTCATGGACGGTGACATTGTGCCGGAGGTAACTTTGCCAATAACTTTGCCTGCTGCATCTAAAATAGGGTAGTCGTGACGTGGAATACCGCGCTCAATCATTTCAAAAGCGACAAGTTTGCGCATGAGCCCACTTTCTTTTTGATTTTTCAAAAATTCGGAGTCGGTAAAATCTTTGGTAAATTTGGTGATCCAGCCAAGGCCTGCTTCTAATGGAGACGTGCTGTCATCGATGTCGTTGCCGTACAAGCAAAACCCCATTTCTAGGCGAAGGGTGTCGCGGGCAGCAAGGCCAATTGGTTTGATACCGAATGCAGCACCCGCTTCAAAAACTGCATCCCAGAGTTTGGCGGCGTACTCATTTTTGACATATACTTCAAAACCTCCTGAACCGGTGTAACCAGTTGCCGAAACCATTACATTTTCAATACCTGCAAAAGTGCCATATTGAAAAGTGTAGTAGGTCATGTCCGATAAATCGATGTTGGTGAGGGCTTGCATAGCCAAAGCAGCTTTCGGGCCTTGAATAGCGAGCAAAGAATAATCGTTAGAGAGATTTTTCATCTCTACGCCGAGGTCGTTGTGGCTGGCAATCCAGTTCCAGTCTTTTTCGATGTTAGACGCATTGACCACAATAAAATATTCTTGCGCATTAACACGGTAGATGATGAGGTCGTCTATGATGCCGCCCTTGCCGTTTGGTAGGCAGCTATACTGCGCCTTGCCGTCAAAAAGAACTGAGGCATCGTTGCTACACACTTTTTGGATGAGGTCTAAGGCTTTTGGTCCTTTTAACAAGAACTCACCCATGTGTGATACATCAAAAACACCGACGCCGTTTCGGACGGTTTCGTGTTCTGCATTGACGCCTTCGTATTGTACCGGCATGTTGTAGCCAGCAAATGGAACCATTTTGGCACCGAGCGCGATGTGTTTTTGGGTAAGTGCTGTGTTTTTCATGTTATCCTTTTACGCGTTCTACGTAGACACCTGTGCGCGTGTCAATTTTAATCACTTCGCCGTTGTCAATGAACAATGGAACGCGAACCTCTGCTCCAGTTGCAATTGTAGCTGGCTTCATGGAGTTGGTGGCGGTGTCGCCTTTTACACCTGGCTCGGTGTAGGTCACTTCAGAAATAATGTACATCGGTAACTCGACAACAAGCGGCATTTCTTCTTCGGCATGATACAAGATGTTTACCGTCATACCCTCTAACAGAAAACCGGGCTTTTCAACCATTTTGAGCGGAATATTCACTTGCTCAAAACTTTCATTATTCATGAAAATATAGTTTTCAGACTCTTGGTAGAGATATTGGTATTCTCTGTTTTCAATGCGAACAGTTTCAATTTTGTGACCTGCAGAAAAGGTGTGGTCAAGTACCTTTCCGGATTCAATTTGACGCATTTTGGTACGCACAAAAGCCGGGCCTTTGCCAGGTTTAACGTGCTGAAATTCGATGATTTGAAAGAGTTTTTCGTTGTGCTTGATGCACAATCCGTTTCGGATATCTGCAGTAGTTGCCATATTTCTGATTCAATTTGTGGGCAAATATAGCCGAATTCCTATTGTTATCAACACATTTAGTTTATAATTTACTTTTCTGAGCTGACTTCTGAGTGCGCTAGTTTATTATTTTTGTTCGTCACAAATTTTTAATAGCTACATGGCTGAAAATCAATACACCGAAGACAATATACGTTCCTTAGATTGGAAAGAACATATCCGTTTGCGTCCCGGAATGTATATTGGTAAGCTTGGCGATGGCGCCGCTGCCGACGACGGAATATACATTCTTGTCAAAGAGATAGTCGATAACTGCATCGATGAGTTCGTGATGGGTAACGGTAAGCGCATCGATATCAAAGTGAAAGATGGAATGGCATCAGTCCGAGACTACGGCCGAGGCATTCCGCTTGGTAAAGTCGTCGAGGTCGTTTCTAAAATGAATACCGGCGGAAAATACGATTCCAAAGCCTTTAAAAAATCAGTTGGTTTAAACGGGGTAGGCACCAAAGCCGTCAATGCGCTCTCCTCTTATTTTATGGTGTATGCGGTGCGCGATGGCGAGAAAAAAACAGCCATTTTCGAGCGCGGTGAGCTCGTTTCCGAGACCACAATAGAAAAAACAGACGAAACCAACGGCACCTACGTAGAATTTATCCCCGACGACACTATTTTCAAGAAGTATGCCTACAAAACGGCATACCTCGATAAAATGATGTGGAACTATTGCTACCTCAACCGCGGTCTGAACATTTATTACAACGGTGAAAAATTCAATTCCAAAGATGGCCTCAAGGACCTCCTCGAAAACAACATGGATGGAGATCCGCTTTACCCAATTATTCACCTTGAAGACGACGATATCGAAGTAGCTTTTACACACGGCCGAACCTACGGCGAAGACTACTATTCATTTGTCAACGGACAGCACACCACACAAGGCGGAACGCACCAAAGCGCCTTTAGAGAGTCCGTAGCCAAAGTAATCCGCGATTTCTACAACAAAAACTACGAACCTTCGGATATCCGTCAATCCATCGTAGCGGCAATTGCCGTCAAAGTAGTAGAGCCGGTTTTTGAGTCCCAGACCAAAACCAAACTAGGTTCGCAAGAAATAGAGCCAGGCGGCAAGTCCATGCGCGCATTTATCAACGATTTTCTCAAAGATAAACTCGATAACTACCTTCACCGCAATGCCGACGTTTCCGAAACCATCGAAAAGAAAATCAAGCAGTCTGAGCGCGAGCGCAAAGATTTAGCAGGCATCCGAAAATTGGCCCGAGACCGCTCCAAAAAAGCAAGTCTTCACAACAAAAAACTCCGCGATTGCCGCACCCACCTCACCGACCTCAAAGATGAGCGCCGCGAGGATACCACTTTGTTTATCACCGAAGGAGACTCCGCAAGTGGCTCGATTACCAAATCAAGAGACGTCAATACCCAAGCAGTGTTCTCGCTAAGGGGAAAGCCGCTCAATTGCTATGGCCTCACCAAAAAGGTAGTTTACGAAAACGAAGAGTTCAATCTCATCCAATCAGCATTAGACATCGAAGATGACATGGATAACCTCCGCTACAACCGCATCGTCATTGCAACTGATGCCGATGTCGACGGTATGCATATCCGGATGCTGTTACTTACTTTCTTTTTACAATTCTTCCCGGACTTAGTCAAGCGCAATCACGTTTATGTCTTGCAAACGCCTTTGTTTCGTGTCCGAAATAAAAAGAAAACAATTTATTGTTATTCCGAAGATGAACGCCGTGCGGCAATGGATGAGCTCGGTAAAAATCCGGAAATTACCCGCTTTAAGGGGCTAGGTGAAATCTCTCCCGATGAATTCATTCATTTTATCGGTGAAGATATCCGCTTAGAACCTGTAATTCTCACCAAAGACGCCTCTATAGACTCGATATTATCTTACTTCATGGGAAAAAACACCCCAGAACGTCAAGATTTCATCATCGATAACCTTCGCGTTGAAAAAGACCTCCCTGAAACCCTCTCAGCCAACACATCTGAAGAGGCCGAAACCACCGAATTAGCATCTTGATATGGCAGAAGACGAAATAGAAGACCAAATTCCACAAGAAGAAAGTGGCCATAATCCATTTGAGAAACAACACGTTGACGACAAAATTGTACCGCTCAACGGCTTGTATCAAAATTGGTTCTTAGACTACGCGAGTTACGTGATCTTAGAACGCGCTGTCCCTAGTTTGTACGACGGCTTAAAGCCGGTGCAACGCCGTATTTTGCATTCCATGCGAGAAATGGAAGATGGTCGTTACAACAAGGTGGCGAACATCATTGGCAATACCATGAAATACCATCCGCATGGCGATGCCTCTATAGGTGATGCACTCGTGCAGATTGGTCAAAAAGACCTTATGATAGACTGCCAAGGAAACTGGGGCAACACGCTTACCGGAGATGGCGCTGCTGCTGCACGCTATATCGAAGCGCGGCTTTCCAAGTTTGCTTTGCACGTCGCATTTAATCCCAAAACCACCAATTGGTTGTCGTCTTACGATGGCCGTAACAAAGAACCGCAGCAACTGCCCATGAAATTTCCTTTATTACTCGCTCAAGGAGCAGAAGGAATTGCGGTCGGAATGGCTTGTAAGTTTTTGCCGCACAACTTTATCGAGCTTATCGATCAATCAATCAATCATTTGCGCGGTAAAAAGGTTGAAATTTTACCTGATTTTCCGAATGGCGGTATGGCCGATTTTTCTGGGTACAACGACGGCTTGCGTGGCGGGCGTGTGCGGATCCGTGCCAAAATTAGAAAAGTAGATAACAAAACACTTATTATCAACGAAATACCCTACGGCACCACCACTACTTCCTTAATTGAATCGGTAATCAAAGCCAACGATAAAGCCAAGATCAAGATTAAAAAAATTGAAGACAACACCTCTTCAGAAGCCGAAATTATAGTGCATCTCGCACCAGGTGTATCGCCAGACAAAACAATTGATGCGCTCTTTGCTTTCACGGATTGCGAAGTCTCGGTTTCGCCGAACTCTTCAATAATCGACGGCGAGCGCCCGCGCTTCATGGGCATCACCGAAATACTGAAGGTCAATACAGACCATACCGTCAAGCTCTTGCGCTTAGAACTAGAAATCAAACTAGACGAGCTCGAGCGCCAATGGCATTTTTCAACACTCGAGAAGCTTTTTATCAATCACGAAATGTACATCGATTTCAAGCTCTATAGTGATCGCGAAACCCTTTATGTTTACCTCTACGAGCGGTTTAAACCCTTCCATAAACAACTCCTCCGCGAGATTCAAGACGAGGATTTGCATAAACTGACGCAGATCCCAATGATCCGCATTACCCGCTTCGATGCAGACAAAGCAGACGAGGCACTGCTCAAAATTGAAGAAGAAATGCTCCAAGTGAAGCATCATTTAGCGCATCTTGTGGACTACGCAATCGATTACTTCAAGGATCTTAAAAAACGCTTTGGCGCAGGTCGGGAACGCAAAACCGAAATCAAAACTTTTGATACTATTTCAGCATCTAAAGTGATTATTGCCAACCGCAAGCTTTACGTTGATTACGAAGAAGGCTTTATTGGCTTTGGTCTAAAGAAAAACGAAGCGGTTTGTGATTGTTCAGAAATAGACGACATTATTTGCTTTTTCTCCTCGGGCAAGCTAATGATTACAAAGGTTGCCGATAAGAAATTTATTGGGAAGGGTCTTATTTATGCCAATGTTTGGAAAAAAGGTGATACCCGCACCATTTACCACCTTTTTTATCAAGATGGTACGGGTGGCCCCACCATGATGAAGCGTTTCTACGTCAATTCCATTACCCGAGACACCGAATACGACCTCACCAAAGGCACTAAAGGTTCAAAAATGCTCTATTTTAGCGTACACCCCAACGGTGAACGCGAAGTAGTTAGTGTCTTTTTGCGTCCGAGGCCCCACCTTAAGCGTTTGCGTTTCGACATCGACCTCGGCGCTTTGCTCATCAAAGGTCGAAACTCTGCAGGTAACCGCGTCACCAAAGAGATTATTCAAAAAATTGTACAAAAAGAGGTTGGTGGCTCCACGCTTGCTGCCCGTAAAATTTGGCACGATACCGTTGTGGGGCGCCTCAACGATGAGGGTAGGGGTAAATTCCTTGGCTCCTTTAAAGGCGAGGACCGAATTCTGACACTTTATAAAAATGGAGAGTACCGTCTCAGTAGCTTTGATTTAGCAACTCACTTCGATGAAGACATGATCCATATTGAGAAATGGATCCAAGACCGGCCTATTTCTGCAGTTTATTTCGATGCCGAGAAAGAGTTACATTACATCAAACGTTTTACTTGTGAGATTACCCAAGATAAACGCGTGAGTTTTATTACAGAAGCACCAGGTTCTTATTTAGATGTTGTTTCAACAGCATTTAGACCCGAGGCACGCATTGTTTTTAACAAATTACTGAAAGAAACCAAGAATTTGCCTGATCAAATATTCAATTTGGCTGATTTAATCGATGTAAAGGGAATGAAAGCACAGGGCAATCAAATAACCAAAATGAAGGTCAAAGAAATTGTACTTACGCACCCTATTGACGAAAGCCCTGAACCATGGCCGCAAGAGCAAGAAATACTTGATGAAGTCGAATTATTAGAGGATGAAGTCGAAACACCTTCAATGGAGTGGGATCTCTCCAAAAAAGAAGACGACAACCCCGACCAAATTCCACTTTTTTCAGAAGCGTCCGATCCTGACTAATTCGCTCAGAAATAAATGAATGAGATCACTATTTTTCTAAACAAGCTTTGCTTAAATTTGTATATACTTTAAAACGAAGTAAATGAATGTGCTAAAAGCAGATCGCATCAACTACCTCAACATCGGACTCATGGTATTGACCGCTGTTTTGGCCTACTACTTTCCTTTTGAAACCTTTCTTTTAGCCTATGCCTATTTGGGGCCTTTGCACTACCTCACCGAAATCAGTTGGCTCCACGACCGCCAATACTTTACCAAAGGAAAGTGGGACTACCTTGTTTTGCTTATTGTAGGCGTCCTTTTGTCATACGCGGCCTTTGCCAAAGACTTTGGAGTGAGTCAAGATGTCTACGATTACTTTGTAGAAATGAATCTTTTTGACAAACTTTTGGTTTTTGCACTCTTCGCCTCTATTTTGTTTGCCTTGGTTAAAAGTCTTTGGATCAAGCTTTTGGCAATTTTTTTGCTTTTTATTTTTGTTGGTGGTTGGCTGAGCCCAGAACGTGCTGCTGAAAACGCAGACAGCACCACTATTTTTGCACTCACAGCATTGATACCTACGCTCATTCATGTGTATTTATTTACGGGGCTCTTTATGCTTTATGGCGCGCTGAAATCCCGCAGTAAGTCTGGTCTTTTGCAAATGGTCGGTTTTGTTTTGGTTCCAATTGTTCTGGTCTTTACCCTTCCTGTCAATACCAAAAGTCCTTTTCTTTCTAAATTCGGAAAAGAGGCCTACTACGCAAAGGGAGATGGATTTTACAATACCAACTATCTTATTTTGGATCATTTTGAGCTCATCGAGGATCAAAAACTGACCAATAAAGAATACCTCGACATCATTACCAAAGAGGGCAACAAAAGTTACTTCTTACGTCAGGGTCTCATCGATACCTCCGCATTTATAGCGCACACCGATTCCTTGTCTAAAATTGCCAACCGCCCATTTGTGATCAAACCAATGCGCATCAATATGGCCAATTTGTCGCCTGCGTTTCAATACGACCACTTGCTTTACTTTTTCGATACCTCCAGCCGTTACATCAATAGTATCAACGAATACCGTTTTGAACCGCTCCCTCGTAAACTCATGAAGTCGCCCAGTAAAAAAGAAACGGATGCGCTGATCTATTTTTCTGAAGTAGGTGTTATGCTCATGCGCTTTATTGCCTTTGCCTATTTGTATCACTACCTCAATTGGTTCAGTAAAACGGAAATTATACGTTGGCATAAGGTGCCTAAAGTTCGGTTCATCGTGGTTATAGTTACTTGGATAGCTGCTTCTGTTTTCTATACCTATGATTACTCTTTGGGTTTAAGCTTGTTGTTTTTCTTGAGTTTTTCTCATGTTTTGCTCGAGTTTCCGCTCAATATTGTATCCATTGTCGGTATCGGAACAGAATCCTTGTCTATTTTCAAGAACGGATTCAAGAAACCGATCAACTCCTGAGTTTTTAACACCTCAACGCATGCTCAAATTTTCCATCTTCTTCAGCGCTTTTTTAAGTGCAAATTTCTTTTTTGCTCAGTTAGTAAATAGCACTCCTGACGGCCGTTATACCCTTTCTTCGGCAGGCGCATCTTATTTTGCAAAACTATCTTTAGATTGCACCGCTAAGCCAACCCCACATTATTACTACCGTGCATTGCGTCAACCGGGAGATACCCAAACCCCTGTAGATATCTGGCCTGCTTTTTACGGTTGTTATGATTGGCACAGCGCTGTTCATAACCATTGGGCGCTAATTAAAATCTTAAAATCTTTCCCGGACATTCCAGAGGCAGCAGCAATAAGGGTAAAATTGGATGAAAGTTTCAGTGAAGCGAATATCCTTCAAGAGTATAATTACTTCGAAACCAATAATGAACGTTACGTTTTTGAATTTCCTTATGGACAAGGATGGCTGCTTAAGGTTGCCGACGAGCTTGCCCGTTGGAACGACCCCGATGCCGAGCGCTGGTTAACTAATCTTGGACCGCTCCACCGTTTGTGTGCTGCTGCTGCACAAGTAGTTTGGAAAGATGTCAAGCAGGTTGAATTGTCTGGTTCTCATGATGCACCCTCGCTTAATTTATCATTTGCCATTGACTATGCCCGTACTTTTGGCGATCAAGATTTACTTAAAGTAGCATTAAAGGCCAGTAAGCGTTATTATGGCAAAATGACCAAAGCACCACTGCGTGCCGAGCCTTTTGAGTATGACTTCATGTCTGCTTCGTTACTCGTTACGGACCTCATGCGCAAGGTCTATGACCAAGAAGATTATATGGTTTGGCTCAAAAAATTTAGTCCTGATTTGTTCGGAGCAGAAACAGCCATAAAAGATTTACAAATCAAGAAAACAGACAAACACGACGGCTATGAATCTCATTGGGATGGTTATCATCTAAACCGGATTTGGTGCCTTAACGGAATGCTTCAATCGCTGCCGGCAGAAAGTTTAGATGCCGCAACCAAAGAAGTTTGGGTAGCGCAAATGAACGCCATGTGGGACTACGCACAAGAAAGCATAGGCAAAGACAATTACGACATAGACCACTGGTTGTCGTCGTTTTCTGTGTTTGCTTTAATTGGTTACGAGGATTAAAAAACTACAATTAAAGTAGTCGCTGCACTTTTTCCAAAGCCCAAGCCAATTGTTCTTCCCGATTTAAATTAGAGGTATCCAATACAATTGCATCGGATGCCTGCGCCAGCGGACTTTCTTTTCTTGTGCTGTCTAAATGATCTCTTTGAAGTAAGTTTTGCTGTACGCTTCGGGTATCTGTTCGTTCTCCTTTTGCCATAAGTTCTGCCAAACGGCGCTGTGTTCTAACCTCAGCAGAAGCCGTCACAAAAATTTTGAGTTCGGCATTCGGAAATACCACCGTTCCGATGTCCCGACCATCCATCACAATACCACCGTTTGCACCCATTTGCCGTTGGATCTCAACTAATTTGCTGCGAACAGTTTTAATGCTAGCCACCTGAGAAACCACGTTGGCAACGCGAGGCGTGCGAATGGCATCTGTGATATCCTGCTTATTCAAATAAATCTTTTGTTCGGGACTCATCTCAATTTGAATGTTGTCGAGGTGTTTTTCCAAGTGATCGAGCTGGATTTCACCTGAGTGGTCTATCAAGTGATTTTCGAGGCAATAAAAAGCTATGGCCCGATACATGGCGCCGGAGTCTATAAACGTATAATGAAGTTCCTGCGCTAAGGATTTGGCTAAAGTACTTTTGCCACAGGCTGCAAAGCCATCGATTGCTATGGTGATTTTTTTTTGCATTAATAGTAAATAGCCCTGCGCACTTGAGTTATGTATTTTGCCAATCGGATCACTTGCTTTGTGTAGCCAAATTCGTTGTCGTACCAGGCATAGAGCACCACATTTTTGCCATCTATAGATACAATGCTGGCATTGGAGTCAAAGACGCTACAGCAAGTATTGCCAATGATATCCGAAGATACGAGTTCTGGATCAAAGGAATAGTAAATTTGGTTGACTAATTCGCCGTGGAGTGCAGCATTTTTAACAGCTGCATTTACTTGTTCAAGGCTCACCTTTTTTTCCAATTCTAGGCTCAAAATAGCTAATGATCCGTTTGGTGTGGGTACCCGTACGGCATTGGCAGTAAGCTTGTCTTTAAGTTCTGGAATCACTTTTGTTACTGCTGATCCTGCCCCTGTGGAGGTGATGACCATATTTACAGCTGCTGAACGCCCACGTCTAGGTTTCTTGTGCATGTTGTCGAGCAGATTTTGGTCGTTGGTGTAGGCGTGAACTGTTTCGATGTGTCCTTTGACAACGCCAAATTCGTCGTTGATTATTTTTAAAATTGGCGATATCGCATTTGTGGTGCATGAAGCAGCAGAAAAAATATTTTCGTTTTCTACATCGAGTGTATGCTGATTGATACCGTAGACCACATTTGGAATTTCTTTTCCAGGAGCGGTGAGTAGTACTTTTTCTACCCCCTTCGCTTTCAGATGACGGGCCAACGCTTCTCTGTTGGTGAATACCCCAGTGTTATCTATGATGAGGGCATTTTGGATACCATACTGTGTATAATCGATATCCTCTGGATTAGCAGCGTCTATCATATGAACAATTTGGCCATTGATATTTAGGTTTTTTCCGGCCAGATCTTCAATGACAGAGCCTTTAAATGCGCCGTGAACGGAGTCATTGCGCAATAGGGAAGCACGCTTAATAATATCTGCATCAGAAGCGCCACGTGTCACAATAGCACGCAAGCGCAATTGTTGGCCTTTTCCTGCTTGCTTGATGAGTTCGCGCGCGGCCAAGCGACCAATGCGCCCAAACCCGTACAATACGACATCTCGGGGTTCAATGGCCTGGGGATGTTGTAGACCACCTAATTTTTCCATAAGAAAACGGGCCATTCCGTTTTGTTCGGTCTGGCCAGCGAGCCATTCGCTTGCCAAAAGGCCGATGTCTAATTTGGAAGCGGGGATATCGAGCGTGCTCAAAATTTCGGCTAAAGCCGCTGTGGTAAAGACATCAATGGGTTTGTTGACTACCTTTCTTGCGTATTCATGTAAATTCAGAATTTCGGAGATCGTGGTATCGGTAAGGTGGTTTCTAAACAAAACGAGCTCAATGCCCTTGTCGTATAGGAGTTCTCCTACTTTGCTTTGTAATTTTACAGCTGCTCTTTCTCGCTCAATATGTAAATTGAGCTCTTTTTCATAACCGTCTTTGGTTTCCATGTTGTTGTTGATTGATGTTGATAATTGATTGTTGATGAAAAGAAAAAGGCTACCTCACAAGTAGGTAGCCTTCCATATATTAGCCGAGATATGACTTCAAAAGTTTGTTTCGAGAGGTGTGTCGGAGTCGGCGAATGGCCTTCTCTTTAATTTGTCGAACGCGCTCCCGAGTAAGGTTGAATTTGGCTCCGATTTCTTCAAGGGTAAGACCGTGATTCATGCCAATACCGAAAAATAAGCGGATGATTTCACGCTCTTTGTCAGTTAAGGTGCTCAAAGAGCGTTCAATCTCTTTTTGCAATGATTCAGCCATGAGCATGTGGTCAGTGCGTGGAGAGTCCGGGTTAGACATGACATCCATGAGCGTACCGCCGTCGTCGTTGGTGGTAAGTGGTGCATCCATAGATACATGACGACCAGAAACATTTAAGCTTTCCTTGATTTTATCTTCAGGAACCTCGAGCGCTTCGGCGAGTTCTTCAGCACTTGGCGGGCGCTCAAATTCTTGCTCTAAGCGAGAAAATGCTTTGTTGATTTTGTTGAGTGAACCAACTTGATTTAAAGGTAAACGTACAATACGTGCTTGTTCGGCTAGTGCTTGTAGGATGGACTGACGAATCCACCAAACAGCATAAGAAATGAACTTAAAACCTCGTGTTTCGTCAAATTTTTGAGCAGCTTTAATGAGGCCCAAATTACCTTCATTGATAAGGTCGGGAAGGGTAAGGCCTTGATTTTGGTATTGCTTGGCAACGGAGACCACAAAACGCAAATTGGCTCTGGTAAGTTTTTCTAATGCTTTTTGATCGCCGGCTTTTATTCGACGGGCGAGTTCAACTTCTTGTTCTGCGGTTATGAGTTCTTCACGACCGATATCTTGTAGATATTTATCTAGAGATTGACTCTCTCTATTGGTGATGGATTTGGTTATTTTTAGCTGTCTCATGCGCTTATCTATACTTGTTTACTAGGTAGAGTTTAACTACTGCTTGTTGAGCAAAGTAACGTCGAAAATCAGGGATAAAAAAATCTGAAATAGGCTTTTTTTACGGAGTTATTAACGAGTTCTTAACTTTTTCAACGCAGTTGCAAAAAATAATTTTGAATTATAATCCAAATCCTCGGTAGTCTTTTTTACCCGTTTCATCCATGATTTCAAGTAAGATACCTCTATTGTCGCCACTTAATTTTTGGGTTAGTTCTTCGACGGTTTCAATGGGCTCATTATTGATTTTTGTAATGATGACTCCTTCTTTTAAACCGAGCGATTTGAGTTTACCCGTATTGATTGTTTTGATTTTTACACCATGATTGATGTTGAGCTCTTTTTTCTCTTTGTCGGTAAGTTCGATGAAGGTGGCGCCAAGTGCATAGTTTTTACTAATTTCTTCTTTGGACATCAGTTCGGTTTCTCCGTCTTGGTTGCGCAGCACGAGTTCTTTGGTGAGTAGGTCACCGTCTTTTTGTCGGATGCTCAACGAAACTTTATCGCCAGGTCTTCGCTTTCCGATCTCTTCTTGAAGAGCAGCCACTGAATTGACTTCCTTGCTGCCCACCTTGAGTATCACATCGCCATCTTTGAGGCCTGCTTTGTCTGCAGAACCACCTTCAACTACCTTAGCGATGTATACACCTTTGAGGTCGGGGAGTTTATTTTTTTCTTTAATTTCTTGCGTTATGTCTGATATTTGGACACCGAGATACCCGCGTTGTACGATACCAAAATCGATGAGATCGCGAATGACTTTATCAACTAAATTTACCGGAACGGCAAAGGAATAGCCCGCATAAGAGCCCGTTTGAGAAGCGATGGCTGTATTGATGCCAATGAGCTCTCCTCGGGTATTGACCAAAGCTCCACCGCTGTTCCCTGGATTTACGGCAGCATCGGTTTGAATAAATGACTCGATAGGAACTACTTCTTTGGAGCTGCGTTCGGAGAGCAAATTGATGTTACGCGCTTTAGCCGACACAATGCCAGCCGTTACCGTAGAGGTGAGGTTAAAGGGGTTGCCAACGGCCAAAACCCATTCTCCAATTCTGAGCTCGTCTGAATTTCCTATTGGTATGGCAGCAAAGTTAGTACCTTCAATTTTAAGAACGGCAATATCGGTGGAAGGGTCTGTGCCCACCACTTTTGCATCGTATTTGGAGTTGTCATTCAAGATCACTTGGATTTCACTCGCGTTGTCAATGACATGATTGTTGGTTACGATATAACCCTGTGAGGAAACAATGACTCCTGAACCGGCCCCGGCGCCATATTGTTTGAATTCTCGTCCTCCGGCGCCGGGCCCGTAGAAGAATTCTTGAAAGGGATCGCGCTGAAAAGTGGTCTGCACAACTTTGGTGGTAATGTGTACAACGGAATGTACCGTACTTTCTGCAGCAGCGCTGAAGTCAAGCCCTTGGGGTACGCCTTGGTAGTCAACTTGTTGGATGGGTGTGCGGAGATTTCCGTCAATAACTTGATCTGATAAACGGCTACTATTATGTTGAATAATGACGTAAGTAGCCAGAGGAAGGGTTCCACCTAGGATTCCCATTCCAAATAATTTGAGTGTGCTGGTGAGTGTCATACTGTCAGATTTTAAATTACACAACATTAAACGCAAATAGCGTTCCAAAAATTGCCTAAAAAATGTTAAATTTTGTTAAGAATTCGTAACGATTAATCAACTATTTTTGTTCAACTACAATGAGACTACCTTTCTACAAGTATCAAGGCACAGGCAACGATTTCATTATGCTAGACTACACCTCTAGTTTAGATGACAAATTGTCTGTTGTGGCTATTCAGCAACTTTGTGACCGCAAATTTGGCATAGGCGCCGATGGGCTTATTGTTATTCAACGCACGGAAGGATATGATTTTGAAATGGTTTATTACAATGCAGATGGAACGCAATCTTTTTGTGGAAACGGAGCGCGCTGTGCTGTTGCTTTTGCTGCAAGGCTAGGCTTGCTCCATGCGGCAGACACACGTTTTCTCGCTATAGATGGTATTCACCAAGCATGGCTTTGTCAAGATGAAGTAAAACTAAAAATGAATGATGTAAAGCCAATTAAATCTATAGGCGAAGCATTTGAACTCCATACGGGTTCTCCACATTATGTCCTTCTCGATGCCAATCATGATTCCAATCACGTAATAAACTTGGGCCGAGCTATTCGTTACAATAGCACTTATCAAAAAGACGGAATCAATGTCAACTTGATGGAGCTTCATGAAAATAGTATTCGTGTGGCCACCTATGAACGCGGTGTTGAAGGCGAGACCCTCTCTTGTGGTACAGGTGTTACCGCAGCAGCGCTTGTGTTTGCAAAACTTCGTCAAAGAAATAAAGGCAGCATTGAGGTCCAAACCAAAGGTGGACTTCTGCAGGTGCAGTGGCAAATGAACGCCGATCAATCATTTTCTGAAATTTATCTTACGGGGCCTGCAAAACTCGTTTATAACGGAATTTATGAGCTTGAAGGGTAGTTTGGTCGTTTTGAGAGCGGTCGAAAAGGACGACGCCAGCACCATTTTCATGTGGGAGAATAATCCGGATAATTGGAAGGTATCCAACACAGAGGTGCCATTTTCATTATTCGATATCCATCAGCTCATCGAACACCAATCTGACATCCGCAAATCAGGTCAAATGCGCTTGGTCATTCAAACGGCACTAGAAGAACGCCCTGTGGGTGTTATTGACTTATACGACCTCAATTTCAAGCATGGTTATGGCGCCGTTGGCATCCTAATTGCAGCCGATGCTGACAAACGGAAGGGCTACGCTGCAGAGGCCTTGCAGCTGTTTACCACCTACTGCAAAGAAATTTTAGAACTGCGCAATTTGTATTGTCAAATACACGGCGATAATCAATCGAGTATTTTACTTTTTGAAAAAGCAGGTTTCATTCATGCCGGAACGCGCAATAATTGGCTGCGTTTTAAAAATGAATATTTCGACGAACTTACCTATCAATTATGTCTACAAAACAAAAATTAGTATTTATAATAGGCGCGCTCGCATTGGGTTTAACGCTTTTTGTATTGCCGCAGCTCAAATATTATTATGCCGCCTTTCAAAAGTCTAGCAATTCCGCTGGGGTGGTTGTTTACCTGTCTGCAAAAGACAATCAATTAAATGTGAAAAGCGTTGCCCGCCTGCTCGAGCAGAAAGGAATTATTTCAAAGCCAGACCTTTTTGAAATGGTGGGAACAGAAAAAGAAATGAATCCGCGCAATATTGCTCCGGGTAAATATATCATCGAGCCCGCTACGGCGTATCGTCACATCTGGAATGGCTTTAAAAGCAATAGCAACGGCAATGGCAATGCCGAGCAAACCGTTGCGATCAGTTTTGAAAATTGCCGCACGCTTCAAGATTTAGCCGGCAAGTTAAAAACGCAACTCGATCTCGATAGCACTCAATTCATGAGCTACATTCAAAACGGGAAAACGCTCGCTCGGTTGGGTTTTAACCTAGAACAATTACCTGCGCTTTTTATCCCGAACACCTATGAACTGTATTGGGACCAAACACCTGCACAATTCGTGGACCGAATGGCCCAAGAGTTTAAAAAGTTCTGGACGCCCGAACGCAAAGCTAAACTGGTGAGCGTTGGCTTACAAACACCTAGTGAGGCCGTTACGCTTGCTAGTATTGTATATTCCGAACAAGCCCGAAGATCTAAAGAATGGCCAATCATTGCAGGGCTTTATCTCAACCGCATCAGGCAAGGTGTTAAATTGCAATCCGATCCAACTTTTAAATTTTGTTGGGGAGAGCAGCTCAAAGGTGTACAACGTCTGCTAGCCATACACCGCGACATCGACTGTCCTTATAACACCTATAAAATTGCAGGCTTGCCTCCAGGCCCCATTTATTTGCCTCCGATAGGGGTAGTAGATGCGGTGCTCGAACCAGATCAAAACAATTATATCTTTATGTGTGCCAAACCTGATTACTCTGGAACACACAATTTTACTGCCTCGGGCGCCGAGCACGCCAAAAATGCAAAAGCATTTCAAAATTGGTTGGCTGCTGAACTTCGCAAACGTTAGGATATGAAAAGAAGACAATTTATTCGTTTTGGTGCAGCAGTAAGCGCATTGAGTATCGTGAAGCCAAGTCAGGCAAGCCAAATTATGGCAAAGTCATATGAAGGTAACGCGGGAGGTGCTATTATACTCTCTACCTGGAACCACGGCTTGGCCGCCAATGAGGCTGCATGGGCTGAACTACAAAAAGGTGGCTCCGCTACAGACGCTGTTGAAAAGGGAGTGATGGTCACAGAAGCAGACCTCAGCAACCGCAGCGTTGGTGTAGGCGGCCGCCCAGACCGCGATGGGCACGTTACCCTAGATGCTTGCATCATGAGCGGTGATTCCCGCTGCGGCGCTGTTGCATTTTTGGAAGGAATTGCACATCCAATTAGTGTGGCCCGCGCTGTCATGGACCGCACCCAACACGTCATGCTCGTTGGTGAAGGAGCCCATAAATTTGCCCTTGAGCAGGGCTTTGCAAGCGCCAAAATGCCCATCCCAGAGGTCAAGAAAGATTATGAAAAATGGCGCAAAGAAAATAAAGACTTATTCAAAAAACCCGATATCAACCACGAAAACCACGACACCATCGGCATGATCGCAATGGATGCAAAAGGCCAATTTGCGGGTGCCTGCACCACGAGTGGTTGGGCCTATAAAATGCATGGCAGGGTAGGAGATTCTCCCATCATTGGGGCTGGGCTATTTGTAGACAATGAAGTTGGAGCCGCTACCGCCACTGGTTTGGGTGAAGCAATTGTCCGGATAGCGGGCAGCCACACGGTAGTGGAGCTCATGCGCCATGGTTATACGCCTCTTGCTGCTTGCAAAGAAGCCTGCATGCGCATTGTGCGTAAGCACAAAGACCTCACTGGTTTGCAATGTGGTTTTATCGCGATAGATAAAGACGGGAATTATGGGGCATACTCCATTTATGCTGGTTTTAATTTTGCGCTGCGCCATAACGAGGGCGCTGCGCTCATCGATGCGCAATTTGACCGAAACTGGTAAAATGAGACTGGTCCTTATTTTTCTTTTTTTCATGTGCACTCATTTTTCCTTCACACAAGTCACACTTGATTGGGAAATGTATCATCCTATTCAGAAAACTTGGTTGCCTTTTGGCCAAGCAGGCACAGTACAAGAATATTTATGGCATACTGGTGAGCTACCGGATCCTTTTTACGGCGAAAACGAAGCCAAATACCAATGGATAGAAGACCACACTTGGCATTTTAGGTCTCGATTCTTTTTGAACGAAGCCTTTTTTAATGAGACGCATCTTACCCTTGACATCCCTAATTTGGATACCTATGCGCAAGTTTTTATTAATGGGAAGCTCATTGCTCAGGCAGAAAATTTCTTTTTGCACTATCAATTTACACTCGATGTAAACGAGCTCCAATGTGGGTATAATACAATTGATATCAAGATTGAATCTCCGGTTCAATATCATGCAAAATCTAAACTTTATCAAGCATTTACTTATCCAGCACCCAACGACGCGGGTTCGGTTAAAGTGGCTTCATTAACCCGAAAACCACAATACCAATTTGGCTGGGATTGGGCGCCACGCATCAACACGATCGGTTTTGCGTATCCAATTACCATCGACCGACCATCGAATATTCAAGTTGAACATATTGTAGTGAATACAATAACCTTAAACAATGATGGGTCGGCACAAATTCAACTGAAGGGTAGGATCTCCACAAAACAACAAGGGATTTCCGTAAAAAGTCAACTTTTGAATGATGTTCAAGTTCTCATTTCTAAAGAAACAACGAGTTCCTTCCGAGCGGAATCTGATTCATCTTTGTTTCAGTTTGACTTGGATCAAAACTTCACCTTGCCAAATGCTCGGTTGTGGTGGCCAGTGGGGCATGGCTTACCGCATCTGTATCAAGATACCTTGTTGTTCTTTGATACTACCGGGCAATTAGTGTATCGGCACCCCTATACATTTGGAATTAGGCAAACCAAACTTTTGCAAGAACAAGACGAGTGGGGCACTTCGTTTGTCTTTGAAATCAATGGCCGAAAAATCTTTGCAAAAGGAGCCAATCTGATTCCACCTGGCCTATTTGCAGGCCCTGCCTTGGATAGTGCTTTTGTAGCGCTCATACCCGAAATGCAGGCCGCTAACTTCAATATGGTCCGGGTTTGGGGTGGTGGAATGTATGCGCCTAGCGCATTTATGGAAGCCTGCGACCGTGCAGGAATTATGGTCTGGCACGACTTCATGTTTGCATGTGCCATGTATCCCGGCGACGCGTCATTTTTAGCCTTGGTTACAGAAGAAATCAAGCAGCAAATTCCGCGCTTGGCAGCGCATCCGTCATTGGTTTATTTCAATGGAAACAATGAGGTAGATGTCGCCTGGAGAAATTGGGGATTCCAAAACCAGTACAATTTAAAGGAAGCTGCGCAACGAGAAATCGAGGAGGCCTATCAAAAGTTGTTTCGACAGGTGCTGCCAGGGCATGTGAATGAACTCACTACAGGAAGTATCCCTTATGTGCATACCTCACCACTCAGTAATTGGGGGAAAGATGAATATTTTAATTACGGCACTATGCACTACTGGGGAGTGTGGCATGGTAAAGATCCACTACACGATTTCGCAAACAAAATTGGACGCTTCAATGCCGAGTATGGTTTTCAGAGTTTCCCGGAGCCAAGTACAATCAACCGTTTTGCTCCACTTTCCGAACAAAGCCTGCATGCTTCGGTCATGAAAAACCACCAGAAGTCTTATGTTGGCAATGGCATGATTGAAAAACACGCCAAAATCTATTTCGGCAAGGCCAAAGATTTTCAGACGTTTATCTATTATTCGCAACTGACCCAGCGAAAAGCGGTGCGTATCGCTATTGCAGGCCACAGAGCCGATGCACCGCGCTGCATGGGTACCATTTTTTGGCAACTCAACGACTGCTGGCCAGCGCCAACTTGGTCTAGCCTAGACGACCACAGCAACTGGAAGGCCCTGCATTATGCAGTAAAGGAAGATTACCGAGCTATTGCCGTTTTGGAATTGATCAAAGAGGACAGTCATTTTTTAGTGCTCTCCAGCGACCTCCCAGACGATACCCTAGTTACCGTTGAGCTTCAATTTTATGATGCGAAGGGAAAAGCAATCAAAAAAGAGAGGAGAACGTATCCGCTTCAACAATATAAAACCCAAGTATTAACCTTTATAAACGCTGATTATTCAGGTTTTGTGAAGGTTATTTTGGATGACAACTACGAAAGGTTGTTTTCGTTTATTGATAAAAGGAAAGCACCAGAAACGCAAGTTAAATTTCAAATAGAACATCAAGATCCCACTACAAATAGCGCTGCGCTTGTCATTGAAACCCAAGAGCCTTTGGTCGATTTGTGGCTCTTTTCAAACGAGCAAGAGTTGCATTTCGAGCAAAACTTCCAAACGCTTTTACCTGGGAAACATCGATTGGCATTCACCTATAAAACGCAGCTTCCTACGGTAGAAAAAATCTCTTACTTATTGCGCTGATTGCGGCATCTATCTGAACAATATTTAACCTCCTCCCAGTTTTTCTCCCATTTTTTTCGCCAAGTATAGGGGCGTGCACAGGTAAGGCAAATTTTTGTAGGCAGATCTTGTTTTTTGACACCTTTCATACATAAGCAACAAAAAGAAGCTGAGGTTGTTTGTTAAGTATGGATTTGAAGGAACTTACCGAACGAGATATCGACCGTATCATTGAAATGGCCTGGGAAGACCGCACACCCTTCGATGCCATCTCATTGCAATTTGGGCTCAAGGAAGCAGAAGTCATTGCTTTAATGCGCAGAGAAATGAAACCAAGTTCATGGCGAATGTGGCGTGCCCGTGTACAGGGCAGAGCCACCAAGCACAGCGCCAAACGCGGTTTTGAATTGGGACGTCATAAATGCACCCTTCAGCGCCAAATTACCGGTAACAAGATATCCAAACGCTGATTCTTTTTCATTGCGTATTTTTGCAGTTTTTGTGGAAATACCCAAATGTTCAACTCTTTTGAATATGAAATCGAATAAGTATATTTTCTGGATGAAGCAACCTCTGTATTTGATCATCATTCTTTTTGAATTTACCTCTTTGTTTGCCCAAGGGCCCGCAATTGATTCAACATTGATTAAACGGCCAATATTGCCCGAATTTCCTCAGCCAAGGGTCGTTACGTATCAGCCAATTGAACTTGTTGCTGGGCGCAATGGCGTTCCTTTTTATGCGCGCATGCAGAGCATCGATAAATTGAATGCAGAAAATCTCAATAACCTTCCAGCAAGGAGTATCGCAGATGCCTTGTCTTTTTCAGCAGGAGTAGACATACGGCAACGTGGCCTCAGCGGTACCCAAGCCGATATCGGGATTCGTGGGGGTAATTTTGAGCAGAGTTTAATTCTCGTCAATGGTTTCAAAATGACCGACCCGCAAACGGGGCACCACGCGGCTAACTTACCCATTCCACTCATTGCAGTTTCAGAAATACAAGTTTTTAAGAGCCCTACGGTGTTGCAATTTGGTCAAAGTGCCTTAACTGGTGCGGTGCACATTGGTGCTTATGCCCAAGATGCCTTTGAGGTCAAGACAAGCGCTTACGGAGGTAGTTTTAATAGCATTGGTGCCCAGGCCATGGTGCGCATGAAAATCAAAAAATACCAGCAAATGTTAGCGCTGGCTAGAGATCAATCTGACGGCCATTGGTACAACTCAGATTTCAAAAACCATCAGCTCTTTTACACGAGTTCACATTCTTTGGGTGTAAATCAAAGTCATAGACTCACTTATACAGCAGCCTACACCGATAGAAATTTTGGTGCCAACGGGTTTTATTCCAATAAGTTTCCCGACCAATGGGAGCGCACAACCATGGCAATGGCTGGTGTTAAACACAATTACAGCTGGACTACTCAGAAAGAGGCCCAATACACCATGTTTCAATTTCGTCAACAAGCCATGTTGCGAAGCCATGCCGATGAGTTTAGGCTCAAACGCTTCGACCCAGCGTTTTATACCAACACACACGTATCAAACGTACTGAGTTATGAGGCGCAATTGGCCGTTTATATAGATAGGCAACAATTCCTTTTTGGTCTAGAACAGCGCCTAGAACAACTCAATAGCAAAAATTTAGGTTTTAGAAAACGGCACTATCAAAGTGCATTTGTGCAAGCTCAAGGCTCTATTAACGCCATGAATTATGCCGCGGGGCTTTTGGTATTTGCCTATAATTTAGAAAATCCGCAATTCATGCCAAGCATACAACTCGGCAGAGCCCTTTCTCATCAACATTATGTTTTTGCCAACTACAGCCGAGGCAATCGTGTGCCAAGCTGGACAGAAATGTACTATACTGACCCATCTAATGTGGGCAATCCAAATTTGCTTCCAGAATTTTCTCATGCAGCTGAACTTGGTTGGCGTTTAACCCAAAATGCATACAACAGCAAATGGTATTATTTTCAGGCCAATGCGGCGTTGTTTTACCGTCAGCACACCAACATGATTGATTGGGTTCGTGATGTATCAGCGATTTCGCCCAATCCAAACCCTTGGATGCCTGTCAATATTGCCAATGTATCTTTTACAGGCTTGGAAACGAGTCTGCAATTCAATGTCAAGAAAAGCGGAACGTGGGGCCCGAACAAGCTGAATTTAAATTATACGTACATTTCGGCCACGCACAACTTTACAAGCGCGCAAGAATCTAGATATGCCATCACCAGCATGCGCCATCAACTCAATGGGCAGGCATTGTTTGATTTAAGTGAGAAAGTCCAATTGAACCTGACGTGCCGATTGGTGCAGCGTATTGAGCAGTCTTCATATCAAGTGTTGGATGCTAAAATTTTGGTCCCTATTTATCGGAACCTGACAATTTTTGCGGAAGTAAATAACCTCACCAATACACAATACATCGAAGCAGGGTTTGTAGAAATGCCTGGCCGTTGGTTCAAGTTGGGCCTTACTTTTGCCCACAAGGCAATAGAAAATCCAAAGCCTTAAATAGTTTTAGTAACCTACTTTCTGCCTCGCGCGTTGCAAGACTTCTTGTGCCACAACACGTGCCTTTTTAGCACCAATTTCAAGTGCGGCGGCAATTTCTTCTGGATGTGCCATCAGGTGATCAAAGCGTGCACGTTCAGTACTGAATTTTTCAAGAATCAATTCAAAAAGTGCTTGCTTGGCGTGTCCGTAGCCGTAGTTGCCACCGATATAATTGGCGCGCATTTGTTCTACTTGGCTTTCATTTGCCAGTAATTTGTACAAGGCAAAGGTGTGGCAAGTGTCGGGGTTTTTAGGCTCCTCTAGCGGAGTACTGTCTGAAACAATAGACATCACTTGTTTGCGCAACTGCTTTTCTGATAAGAAGATATCGATATAGTTATTTCTTGACTTACTCATCTTTTCACCGTCGGTACCTGGAATGAGCATGGTGTCGGGCTGTATTTGTTCTTCTGGCAACACAAAGGTGTCTCCGTAGGTGAGGTTGAAACGATTGGCAACATCTCTGGCCATTTCGATGTGCTGTTTTTGGTCTTTGCCCACAGGTACAATTTCGGCATCGTAAAGTAGGATATCAGCAGCCATTAAAATAGGGTAGGTGAATAACCCGCCATTGACGTCGTCTAGCCGATCTGCTTTGTCTTTAAAAGAGTGCGCGAGTGTTAGTCTTTGAAACGGATACTGACAAAGTAAGTACCAGGCAAGTTCTGTTACTTCAGGGATGTCAGACTGACGGTAAAAAATCGTTTGCGCTGGGTTTAAGCCAAAAGCTAACCAAGTTGCTGCGGTGGCATAGGTGTTGTTGCGCAGCGTGCTTCCGTCTTTAATTTGGGTAAGGGAATGCATGTCAGCAATGAACAAAAAAGATTCATTGGAAGGGTTTTGAGCCAAGCGGATAGCAGGGAGAATAGCGCCTAGGATATTTCCCAAGTGCGGAGTTCCTGTGCTTTGTATTCCGGTTAAGATGCGAGACATGTGTTCAATTTTGTTCAAAATTAGTCATTTTGCAGCGTTTTTGTGACGCAAATGCTACATGCTTATTGTTAACTTTGAACCATGCAAAAAATCACTGGTTTTTTTGGTCTACTTTGGAAGCTCTACATCGCAGTCGTATTTTTTGTATTTGCAATTTTGTTGTATCCCTTATTCTGGACCCTGCAGCTTAAATCCAGGTGGCGTAAAAAAAGCTTTCAAGTATTTATTTTGTGGAGTTGGCTCATTCGTATTTTATGCTTTTATCCGGTGCGTGTCAAGACAAGGGCTGCACTTCCAAAAGCGCCATTCATCATCATTTCCAACCATAGTTCTTACCTCGATATTTTCTTACTACATTCGATTTTACCCGAGCACCCTTTCTCTTTTTTGGGTAAAGCAGAACTCCTCAATTATCCGATTGTCAAAACCTATTTTAAGGCCTTGAATATTCCGGTCTATCGCAAGGATAAAACCAAAGCAGGGCAGGCTTTGGTACAAGCCAAAAAAGCCATAAACGACGGTTGGTCTATCGTTATTTTTCCCGAGGGCACTATTCCAGAAGAAAATATTCCACAAATGATGCCTTTTAAAAATGGTGCATTTCGCCTGGCTCAACATTTAAATGTTCCGATCGTTCCGCTCACATTTACGCAGAATTTTCATTTATTCTCAGATCCTACGCAATTACTAGGGCCTGCGCATCCTGGAGTGGTTGAGGTGTTCATTCATCCTTTCATTGCTATAGAAGAAATTCAAAGTTCAAGTTTGGAAGCACTGAGTGCTAAATGCTTTGGCATAATTGAAGCACCTATTCGAGCAGCGCATCCGCAACTATTTAAAAAAGTGTAACTTTGTCTTATGGAAGTCAATGAAGCCCTTATCGATCATATTGCGCATCTGTCTAGGTTGTCTTTTGCAGGTCCACAAAAAGTGGCCATTCGTCAAGATCTGCAACGCATGATTGCTTTTGTAGACAAACTCTCTGAGCTCGATACCACCGGTGTTGAACCCCTCATTTTTATGTCCGAAGAGGTCAATAGATTGCGCAACGATGAAGTCGCACAAAGCGTTAGCCATGAAGAGGCACTGCGCAATGCCCCTAAAAAAGATTCAGACTATTTTAGAATCCCTAAAGTATTAGATAAATAAAGCTTGAAAGTTAGCGGCTTTACCTTTATTCGAAATGCCATACTACTCGATTATCCGATCGTAGCCTCTATTCAGTCTATTTTACCCCTCTGCGACGAAGTGATCGTGGCGGTGGGTAACTCCGACGACGACACCCTCGGACTCATACAAAACATAGACCTCAAAGTCAAAATTATTCAAACTACCTGGGACGACTCCCTTAGAGAAAACGGCCGAGTACTTGCCGTCGAGACCGACAAAGCACTTGCAGATATAGATCCCGCTGCCGATTGGGCTATTTACATCCAAGGCGATGAAGTCATGCATCAAGACGACCATCTGCATATTTTAAAAGCAATGACTCGTTTTCAGCACGATCAAGATGTAGATGGTTTGTTGTTTGATTACCTTCATTTTTACGGCTCTTACGATTACATAGGCGTATCAAACAATTGGTATAAAAAGGAAATAAGAATAATAAAGCCAGGAAGAGGTATTTTTTCTTTTCGCGATGCGCAAGGATTTCGCAAAACCCCTGATCAGAAACTTAAAGTAGCGTCTGCCAACGCGCGCGTGTTTCATTACGGCTGGGTCAAGGACCCCTGGTCCATGCAGCGCAAACAAGAGCGCTTTCATAAGCTTTGGCACGACGACGCCTGGCTCGAGAAAAACATTAAGGAAGCTGAAGCATTTGACTACGAAGATCATATCCATGAGCTTGCCCGCTTTGATGGTACACACCCCCAATGGATTAATGAACGGCTGTCTGAGCGAAACTGGAATTTTGATGTAGATATCAGCCGGCGCAAACGTACTTTAAAAAACCGACTCAAAAATATCCTTAAATGGATGGGCATTGATACCAATTATGCCAACTACACGATCATTCGCTAAAGAAAAATCAAAGCGTTAGTCTTTCAACCTGAATTTACAATATTTTATGACGTGGCCCCGCTTGCTAAAAAATGTTTCATAATAGGTTTTGATATGAAAGATTTCTCGGGTTTTTGTATCGAGATCTGCGGGTAAATTGGCGTAGAGGTCGGGGTAGCACGCTAACATGTGATGGCCGTGTTCTTCAATTTGTTCGAGTGTGTAATCAAAGAGCACATCGGAATCGGTTTTCATGTGTATGATACCACCTGGTTTCAGGATTTTTTTGTAGCGCGCTGTAAAAATTGGCGACGACAGCCTTTTGCGTGCTTTTTGGGGTTGAGGGTCCGAAAACGTGAGCCAAATTTCGTCGACTTCTCCATCTTCGAAGTAATCGAGGATAAAATCGATACGGGTGCGCAAAAAGGCAACGTTTGCAAGATTGGATTCGAGCGCCTCTTTGGCACCAATATAAATGCGGTTGCCTTTGAGGTCTACACCAATGAAATTCTGCGCTGTAAAATGGCTGCCCATCCCAACTGCGTATTCACCTTTACCGCAACCTAATTCTAAAATAATTGGGTTGTTGTTACCAAAAACTTCTTGTCTCCATTTCCCTTTCAAAGCGAAAGGTTCGCCCATGACGGGCTCGTGAACGTTTGCAAACGTTTTAATGGCTGCAAATCGTTTTAACTTATCTTTTCCCACAAGGCAAAGTTAAGAGATTCCTTGTAATTTTGCGGCATGCATTTCGTTGAACCCTTTTACAATTGGCGTGGCTACTACATTGCTGACGAAGACCCCAGCTCTCCATTTTATGGCCGTGAGTACAGCGAATTTGCATTTAGCAACACCATCTACAATTTTTATATTCATCCGCAATGGGATGAATTCGGCTCACCAACATTATTTATAAAGATTCTTTTTGTGGACTACGACGAGCAGTTTGCTATTATTGAACTTATCGGTGAATGGAATGATGCCATTGAAAACGATATCATGCTATTTAAGCGGGAGGTCATTGATCTTTTAATTGAATCGGGAATTGCTGCGTTTATTTTGATTGGAGAAAATGTGCTCAATTTTCATCATTCCGACGACTGCTACTACGAAGAATGGTTTGATGACGTCGAAGATGGTTGGGTAGCGATGGTCAATTTTCATGACCATGTCAGCAAAGAATTTCAACGCATCCACCTAGACCAATATTTTGCCATGGGTGGAGAGTTAGATGAACTTGAATGGCGAACTTTTCAACCCCAACATTTTTATCAGAAAGTAGCGGGCTTGATGCAGAAACGTTTGGGTTAGGCTTCTGGTCCTGATTCAGCCTCCATGAGGCCTTTGAGCCAGCGGGAAGCTACAATGACAATTCCTCCCGTGATAAATGCGTATATGGCTAGCTGCAAATAGCCCTGCGTGTAGCCGTCTAGTCTGGTTGCTAAACTTGCGTTTTCGTCAGGACTTGCCATTCCGGCACCAAGAATTCCAGCAAAATATTGCCCATATGCGGAAGCTAAGAACCACATCCCCATCATGATCCCCCAAAGGTGTTTAGGGGAAAGTTTTGTCATGAGAGAAAGACCTATTGGTGAAAGGAATAATTCACCGACAGAAATAACTAAATATGCCAAGGTAAACACCCACATAGAAGCCATTCCTTCGGCATTTAAATAAAAACGCAGCGCATAGAAAATATAGAACGCCAAGCCAAGAAATAAAAAGGCAAAACCAAATTTTTGGTAGTAGTTAGGTTCGATATTTTTCTTCTTGAGATAAATCCATAGACCGCCAATTGCTGTACTGAGTAGAATTACAAATAAAGAATTGGCACTGTTGTTAACGACATTTGGATCGATTTGAATCGGGCCTAAGTCGTTGCTTAGTAAATCACGGGCAACAAGACTTAATGAGCCGCCACTTTGCTCAAAGAATGCCCAAAATACAATACTTAAAAAGATAAAGATGAGTGCTGCAAACAATTGTTTGATTTGTGCCCCGTCAAGCTTTTTCATTTCGAACAACAAGAAAATCAGGGTGAGAGGGCCAATGATGTACATAAAAATATCGGTGTATGCCGTATTCTTGATCATGATATAAACCAGTGGTAATGACAACAGTGTGCCAGCGTAAACCAGATTTTGATTGCGTTTAATAGTGCCCGGATTCACCACATTTGGAACCAAGCCAATCGGCCCAAGATTTTTGCGCGTTAATAAGAAGTTGAGTAGTCCGATGGCCATGAAAATCCCTGACAACAAGAACGCAAGATTCCAGCTGTAAGACTTCCCTACATAAACGCACAGGCCGCCACCGAGTAGGGCGCCTATATTAATGCCTGCATAAAAAAGACTGAAGCCAGCGTCGCGTCGCACATCGCCTGGCTTATAAAGTTCGCCGACCATTGTGGAAATATTGGGCTTAAAAAATCCTGTACCAACAATAATCAGACAGATGCCATAAAAGAAATAGTTTGCAGCATCTATACCTAAGATAGTGCTTCCTAGAATCATCAGGGTGCCTCCCCAAAGCAAAGATTTTTGAAAGCCAAGAATTTTGTCCGCAAACAAACCACCAATAAATGTAAAGGCATAGACAAATGCTTGGATTGCCCCATATTTAAGCTGGGCATCACCTTCTTTGAACAGTAAAATGTCTGTCATGAAGATTACGAGCATGCCGCGGTTGCCATAAAAACAAAAGCGTTCCCACATTTCTGTAAAAAAGAGGCTCCATAATTGTTTGGGGTAGGTGCCTTTAAAGTCTTGGATAGATTCTAGTGTGTTCATAAAGTGAAGATAATAAAAAAAGGCCCCAATTGGGGCCTTTCTAAAAACCTATTGATCAAAACGTCTTAGTGAACATTGTTTTCACGCATGACGCTATTGAGCCATTTTAACATTAAAATCAAAATGATCGCGGCTGCCAATACAAGTCCAAAGTTGAGGTAGAAGAAGTTTTCTTTTTGTGGGAACTTTTCCCAAAGACTAGAGAGCATACCTGATAGTTTGTTTCCTACAGAAATAGCCAAGAAATAACCACCCATCATCAGTGCAGTAATTCGAGGAGGAGAAAGTTTCGAAACGAGTGAAAGGCCCATCGGAGATAAGCAAAGCTCACCAACGGTAATGACGCCATAAGAAGCAAATAACCACATTGAACCTGCTTTGATGGTCATGTCATTGGTTGCGAAAACTGCACCTACCATTACGAGTGCAGAAAGCGCAGTAATGACCAAACCGATTGCGATTTTTGTTGGCGTAGATGGTTCACGCTTGCGGCGACGCATCCAACCAAAGAACCCGACAACGACAGGCGTAAGCGCTACAACCCAGAACGGATTCATGGATTGATAAAGCTCAGTAGAATATAGTTTCAAGTCTTTTCCTTCTGCTGGTACTTTGTCAGCTGGAAGTGTTTCAAAGTATTTTCTTGATTTTTCAAGTTGAGAAATATTTGCTGAATAATCAGATTTCGCTTTGATTTCTTTTTTAGAGACAGCTGGCATTTTCTCTTCAACCTTTCTTAAAGAATCAATTGTAGCTTTGAATTCAGCTGCTGGTGCGCTTACAATTTTGTTATTGACAACGATCTGAGCCATCCCGAGTTTGTCAGCAACATCAGCGACACCTGCGCTCATTTCGCGATCTGTGTGGTCTTCAGCCCAAACAGTGAGTGCATCTCCATTTTGGTGGAAAATAGCAAAGAACAGAATGACACAAGCAAAAACGGCTAACAAAGCTTTGATGGCGCGGCTTTCTTTGGCATCTCCTGTAAAGGCAAGGTAAATAAAGAAAGCAATGACAGGTAAGCAACCAATAATAAACGCATCGTTGGTATCAGACCCAAGGAAATTCCCAGGAATCATATAGCCTAAAATACCAAAAATGAACATTGGTAAAACTGTGTAAGAAAGAATTTTCAGTGTAGGCATGTCTGAATCTTGAACTGGTTTGACCACATCTACATGTTTGATGTGTTTGGTGCCCAATAAGAAAACCCCAACACCAATAAGCATTCCGACACCAGCGGCAGCAAAAGCGTGGCCCCAACCATAGTTGATGCGCATGTAGGCCGCTACGAAGTTACAGATGAAAGCCCCGATGTTGATTCCCATATAAAAGATGTTATAACCAGCATCTTTTTTGTCTTTCATATCATCATTTGAATAGAGGTTACCAACTAGAGTAGAAATATTTGGCTTGAAAAAACCATTTCCTAGGATGATAAGAAGAAGTGCGATGTAGAAAGAAGTTTCGCTGTGTAATGAAAGCGCAAAATAACCTGCAGACATCATTAAGCCGCCAATGATAATAGAGCGGCGATAACCTAAAATGCGGTCTGCCAATAAACCACCAATAAACGGCGTGAGATACACCAAGCCTAAGTACGTTCCGTAGATGTCAGATTTTTTCTCGGCATCAAAGCCCATTCCGCCGTTATTCCAGCCGTCAATCATGTACAACGAGAAAATCCCGAGCATTAAATAATACCCAAATCTTTCCCACATTTCAGTCCCGAACAAATACCACAGCCCTGTTGGGTGACCATTCTTCTTTGTATTTTCCATATTGCAATTTTAGTTTACCTGCCGAATATAGTAATTTTGCCTCGAAAAATTAGAAAATGACAAACTGGTTAGAAAGAACCGAACTGCTGCTGAGTCCACAAAGTATGGAACAACTTCAGTCTGCACATGTAATCATTGTTGGCTTGGGCGGCATTGGCTCTTATGCCGCTGAATTTATTGCAAGAGCGGGTGTGGGTAAAATGACCATTATTGACGGCGATGTTTTTGACCCGACAAATAAAAACAGACAACTCACTGCCTTAGATTCAACAATTGGCAAGAACAAAGCTGTAGTTTTAGCCGAACGCATCAAGGAAATCAATCCTGCGTGTCAAATTCAAGTGCTCGAAGAGTTTGTTCTCCCGGCGCGAGTCTGGGAAATTCTTTCCAATGAGAAACCTGACTATGTCATGGACTGCATAGATTCGGTTACGCCAAAACTCGAATGGATACTCGCATGTAAACGCTTGAAAATAAAAATCATTTCACATATGGGAGCAGGTGGTAAAACCGATCCTGCGCAGGTTCGCGTTGCCAACATGGAGCAACTTTCTGGCTGCAAATTAGGTTCCCATATCAAGAAGCGCATGAAGCGAAAAAATGCTTCGTATCGTGGGGTGAAAGTCGTTTTTTCAACGGAAGTTCAGCAACCACATTCTTTAAAGATGACCGATGGCACCCGCTACAAGAAGAGTTTTTATGGAACCGTAAGTTACATGCCTGCGCTTTTTGGTTTGATGGGGGCAGCTGAGGTGTTGCGCTATCTGTCTAAAGTTCAGTCATAAATTAGTTTTATTCGATCCATTTATTTAACTTTTGGCTCTTAAACAAGCCAAACTATGAAAAAGAACATTCTACTCCTTACGGTTATCCTTAGTGCCCAATTGGCCTCGGCCCAAATTTTCTCAGACAATTTTGACAACTATGCCTTGGGCTCCTTTATTGGCCCGCAATCCACTAACTGGACCACTTGGTCTGGTTCTCAGGGAGGAGCAGAAGATGTGGCCACTACCAACAACCAAGCGGCTAGCGCACCACATTCTGTTTATTTCTCCTCAACTGCCGCAAGCGGAGGCCCTCAAGATGTAGTCCTTACCTTTGGGCAACTCTATAATTCGGGTATCTTCACTTTGAGTTCAGATTTTTATGTGAATGCTGGAAAAGGTGCTTACTACAACATTCAAGGTTCACAAACTATTGGTTCTATTTGGGCCTTAAATGTTCATTTGGATGCTGGTGAATTAGTCATCGATGATGGTCAGACACCAAACCTTTGTGTAGGAACTTATCCTGAAGCAACATGGTTTAACTTAAAAATCGAGGCCAATCTCACACTCCATGTATGGAAAGCATTCGTCAATAACCAATTAGTAGGTACTTGGGTGAATGGTGTCAACGCTGTGGCCTCAGCTGATTTTTTCCCTTTGCAAAACAATCAATTTTTCATGGACAACGTGAATTTTGATTACCAAACCTATACGCTACCCGCGCTCAACGCAATGGTTGCTTCACTCGATATGGGTGGTTTTATAGCAGGCCAAAGCGTTAGCCCAGTAGTCTCCATTATTAATGCTGGCCAAAATGCCTTAACGGCTTTTAATGTCAACTTAAATTACAATGGACAAAACTACACCCAAAATGTTACCGGTGTCAATGTAGCTAGTATTGCAAGCTACAGCGTAAATATTCCGAGCTTCAATTTAGTAGCTGGAGCTTCCAATGCTGTGGTTACGATTACAAATATCAATGGTGGCAATGATGACAACGCCAACGACAATACACTTACCCAAGTGGTAGACCCAGTTGTTCCGGCAGCAGGTAAAATTGTAGTTGGCGAAGAAGCCACAGGTACATGGTGTCAGTGGTGCCCGAGAGGAGCAGTATTTATGGATAAATTCCAAGCAGATTACGCTGGTTATTGGGCCGGAATTGCCGTACACAACGGCGATCCTATGGTGGTTGCCGACTATGACGCGGGCATAGGTACGCTCATCGGCGGTTACCCAAGTGCAGTCGTCGATCGCTTGGGTGATGTAGATCCGTCTCAAATGAGTTCTGATTTCTTTACCCGTTTGCAAACTGCTCCGAAAGGAGTGCTAACGAATGGCGCAACCTATGAACCATCTACGCGTTTACTCAATATTTCGATCAGTACAGAAATGCTACAAGCTACGAATGGTTCTTATAAAGTGGCCTGTGCACTCACCGAAGATGGCGTTACGGGAACCGGAGCTGGGTATAACCAAGCAAATGCCTATGCCGGAGGTAATAATGGAGTGATGGGTGGTTATGAGAACTTGCCAAGTTCGGTTCCGGCTGCTCAGATGGTTTATGACCACGTTGCACGTGCTATTGCACCAAGCTTTACCGGACAAACAGGTGTCATTGCCGCTTCAACAGCAGTTGGTGATACCTACACCGCTAATTTTAGTTTTACCCTTCCTGCAAACTGGGATGAAACCCAAATGCATATTGTTGGTATGCTCATCGATCCTCAAGGAAAAATAGATAACGCAGGGTATACCACCATCAATGAAGCAATTCAGAATGGATTTGTGACCACCGGGTTACAAGAAATTAGTTTTACCAACTTAGCACAGATGTTAACCGTTGCGCCAAACCCAGCTTCGGATTTTGCAAATATTACACTGCATATCCCTACAGCTGCACCTGTAAGTGTTCGCGTGCTCGATGCCAAAGGCGGCATTCTTCAAGCCCGCCAGTTTGGGAGCCTACAAGGTGATTTTGAGATCGGACTCAATACAACCAATTTTGCTCCAGGGCTTTACATTGTAGAACTGCAAATGAATGGTGAGCGCATTCAAAAGAAACTGGTCATCAGATAAGCTGAATACCCTTCAACTTGACCATTGAAAAGAGCTGCATTTGCGGCTCTTTTTATTTTTTAGCAAGTACCTTAATAGTGTCTTTTACAATTTGGGCTTTTGCGCGAACTTCATTCATATGCCCTGCACTGATGGTAACATGTCCCATCTTGCGGAAAGGTTTGGTTTGCGCCTTTCCGTACAAATGCGGATGAACGCCTGGTATTTTTAAGATTTCTTCAAGGCCTTCGTAGTGGACAGGTCCTTCTTGACCTTTTTCGCCGACGAGGTTTAGCATAGCACCTGCGCTGTGTAAATCGGTATCACCTAAAGGAAGGTTTAAAATTGCGCGAAGGTGCTGCTCAAATTGTGAACAGCGCGCAATTTCAATGGTATGATGGCCGCTGTTGTGTGGTCTAGGGGCAATTTCATTAACGAGTAGTTCATCTTCAGCCGTTAGAAATAATTCGACGGCTAAAATGCCGATCATGTCGAGTTTTTCAATGATGTCAATGGCAATAGCTTTGGCCTGCACCTCTATTTCTGTGGAGACCGCTGCTGGTGAAAATAAAAACTCCACCAAATTAGCTTCCGGATTGAATTCGCATTCCACCAATGGGAAACACTTGGTTTGAAGGTCTGCGTTGCGCGCTACGATCACAGAAAGCTCTTTCACAAACGGAATACAGGCCTCGATGATAGAAGGCGCCTCAAAACTATGTTCGAATGCCTGCTGGTTTTTGACAATCTGAACGCCTTTTCCGTCATAACCACCTGTTCTGAGTTTATGAACTATAGGGAATTCAAAGGGAGGCTCGCCTTTATTATTTGTATCCCAAAAAATAAAGGGAGCAGTTGGAATTTGATGGTCGAGGTAAAACTGCTTTTGTAAGCCTTTATCTCGAATAAGTTCTAATATATGTGGTTGAGGATATACTTTAACACCCTGCTTTTCGAGCGTACGAAGCGCATCGGTATTGACGTTTTCGATTTCTACCGTAAGCAGGTCTTTATCTTGACCAAAGGCCATAATTGTGTTGTAGTCGGTGAGCGACCCTACTTGAAAGCTATAGGCAATTTGAGAACACGGGGCAGTTGGGTCGGGGTCTAGCATGTGTAATTGAATGTCAAAACTGTTGGCTGCTTGGATGAGCATTCTCCCCAATTGACCTCCGCCGAGCACGCCGATTTGTAGTTCCCTACCGTACCATGTTTTTGCCATGCAGCAAAGATACGTTTAAAATTGTACCTTTGTATAACGATGCGTACAGCGGTTCACATACACGATCTTTCTTTTGCGCCCTTCATTTCGGAAACGACCATACAAACGCGAATAAAAGAAATTGCTAGCCAGTTAAGTACTGACTTTAACGGTAAAGACCCTATTTTTTTAGTGGTCTTGAACGGTGCCTTCATGTTTGCCTCAGACTTATTCAAACAACTCACCTGTAAGCCCGAACTCACTTTTGTCAAAGTAAGTTCTTACGTGGGCACGCAGTCTAGTGGTAGGGTAGATGAACTCATAGGTTTGCAAACTTCACTACACAATCGCCATGTCATCGTGCTTGAAGACATTCTCGATACGGGTGTCACTATGGATAAAATAGTCAAGTTGCTGCAATCTGAACAGCCAGCCTCAATTGCCATTTGCACACTCTTACTTAAACCCCAATCTTATAAAGGAAAACAACAACCTAGTTATATCGGCTTTGAAATAGACGATCGTTTTGTGGTAGGCTACGGCCTAGACTACAAAGAAGGCGGTCGCGAACTCCCAGCCGTTTATCAATTAATTCAGTAGTTATGTTAAATATTGTACTTTTTGGCCCTCCAGGAGCAGGTAAAGGAACCCAATCCGAAAGACTTATCGAAAAATATGGTCTTGTGCATTTGTCAACCGGTGATGTCTTTCGCGCCAATATCAAAGGCGAAACAGATCTCGGCAAATTAGCCAAGAGCTACATGGATGCAGGGCAGCTTGTTCCAGATGAGGTCACGATCAATATGTTGCGTTCTGAAGTCGTAAAACATGCGGCCCCCAAAGGGTTTATTTTTGACGGTTTTCCGCGCACCAATGCGCAAGCACTTGCTTTAGACGAGTTTTTAGCGAGTTTACAAACCGAAATCTCACTCATGCTGGCCCTAGAGGTTGAAGAAAACGAACTCAAAACACGTTTGCTCAAAAGAGCTGAAGTATCTGGTCGTCCAGACGATGCAGACCCAGCGGTCATCGAAAAACGGATTACCGTATACAAACAAGAAACCGCGCCGGTCAAAGCATTTTACCAAACACAAAACAAATTTATTGCCATCGATGGCATTGGTAGCATCGATGACATCACCCAACGATTATTCTCTGCCATTGATACAAAATAATAGATGGCTTCAGACAACTTTGTTGATTACGTAAAAATTCACTGTACCTCCGGAAACGGTGGTGGCGGTTCGACGCATTTTCGCCGAGAAAAATACATACCAAAGGGTGGGCCCGACGGTGGAGACGGCGGACGCGGCGGACACGTTATTTTGCGCGGCAACAAACAACTCTGGACCCTACTGCACCTCAAGTTCAAAAAACACATCAAAGCTGGTCACGGTGCCCATGGTGCCGGCAACCTTAAAACCGGTTCGCAAGGAGAAGATGTATATATTGATGTTCCGCTCGGCACCTTAGCTAAGGACGGAGAAACCGGCGAAGTACTTTTTGAAATCACAGAGGAGGGCGAGGAGCGCATCATTCAACGCGGCGGACGCGGCGGCATGGGTAACAATAATTTTAAGTCTCCAACCAACCAAACACCTCGTTATGCGCAGCCAGGAGAAGAAGGCATAGAAAACTGGAAAATCCTCGAACTTAAAATTTTAGCAGATGTAGGTTTGGTAGGCTTTCCAAATGCCGGTAAAAGCACTTTGCTTTCTGTGCTTTCTGCAGCGCAACCAGAAATCGGAGCCTATCCATTTACAACTGTGCGTCCGAATCTTGGTATTGTTTCTTACCGAGACTACCGCTCATTTATTATGGCTGATATTCCCGGTATCATTGAAGGTGCGCATGCGGGTAAAGGTCTTGGTTTGCGTTTCTTGCGTCATATAGAACGAAACTCTATACTGCTCTTCATGATTGCAGCTGACTCCGACGATATTCAAAAGGAATACAACATTCTCTTAAATGAGCTCAAGCAATACAACCCTGAACTTCTTCACAAAGAGCGCATATTGGCCATTACAAAGTCAGACATGCTCGACGACGAACTCAAGGCTGCCATTACCAAAGAATTACCCACACTTCCGCATTTATTCATTTCTTCAGTTGCACAGCAAGGTCTTGTTGAACTCAAAGACCTGATTTGGAAGCACCTCAACCATGATTGATTTTTTACTTCGCATCGACCGTAGTTTACTCTTGCGCATCAATCAGTTCAATGCGCCGTGGCTAGATCAATGCATGTGGGCGCTTTCCTCTAGATGGATCAATATTCCATTGGCTTTGGTGATCCTCTATTTGTTGAAATTGCAATTTTCTTGGAAAAAAACAACGCTACTCTTTTTATTGACGCTTGTGGTCGTCTCATTAACCGATGTCATTTCTACCCAAGTTTTCAAAGCTTTTTTTGAACGTTTACGCCCCTCACACGATCCCCTTCTTCATGATTTGTTGCGCTACTACATGATTGGCCCAGACAACCCTTATTTGGGAGGAAAATTTGGGTTTGTGTCCTCACATGCAGCCAATTTAGCTGCGGTTTTTATGTTTTTGTTCCCGTATTTGAAAAAGTATAACGCTTTTATTTATGCACTTGGTTTGTATGTTTTTTTGGTTGCCTATAGCCGCGTTTATTTAGGTGTACATTTTCCGTCAGATGTTATTTGCGGTGCCTTTTTAGGATTGGGTATTGGTTGCTTGTTTCAACGGCATTTATTTGCTAAATTGCCTCAGAAATGGGACTAAACAGTTTTTTTTTGGTGTTCTTAGGTGGTGGTTTAGGCAGTGTGCTACGTTACGTATTCTCCAAATTGTTGCCATTTCAAGCCAATTCGTTTCCGTGGGCTACACTCCTAAGTAATCTAATGGCTAGTTTCGTGCTCGCTTGGGTTGTTTTTCAAATGAAAGATTCCGAAAAATGGTCGAGTATTCAACCACTTATTCTTGTTGGTTTTTGTGGTGGTTTGTCCACATTTAGTACCTTTTCTTACGAAAATTTTCAGCTGCTACAGCAAGGGCAATTGGCCTTGTTTTGGTTCAATGTCTTGTTCTCTTTTGGACTGGGTTTGTTTGCGTTTTGGTACCTGGCGCGCAGCTGAAGGGCGCACTAATGTCTTTAGAATTTTTTGGCCCTCACTTTTGGATTTTTCACTTTTTCGAATATCCCATAGAAATTTGCGCTCCTCTTTTCTTGAGTCATTCGGATCCACAATAGGCAATGGGTAATCTCGTCCCAATTGAAAGTCATGTAGGTCCATATCCATTTGCGTCATTTTCCAAGGCTCATGAATAAAAGCTAAGGGCAGTTGAGCAAGTTCAGGAAGCCATTGTTTGATAAAAAGTGCAGCGGGGTCATGCTTGTAGCTGTTGTGCACAGGATTGTATACGCGAATCGTATTGACGCCTGTTGTGCCTGCTTGCATCTGAAACTGTGGAAAATGAATACCGGGTTCGAAATCCAAAAAGAGTTGTGCCATGTGGTGAACGCCATCTTTCCAGTCTTGTACTAAATTGTGACATAAAAACGAAACCAGTAAGGCGCGCATGCGAAAATTGATCCAGCCAGTTTGTTGCAAGCAACGCATGTTGGCATCCACTAAAGGGTAACCAGTTTGACCAGTTTTCCAAGCGGCTAGAAATGCCTCATTTTTAGGATATCCAAGTCCTTCGTATGCTTTATTGATACAGGTTGTTGCATAAGTACTGTCTGTTTCAAATTTTTGAATAAAATGGCAGTGCCAGTGCAGGCGCGTCAAAAAGGCCTCAAAGTTGGATTTATTTTTAGGGTCTTTGTTCATATGCGCTGAGGTAGCCCTCACTACTTGCCGTATTGACAGATTACCCCATGCTAGAAAAGGCGAGAGCCGACTACATGTTTTTCTACTGAGTGCAGGTTTGGAGATTCCCCGTTGATAACCAAAGATGCGTTTGTGAAGAAAATCTGCTAAATATTTTTCGGCGTACTGAGGTCCGGCCTTCTGAAAGAGAGGGTTGTAGGCTTGAATTTGCTTGTAATGACTTTCTGGAAGCTGAAAATGGTGTTCCCATTCCACCGATCTTCCTTTTTCAAAAGTATTTTCAATAATTGGGCTATTGACATACCCAAACCAAGCGCGGTCCCAATTTTTGCGGTCTTTGAGCCCGCGAACAATACCATCTCGTTGGAATTCTTGCCAAACAACTCCTTTGTTTTTCAAGCGCTTTTTGAGTGCTTTGTCTCGTTCAAAAGTTCGGGGTGTTCCTGATTCCTGGTAACTCCATACCTTGCGCACCGTAAATTGTTCCAATAGGTTGGTAAATACGTCTAAAGCGTTGGCATGAACAGTTGTAATTTTTCGATCAACTTGTTCGAGGATTTGATTGATTTGTTGGATGGAATGCCATTGGAATTGCCAATGCCGCAAGCTGTTCTCTGGTGCGGCCCATTCATTTGGCTCCAGTATCCAGAGGTAGAGCAAGGGTAGGCCACTTTGCTCAGCAGCGTCTAGTGGTGCATGATCTGTAAGTCTTAAATCCCGTTTGAACCAAACAATACCGATCTCACTGTTCATTTTTGAGTTGCTTTTGAACTTTTTTCCAGAAGTTGAAAAAAGAACCCGGTTGTTGCGGGTAATTGGCTAAAAGCCAAGATCTTTCGTCATTTTGAATGCCGTAAATGGCAGTGAGCGGGTGTTCCTTAGTAAAGGCGGCGTCGAGATTAATTTGCGCTTTAAAGGTTGCCCAAGTACCGACAAAAATTTGAAGATTTGGGATATTGAGAAGGGCCAGTTCATTGATCCATTGATATACATTGGCTGTGAAAGGGTAGTTTTGCCAGTGGGTGAGGTCCCAAAATAAAATACGGTTGCCCTGCTGATCCAATCTCCAATTAGGGTCGAGGTGATACGGCGTGTATATGAAAGTTGGTGCGTTGGCATCTATTTGAAGAGTGTCAGTAGGTAGAGGTTCAAAGGAATACATCGGATCTTCCCATTGACATTCTACTTTAAGATTAGCCAGCACCTCGTAAGAGGTATCGAGAAAAGTTCCTCTTTGTGCACTGTTGCAGTATTTATTGATGTTTTCTTGATTGGCATAATAGACTTTAGGTGCATTGGCCCCACAAACCCATTGCCAACTCAAATGATTGCTTGCTGCGTCAGCATCGCAAAGCTGCGAAAATAGCCATTTGGCAGCCGTGCGCCAATGACAACCATAATGATTGCACATGAGCGCTGCTATGTACATGCGCAGGTGGTTGTGCAGGTAACCGGTGGTTTGGAGTCTGCTTAATGCGTTGTCTATGGCTTCAATACCTGTATTGGCCTGAAGAATTTCAAGGGGGATTTGCGTTTCGTTTTTGATCCAAAATTGGGGTGCACGCACTTCTAATTGTGGGTTGTGGTGCTGCCAAATACGCTGCGCGTGCTCTCTCCAGCAAAGTTCCATTACGAAGGCTTCCATTTGATACAATTTGAAGCCTCGCTGCAAGAGTCGGTTGTATACATCCCGAACACTAATTAAACCTCTCGATAAATAGGGAGATAGTTGACTGACGCCTCCAGATAAATAGTTGCGAGTTTTGCCGTAATGTATAGGGTCAAACTGATCTATTTGTGCATAAATATCGGCTAAGTTACGCAGTGGGATCATACGCGTAAGCTCGAGATGCCACCATCTACGTGCAGCACTTGCCCGCTGATCCAAGAAGCGTTATCGCTGAGTAAAAATGCCGCCATATGAGCAATGTCCGTTGCTTCACCTACGCGCTTTAAAGGATGCCTTGCTGCATTGGCTTCTCGCTTGGCATCTGAATTGAGTAAGTTTTCTGCCAGTGGGGTATCAGTTAAAGACGGCGCTATGGCATTGACGCGAATTTTAGGCGCAAACTCCGCAGCAAGCGCTCTTGTAAGCCCTTCAATGGCCCCTTTAGAAGCCGAAACCAAGCTATGGAAAGGCAAGCCTTGTTGAACGGCAACCGTTGAAAAAAGCACTACGGACGCCTGCTTGCTTTTTTTAAGTGCAGGAAGTGCCGATTGGATGCTTTGAATAGCGCCTAGCACTTGAAGTTGGTAGTCTGTTTGGAAATCTGCCATACCAAAGCGATTAAAAGGCTTGAGTAAGATCGTGCCTGGGCAATACACCAAACCATCTAAAATTTCTGGGAGGTCAAGCGGGGTTGGTGCCAAAACGTCTAGTTGGTGCCAGTGGATGTGGGCATGCTGTATGCTCGGAGGCGTATTTGCATAGGTGGCAAAAACTTGGTGGCCTTCTGCTGCGAGCTGTTGGGCGAGTGCAAGGCCAATTCCTTTTGACGCGCCAATAATAACGATGTTTTTTCTTTCCATACTGCTGTAACAAATTAGTGCTATCTTGGTTTAGTATTTCGTATAATTACTCCGTATTTTAAATTTTGTGCGTATGAACTTTATCAAGCAACATTTTGCCACCATTCTAATTGCTGTTGCAATTGTCTTTACGGGTGCTATTTTAGGTAAATCATACCTTTCCAAAGGAAAACCAGACGACACTGTTTCGGTGATAGGTTTGGGTGAGAAATCCTTTGATTCAGATTTAATTGTCTGGCGCGCATCTTTCTCGCGCAAGAGTTTTGAACTCAAAGATGCCTATGCCTTATTAAATGCAGATATTCGAAAAGTTAAAACGTACTTAAAATCTCAAGGCATCAGTGAAGAAGAAATGGTTTTCGAAGCTGCAGACATTACCAAAGAGTGGTCTAGGGTTTACGATGAAGAAGGCAATGTCCGCCAAAGTATTTTTGATGGATATGCGCTTGAGCAAAGCATTAAGGTCAGTTCTAAAAAAGTAAATATCGTAGAGCGCACCTCGCGTCAGGTGTCAGAGCTTATAGACGCAGGAATAGAGCTCAACTCAGAAGCGCCAGAATATTTCTACACCAAACTGGCGCAATTGAAATTAAATATGATAGAGGCTGCAACCAAAGATGCCCACGAGCGCGCGGCGAAAATAGCCGAAAATGGTGGCGGAAGCTTAGGGAAACTCAAGACAGCCGACATGGGAGTGTTTCAAATCACTGCAGAGAATTCTTCAGAGGAATACGAGTGGGGAGGGAGCTTCAATACGAGTTCGCGTCGCAAAACAGCAAGCGTAACAATACGCCTGAATTACGCTATTGATTGATAAATTGACTTTTGTCGAGTGCAAGCCATTCGAGGGTGGCGTTGCAAAAGATATCTTCCTTGACGGCCAAACCCAAAGAGCTATCCTCGATAAATTGACCAATTTCGAGGTCTCCGAGCGGAAAAGGGTAGTCGCTGCCCAAACAGACGCGTTTAGACCCCTGCATTTTAAGGATGTATTCGAGTGCGTCAATATCGTGGGTAATGCTATCCACCCAAAATTTACCAAGATAAGTACGGGGGTTGTGCGGGTTGTCCGTAGCTACTAAGTCAGGACGGCAATTGAAACCATGCTCAATTCTACCGAGCGTAGGCAAAAAAGAGCCGCCAGCGTGAGAAAAACACACCCTAAGTTCAGGTAAGCGTTCTAGAACACCGCCAAAGATAAGTGAGCAAGCAGCTCTAGAGGTTTCAGCTGGCATACCTACTAACCATGGAAGCCAATATTTTTTCATGCTGTCAAAACCCATCATTTGCCAAGGATGGATCATTACTGCCATACCCAAACGCGCGCAAGCTTCAAAGATCGGGAAGAACTTTTCTTCATTGAGGTTTTCGTCGTTGATGTTGGAGCCAATTTGAATACCGACAAGGCCGATCGTTTTTGCACGTTCAAGTTCCAAAATAGCGGCATCTGGGTCTTGCATTGGAATGGTCGCAAGGCCTATATAGTTTTGGGGGTAGCGCGCAACAAGGTCTGCTATGTGGTCGTTGAGAAAGCGAGAGAGTTCGAGTGCATCTGGGGTTTTGGCCCAATAAGAAAACATCACAGGAATGGTGCACACCACTTGTACTTGCGTACGGAAGGGCTTGTATTCTTCGATGCGGAGTTGTGCATCCCAACAGTTTTCAATAATGCGTCTAAAAAACTGACCGCCCTGCATCATATTTGCACTTCCATCGGCGTTGGGTTCTAGATGAATGAACTTGCCATAGCCAAACTTCTGTGTCCAATTGGGCATCGTTTTTGGCAGAATATGGCTGTGCATGTCGATTTTTAGCATTGATCAATTTTTTGCTCACGAAGATACAAAAAACTCAGCGCGAAAAAGTCATGATGTAGTCATCCATTACAAAACCATTACCGATATCAAAAACGGCTTCTTCTTGAATCACAAAACCTTTTTTTAGGTAGAACTGAACGGCAGAGTTTGCTTTATTTACTTGTAAAAAGAGTTGATTAATGCCCGCTACTTGTGCGCTTTCTATCGCTTTTTGCAGCAGCAACTGCCCCGCACCTTTTCCCTGGAACGCCGCTAGGACGTATAATTTATTGATCTTGATACTGGCCTGATTTTGATAATATGTCGATTCTAGGGCAATAAAACCGATATCCTTACTATGTGCGCTCAATATATAAAACTCGTGACCTTCGTTCATTTGTGTTTGAAGCGCACTTGTACTGTACATCCAGTCGAGCATGAAATCAATTTGTTCGTGGCTAATGATATGGGCATAGGTGCCGGGCCAAATTTGACGTGCAAGATCTTCTAAGATTGGTAATTCTTGGGCGCTTGCAAGACGAATATCCATGTTAGATTTTAATAAACGGCGCTTGTTGGATGCATCCGTTTTGGTGTAAACGAATGTAATAAGCGCCTGATGGGAGTTCGTCAACACTCATTTGGCCATGATCAATCGCTACCCAATAGCGAGTGCCATCTAAGGCAATGACTTCTGCATATGGTGGTAACTCTACAATCGTAAAATGTAAATAATGTTGCACTGGATTTGGATAGACAGACCATTCAATTTGTGGTTTTGTATCTAAAACACCTAGTGTTTGAACAGCTAATTGCACAGCCGCATAGGCGTTGATTTTCCCGGCGCCCCATTGAGGGCTCCCTTCGTTCGGAATGGCACCTGTATAGCTATCTTGTCTGGCGGTTTGCATCATGATTTCTTTGACTTGAGCCGAAGATAGGTATGGATTGGCTTCTAGCATAAGTGCAGCAACACCCGCCACCATAGGAGCCGCCATTGAGGTGCCCGAGAATTTAGCAAAATGATAGGTCGTATTATTGAAGTTGGTGTTGGCAACACTTGTGTAATTGCCATTTGTAAAAGAGGATATCGCCGATGCAATACCTACACCCGGCGCAGCAATATCTGGTTTCATGGCGCCATCGTAACGAGGCCCCTTGCTGGAGAAGGAAGCCAGAGCGCCACCAACCAAAGAACCTGAGGCGGTGGCGTATTGCGTTGCGTATGCAGCAACGCTAATCACGTCGTCGGCGCAAGAAGGCTCGGAAATACCATTTTGATTGTCACCTGAAGTGGTGCCCGCACCCGCAGCTAAAAAGGCCATGCCCCAGTTGCCCACTTCTGTAATCAGTTCGGTGACGTTCCAATAATGTACCGTGCCAGAACTTGCTGTCGAGTGGAGCTGAACGCGAAGGTTGGCATGCGTGTTTTTCACGCGCAAGCGTATTTGTGGCCTGCCGTTTAACGGATGCGCTGCATCGGCAGAGATATTAAACCAAATGGTATCTTGATTAACGACTAAAAAGGTATCCACATAGTTTGAGCTAAGACTCGTGCTATACAAAGGGCTTTGCGCCAAAACTGCATTGGATGTATTGGTGACAATAATTCCATTCGAAAAGCTTTGCCCGACTTCTCCCCAAGCGTGAATGCTCTGGCCCCACATGTTTGGGTTGGCGTTGTAATCATAAAATTCAATCCGCGACTTTAAAACATCATTGGTAAAGGTTTTTTTGAGGTGGAAATTGACATTGCCATTGTTGCCTCCAGAATTCACAAAAACCACTCCCAAATTACTAAACGCGGTAATGGCTTGGCTCAGCAGTGAGGTGCCGTCTAGGGTGCCGAAATGATATAGCCCCCAGCTCATATTGATGACCAAACGCTTATCGGTGGCAATTGCTTTTTGGTACATCCATTGCCAGGCATCGAGTACTGCGCCTTCGTCGATTAAAAAAGTAACAAACAAGAACTGCGCTTCGTAGGCTACGCCACGATAAGCTGCGGTTGCACCTCCACCACCGGCAATTCCGGCAACGTGTGTCCCGTGCGTACTATAACTGTAAATATTTGCTGTATCTGAACCTGCAGCAAGTAAGCTTTGCGTGTTGCTATATTCTGTACCGTAATTGAACCCATTTGGAGCAGGTCCACTGCTTTTGTATTGGTCCCAAGCGGCATAAATGCGGTGTTGCTGAAGTAGGGTGTCATAAAAAACAGGGTGGGTGTAGTCAAAGCCCCAATCGGTTATTCCAATCAAGACATCTTTACCAGCGTAGCCTTGAGGTAAACCGATACCTAAATGAACGGAGTCGGCGCGAAGGTCTATGATGGCTTTGTCTAGGTTGTTGTGAATACGGGCCGCAATTTGAAGGTAGGTAATACCATTTAATTGCTCAATAGCGTTCAATTGTTGGAATGGAACTTTTAATGTAAGTATGCCAGCAACAGGGTTTTGAAATAGAATGTAATGGTCTTGAAGTTCTGTGCTATTGAATTGTGAATTCGTACGCCCCAGCATTGATAGATACCATTCTCCATTGATTTGGTAAATAGGGTAGCGCTGCTGCATTTCCTGAGATATGAACCCTTTTGAACGCAAGAGTTCATTTTGAATTTGCGCTATTTCGTGCTTATCTGCATTGCTCAATAATGGTACTGCCCAATAAATATGAAGTAAAGAACAGCCTAAATAGGCAACGAAGAGGAGCAAGACGCGCATGCTCAAATATAAATAAAAATAGATTTAGCGCGTCGTAAAAAGGGATTTAATGGGGCGTCTTACCTTTTTGAGGTGTTGGTAGCGGTCATTTTCTGAGCGCTTGCCAATGGTGCAAATTAAAACACTGTGTAGTCCTTTTTCTTCGAGCGCTAGCAATTCGTCTAGCGCCTTTGGATCAAAGCCTTCCATTGGAGTTGCATCTAGTTTCAAAAGCGCACAGGCTGTGAGGAGCTGTCCGAGTGCAATGTAGGCTTGTTTGTCATTCCATAACCGAATTTCGTGATCGGGTTTTGTTGCTACCGCTGTATGGAGATGTGCTCTAAATCCTTGGATTTGTTCTTCTTGCATGGAACGGGTGTCTCGGGTGAGGTCTATGTGCGCATCGAGGTACTTGCCATCCAGTGTGGTTAATGTACAAAGTACTAAAACTGCCGCAGCTTCTGTAATTTGCTGTTGATTCCAGGCCAGGCGCATTGTTTTATCAAGTAGGATTTCGTCTTCAAGCCAAAAATAATGCAGAGGTTGCAGTCCATAGCTACTGGGTGAAAGTTGCAGTACTTGTTCAAGTGTAGCCTTATCTTTAGGATCTAGCTCGAAAGCGGAGTCGTATTTTTTGGTGGCATAGCGCCACTCTAGTGCGTCAATTAGTTGGTCGTTCATTTGAATGTTGGATATTAACAGTGTAAATATGCTTTCGAAATTGCTTAGTTCATCGGGACTTCAATCACAAGAATTTTTGCGTTGGCTTCGATTTCTATTTGAATTTGGTTGGTTTGAGAAATACCTATAGCATCCCTTTGTGTCAAAAGCTGATCACCAATTTTGATTTGACCTTCAACGAGCATGAGGTAGATACCGTTCCCTTGTTTTTTCAATTGGTATTCTTGTGAACTTCCTGCCTTAAAAGCACCCATAGACAACCAGGCGTCTTGATGAATCCAGGTGGAGATACCACTTTCTTCAGGTCCGACAAGCTCAGTAAAAGTATCTTCGTTTAATTCGTATTTTCTTTGTGCATAGCGCGGTTCAACTTGCTTTTGCTTCGGGAAAATCCAAATTTGGAAAAGGTTCAGTTCTTGGTCAGGGCTTGGATTGTATTCACTGTGGTAAATACCTGTTCCGGCAGACAGCACTTGTACTTCTCCTGCATGAATGACTTCGCTGAAGCCCATGCTGTCTTCGTGTTGTATTGACCCAGCTAGTGGAATGGTGATGATTTCCATGTTGTCGTGGGGGTGTTTTCCAAAGCCCATTCCGCCTGCAACGATGTCGTCATTGAGGACACGCAACATGCCAAAATGGATGCGCTCGGGGTTGTGCCAGGAAGCAAAACTAAAGGAGTGTTTGGCGTTTAACCAACCGTGATCTGCATGACCTCTCGAATTGGCCGTATGAAATACTGTTTTCATCATTTTTTTTATTGCAAAGTTACAGCACTGCTGCCTACCATTTCATTAACATATGTTCATACTTTTTGTTGTCAAATGAAGGATGTCCCAAAGAAAATGTGCAAATTCGTTCTATGGTATTAAGTCGCTTTTGGCTGATTATTTTCATCAGCTCTATTCTTTTTGTATTATTTGCCGTCTTTTCTGGTCAATTTTATAGCATAGACTATGTCTTGAATGGAAAAAAAGACGACCCAGTGCTCATTGGTGAGACCTATAAATGGAAATTACCAGCAAAGTATGTCGAACTGATGGCGCGCTCAGACAACCAAACCTATGTGCTAGATATCAACCCTGCTGACGTAGATACTACCTATGTCATGAAAGAAAAAACGGTGCAGGTTTATTCGGGTGTTCAAAAATCTGATGGCTTGTTGGTAACGGCCAAGAACAGCTTATTTGACCTTATTTTACCCCTAATGGCCTACCTTGCTTTCTTTGCAGGGATTATGCAATTACTCATCGATTCTGGGGCTACGGAACGATTGGCCAAGCGCCTGAGTCCTTTCTTTTTAAAGGTGTTTCCTCAAGTACCTGCAGGGCACCCCTCCATTACCTACATGACCATGAATTTCTCTGCTAATTTTCTCGGTTTAGATTCTGCCGCCACACCATTTGGCCTCAAAGCTATGGAAAGCCTTCAAGAACTAAATCCCGATAAAGAGAAAGCCTCAGATGCCCAAATCATGTTCTTGTGTTTGCATGCTGCAGGCCTCACACTCATCCCTACCTCTATAATTGGTTATCGTGCAGCGGCCAACGCAGCAAATCCTGCTGATGTCATGCTTCCTTGTATCATTACTTCCTTTATAGGCACCCTTGCTGCTTTCTTTATTGTGGGTTTACGCCAGCGCATTTCTTTCAAAAGTGGTTTGCTCTTGGGCGTCATTATGGCTATTATTGGCGCAATATTTGGTTTATTGTTCTATGTGGGCTCACTCAATTTAGTGGAGAAAAATTATTTTACGGGTAATTTTTCGGGTATATTACTCTTCTCCATTATTTTACTAACCCTCCTTTTTGCCTTTAAAAACGAAGCTAGATTTAAGGAAAAGGATACAACTGTTTTTGATGCCTTTGTAGAAGGTGCAAGATCTGGCCTCGATACAGGCGTTAAAATTTTCCCGTATGTACTTGGTATGCTCGTGGCAATTTCGGTCTTCAGAAATTCTGGCCTGTTTGAACTTATTGCGGGTGGTATTTCAGAGGCGTTCAGGTATGTAGGCGTAAGCAAAGAGATCACCGATTCTCTGCCGGTTGCTTTACTCAGACCATTTAGTAGCTCGGGCTCGCGTGGCTTTATGCTCGACGCTATGAATCAGTTTGGTCCGGATAGCCTTGCAGGTCGGTTATCTTCCATATTTCAGTGCTCTGCCGAAACCACTTTCTATGTAATTGCCGTTTATTTTGGCTCAATCAATGTACGCAACACGCGCTACACACTCGGTACCATGCTATTAGTCGATCTTATTTGTGTCATTACCGCTATTGGGGTAGCATTATGGTTTTTTTAAAATGAAAGAACAAACGCTATCCTATCCCTCATTGGTCATTCTAGCATGGGCAAAGGCGGTTGAAGGGCATCAGACACTTCAAAGTTGGCTACAAGAAAACGGCTACCTAGAACTTTGGATGGCGGCTCAGGCCATTCGTTTGCATGATCCGGCGCGCAAGTGGTTGTTGAATAATGGTTATCCCGAACTAATGGCATTGATTTCTGCAGCAGAAGGTGATGAAAAGGCACAGAAGTGGCTCCAGCAGTTTGGTTATGATGTGCTCTATCATATAGCCATGGCTGTAGAGCACGAGCAAGAGAGTTGGTTTTGGCTGCGCAAGCACACCAGTCCTGAATTAATTATTTTGGCAAAGTCCATACAAGTCATTAAAGACCGCATTGAAGAGAACCACAACGATGTACATGCTATTCACAAGGATTTATAGCAATATTTCTATTTAAAGAATGAGAAGTCCTTTTACAACAACATGGCAGCTGGCTGCTCCATGTAAGTTTTGAAGGTTTGTAAGAAAGCCGCTCCGGAGGCGCCATCTACCACACGGTGGTCACAAGAAAGTGTAACTTTCATGACGTTGCCAGGTACTACCTGACCGTTCTTAACAACTGGTTCTTCTTTGATGCCGCCAATGGCTAAAATACAAGCATCTGGTGGGTTTATAATGGCGGTAAAAGATTCGATGCCAAACATCCCTAAGTTAGAAATGGTGAAGGTATTGCCTTCCCAATCTGCAGGTTGAAGTTTTTTGTCTTTTGCTTTATGAGCGTAGTCGCGCACTTCCGCAGAAATTTGAGTTAAGCCTTTGCCATCTGCAAAGCGCACAACCGGAACAAGTAGGCCGTCTTCAACTGCTACTGCAACACCAATATTAATGTGCGCGTTGCGGCGAATGAAGTCTCCCATCCAGGCGCTGTTGACCGCTGGGTGCTTGCGCAGTGCCATTGCCACTGCTTTGATGACCATATCGTTGAAAGAAACCTTGACGCCTTCAATACTATTGAGTCCTTTTCTGGTCGCAATAGCTGCATCCATGTCAATCGCTAAAGTGAGGTAGAAATGTGGTGCTGTAAATTTGCTTTCGGCCAAACGACGCGCAATGGTTTTACGCATTTGTGAAACGGGTTCGTCAGTAAAAGAAACAGTGCCAGCGGGTGCTGCTGAATATGACGGTGCATTTGCTGCTGGTGTGTAGGGAACGTAGTGGTCTACATCTCGTTTTACAATTCGTCCGTTTTCTCCGGTTCCGGCAACGGCTTCAATAGAAATGCCGCGTTCGGCAGCTAATTTTTTTGCCAACGGAGATGCAAACACGCGTTCTGAACTGTTGTGCGCAACAACAGGAGTGGCTATTGGAGCGCTAACCTTGGCAGGGCTTGGCGCTGGAGCACTTGCAGCAACTGGCGCAGGGCTCGGTGTTGGTACCTCAGCAACAGGAGCAGATGCACCCGGGGCAGTGGCAGTCAATAAGCTTGATATATCTTCTCCTGCTTCACCAATAATGGCTAAAATACTATTTACGGGTGCTGATTGACCTGTTTCAACACCTATATGCAACAAAACACCATCGTAAAATGATTCAAATTCCATAGTGGCTTTGTCCGTTTCAATTTCGGCAAGAACTTCGCCAGATTTAACGGCATCGCCAACGTTTTTGGTCCAGGAGGCAACAACACCGTCTGTCATGGTGTCGCTTAATTTGGGCATGTATACTACTTCAGCCATGTCTTTATATTAGAGTTTTAGTATTCTTTGATATAAGGGTAATCTGCTTGCGTATAAACGTCTTCATAGAGTTCATGCGCTTCTGGATATGGCGAATTCTCAGCAAAAGCCACTGATTCTTCTACTTCTTTTTTAACCCAAGCGTCTATTTCTGAAAGTTCTGCTTCGGTGAGCCATTTCTGTGCCTGGATAATGCGTAAACAATGCTCGATAGGGTCTTGTTCTATCCATTCAGAAACTTCGTCTTTGGTGCGGTATTTTTGCGGATCAGACATCGAGTGCCCTTTGTAGCGATACGTACGGATATCGAGTAGCGTAGGACCTTCTCCATTTCTTGCACGCGTTGCTGCTTCTTCGATCGCTTCATGAACTGCTTCTGGGCGCATGCCATTGACAATTTTCGAAGGCATCTGGTAAGAAAGTCCGATTTGAGAGAGGTCGGTGACGTTGGTGGTGCGCTCTACGGAGGTTCCCATGGCGTAATTGTTGTTTTCAATAATGAAAATGACCGGGATTTTCCAGTTCATGGCCATGTTGAATGTTTCGTGGAGCATACCTTGACGCACAGCACCGTCTCCCATAGAGACAAAAGCTACATTTTTGGTGCCGTTGTACATTTCAGCAAAGGCCACACCTGCGCCCATTCCGATCTGCGCTCCTACAATTCCGTGGCCACCCATGAAGTTGACTTCTTTGTCAAAAAAGTGCATAGAACCACCCTTTCCTTTGGAACAACCTGTGCTGCGGCCATATAATTCGGCCATGAGTACGCGTGGGTTGGTCCCGAGCGCAATTGGATGTGCGTGGTCGCGGTAAGCCGTCATGTGTTTGTCGCCGGGTTGGCAAGCACTAGCTGTTCCAACTACAATTGCTTCTTGACCGATATATAAGTGACAGAATCCACCAAATTTTTGTTGGATATACAACTGACCAGTTTTGTCTTCAAATTTCCTGATCAAAAGCATGTCTTTATACCACTTTACGTAGGTTTCTTCTGAAAATTTTGGTTTCTCGGAACTCTTAACGGCTTTTGCACACATAACTACTTTTTTTATCGGTCACAAATATACAAATGATTCACAAACAATATTCAAAATGTCAATTTCACACTAAGTGCTGGGCTCTTGTTTTTTTGAGGCTTTCACGATGAAGTAAACACCAGCAATCACTAAGGGAATACTCAATAGTTGCCCCGTATTGAGTATCAAGGTGTAATCTCGGGCGGTTTGGCCTAACTTGAAAAACTCGCAAATAATGCGCGCACCAAAAATGAGGATTAAAAAACTACCAAATACAAAGCCCGGTTGCTGCCATTTTTTGAGCTTCCAATACAGATAAAGCAAGATCCAAAATGAAATGAAATAACAGATGGCCTCGTAGAGTTGAGCTGGGTGGCGAGGGGTAGGGTCGTAATTGCCGATGGCCTCGTTGTAGAAATATTGAAATTCAAAGGCCCAAGGTACGTCTGTCACGTAACCCACCATTTCGTGGTTGACCAAATTACCCAAACGTATGAATGTTCCGGCAATAGCCACTGGTGCTACGATTCGGTCGAGTATCCATAAATAGGATTTTTGGGAAACTTTTTTTGAAAAAAAATAAAGTGCAATTAGAATTGCTATTGCCGCGCCATGGCTAGCCAAACCACCCTCCCAAATTTTGATGATATCAGCTGGGTGAGAGAAATAACCACGGTCAATAATTTGTCCGTTTTCTATGCGATCCCAATAGGGGCCATAGAATAAAACATGGCCAAGGCGTGCGCCAACGATAGTGGCAAGGACCATATAGGTAACAAGGGTATCGAGTACTTTGTCTTCTATTTGCTCTGCTTTGAACATTTTACGAATGACAAAATAACCTAGAATGATGCCAGACACAAAGAGTAACCCATATAAATTGGGCGTGCGCCAGCCATCAATTAATTGAGAATCTACGGCCCAACGAATAGAGAGAATCATAATTTATGGTTTTTGAGCGCAAGTTCAACAAGCGCTTTTGGTTTATTGGGGTGTCCTTGAAAGGGAAGTAAAGCAGAGCGTCCTTTTTTAAAGATGAGGTTACTTTTGTTTTGGCCTTTTCGGAGTTCTTTTTGAATCTCTAATGGTAAATGGATTGTTTCCAAGCAAACCGAACTACAGCAATTCTCCATTTTTTCTTTGCAGGCTTCACACTGTATGAATAACAGGTGGCAGGCGTCGTTGACACAATTGGTATGGGTATCTGCTGGGTTTCCGCACTGATGGCAGACGGCTATAATATCTTGTGTGATGCGCTCACCTCGGCGTTCGTCAAAAACAAAGTTTTTACCAATAAATTTATTTTCAAGTCCTTTTTCTTTGCAATCATTGGCGTATTTGATGATACCGCCTTCTAATTGGTGCACATTAGCAAAACCGCGGTGCTTGAACCACGCCGATGCTTTTTCACAGCGAACCCCTCCCGTACAATACATCACAATATTTTTGTCTTCATTGCCCTTCAATACAGTTTCCTCGATAAAAGGCAATGATTCTCTAAAAGTGTCTACGTCGGGTAACACAGCGCCTTTGAAATGACCGACTTCCCATTCGTAATGGTTTCGAAAATCGATGAGTAGGGTGTTTGGGTCGTCGGTAAGTTGATTAAAGGCTGCTGCATCTAAATGCACGCCTTTATTGGTTACATCAAAAGTGCTGTCAGTGAGGCCATCGGCCAAAATTTTGGATCTTACTTTAATTTTGAGCTTTATGAACGGGAAGTCCGCCTCGGCGTCGTCAACTGCAAAATTGAGTCGGATCCCGTTCATAAAGTCAATTTTGTAGAGCTCCTCCCTAAAAAGACCAAGATTGGCAGTGGGTACTGCAATTTGCGCATTGATGCCTTCTTTGGCTACGTAGGTTCGTCCAACGATGTCAAGTTTGGTCCAATTGAGATAAAGGTCATTTCTAAACGCTTGCGGATCTAAGATGTGCGCATACTGATAAAAAGAAATGGTGATGTATTTGTGCCCAATGGCAAGCAGCTGTTTTTCTAAAGAGACCCTATCTAGTGTGTTCCAGAGTTGCATTTTTTGATTCATTAGACAGCTACATTGTGTTCGCGCAAGGCGTCGTTGAGTGAAGTTTTTAAGTCTGTAGAGGCTTTGCGTTGGCCAATAATGAGTGCACAAGGCACTTGATATTCACCTGCAGCAAATTTTTTGGTGTATGAACCTGGTATCACGACCGATCTTTCTGGCACGTAACCATTCATTTCAATGGGTTCAGGGCCAGTCACATCTATAATTTTGGTTGATTTGGTCAAAACCACATTTGCACCGAGCACTGCTTCCTTTCCGACGCGTACGCCTTCAACTACAATACACCTCGAGCCAATAAAAGCGCCATCTTCGATAATGACTGGTGCTGCTTGCAAGGGTTCAAGAACGCCGCCAATGCCAACACCACCACTCAAGTGTACATCTTTTCCAATTTGCGCACAACTCCCAACCGTAGCCCAGGTATCTACCATGGTGCCAGAATCGACGTAAGCGCCAATATTTGTGTAAGAAGGCATCAGAATAACGCCAGGGGCAACATACGCCCCATAACGTGCGATAGCATGAGGAACTACACGAACGCCGAGTGCTTTGTAGTTGCGTTTGAGCGCCATTTTATCGTGAAATTCAAAAGGACCCACTTCAATGGTTTCCATTTGTCGGATCGGAAAATACAAAACCACCGCTTTTTTTACCCATTCGTTGACTTGCCATGTGCCGTTGTCGAGAGGTTCTGCTACGCGCAACAGGCCTTTATCGAGGTCTTCGATGACTTGTTCAATGGCTGCTATGGTTGTTTTTTCTGATAGTAGGGAACGGTTATCCCAGGCGGCTTCAATTGCTTGTCTCATGCGCTTGTTGTTGTGGTATACGAATTAATAGAAGAAGTCCGAGTACAAAGAACACAACCAAAGCAAGTATGGAGGTGCGGATATCTAAAAATCCTTCGATGAGGCCAAAGGTGAGGGTGCCGATTGCCAAACCAATTTTTTCTGCGAGGTCGTAAAAACTAAAGTAGGAGGTGAGGTCTTTGGTCTCGGGCAAGAGTTTAGAGTAAGTCGAACGCGCGAGCGACTGTATGCCACCCATCACAAGGCCAACAATTGCGGCGGCAATATAAAACTGCCAAGGGTACCACACAAATTGGTATACATACAGACATAATAATATCCATATAACGATTGCGATACCAAGCGCTTTAAAGTTGCCAGTAAGCTTCGAAACTTTTGACATCAGGTACGCGCCCAAAATACCGATAAATTGAATAATCAAAATACATAAAATAAGGTCGGTTTGCTTAATACCAATGACTTCTTTATTGGCAAAAGCAACTGCCATGACCATAATGGTTTGCACCGCCATATTAAACATAAAAAACGAACCTAAATAACCCTTAAGCGTTTTGTTTTGACGGATTTGCTTCCAAACGCCAAACACTTCTTTGTATCCACTGCTGATGAGGTTTTTTTTATCCGTTTGAAAAGCTGTGGTTTTAGGGAGCCTAGAAAAGGAGAAGGTAGCAAAGCTGATCCACCAAAGGCTGACAAGCGGAAATGCCCATTGAATGGAGATGACTTTAGTAAATACAGTTAAAATCAACACAATAATCAGTAGGGTAGAGCTACCTAGGTAGCCCATCGAGAAACCCCTGGCAGAAACTTTGTCGTGGTCTTTGGGTTCGGCAATATCAGGTAAATAGGCATTGTAATATACCAAACTTCCCCAAAAACCAATAGAGCCAAAAAAGAGCGGAACAATACTCCAGCCAATCACAAATGGGGTGCCTGCTACTTGTTGATCGGCGTGAAAAAAATATAAAAGCGCACTAGAAAAAGCACCTAAATAGCAAAAGAATTGCATGAATAGCTTGCGTTTTCCGCCGGCGTCTGCAATACCAGAAAGTAATGGTGAAATGAGGGCAACTACAATATACGACAGGCAAATGACATAAGCATAGAATTCGGTGTTGTGGAATTCGCGTCCTAAAAACGAAATGGTATCGTAGATGGTGCGGCCAGCCTCATTTTTGATACTCGTTTGTGTCTCGTATAAAATTGGAAAAATAGCCGAACTGATGATCAGCGGATACACAGAATTGGCCCAGTCATAAAAGACCCATCCGGTAATGGTGCGTTTGTTTCCTTTTTCCAACATCATTCAAAATTAGGGAAATATCTTTATGCTTTATCTTTTGTAATGAACGGTTCAAAAATCTTATCTCATTCTAGACCGGCGAGATAGGGTTTTAAGTAGTTAAAAGGTTCGTTGAGTTCACCCTCAAAAGTAGTTTGCGTACCGCGATAAATAACTTGGTTGGCGTCTGGGCCTAAGAGCACTGGGAATACTTCCTTAAGTAATTCAGATCCGAAGTCTTCGGCAGCATCTTTGGATAGTTCACAGGGAAGGTTGTCTACGGCCATCACGGCAATAGCGCCTGGCTGCAACATGTCTAACTCAGTGCCAGTTTGTGGATCATAGCCGTACATAGATGCGCCAATCTTACTTGGGCGAATGGTGCAGGCGATAGGGCCAGCGATGTCGCAGGAGACATCAGCTACAACTTGAATGGTGTTGGCGGGGTCTTGCAGCATTTGCTGAGTCAGGATAAATGGTGATTTAGACGACCAAAAATGACAAGGAATATACACATTACTTTTCTGTGCATAAGCCCCAAAGTTACTTTGATACAATTCAGGTTGGGTGTAAAATTCGTTTTTATCGAAACCTGCATCTGACTTTCTGCAATAATATTGATGCGTGTCTAGGTGCGTGAATACGGGTTCCGTAAACGCTTCTTGAAGAAAAGCTTCAGCGCTTACTTCTCTGATGGGTAAAAGGTGAATTATTTCTCTGGCACCATGCCCGACGCGACCAAAACCAGTTAATACGATTTTGAATTGCTTGGGTAAAATAACTTTCTGTAATTCTTTTTCTACTTCTTTACGGTCAGCGCATAAATGTGCGGCTTTAAGGGTGTAGGTGCCTGTTTTAAGACCGTAGGTGAGAAAAGCATTATAGGCGCCCACCACGCCCGCATAACGGCCAAAGCCAATGATGCGCTTGTTTTGGGCGTCTTTGAGTACTTCGTAATCGATCAAACGAATTTTCTTGGCTAAAATGGCACGAAGTAAGTCTCGGTTATAGGGCTGTTTTTTGATGGTATGCGAAAAGAACAAGTAAGTTTTACCCGCAATCAATTGTTCTTTCGGAACTTCCTTGACACCGAGTAGGATATCACAGTGGCTTAAATCTTCTTGTACGGTAAGGCCGAGGTCTGAGTATGCTTGGTCTGCAAAACAACGAATAGGGCTGGTCTGAACCGTTACTTTTACGTTTGGGTATTGCTTTTCTAAATCTACACACTGCTTGGGTGTCAGCGGAACCCTGAAATCTGGTGGTGTTTTGCCTTCTCGGATGACGCCGATGTTGATGATGGACATAAAGTAGTTTGGTGTTAATGCTAAAGAAGGTAGTTGTCGATGAATTCGCGTACGCAAGCATCGCCACCCTTTCGGCTTAAGATGATGTCGGCAGCACTTTTTACTTTACTTACTGCCGATGCAGGGCAAACCGCTAAACCCACAGCTTGCATCACGGGGAGGTCGTTGAGGTCATCACCGATGATGGCAACTTCGTCCAGACTGTAGCCCAGATTTACGCACCAAGTTTTTAAGATGTCGAGTTTAGGTTCTCTACCAACGTACACGTGTTCTATGCCCAAAAGCACTGCGCGGTCCTGAACCATGTGTTCGGTGAAACCTGAAGAAATGATACCAAGTGCTACTTTTTTACTTTTGCTGAGTTCGAGCAAGGCCAAGCCGTCTTGGGTATGGTAGCGCTTCATTTGATCGCCTTTCTCACTAACATACATGCCGCCGTCCGTTAATACACCATCGACATCTAAAATGAGCATCTTGAGTTTTTGGATTTTTTGATCGAGGCTCGCTTGAGAAAATAAAGGTTTGAAAAGCAGTGCTTGGAGGTCAAGCTCATATTCTTCGCAAATGGCTTCGAGGTCATAGACCGATAACTCGTGTACGTTATCGACGTCGAGATCTGCTAGAAATTCATTGAATTTGATGCCGTGCGTCTTGCACAAGCCTTTAATGTTAAGTTCAAGTACCATGCTTATACAATTTGATAACCAACGCTTTGTGCAACTTTTTGGATATCTGAATGAAGTTTTCGGAATTCGTCGTAGTTGAGCTGCTGGGAGGCATCAGATTTAGCGACTTTAGGGTTCGGATGCGTTTCTATAAGTAATCCATCGATACCCATAGCTACACATGCGCGGGCCAAAGGATTGACGCCATACGCATAGCCCATGGCATGCGACGGGTCGAGTACGATTGGCAAGTTGCTGTGTTCTTGCAGCCAAGCCACACCGCACAAATCTAATGTAAAACGCGTTCCGGTTTCAAAGGTGCGAATGCCTCGCTCGCACAAAACCACATTTTCGTTCCCACCCGAAAGTACAAATTCGGCAGCCTGAACAAATTCTTGAAGCGTGGTTCCGAATCCGCGCTTGATGAGTACTGGCTTTTTTATTTTGGAACAAGCTCTCAGGATACCTTGGTCGTACATGGCTTTGGCGCCCACCTGGATGATATCGGTGTGTTCGATAATTTCATCGATATGTGTGGCGTCGCGGGCTTCGGTAATGACGTTTAGGCCGTAGTCTTGGCGCATTTTGGCTAAAAGTTGTAGGCCTTCGAGGCCCATACCTTGAAAAGAGTAGGGGCTGGTGCGCGGCTTGTAGGCGCCTCCTCTGAGCGTCGAAAGATTCATGTCTACGAGTAATTCAGCCGCACTGCGCAGTTGCTCTTCAGATTCTACAGAACAAGGCCCACCAATCAGAATGGTGTTGTTGGTTTGGCCACCTATGGTGATATTTCCAAATTGAACCTCGCGCTTTTCGGCTTGAAACTTTTTGGAAGCCAATTGAATGTCATTGGCAAAAACCCAATGATGTTCGGTGTGGGCCTCTAAAGCCACAGGAACTTCTTTTAGACCACTGCCGGTAATTAGGTATGACTTGCCGAGGTAAGTGATGTGAAAAGCCTTGGCTAAACTTGCCAATTCGGCAGCTTTATGGGCTGAGCTTTCTTTGATTTCTATAATCATATTTCTGCTTTGATCAGGTTGGAGAATTGGACAATACCCCGTAGTTGCATGTTGGAATCAATGACGGGTAAATACAGCACTGCGAAGGGGCTATTTTTAATAAGTTGCAAAAGCTCAAGAACAGTGGCGTCTTCTTTGATATAAATGGGTTTTTTGTTGATCATTTTTGTAACGTCTAGCTCATTGAGGTCACGGCCATGGGCAAGTTGCTGTAACAATGCTTTACGGATATCTGCACTTGAGACCAATCCTTTGAAAAGATTATCGTTATCCACTGCCATGGCCACACCCATTTGTCCGTCTTCCACTGTTTGCAAGACGTTTTGGAGTTCGATGTTTTCTATGTTAAACCTTGGTGTTTCATGCAATGGCGTCATGAAATCAGCTACTTTATAGGTAGAGCCTATACTGCGCTGGGTCAGGTTCATCAGTGCATTTCCAACGCTTGCTTCTTTGAATAAGTAAGAGCCAGAAACAGCAGTGCTTACACCCATTTGCCTCAAAATAAAGGATACCTCAGGGTTGACGCCGCCATCTACATGTATCGATTTATTGGGGTATTGTTTTCTGAAGTTTCTGATTTTGTCAAAATTTAAACGATCGAATACACCTCCCGATTGGCCGGGAATGGTAGCCATGATCAAAATAAAATCGAAATCTTGATAGGCATCAAATGCACTTATTGGAGTTGGGGTAATTACCGAAAGCCCTTTTTTTGCGGTAATCTCTTGAGGAATTTCGATTGGAGCTTGTAGGGGTTCAGCTTGAAAAGTGAGGTATTCCACTGGATTTTCTATCAAGTAAGGATAGAATTTTTCGGGGTCTGAAGTAATGATGTGCAAATCAAGAGGTAAATGACAAATACTTCTGATAAGCTTGATGTCGTTAAAGACAGAGAGGTCATCGTTACAATCGATATGAAGAAGATCTACTTGATGTGCCACTAGATCAGCAATAACGGCCTGCAGCGGGCGGGCGGCGTCAGAGTAAATGGATGCTGAAATTTTCATGGTGGGCAGCAAAAAAAAAGATGGGGTAAGCTACTTTTATCGCACCGCTACAACCTCATACCTTTGCTACATTCCTGTCCTGGAGGATTCAGAGGGAGCTGGTCGTAAAAGACTTACCCCATGCAAAAATACGAAAATCTTGCGATTTTATGCAACTATTGCACGGTTCAATAAAGAAATCATGGCCAAGCTGACAATAAAGAGCTGGGTGGCAGTTTCTTCTGACAATGCTGAGCCGTCTTCATCTTCCTCAGAAACTTCCATTGCCATAAATTGAGCAAGATGGGGCTGATCGCAGAAAGATTCGATGATTTCCTCGTCGTCGTCTTCAAAATATTGGTCGAGCATGTCAAAGAAAGGCTCTTCGAGCGCATCGATGTCTTCTTCGGTAACGCTTCGCAATTCAATACCCTCTTGTTTGAAGGCTTCTAAAACCAAGCAGAAATAATAAATCAAGAGGCCTTCGAGGTCTTCATTTTTATATTCTTCAGGGGCCGTCATGACATAACCCAACAAAGATTCTTGGGCCTCAGCATAGCGCTCTGTGATGTTTTCGAGTTGTTCGTCGGTGAGGTTGTCAATGACCTCTATGGCCTTTTCTATGGCCGCTAAAGAAACATGTTTCATACAATTGATTTGAACAAAGGTAATTTAATTCTTTCTTTTTTCCTTGTGTAACATCTGCTACACATCAAAAGGTAATAAGGAATTAACTTTGTAGTCAAAATGAAAAAGAGTTTCATTTACTAACGATTTCATTCAAAAACTAAAAAGATGTCAAAAACAATCATTGATGTGCGCACGCACGCTGAGTTTGCTGGTGGCCATGTAGCTGGTTCTATCAACATTCCACTCCAAGAAATCGCCGATCAAGTAGATCAAATCAAAGCCATGGAGCAACCCATTATTTTCTGCTGTGCTTCCGGAAACCGCTCTGGGCAAGCCACCCACTATTTTCAATCATTGGGTGTCGATTGTGAAAACGGAGGCTCTTGGTTGGATGTGAATGCTTAGTTGTTAATGATAATATACCTCAACACTTTTTCCATCAAATGTGCGCGGTCTTTGCCCATCACGTTGTGTGGGTGCATGGGGTATACAAAATAATCAACTTGAACTTCATTCTCGACGAATGATTTCAATAAGGCCTCGTTGTGTTGCATCACAACAACGTCGTCTATGGTGCCGTGGATGAGCAATAATTTACCTTTCAAATTCTTGGTATGGTTCAATAAAGAATTAGCTGCATAGCCTTCCGGGTTTTGTTCGGGGCGGTCCATGTAGCGCTCGCCGTACATGATTTCATAAAACTTCCAGTCGGTAACGGGCCCGCCGGCAACTCCAGCATTGAAAACGCCGCTTTGGCGCAGCATGAGCGATGTCGTCATGAAGCCTCCATAAGACCATCCATGTACCGCCAAACGCCGGCCATCTACGAAAGGCAAAGACTTGAGGTAGTCTACCCCCGTGAGCTGGTCTTCCATTTCTACAGTACCTAATTGGCGGTGAATTTGGCTTTCAAAAGCAAAGCCGCGTTCTCCAGAACCTCTGTTGTCTAGGGTAAATACAATATAACCTTGGTTGGCCAACCAATGCATCCAAAGATTGGCACCCGCCAACCAACTGTTGGTCACCATTTGGGCATGAGGTCCGCCGTAAACGTAGACCAAAACAGGGTATTTTTTATTCGGATCAAAGTCTGCAGGCTTAATCATGCGGTAGAACAGTTCGCTGCCGTCAACCCCTTTGATATTGCCAATTTCCGTAGTCCCGATGTTGTAGTTGGCTAATTTATCAGCAGAAACCATGAGCATTTTGGCCATTTTTCCGTTCAGGGTCCAGATGTATTCGCTGTTGGCGGTCTCCAAACTACTATAACCGTCGTAATAATAGGCGCCCTTTGGAGCAAGCGCAAATCGGTGTGTGCCTTCCGCATTGGTAAGCAAGCGCTGGTTTCCTTTCAAATCTACTTCGTATACAAGGGTATTGCACGGATTTGGACCTGTTGCAGAAAAATATATTTTATCACCTTGCGCATTGACCGCTAAAATATCTTTAAGCACAAATTTATTGGCTGTAATGGTTTGAATTGCCTCACCGTTGACACCTACTAAATACAGGTTGTTAAAGCCATTTTTCTCCGAAATCCATAGAAAGTTGTCTGAGGTATTGGAGAGAAAAAATGCAGGGTGTTCGGGCTCCACCCATTTGTCATTTTGTTCTTCCCAGAGGGTTCTGATCAATTTCCCTTTTAAATCGTAGAGATACAACCACATGTGGTTTTGATCTCGGTTAACCTCCGCTACTAGCATGTATTTTTCACTGGGTGTAAAAGCGACATTTGTTAGGTAAGCATCGGCGCCTGAGCGCGGGTGAATAAAAACAGTTTTCTTGGTTTTGACATTGTAAATACCAACGCTCGGTTTTTCAGAGGCCTGGCCAGCCATTGGGTATTTGATGAACTGAACTGCTCCAGGTGTTTGACTGATATCGAGTAGGGGGTAGTCATGTACTGCGCTTTCGTTCTTTTGATAAAAAGCGAGGAGGGCTCCAGAATTAGACCAGAAAATCCCTTCTGTAATGCCAAACTCACTGCGCGCATAGGTTTGCCCCGATACGATATTCTTGTCTTTGTTTTTGGTGACTGCACGTCCATCGATAAATAAATTATTTTGAATGGTGTAGGCCAATTGCTTGCTTCCGCTATGAAAATGTACATTTTCAGCGCCCTCTGGCACCTCGTGAACGCTACCGCTTTTGGTCGTTGTGTTATAGAGCGCAAAAACACTACCACCGTCAGAAACCTCTAGCACGTCTTTGCTTATCCATTTAGCAAATCCGAGGTGAGCAAATGGAGCACCTAATTTTTCATTGATTTCTTTGACACTTGTGAGTTCAATAGATTTTTCCGAAGCCACAGAACTTTGTTGTAGACTTTGCCAATCGTCACTGCACACCGTATATTGATCCGTGTCAGGGATCCATTGAAAATTATTGAGCCTAGCTGGTGCGAGCGCTCGTTGTTTCAGAACTGACTCTTTGAGGTCAAAGGATTTCTTTTGACCAAAACTCACAAAAGTTAGTCCGATAAACAGTAAGTGAAAAAAGTGTTTCATGAACGTTGGATAAATTGATTGAAAAATAGTTCGAGCGGCCGCCCAGTCTGGTAACATTCCATCATGAGCTGATCGAGCTTGGGGTCTAGGAGCGTTTCGGGCTCAAAAGTACTGTAAAAATAAAATTGTTTGTTGTAGATCAGGGGTTCTTGCGCAACAGCCTCTAATAAATCTTTGTCTAGTTTTTTGTTTTGTTCTCCATGGATTTCTCCAAACAAAGCTTTGAACTTCTTGTGGGTGTACAACTTTTGAAATTCGACAAGATGATTGGCAATGCCTTCGCGCAAGGCAAATAAGTCGTCCTTTTCGATTTCGTAAACCCCACCATAAGCCCGTACATGTGCCGGGCCAAATTCAAAATAGATCCCATGGATAGAACTGCTTTTCTTGCCATTTGGCGAAATCACAGCAGAACATTGCGTTTTGTATGGGGTCTTGTCTTTGGAAAATCGGATATCCCGATTAATACGAAAAATGCAATCTGAAGCTTTGAGGTCTTTAAATAAAGGTTCGTCCTTTGCTATGGTATCGATGAGGTGTTGTGTAAACGCCTTGAATGGCTCCTTTACACTCACTTCATAGCGCTTGCGGTTGGCGTCAAACCATTCTTTGTGGTTATTGGCAGCCAACTCCTTAAAAAAATCGAGGTAATCTGCGGCAAAAAAGCTCATGTGGTAAAGGTAAGAAAAAACGCTAAATCCTTGTTAATTCAAAGATTCTACCTATCTTTGCACCCCAAATAGTATATTAATTAAAGTTTAACCTTATGAATTCTTACGAAACTGTTTTCATTTTAACTCCCGTTTTGTCTGATGAGCAGGCAAAGGAAGCAGTACAGAAATTCGAAGGCGAAATCACCTCTAAAGGAGGTAAGATCAAGCATTCGGAGAGCTGGGGTTTGCGCAAGTTGGCCTACCCAATCCAGAAAAAATCAACCGGATTTTATTTCCTCGTTGAATTTGAAGCTGAAGGCAACGTTGTTGCAGATTACGAACTGATGATGAAGCGCGATGAGCGTGTTCTCCGATTCCTAACTGTAAAAATGGATGTCGATCACCTTGCTTACGCTGACAAGCGCCGCGCAAAAGCTGGAGCAACTGCCTAATTATTGTCAAACCCATTAAAAACAACGAGACATGTCAAACGATATCCGTTACCTAACTCCGATTAACATCGATATTAAAAAGGAGAAATACTGCCGCTTCAAAAAGAGTGGTATTAAATTCATCGACTACAAAGACGCTGGTTTCTTATTGAAATTGGTAAACGAACAAGGTAAAATTTTACCGCGTCGCATCACCGGTACTTCCCAAAAGTATCAAAAACGTGTCAACAAAGCCATTAAGCGCGCTCGCCACCTAGCGATCCTACCTTATGTTGGCGACATGTTGAAATAAGTCATTGTTGAACGATATAACTGAGAAATCATGGAAGTCATTCTTAAGAAAAATGTAGATAAACTTGGTTACGCCAATGAGGTAGTAACTGTTAAGCCAGGATACGGACGCAACTTCCTTATCCCACAAGGGTATGCTGTTTTAGCTACCGCAAGTGCCAAAAAAGCACACGAAGAAATCATGCGTCAAAAATCGCACAAAGAATCGAAAATGTTAGGCGAAGCGCAAGCAATTGCAGCCAAACTTGCAGACGTCACTTTGAGCATCGCAACCAAAGCTGGTGAAAACGGCAAAATCTTCGGATCTGTCAACACCGTTCAAATTGCAGAAGCACTTCGCGAGGTAGGTTTCGATATCGATCGTAAATCTTTGAAAATCAAAGAAGAACCGATCCGCGACCTCGGTACTTTCGAAGCTGAAGCCAACCTTTACAAAGGTGTAAAGCAAACTTTCAAAATCGAAGTAGTTAGCGAATAAGCTACCAATCCTAAAGCAATCAAAAAGCCCCGCAATTTGCGGGGCTTTTTTTATTTATAACTCTTTGAGGTTTTTATTTTTGAGCGCGTTCTTTAACGAGGTGTTCCTTCACATAATTACCTACGCCCTCTTCTAAGGTATGAAAACCTCCGGTGTAGCCTGCTTCCAATAGTTTGGTCATGTAGGCCTCCGTAAAATACTGGTATTTGTCTCGGATGTCGATAGGGGTATCTATGAAGGTGATGTTGGTTTGAAGCCCTAGTGCTTCAAAAGTAAGGCGTGCGAGGTCGTAGAACGAGCGGGCTTTGCCAGAGCCTAAATTGTAAAGGCCACTTTCAGGTTGGTGGTCTTGTAGGAACAAACAAACTTTAGCCACGTCTTTGACATAAATGAAATCGCGGAGTTGTTCGCCGTCTTTGTATTGGGGGTTGTGCGATCGAAAGAGTTGCATTTGCCCCTTTTCTTGTATTTGGTTGAAGGTGTGTAAGACCACACTCGCCATTCGTCCTTTGTGGTACTCTTTTGGCCCGTAGACGTTAAAAAATTTGAGCCCATACCAACGGGGTGGAGTGTTGCTTTGTTGCAGTACCCAAATATCAAAATCATTTTTTGATTTACCATACAAATTGAGTGGTTGCAGTTGCGTACTCAAGTGGTGCTCGTCTTTATAACCGAATTCACCGAGGCCGTAGGTAGCTGCGCTGCTTGCATAGACCAAAGGAATCTGCGCCTTTGAACAAATCTTCCAAATGGCTTTACTGTAATTTAGGTTGAGATGATCTAAGATTTCTTGGCTTTTTTCGGTGGTGTCTGTGCGTGCACCGAGATGAAAAACCAAATCAATAAATTTAATGTTTTCCTCAAACCAAGGCAAAAAAGCTTCGCGGTCAAGGCACTGCTCAAAGCGTAGGTTTACCCAGTTGCTTCTTTTGGCATTTGTTGTGAAGTCATCTACTAAAATGAGATCGGAGCGTCCTTGCTGATTGAGTACTTCTGCTAAGTAGCTAGCGATAAAACCAGCGGCACCAGTAATGACTATCATGGCTTAAAATAAACCGTTGATTTCAGCATCTATCGACGTAATGATTTTACCTAGGTCTTCTTGGTTTTCTGGAAAGCGGTTGTTGTCGACATCGATAATGAGCACTTTACCCTTATCGTAGGTAGAAATCCAGGCTTCATAGCGCTCATTAAGGCGCTTGAGATAGTCTAGGCGTATGCTTTCTTCGTAGTCACGACCGCGTTGTTGAATTTGAGAAACGAGCGTAGGAACGCTAGCACGCAAGTAAATGAGGAGGTCGGGAGCAGAGACAAAGGAATCCATCAGATTAAACAACGAAAAATAGTTTTCGAAGTCTCGGGTAGTCATGAGGCCCATAGAGTGAAGGTTCGGCGCAAAGATAAAGGCGTCTTCATAAATGGTGCGGTCTTGAATAACCGTATGGGTAGATTCTTTGATTTCTTGAATTTGCGTAAAGCGGCTATTGAGGTAATAGATTTGTAAATTGAAAGACCAACGCTGCATGTCGTGGTAGAAATCATTCAAGTAAGGGTTTTGATCCACGTCTTCGAAATGGGTGTCCCAGTTGTAATGTTTGGAGAGCAAGTTGGTTAAGGTGGTTTTTCCTGAGCCAATATTTCCGGCGATGGCGACGTGCATAAAATTCAATTTTAGAGAGCTAAAGTACGACAATTAGACTGAAACGTCAAAAGATAAATACTAGAAAATCAAGCGAAATACCTTGATTTTTTCGCCTTGTTGAAAATAAAAGCGGTCTTGAAGTACTTGCAGTTGTTTGTAAGTAAATACAGGGAGTTCAATTGGTTTGGAAGACGAGGACGGTCCGAATTGTTCGATTTGTAGTTGTTCTTGTTTCCAAAGGGCATTTCTAAATCCAAAAACGTTCAGGTTTGGCGTTAGGACCATTTGATTGATCAAGGTGAGGTTTCGATCAAACTCAAAATAACGACCGTCGTTGAGTAGGCAAATGAGACTTTCTGCGTTTTCAAAAAAATGCGTGATTTGGGCGTCTTTAATGCCGCCAAAACAATTATCAACAATCTGTTGGGTTTGTAGCGTTCGCGTATTTAACAAGATGAGTCTTTCTCGGTATTGATCAAAAAGCCAAATAAAATCTGGTCTTGCGCAGGTGGTAATTTTTGTAATATTGGAAAAATTTAGGTCGTAAAAGGCCACATTCCCCTCTTTCAATTGAAGGGTGTTATCTATGATCCCAAATAATTGTTGATTTTCACTGTAAATAACGGAGCGCAAGCCATTAATAGGCTGTACAGCAGTAATTTCTCCAAAATCTTTATACGTTTCTTGGAAGGGTAAGTTATTTTGGTTTTGCTGAAGCCAAATGCTATTCTCTTTCCATTGGTAAAGCTGGCCCCATTCATCGCTGGTCCAATGGTAGCTGCTGTCTTTTAGAGTCAGTTCTTTTTCCAATACCCAAGTTTGGGTGCGCGCAATGTTGCAGGCGAGTAGTCCGATAGTGAGCAGTTGGTATTTTATTGACATCCCCATATTTCTTTAAGTAAGTGAGGTGTGTTTTGTAGGCGCGGCACTTTGTGTTGCCCCCCTAGCTTGCCTTTCTGCTTGAGCCAGCGGTGAAAAGTTCCGCTTGCTACAATGGATACAATTGGCGCTCCAATATTGATATTGCCTTTGCGCTTGGCATCGTAGTCTGCATTGATTTCTTTGAGTTCGTTATCTAGGGTATGGCAGAATGCTGAAAGATCAGAAGGTTCTTTTTCAAATTCGATCAACCAATGGTGAGCGCCAACTTCATTTGCACCCGAAAAATCTGGAGCTGCGGTATAGTCTCTGATTTGTAGGCCATGAATTTGACAGCTTTTGCTTAGGGCGCAATCTGCATGTTCAATAATGAGTTTTTCGCCAAAAGCATTGATAAAATGGGCTGTTCTGCCGCTGACCACAAAACGATAGGGTTGGGTTTGTGCAAAACGTATGGTATCGCCAATGATGTAACGCCAGAGCCCTGCTGATGTGGATATCACCAATGCGTAGTCGGTATCGGTCTGGACTTCTTCCAAAGACAGCACCTCTTTTGATTCCAGACCATTAAAATTATCCATCGGGATGAATTCATAATAAACTTCTGAGTTGGTCAGTAGCAATAGATCCTTACTATCGGTTTGGTCTTGAAGACCAAAGTACCCTTCAGAGGCATTGTAGTTTTCTACATAATTCATGTCTGGCTTTCCAATGATGGTGTCAAACGCGTGCTGATAAGGCGCAAAGGACATGCCGCCATGAATGTAGAGTTCTAGATTTGGCCAAACGTCTAAGATGCTTTGCTTTTTACTTTTCTCTAAAACTTTTTGTAAGAGCAAGAGGGTCCAGCTGGGCACTCCTGCTATAATACAGATATTCTCATCAATGACCGATTCGGCCATGCGGTCGAGCTTTTCTTCCCAATTTTCTAAGAGTGCAATTTCTTTTTTTGGCGTCCGCCGAAGTTCTGTCCATATCGGCAGATTATTGATAATAATTGCAGATAGATCACCGATAAAAACGCCATGGCTTTGTTGTTCGATCTTACCCGTGCCGCCTACAATGAGGTGCTTGGCATTATACAGTTTACGGCCTTCAAAGTTGTGGTAATATTGCGCTAATAAATCTTTGCCGCCAGCGTAGTGATTCTCCAGAAGAGAACTTTCTGTGATGGGTAGAATTTTAATTCGGTCAGCGGTTGTGCCAGAGGATTTAGCAAACCATTTGGTTGCCCCCGGCCAAAGCAAGTCGTTTTCTCCTTCTATGGCTCGGTCTATAAAGGGTTTAAGGACGCCGTAATCGGCCAATGGCACCTTCGATTTGAATTCTTGGTAGTTTTTGATGCTGGCAAAAGCGTAGTTTTTGCCGTAATGTGTCTGAGAACCCTCCAGTAATAGAAAGTCTAAGGTACGTGCCTGATTGGCGAGGGCTTGATTTCGGTAGTCTTGGATACGATCCATACGCCGACCAATCCACCAAGAAAATAAGGTGTTAAACGGCATAGATCTTTTTGACTTTACTTAACCCCAGATGAGAATAGCAACAACGATACTCAGCAAAGCCACGGTAATGATGGTTCCAATTGCTGCTGTTGAACTTTCGAAGAAATTATCTGACATAGTGTTTTGATTTGAGCTCCAAAAATAGCAATTCTTTTAATCTCGGTTGCCCAAAAGACGCAATAAAGACAAGAATAAATTTACAAAAGTTAAATACAATTGAAAACCTGCAAATAATGCTAATTTTTGACGAAGTGTGCCATCCATCTGTGCTTGGTGCGCCATGTTTTTGATCATTTGCATTTCGTAGGCAACAAGGCCTGTAAAAATGAATACAGAAACCAATGAAATCACATAGTCAAAGCCACTGCTGCCCAAGAACATATTTACAACACTCGAGATAATGACGCCGAACAGTAGCATGTAGAGCAAGCTTCCAAATTTAGTGAGGTCGGTTTTTGTGGTGTATCCTAAGAATGCCATGAAGCCAAAAGAACCAGCTGTAAGCATAAAAGTAGTGGCAAGAGTGCCCATTGAATAAGCGATGAAGAGCACTGAAAGACTCATACCCATGAGTACTGAATACAATATAAACAGCGCCATTAAGGTTCCAAAAGAGAATTTATTGAAACCACCAGCCATCACGAGTGAAATCAAAATAGGGGAGAACAACACAACATAAAATACCATAGAAACTCCGCCGCTCGCCGTCAGGAATAAAGTTGCGAGAATTTCTGGATTGGTACCGATTAAATAAGAGATGACACCCGAAATAGTAAGGGCGGCAAACATGTAGTTGTAAACGCTTTTAATGAAGTCGCGGGCGTAGTCTTGGCTAAGCGAGCCTGAATTTTGGTATTTGAGTTCTTCCATTGTTAGTGAATTTTTGCTTGTACTAAATTAATAAATTCTTTTCTCGTGGCATCGTTGGTCATAAAAAGTCCTGTAAAAGCACTTGTAGTTGTAACAGAGTTTTGCTTCTGAACACCGCGCATTTGCATGCACATGTGGGCGCACTCAACTACAACAGCTACGCCTTTTGGAGCCAAGGTGCGTTGAATGCAATCGCGAATTTCAATGGTGAGTCTTTCTTGGACCTGAAGCCTTCGTGAATAGGCGTCCACTATTCGTGGAATTTTACTCAGACCTACGATTTTCCCTTCGGGAATATAGGCAACATGCGCTTTTCCAAAAAAGGGCAACATGTGGTGTTCACACATCGAATACACCTCTATGTCCTTGACGATGACCATTTCGGAATAAGCTTCGTGGAAGATCGCTGACTCGATGATTTCATCTGGATTCAGATCATAACCATTGGTCAGGAATTTCATGGCTTTGGCCACGCGTTCTGGTGTCTTGAGTAGGCCTTCACGCGCTGGGTTTTCACCGAGTTCATGAAGAATCGCTGCATAAAGGTCTTGCAATTTTGAATTTTCCAAGTGTGTGATTTTAATAAGCTAACGTGCTTGGCTTAAAAAGGTTCCTTTCCGCCGTAATATTCCACGAAATTATTTTCGGTTTCGACGAGCTTGATTTTGGCGAGTTCGCCACCATTTTCAAGAACAAGCGGAGCGAGGATATCCCAGATGGCGATTGCCATGATTTCTGTTGAGGCCATTTTACCGGCCAAAAATGGGACATCTAAATTAAGATTTTTATGATCTAGGGCTTCTATGATGTGTATTTTGATGATTTGGCTCAGTAATTTGAGGTTCATGATGAAGCCAGTGTTTGCATCTGGAACGCCTTTAACAGTAACCCACAGCTCAAAATTATGACCGTGCCAATTTTGGTTGGAGCATTTGCCGAAGACCTCCCAGTTTTTTTCATCGGACCATTCTGGACGCCATAATTTGTGCGCAGCATTAAAGGTTTCACGACGGGTAATGTATGTTGTTTTCATGTCTTTGACCTAATTACGATGCAAAGTTAGTAAGAATGTGACATTTCATGAGGCCATCTCGGTCAATTTCTGTCAATTGGACGCCGACAATTTGATTGATGAGCCGCGCATCAAAAGCGGTTTTAACTTTTACATAATTTTCTGTGAAGCCGTAGAGCAGGCCTTCGTTTTCTTCCTGCTCGAATAAAACGTTTTTATTTTTACCAATTTGCGTTTGATAGAATGCAAGCTTTTTACGGTCTGAAAGTAAATGTAGAAGCTTGCTGCGCTCGCGGCGGGTGTCCATGGGTACCTTTGTGCCTAGCTTTGAAGCGCCTGTATTGGCGCGCTCTGAGTAGGTAAAGACGTGCAAATAAGAAATATCGAGGTCTTTGAGAAAATTGACCGTAGCCAAGAAATCGTCGTCGGTTTCGCCTGGGAAGCCCACAATGACGTCTACCCCAATACACGTATCTGGATTTATAGATTTGATCTGATGAACGCGTTCTACATACAGCCCAGTGAGGTATTTGCGCCGCATTTTTTCGAGAATTTGGTCAGCGCCACTTTGCAGCGGAATATGAAAATGTGGCGCAAAACGCTGTGCTTTTTCCAAGCAAAATGCGATGATTTCATTGGAAAGCAAATTGGGTTCTATAGATGATATCCTAAAACGAGCTATGCCCTCCACTTTATCGAGTTCTTGGATGAGCGAATAAAAGTTTTCCTCACCACCTTGACCAAAATCGCCGATATTTACTCCGGTGAGTACGACTTCTTTGACTTCCGTTTTTGCAATTTTTTGAGCTTCTAGCAGCGTCTGGGCGATGCTTGCATTTCGGCTTTTCCCTCGTGCAAGCGGAATGGTGCAAAATGTACAGAAGTAATCGCAACCGTCTTGAACCTTTAAAAACGATCGGGTGCGGTCTCCAAAAGAATGCGACGGAATAAAGTCATGGGTGTGTTTGATGTTTTGGTGAACGATTTGAACCTCGTTTTTCTTTTCGAGGTGCGCGAGCACATTGAATTTTTCATTGGCGCCCAAGACGAGGTCAACGCCTGGTATTTGACTAATTTCTTCAGGTTTGAGTTGTGCATAACAGCCCAAAATAATGACCATAGATTCGGGAGCTATCTTTTTGGCGCGTTTGACGAGTTGCTTGCATTTTTTGTCGGCGTTTTCTGTTACAGAACAAGTATTAATGACAAAAATATCGGGATTGTCTTCAAATTCGACCTTTGCAAAGCCACCATCTTCAAAAAGACGCGCAATGGTTGAGGTCTCTGAAAAATTAAGTTTACAACCCAGTGTATAAAAAGCGACACGTTCGAACTGATTCATCGCTGCAAAAGTACAAAATCCTTAACTTTGCATCAAAATAATGTCATGAAGTACGATATCGCTGTGATTGGAGGAGGAATTGTTGGCGCAGCCACCTTTTATAAGTTGCAAAAAAAGTTCCCAGATCTCAGTATCGTGCTCTTCGAAAAAGAAGCAGTTCTTGCCGATCACCAGACCGGTAATAACTCAGGGGTCATCCATTCAGGATTATACTACAAACCCGGATCTCTCAAAGCACGCAATTGCATACAAGGGCGCAAAGAAATCGTTGAGTTTGCTAAAGAATACCATATCGCTCACGACGTTTGCGGTAAGGTGGTGGTGGCAACCGATGAAGCAGAGTTAACAAACATGGATAAAATTTTCAATATCGGACTAGAAAACGGTATTGAAGGCATCGAAAAAATTACGGCTGCACAGGTCAACGAAATTGAACCGCACGTCAAAAGTATTGGTGGCATATGGGTGCCCGTTACCGGTATTATCGATTTTAGAGGTGCCACCGAAAAAATGGCCGAACTCGCACTTGCCGCCAACCCGCAAAGCGCCATGCATTTGGGTTGCGAAGTGCAAGGCATTGAAAAAGGCGATCTAGTCAGCACCATTTTTACCAGTAAAGGTAATTTCGAAGCGCGCTACCTTGTTTTTTGTGCGGGTTTGCAGGCAGATCGCTTGGCGCGCAAAGACGGCGTATCGCTCAAAGAACAGGTGGTTGGTTTTCGTGGAGACTACTACGAACTCACCCCAGAGGCGCGTCACAAAGTAAAAAATCTCATTTATCCGGTGCCAAATCCAGACTTCCCATTCCTTGGTGTGCACTTTACCCGCATGACCAACGGCGAAATCGAATGTGGTCCAAATGCGGTCTTTACCTTCAAGCGCGAAGGCTACGGCAAGACCGACTTCTCGCTACGCGATACCTACGATGCGCTCACCTACAAAGGAACCTGGAAACTCTTTTTTAACAATATGTCATTTGGGATCAATGAATACCGTCGCGCATTTTCAAAAAAGCTATTCTTAAAAACCCTGCAGCGCATGATTCCTTCCTTGACTATGGAAGATATTCATCCAGGACGCTCTGGCGTACGTGCATTGCTTTTGGCAGAAGATGGCGATACCCGCGACGACTTCCGTATCGAGTACCATGGCAACTCCATTCATGTACTCAATGCACCTTCGCCTGCAGCTACTGCCGCTTTGGCAATCGGCGAGTACATTGCCATTGAAGCACAGAAGCACTTTAATCTGTAAACAACTTGCGCTAGGTCATTGCAACTACTGCCGCTCTAAATGACCAGCTTTCCATTCTTGGATAAGCTTCGACCACGCGTATGGATTGAGTAGGTTATTTTGCGGAAGTTGACCGTTTGTGTAAATTTTGGTGTTTTGTTGTTTGGTGAGTGCCCCATAGGCTAATGAGGGGTCTGCATCTAGACGTGCTGCAACAAAGGCTAGAGATTCGCCACTGAGTTCGCGCTGCGCACGGCGAATATCGTCTTCGTAAGGGTTCATGTGAATGAAATGTTGTGCAAACGCTTCTTTATTTGGCCATGGATAAACGCGGATATCGGGCATTTCGAGGGTGTCTCGGGTGAGCATATGAATGATACTGTAGCGGTTGTCGTTGAGGGTATCCGGAACCCAAAAGGGGCTACTGCTATAACCTTTCCTTGAAAAATAAAGGGTGTCTCCAGCTTGGCAAACGATGGAGAAAAAACCATAACCATCTGAAATCACGCCTTTTTTGAGTGTTTTGTTATAAATAGTAGCATACGGGAGTTCGAAGGCCTCTTCGGTTACAACTACTCCGGATAGCTGAATAAGCGGTTTGTTGTCTTGTTGGGCATGGGGCTGAAAACTGCTCAAAAAGAGCAATAAAAGCATGGTCAGGTGTTTCACACGTTAAATTTACGAATATCATGACGAATCCGATTGAATTTGGTAACCAAATGGCAAATTTTATTGTTAAATTTGCAAGAATTTATTAAAAAATAAGTTCATGTCGCTCTCGAATCTATCCCAGATCACTGAAGGTCTAACCTATGATGACGTTCTTCTTGCACCTGCATATTCTGAGGTGCTCCCTCGCGACGTCTCCTTGAAAAGTATGTTTACCAAGCAAATTGCTGTCAACACACCCATCGTTTCAGCCGCTATGGATACCGTAACAGAGTCGGCGCTCGCTATTTCAATAGCCCAACAAGGAGGTATTGGTGTCATTCATAAGAACATGACCATTCAAGCTCAGGCGCTCGAGGTACGCAAAGTAAAGCGCTCTGAAAGCGGCATGATCATCGATCCAATCACACTTCCCGAAGACGCTGTAGTAAAAGATGCGCTTACCCTCATGCGCGAGAACAGCATTGGCGGCATTCCAGTTGTAAATGCAAACAGAATCCTTAAAGGAATTCTCACGAATCGCGACCTCCGCTTCGAGAAAAACCTCGAACGACCAGTCCGTGAAATCATGACCTCTGAAAACATCATCACCACCGGAGAGAGCACTGACCTAACCACCGCTGAGGTTATTCTACAGCAAAACCGCATCGAAAAATTACCAGTTGTCGATGCCAATAACCGCCTTATAGGCCTTATCACTTATCGTGACATCATCAAAGTAAAGGAACATCCAAATTCTTGTAAAGACCAGCTAGGTCGATTGCGTGTTGCAGCGGCAGTAGGAGTTACATTTGACACCCTACCGCGCGTTGCTGCACTTGTTGAAGCAGGTGTAGACGCCATCGTCATCGATACCGCACACGGCCATACCAAAGGGGTTGTTGACCAACTAAAAGCAGTAAAAGCAGTGTATCCAGATCTCCAAATTGTTGTGGGTAATATTGCAACTGCAGAAGCAGCAAAATACTTGGCAGACGCTGGTGCAGATGCCGTTAAAGTAGGTATCGGTCCCGGTTCTATTTGTACTACCCGCGTCATTGCTGGTGTTGGGGTTCCGCAGCTAACGGCCATTAATGAAGTAGCAAAAGCCCTCGAAGGTACAGGCGTTCCTGTCATTGCCGACGGAGGCATACGCTACACCGGCGATATCGTCAAAGCAATTGCCGCCGGTGCAGATGTCGTCATGTTAGGTTCTATGTTTGCTGGTGTAGAGGAATCTCCCGGAGAAACCATTATCTATGAAGGTCGAAAATTTAAATCTTATCGTGGAATGGGCTCTTTGGAAGCCATGCAAAAAGGAAGCAAAGACCGCTATTTCCAAGACGCCGAAGACGACATCAAAAAATTGGTTCCAGAAGGAATCTCAGGCCGCGTACCCTATCGTGGAAAGCTCATCGAAGTGATGTTCCAACTTATAGGTGGCTTGCGCGCCGGTATGGGCTACTGTGGAGCACCTTCTATTAATCAGCTTAAAGGCGCGCGTTTTGTGCGCATCACCTCAGCTGGCGTCCGCGAGTCACATCCGCACGATGTCACGATCACTAGAGAAGCACCTAATTATAGTCTCAAATAATTTGAAATCCATATCTAAAACAAATCATCATAAGTAATGAAAAAAATACACGTATTATTCTTGTTTGGCTTTTTAACTCAATTGTCCTTTGCACAAAAGGAGCCAGTGGTCATGACAATCAATAACAAGCCTGTTACCAAATCGGAATTTCTACAGATTTATACCAAAAACAATCCAAACCCAAGTTTTGATAAAGATTCTTTGGATCGCTACATGGAATTGTTTGAAGTATTTAAATTAAAAGTAGCCGAAGCTGAGGCACTTGGTTACGACACCCTTCCGCGCTTGAAAAAAGAACTCGAAGGCTACAAAAAGCAATTGGCCTTGCCCTATTTGATAGACTCCGTTCAAAACCTAGCAATGGTCCAAGAAGCATATAATCGCACTGCCACTGAGGTGCGTTGTTCTCACATTCTTGTCAAATTAGATCCAAACGCCAGTCCCAAAGACACACTCGTTGCTTACAACAGATTGCTCGGCTTAAAGGCACGCATAGAGAAGGGTGAAGATTTTGCCTCAGTAGCCAAATCTAAACTAGGTTCCGAAGACCCATCGGTAGTAAATAACGGTGGAGACTTAGGCTACTTTACAGCGTTTCAAATGGTCTACCCATTTGAAGAAAAAGCCTATACTACGCCGGTCGGAAGCATCTCTGAACCATTTAGAACGCGTTTTGGCTATCATATTCTGAAGGTGACCGACAAGCGTGCGGCCAGAGGAACCATCAAAGTAGCTCACCTTATGATTTCAACAGGCAGGGAGGCTGGCACAGAAACGCGCCAAAATGCCGAAAAGAAAATTAATGAAATTTACGACAGCCTGGCTGCTGGTGCTTCTTGGGAAAAAATGGTAAGCGCTTATTCAGAAGATGCCAACAGCATTAAAAAAGGAGGCGAATTACCTGCTTTTGGTTCTGGCACAAGCCAAAGAATGGTCCTCGAATTTGAAGATGCAGCCTTCTCCTTAAAAAAGGTCGGAGAAATTTCTAAACCTGTCAAAACGCAATACGGTTATCATATCATCAGACTCATCGAATGGACGCCAGTTAAATCATTTGAAAGTATGCGTCGAGAACTTCAAGCCAAAGTAAACAAAGACGAACGCTCCAAAATTACCCAGGACTCTTTTGTTCAAAAACTCAAAACGCAATATCAATATGCCTACCAAGCAGATAAAGCGCTCAGTATGCTGGAACAGCAAATAGACTCCACTTATTTCATGGGTAAATGGAAAGCAAGTGCTCTCAAAGGAAACAAAACACTTTTTGTACTCGGGAAGCAAAAATATAAACAACAAGATTTCGCCATGTACATGGAGAAAAATTTCAGAACGGTCCGAAAAGATGCTCCTTCTGTAGTGGTCAAACAACTCTATGACCAATGGGAAAAGAATCAAATTTTAGCCTATGAAGAAGAACTCTTGCCAGCAAAATACCCAGCCTACAAAGCACTTTTACAAGAATACCACGACGGTATTATACTCTATGAAATCATGCAAGATCAGGTTTGGAACAAAGCAGTAAAAGACACCGCTGGTTTACGCGTATTTTTCATGGATAACAGGGCTAAATATAGTTGGTCCGAGCGCTTAGATGCTACGGTTTATGAATGCAAAGATGAGCATGTAGCAGTTCAGGTATATGGTATGCTCATTTCGTCAGACACCATCAATTCTAAAGATGTTCTTGAATTCATCAACAAAGAATCCGAACTCAATTTAAAGGTAAGAATGAATAAGTTTGAGGTACTCCAAACGCCATATCTTCAAAATCAACGCTTTACGACTGGTCTGAATCCTGTTTATTCTTTTGAGGGCAAGTGGTATGTGGTTAGTGTGGCTGCTTTGCTGCCGCCTGCGCCAAAAGAATTCAATGAAGCAAAAGGGATTGCCACTTCAGATTATCAAGCTTTTCTCGAGAAAAAATGGCTGGAAACGTTACGTTTAAAGCATCAGATCGTCATCAATGAAGATGTACTCTATCAAACTGGCCAATAATGTTCTATAAAACGCTGCTTTTCTTCTTTTTTCATTTTTTTATTTTTGGCACCTTCGAGGCCCAAAAGTTGGTGAATCAAATTGTAGCCCAAGTTGGTGACAACATCATACTTTGGTCAGATATCGAAACACAGCGCTTACAGCTCCCGGATAAAGAAAAAGCCCTGGAAGGTAAGGACTGCCAAATTTTAGAGCAGCTGTTGCTTGAAGAGTTGTTAGTCAATCAAGCGCTCATAGACAGCCTCGTCATTTCTGACGAGCAAGTCGATGCTGAAATGGAGAACCGTTTGCGCATTATGGAAAACAAAATGGGCGGACGAGAAAACCTAGAATCATTTTACGGCAAATCAACAGTTGCGATCAAAGAGGAATTCAGAACCATCATACGCAACAAAATGCTCGCTCAAGAAATGGAGCGAAAAATTACCGGAGACATCACAGTTACCCCCAAAGAAGTAGCTGCTTTTTACCAGAAACTACCCAAGGACAGCATTCCGTTCATCAATATGAAGCTGAGTTTTCAGCAAATTGTTCAGTTTCCTGAGCTCACTGCCACTGACAAAAAACTGGCCTATGACCAACTGGTAGACATCCGTAAGCAAATTGTCAGTGGTGGCAAGTCTTTTGAGACCATGGCCCGTCTAAAATCAATGGACCCCGGTTCAGCAAGTCAGGGCGGTAAAATAGCTGCATCAAAAGGCATGATGGTGCCGCAGTTTGAGGCGGCCCTTTACGATTTAAAACCTGGAGAGGTTTCAGATATTGTAGAAACCATGTACGGTTATCACATCATCAAGTTAGTGTCGCGCAAAGGCGACGACTACACGGTACTTCATATTTTGATTATGCCTGAATACAGTTCCACAAGTATTTCCTTGGCATCGGCACGCATGGACAGCTGTTATCAGCTGCTTTCTCGCAATGCCATCACCTGGGACGAAGCCGTCTTGCGCTTCTCCAATGACGAGGCCACCAAACAAAATAAAGGAGTTCTTACCAACCCCTACACCATGGATATCTACTGGGACATGGAACAACTCAATGAGATCGACCAGCAAATTTATTTACTCACAGATGCGCTCGAAAGCGGTGGTGTTTCTCTACCGTCGCTGTACATGGACCTATTCGAACGCAAACAAGGCATTCGCATTGTCCGTTTGCAAAACAGGGTAGCTGCGCATCAAGCCAATCTCGAAGAAGATTATGCACTCATCAAGTTGGCGGCAGAAAACGACAAAAAACAAATAATGCTCGACGACTGGACCCACACCAAAATTCCAAACGCCTATATTCGTCTTGATTCCCAATTTCAAGCCTGTAATTTCCGTGTTAATTGGCTTAAAACCCCTTAATATTCCATGACAGATAAAGAAAAAATTGATCAATTAGTTATTGATTACCAAGCGCTTAAGAAAGAAATTCATCAGGTTATTATAGGCCAAGATGACGTTGTAGATCAAGTGCTTATTGCCATCTTTTCGCGCTCACATTGTTTACTCGTTGGCGTTCCTGGTTTGGCTAAAACCTTATTGGTGAACACCATTTCTAGAACCCTAGGTTTGTCTTTCAATCGCATTCAGTTTACTCCAGACCTCATGCCCTCTGATATCGTAGGTTCTGAGATTCTAGACGAATCCAAACAATTCAAATTCATCAAAGGCCCTATTTTTTCGAATATGATATTGGCCGATGAAATCAACCGTACACCTCCCAAAACACAAGCGGCACTTTTGGAGGCGATGCAAGAAGGCGCCGTTACAGCTGCCGGAACAACCTACCAACTCGAGGCCCCATTTTTTGTACTCGCTACACAAAATCCGATTGAGCAAGAAGGTACCTATCCACTCCCAGAAGCCCAACTCGATCGCTTTATGTTCAATATTTGGGTAGATTACCCTTCTTATCAAGAGGAGCTCGCTATTGTAAAGTCCAGCACTACTGACCAAATGATTGAGCTCCAAACAGTGCTCAATGCACAACAAATTATCGACTATCAAGCCCTTATTCGCCGTATTCCTGTCGCCGAAAACGTACTCGAGTATGCGGTTACTTTAGTAGCCAAAACCCGCCACAAAGACCAGCTAGCTCCGCAAATAACCAAAGATTTCATTACATGGGGTGCTGGCCCACGCGCTTCACAAAACTTAATTATTGCAGCAAAGTGCCATGCTGCACTAAACGGTAAATACTCTCCAGATATTGAAGACGTCAAAGCCGTAGCAAAAGCCATTTTGCGGCACCGCTTGGTGCGCAACTACCGTGCTGAGGCAGAGGGTTATAGTATGGATGATATCATTGAATCTTTGCTTTGATGTAAATATTTTTTATGTCTTGGTATGATTCAAATGTGTACCTTTAATCAGTGAAAGGATTTAGCCTGTTTTTGTTGCTTTGTTTTACAATGGTCTTGACACCCAAGCACTGGTGGCATCACTGTTCGCATACAAACCATCACCATACAGAGCTAGGCCATACCGATTCCATTGACGAAGACTGCCCAGTTTGTGACCTCTCTTTGAGCGCATTTACGCGTCCAACCACTTTGGTTACTTATGTTTTGAAACAAAAACCAATTGTAAATGGTGCCGCCATTTACACAAGTCTTTCCACTCCTGTTTTCTCCCTTCAACAACTCAGAGCACCACCTGCAACAAGCGTTTGATTCCAAACTACTGTTGTACGAATTTAAGAGCTCTTTTTCATGAAATATTTATTATTGTGGGCTGCGGCGTTTGCCAGTAGTCCTTTGCTTGCGCAGCAAGGTATAACTGGAATTGTGCTAGATGCACAAAGCCAGAAGGCGATTCAAGGCGTCTTAATTACGATTCCTTCCTTTCAGATTCAAGTTCGCTCGGATGCGAAGGGTCAGTTTTCTTTTCCTTTTTCTTGGTCAGATCAACAGGCGTTAAGGCTCAAACATCCTGACTATCAAATAATGGATACTTCCGTATTTGGCAACCTTTCCAATTTGCGCTTCGAACTGAAGCTCGGTCACATGACTACTGAAGAAGTAACTGTAAGTGCGCAACAGGTTTCGTTGCGTGCAAAAAATACAGTACCAATTGAGGTGCGCTCCATAAATGAATTACAACTAAGCGGGGGTATGCATGTTGCCGAACTTTTAACCAAGATTCCGGGTGTATACATGAGCACTTTAGGGAATGGAATTGCCAAGCCAGTAATTAGAGGTATGCAAGGCATGCGCGTGGTAACGCTTGTAAATGGCCTGAGGCTAGAAGGCCAGCAGTGGGGTGGAGACCACGGTTTAGGAATAGGAGAACTTGCCTTGGGTTCTGCTGAAGTGATCAAAGGACCTGCCTCTGTACTCTACGGAGCCGATGCGCTGGGTGGTGTTGTATATTTGCAAGACGAACCCTACGCTCGCATTGGTCAACAAACCCTAGATGTGCAGCAAAAGTGGAATCAGAACACGAGCGGAAGTACTTCGAGTCTTTTATACAAAAAGAGTCAGGGCAATAAAAGGATTTTAGTAGCTGGTAGCTATGCAAATCATGCCGACTTTCAACTTCCTAATGGGCTTTATGCCAAAAACTCGCGCTTTCATGAGTGGGTTGGCAAAGCCTCGTATTCGTGGTTTAAGCCCAATCAAATTCATCAATTCCGCTACGCCTTTAACAATACGGTTGCCGGCATTCCAGGACACACCCACGATAGTCTGGCAACGCCATTAAGTTTTCAAGTCCAGACGCAAGGAAGAAAATATTCCCTACCAGCCCAATTTTTTACAAACCAGCTGCTAAGTTATGAATACAAGCGCTTTTGGACAGGTCAAGAATTCAATTTACTACTTGGTCAAACGCATAACCGGCTGGTAGAATACGATGAAAAAGTAACCAAGCCATTCATGGAGATGGATCTTTTGAACTCGATATACCAAGCCAAATGGACCAAAAAATGGGCGCAACAACAACTGATTATTGGCGTGGCGGGCATGCTACAACTCAATATAAATGCACCAATTGCCGCAGATCAACTCTTGCCAGATGCCCTGACTTTTGATCAAGGTATATTTGGTTTATATAAATACGAACTTTCTAAAGCACATATGTTGCAAGTTGGCCTCAGACAAGATGTGCGTTGGATCCAAACGCAATCGGATAGCCTCTTTTTACAACGGCGCTATGCCAGTCCTAATTTGTCGGCGGGTTGGTCTTGGCAAGTGAATAGCTTTCAGCGTCATCGCTTGAATTTTTCGAGTGGTTTTCGGGCGCCTCACCTGAGTGAACTTTTGGCCAATGGCTTTCATCATGGTGCATTGCGCTATGAAATCGGAGACAGCAGCTTAGTTCCAGAACGAAGTCTGCAACTCGATTGGTCGAGTGATTGGAATACAGAACACGGCAGTATTACCGTTAATCCTTACCATGCCTGGGTGAGGGATTACATTTATATTCAGCCCAATGGCAATAGTATTGATGGTATTCCTGTGTTTAACTATGCACAACTTGAGCTTGGGCGCATGTACGGCTTGGATCTTAGTGCGCATTATCATCCGCATTGGCTTCATAACTTGCATTGGGAAGGAAACTTTTCCTATATCCAGTTTGAAAGCCCTCAAGACAGCGCAATCTCTTTATTGCCTCCAACGCGTTTGCAGAATGAAATTCAATACCACTGGGATTTCAATGGTGCCATTCAAAAAATAGAACTCAGCATAAGTCATGCTTGGATGGCTGCTCAAACAAGGGTTTCATTTCAAGAAACACCGAGTGAAAGCTATCAATTACTTCACTTGAACGCACGTTGCTACATTGAAAAAAAGGGCATTTGGATGTTGCAAACGGGGTTGCGGAACTTAACCAATAGCGCTTACATAGATCATTTATCTCGTTTAAAAAATATCGGAATGCCTGGTCCTGGCAGGCATTTTTATATCAGTTTAAAGTACCAGGTTCAACAACAAATAAAAGATTAAATACCATGAAAAAGTTAATTTTAAGTGTCATTTTATTGGGATTTTTAAGCATCTCTTGCGACAAAAATAAATGTGCAGAGTGTCATTACGATGGCCCTTCGGGAGAGGTAGAAATGGGTACTTACTGTGGTGATGAGCTACATGACCTCGAAGATCTAGGAACTTTCACAGACAGCCTTGGCAATAGCTTTGTAGTGCATTGCGGCGAACATTAATTGATAACTTTTCAACATTTTAGGCATTTGTTGATAAGTGCCAAAAGCAATTGTTGTCAAGAAGACACAAAGGGCCTAATTTTATAGTTAGAATCGAGCCCTATGTTTGACGACGAAGAAGAAGAATACAACGACAGCAGTTTGAGCGAAGACATCGAGCACTTCGAGGCCCATTTGAAAGGTCAAAAACTCAAATTTATCGACAGTGATCGCTTAGAAGGTCTAATCGACCACTACCTCATTCAAGGACAGTTCAATAAAGCAAAGATTGCCGCTGAATTTGGCATTTATCAATTTGCTTACAATCCAATGTTCAAGTTGCGAAAGGCACAGGCGCTTGGCGGCATGGGTCTACTACAAGAAGCCCTCGACTGCGTTATCCAACTCGAGAAGCAAGAAATAGATAGCGCCGAGCTCTACCTGACAAAAGCCTCCATTCACGCCCAGCAAAGAGAACACAAGCAAGCCATTCGCTATTTTAAATTGGCACTAGAGCACTCAGACCCCGCAGAACACGACTACATCTACCTAGATATCGCCATAGAATACGAGCGTTTACAACAGTATCAAGAAGCAATCGATACCTTGCATCAAGCACTCAAGACGAATAAAAACAATGAAGCCGCACTCTATGAGCTCGGCCGTTGTTATGATGCACTTGGTGCTACTGAAGCCTCGATAGCTGCGTATCTTCAATTCATCGATGAACAACCGTATTCGAGCACGGCATGGTACAACTTAGGTAATGCATACAGCCGTTTAGAAGACTACGACAGCGCCGTTTGGGCCTACGAATATGCCATTCTTATTAACGAAGAATTTGGCCCAGCTCATTTCAATCTTGGCAATGCTTTTCTCTCCATTGAGAAATACCACAAAGCCATCGAGCATTTTGAGCTCTGCATGAAACACGACGGCGACGACGCAATGGCGCTGTGCTATATCGGTGAATCCTATGAGCAGCTCAATGAATTAGAGCTTTCCAAACACTACTACAAACTAAGTATCGACCTAGAGCCCATGCTCCCTGAGGCATGGTTAGGTTTGGGTATTGTCGAAGACCTCATGGGGTCTACCAAAGAAGGAATAGTGCTCATTCAAAAAGCCCTCGACTACGATCCCGAAAATTCAGGAATCCATCATGTATTGGCTGGTGCATACCAAAAAATTGACTTGCGCTCAGAAGCAGCATTCCATTACCTCAAAAGCTTAGAACTACTTCCTGACGATCAAGAAGCACTCTCAGACTACATCGCTTTTGTGAGTGAAACCTCCCTTGCCGACGCGCAGGCTTTTTTATTAGAATTTGGCGCTGCGCACCCAACTATATTCGATGTTAAGCTTCATTTGATCAATACCAAATGGCAAATGGGACAATTTGCCGAAGCAAAGCACTTGTATAATGAGTGCCTACAACAAGATGCCGCTAGTGCCAAACTGATTTTTGAAATCAATCCAAAATTACTAGACGACACCGATTTTTTATACTTAGCTGACTAACCATGAATTTTAAACTTTCTTTTATCCCTAAGCGTAGTGACAAACCACGTAATAAAGGCATTACCATGATGATGGATAAGGGCTTAGGTCTTCGAGAAACCGAAAATTTTATCGAAGCCTCCGCGCATCTTACTGATCTGGTCAAATTTGGCTTTGGTACAGCATTCGTCACGAGCCAACTCGAAGAAAAACTTAAGATTTACCGTGCGGCCGGCATTCGCCCATACTTCGGAGGAACCCTTTTTGAAGCCTTCTACGCACGAGGCATGTTTAAAGAATTTGTCAAAATGCTCGATAAATACGACCTCGATCTCGCCGAAATTTCCGACGGTTCCATTATTATTCCTCCCGACGAAAAGTGCAAGCTCATACACGAACTTTCTCAAACAAGAACGGTCTTATCTGAAGTAGGCTCCAAAGACTCCGGAATTCTTATTTCTCCTGCCAAATGGGTTCGTCTCATGAAGGCTGAATTAGAGGCCGGAAGCTGGAAAGTCATTGCCGAAGGTAGAGAGGCGGGCAATGTGGGTGTTTTCAGGCCAAACGGAACAGCACACTCCATGCTCATTAACCGCATTATCGCAAGTGTAAAACCCGAAGACATCCTTTGGGAGGCGCCCCAGAAAAATCAGCAGGTTTGGTTTATCAAGCTTTTTGGTGCAGAAGTCAATTTAGGGAATATTGCACCAAACGATGTTATTCCGTTAGAAACGCTGCGTCTAGGTTTGCGCGGCGATACCTTCTTTGATTTCTTGCCGAAGTCTTATGCAGATCGGCTCAAACAAGTCAATGACGACTCAGAAGTCGACACTGAAGATGAACAAGAATAAGTCCGCCACCAACTATTCGAAAAACTTTCAAATTACCGGCCACCAAGGCCCAATTTACGCGCTTAGTCAAGATAATCTTTTTGTTTATTCGGCCTCTGCCGACAAATTTGTTGCGCGTTGGCACAAGGCAACCGGAACACAAGATCAATTTGCGATTCGTTGTACACAAACACCATTTAGTATTTGTGTATTCGAAAAGCAACAACAACTCGCAATTGGTTTAGCAGATGGCAGCCTACACATCATAGATACAGCGTCTAAAAAAGAATTGAAATTTCTGAAGGTTCATCATGTCGCTGTTTTTGCTATTGCCACAAACGAGCAGCAAAAACAACATTATACCGCTGATGCAGATGGCCATATCATGGTTTGGGATTATCAATGGAATTTATTGATTCAATTGCCATTAGATTGCGGAAAAATCAGACAAATTGTCACCGGACCCGACGGCAGTTATTTTCTTGTAGCCTGCGCCGATGGCTTTATTCGAAAAATTGACACGACCTTTTTTAATGAAATTGCGCAAACCTATGCGCATCAAGATGGTTGTACGGCGCTATGTATTTTACCGAGTGGTGACTTACTCAGTGCCGGAAAAGATGCGTTTATCCGAAGATGGTCTGCGTCCGGAGAAAAACCAAACGCCTTCCCAGCACATTTAGGTACAATTTATCAGCTTTTAGCCTTACCAAACGAGACATACGCATCTGCATCTAGAGATAAATCCATTAAAATATGGTCTCAAATCAATGACCAAATTCAGCAAAAAATTGATTTGCAAATGGCAGGACACCGACACTCCATTAACACACTTCTACTTTTAGAAAATGGTTTTGCAAGTGCCGGAGACGACAAAAGAATTATCGTTTGGCATGCTCAGAACCCAAAATCGCTGTAATTTTAAAATATGAAATTAGCGGTTCTCGTATTTTTATTTGGTCAGTTTGCCGTTCAGGCGCAGTTTCAGTTTAATTTCACGGATTTTATCCCGGTTGTTTCGGACGGACAAACTTTATCAAAAGCATGGGCTGGTGGGCTTAATACACCACAGTTTTCTGCCCTAGATTTCGACTACGACGGCGACGAAGATCTGCTTGTTTTTGATAGGGGAGCAGACCAGCTTCGCTTGTTTAAAAATGCAATCATTGGAGGAGTACAAACCTATGAGCTGGACTTACGTGCGCATCTATTTTTTCCACCACAACTGAATTATAGAGTTACCACCTATGACTACGATAACGATGGCCGAAAAGACCTCTTTTGTTATGCTGTAGGCGGCATTCAAGCATATCGAAATGTGGGCACTGCTGCAACTGGCCTGCAATGGGAATCCTATAGCCCTTATTTAGTCTCTAACTACGCTGGCCCTACGCTCAATTTATATATTTCAGGGGCAGATATCCCTGCGCTTGTCGATGTTGATGCAGATGGCGATATGGATATTCTCACTTATCACATCAGCGGCGAGTACCTACAATACCATCAGAATCAGAGCCAAGAGTTGTATGGTCACGCTGACTCCCTGATATTTATTTTGAAAAATAGGTGCTGGGGCAAATATAGAGAAGATGTCACGAGCAACTCGCTTTTTTTAAACGACACCAGTTCGTATTGTACAAATGGCAACGTGCCCAACGCCGAATTCCCAACGCATACCTCGAGTAAAGCGCATGCAGGCTCTACGGTTTTGGCAATAGACCTCGATCAGTCTGGGGTGCTAGATTTGGTACTTGGCGATGTTGCTTATGCCAATTTAATTAAACTCATGAACGGCGGTACAAGCCCAAACACCAACTCAGCCATGGTAAGTGCTGATTATAATTTCCCAAGTAACACAACCCCTACAGACGTTCAACTGTTTCCTGCTGCCTTTTATCTAGACATCGATTTTGATCAAAAAAAGGACATCCTTGTGGCCCCAAATGCCAATAATGTTTCTGAAAATGAAAATAGCGTTTGGTACTATAAGAATTTGGGGAGCAATCAAGCACCTGTTTTTGTTTATCAAGATCATGATTGGTTACAAGGAGACATGATTGACCATGGTGCGGGTTCAGTGCCGCTACTCTACGACGTCAATGCCGATGGACTGACCGATATGCTCTTGGCTAATTTCTTTGCTTACAAACCTGTATTAGATAAGGAGTCCAGAATTGCCTACTATCAAAACATGGGCACTCCCACCAATCCGCAGTTTCTTTTGGTGGATGCCGATTTTTTAAATTTAGCAAGCGCAAACCAAGGCTTAAGACTTATTCCGGCCATGGGTGATCTCAATAACGATGGTAAACCTGAATTGCTTGTAGGCAAAGACAATGGTCAAATTGCTTATTTTGAAAATATCAGTTCGGGTGCTACCCCTAATTTCCAATTGCTTACCACGGCTTTAACCGACAATAATAGCCAAGTTATTCAAGTTCCGCTTTTCTCTGCACCGCAACTTTTCGATTACGACGCAGATGGGCTTTTAGACCTTATCATTGGTCATAAAGGCGGTACGCTACATTACTACCGAAATACGGGTACAGCTACCGCACCTTCATTTACGCTTCAAACAACCCAATTAGGAGGGGTTAACGTGCAAAGTAACGGACCCGACGGTTATGCGGTTCCGCATTTTTTTAACCGCCAAGACACGACCTATTTATTCGTTGGGGCACTCGATGGCCGCATTCATTTTTATGACAGCATCCAGTCCAATTCAAATCAAAGTTTTCATGTGCGCAGCCAAAATTTCTTGGGCTTGAGTGCTCAAATTGGAGCTTATGCAGCGGTAGCCACCGCAAACCTAGATAACGACGCGCACTTAGAACTTTTCATTGGGCAGGATTTAGGCGGGGTATTTTTGTTAGAAAACGAACCTGGTTCTGACCTCAGTCTTGACATACAAGTTCAAGAAGCACTTTTGGTCTATCCAAACCCTAATAATGGGCTATTTAAAGTCAAAGGCATTCAAGGGAGCTACCCAGGGGAACTTATCTCACTCACCGGAAAAGTAGTCTTGACGTTTGCTGAATTAAAAGATCAGCAACTTCTAGATGTCAGTTCGCTTGCTGCAGGCACTTACCTATTGAGGTTAGCCAATGGGCAAAGTTCGCTTTTAATAAAAGAGTAAAGGTTAAGCGATCTTGAGTTTAAGTAATGGCTGGCCATTGAGCTCTGCCGTCAGTAAATCTCCGATTTGTACTGGGCCAACACCTGCCGGCGTACCAGTAAATAGGAGGTCTCCAGTTTTGAGTGTAAGGTACTGTGACACATAAGATATAACGGTGTCAATACTGAAAATGAAATCTTTAGGGTGACCTATTTGTTTGAGCTCCCCGTTCTGAAAGAGTTTGAATTCAGCAGAATCGAGGTCAATTTCAGTTTTCGGAATCCAAGTGCTAGAAATTGGCGCACTGTGGTCAAACCCTTTGGCCCGCTCCCAAGGCAAGCCATTGACCTTGCATTGCTGCTGGATATCTCTGGCTGTAAAATCAATACCAAGGGTAAAATGCGTGTAGTATTTATGTGCAAATTCCGGTGAAATATGCTTTCCTACTTTTTCAATTCTTACGACGAGCTCACATTCAAAATGCAAGTCTTTGGTAAAAGCAGGGTAGTAGAAGGTGTCCTCTTTGAGTAATGCAGTATCGGGTTTTAAAAAATAAATAGGTTCTTTTGGGAGCTCGGCCTTCATTTCTTTGGCATGATCGGCATAGTTTCGGCCAATACAGACGATTTTCATGGCTTTTTGAATTTATTTTTCAGTAATTCGAGTTTGTCTTCTATTTGATGAGCTGTATTGCTTGCCTTAAGACGCTCCATTTCTTTTCGTAAGACTTGCTTGGTGTGGAGCGGGAAATCTGCTTCGAGCATCCAGCCGTAGTAGCCAGGCTCTAATTTGAGCACTTGCGCAACGGTTTTCCCTTTGTGCTTACCAAAGTTATAACATACTTCTCGGTTGTCGTCAAAAGACAAACGACCGGCGAAATCGGCGTTTTGCTGGGTGCCTACTGTAGAAAACTTAGCTAAACTGGCAATATTGTTGTCGAGGTTATCGTATTTCTGAATTTGAGCTTGTAGTACTTCTAGGGTAGCTAAGGTATCGAACAAAGCGTTGTGGGCATTTTCAATTTGCTTCCCGCAGTAAAATTGGTAGGCAGCCGCAAGCGTACGTTGTTCCATCTTGTGAAAGATATTTTGTACGTCTACAAAATGGCGTGCGCCTAAGTCGAAGTCAATACCGCAGCGCAATAATTCTTCTGAAAGAACAGGAATGTCAAATTTATTTGAGTTGTATCCTGCTAAATCGGCGTTGCCAATAAACTCGAGTAGGCGTGGAGCTAGGGCCTCAAAGGTCGGGGCATCGGCAACCATTTCGTTGGTGATACCATGAATTTCTGATATCTCGGCTGAAATGGTTTGTACTGGATTGACCAGTTCATTGAATGTTTCTGTGTGTCCGTCTTCAAATAACTTAATGACCGCGATTTGAACGATGCGGTCTTTGGTGATTTGTAGGCCGGTGGTTTCGAGGTCAAAAACACAGAGTGGGCGTTCGAGTTGTAGGGCCATGCTTAGATAGCGGTTTCTGGATCAAAACCTTCTAGGTAGTCAGCTACACGACGCACAAATTGCCCACCCAAAGCACCGTCAACCACGCGGTGGTCGTAGGAGTGAGATAAGAACATTTTATGACGGATGCCAATGAAGTCTCCCTCGGGCGTTTCAATGACAGCCGGAACTTTTCGAATAGCACCCAAGGCTAAAATGGCTACTTGTGGTTGATTGATAATTGGCGTTCCCATTACATTTCCAAAAGTTCCGACGTTGGTAACAGTGTAGGTTCCACCTTGGATATCTTCTGGTTTAAGTTTGTTGTTGCGCGCGTTGTTGGCCAATTCATTTACTGCTTTTGCCAAGCCATTTAGGTTCATGCGGTCGGCATTTTTAATCACAGGTACAATGAGATTCCCGCTAGGTAATGCGGCTGCCATTCCGATATTGATGTCTTTGCGCTTGATAATATTGGTTCCGGAAACAGAAACATTGATCATAGGGAAGTCTTTGATGGCCTTGGCAACTGCTTCTATGAAAATAGGCGTGTAAGTGAGGTTTTCACCCTCGCGTTTTTTGAATTCATTTTTCATGCGCTCGCGCCACTTGACGATAGTTGTAACGTCAGCCTCCACATAAGAAGTAACGTGAGGTGAAACATGAACGGACATCACCATGTGTTCTGCAATGAGTTTGCGCATACGGTCCATTTCGATGATTTCGTCACCGCTATTTGGAAGAACGACGAGCTCTTTGATTTGTATGCCATTGCCATGCTGTGCTTTTGGAGCTGCTGTATCCGGAGCTGCAACTGGTTCGTTTCCTCTTGTTTCCAAGTAGCTTAGGATATCTTTTTTGGTAACGCGACCGTCTTGCCCGGTGCCTTGTATTGCTGAAAGTTCTGCTGAATTAATATTTTCTTTTTGTGCAATGGTGCGTACAAGTGGAGAATAAAATCGACCGTCCGTTCCTTTGGTTAAACGCGCTGTTGCAGTTGGAGAATTTTGCGTCATAGCGATGTTGGTAGTCTCTATAGGCGTGTGCTCTGCAGGAGTTTCGGGTGCAACAGGCGCAGGTGCAGCACCTCCTTCGGTGGATAGTATGGCAATGACGTCGCCAACTTGCGCTACTTGGTCTTTTTCGAATAGAATTTGAATTAAAGTACCGGCTGCTTCTGATGGAAGTTCGTTGTCAACTTTGTCTGTAGCAACCTCGACAAGCGGCTCGTCTAGAGCAACGGAATCGCCAATATTTTTAAGCCAGTTGGTAATTGTTGCCTCAGTTACGCTTTCTCCCATTTTGGGTAGACGAATTTCTATTTCTGCCATGTCGATGTTAATTGATGTCGTTGATGTGTGTGCAAAATTAAGCAATTTTGATCAAAACTAAGAGGGTTCTTGATCGAGCAAACGATAGTTGAGTAGGATTGATTTGAAGTCAGTTTGGGCTTTAAAGTTTTTGGTATACCGCATGATTGCTTCAGTCTGATTTTCAAGACTCCAGTAGTATGGGCGTAGGAGACTCTTTTTTTGAAATTTGCGATTGAGCTGTTCTGAATGTAGTCCGACGAAGGTGTAATTGGCCGCGAGAACGCCGAGTATATTTCTAGTCAATTGTGCGGGTTGTTTGTATAACCAACAGATGAATGGCAACAAGGGGAGTAGTATGAGCCCTATGCAAAGGTCTAGCACACGTTTAATTCTTTTGTTTGTAGCTTGTTCAAGTGCATCAAAATGTAATTTGTAGTAATCTCCGGCAGTATCTATGGAGTTGCTACCAATGAGGTAGCTGGTGTCTGGTTGGGCAATTTTATATTCCAATTGAGCAGCCGAAGTGGCAACCATAATTTCAATTATTTGGATGCTGCTTAGATCTTTGGCCGAAAAAATCAGTTCGTTTAAGCGATGGATTTCGAGCATTTCATCGAGCTGATGGCTATTGATTTTTACTTGATCAGGTGAGGAGCGAAGCGCAACATGATGAATACTCTCGATATGAGGGTAGGTTTGTTCTAAAAGAGACTTGATGCGCATAAATTCAGGCTGTTGGCCTAAAATACCAAAACGCTTCTTTGGAAATGGACTTAAGTCAATTTTCCCTTTTTTGATTAAACTGAGTAGGGCTCTGCTGATGAAGAAAATACCTATAAATTCTAAGGCCCCGAGTAAAATATACAGACGAGAAAACTGCCAATCTTTCGGCAGCAGCGCATAAAAAGCCAAGATGGCTAAAGTCGCAAAAAAGGTACTTTTCCAAATCCTTTTTACGGGTGTTCCTTTATCGTATAAACCAAGCAACCAAGCGCTGAATATCCAACAAAATAGATAACTTGGGAGCAATAGCTGAACAAGCCAATCTGGAAATTGAATTTGCTTCACCTTCCATTGTTCAGCAAGTAAGACGAGCAGTACAAGGTTGCTTGCAAAATCAAATATGATCCAGATGTAGTTACTCAATAGCCTTTTGATCAAGGATAATGAGGCTCTGAAGTAAATTGCGGAGTGTATGGTTAGGGAAAAAAGCTTTGCGTAGCGCTTTGAAAAGTGTTTTTGCGCAAAAATGATCATGGCCTTATAAAACACAAACACATAATTCAAGGAGCCTTTTTTAGTGCTCTCCCCTTTGTAATGAATGATTTTTGTTTCGGCAAAATAAACAATTTTGTATCCACCTTGCTGGATTCGATACGACAAATCGATGTCTTCACCGTACATGAAAAAGGCTTCGTCTAGCAGCCCTACTTTCTGGAGCGCTTCGGAGCGCATGAACATGAATGCACCACACAAAACATCGACTTCATGGTTGCTGCGTTCATCGAGGTAGCCTAAGCTATAGCGATTAAAAACTTTTGACTTCGGAAAAAGTTTGGATAAACCAAAAATCTTGTAAAAAGAAACCAGAGGCGTAGGAAGCCCTCGTTTTGACTCGGGTAAAAACCTACCTCGGCCATCGAGCATACGTACGCCTAATGCGCCCGTTTTTGGGTTTTGGTCCATGTAGCGCAAACAACTTTTAAAGGTGTCTTCTTGCACAACCGTATCCGGATTGAGCAACAACACGTAGCGACCTTTACTCAGTTCTATTGCTTGGTTGTTGGCTTTGGAAAAACCAACATTGATAGTGTTGGCAATCAGTTGAACGTTAGGAAATTTTTGTTGCAACATTTCCTGTGATCCGTCGACACTGTTGTTATCGACCACAAAAACTTCTGAAGGAATGCTTTTAAGGGCGGCATAGACACTATTTAGGCATTGCTCCAAGAAATTGGAGACGTTGTAATTGACAATTACAATACTGAGATCAAGTGTCTTTTCAGGTATCATTTGTAGGCGATACAAGAAATTTCAATATTGACATCGAGTGGCAAACGACTGACTTGAACGGTTTCTCTGGCAGGAGCCACCCCTGAGAAAAAATTGGCGTAAATGGTATTCATGGCCTGAAACTCTTCGAGATTTTTCATGAATATACTCACCTTTACGACGTCATCTTTGCTAAAACCTGCTTCTTTAAGCAGCGCCTCGATATTTTGAAGAACGCGTGTGGTGGCTTGTTCAATTGTAGTTGTTTCTAATTGGCCCGTTTGTGGATTCAAAGGTATTTGTCCGCTGACGTAGAGTTGTCTGTCGATAAGAATGGCTTGACTATAAGGACCAACAGGTGCGGGTGCGTTGGGTATTTTTATGGGTATTTTTGCTGTCGACATTCTTTATGCTTGAATTTACTACTTTTGCAAAGTAACAAAAAACAAGCTACGTGAAGGTTCTTTTGATCGATTTTTATGACTCTTTTACGTATAATCTGGTTCATTATTTAGAAGTGCTTGAAGTTGATTTGTGCACCAAGCGTTACGATCAAATTGAACCTTCAGATTTTTTTAACCTCGCAGCCATTGTTCTATCTCCAGGCCCAGGTCTACCAAGCGAAAAGCAAGGTTTGTCGGAAATTTTAACCCGAAATGTGGGCAAGTTGCCAATATTAGGCGTTTGCCTTGGTATGCAGGCGTTAGTTGAACATATGGGTGGGTCTTTAGAAAATCAGCAGCAAGTAAAGCATGGTGTCCAAGAAACCATTTTACTGAAAAGCCGTCAAGGATTATTCAGTAAATTGCCCGAGCAAATTCAGGTAGGCCTCTACCATTCTTGGCGAGTGGTTTGTCCAAACGCTTGGATTACAGCAAGCAGTCAGAGCGGTGTTCCTATGGCCATCGAAAGACCCGAAATGATGGTTTATGGTGTACAATTCCATCCAGAATCGATCATGACCCCGGAGGGAAAGGCTATTTTACGAAATTTCATGGAAATTGTTCGCCATAATTGAGTCCGCGTATTTTGTCATTCACTGCTATACCAAACATTTTTGTTTAACTTTTGTTACGTGAAGACATTGTCAAACTTCAACAAAATGAAATTTATTCTCCAAACCTTATTTGTTTTTGCTTACCCCGTCTTACTTCTTGGTCAAACGGGTATGCTATCCGGCAAGGTGCTTAATGCTGCTAATGGAACCGCTGTTTCACCTGCAAAAGTTGCCATTGTTGAAATACAAGCCCTTGAGGCTGTAGATCTCGATGGCCGCTTTAGTTTTGAATCTTTAGCCCCGGGTATTTATACAGTTAAATTCACTGCCCCAGGTTTCGAGGATAGAATTCAATCTGAAGTACTTATTACAAATGCGCGTCCAACAGAACTTATAATTGAGTTAGAAGAAAAGGTGCAAACCTCTAAAGATGTGAAGGTGACTGCTGCGCCATTTCAACGCAAAGTTGAGTCTCCTAATTCACTCAAAACCCTCAGCGCTACCGAAATTGAGCGCCTTCCAGGTGCCAACCGCGATGTGAGTAAGGTCATTGCGGCTCTCCCGGGTGTAGCTGCCCGCGCTTCTTTTAGAAATGATATCATTATTCGCGGTGGATCGCCCGGTGAAAACAAATTCTATCTAGACGGTATTGAAGTCCCAAATATCAATCACTTTGCCACACAAGGCAGTAGTGGCGGGCCTGTGGGTTTGCTCAATGTCAACTTTATTCGAGAGGTGGAGTTTTATTCTGGTGCCTTTCCTGCAAACCGTGCCAACGGGCTATCTTCGGTGCTTTCGTTCAAGCAAAAAGATGGTAATAAAGATGCACTCATTACCAATTTTGCGCTCGGATCCTCTGACGCAGCGCTCACTTTCGACGGCCCCATTGGCCAAAAAGGAGATTTTATTTTTTCAGTGAGGCGCTCTTATTTGCAGTTTTTATTTGCAGCGCTCAAACTACCTATCTTACCTACCTACAACGACTATCAATTCAAGTTTAATTTTCAATTGAATCCCAAAAATAAACTTTCAGTTATTGGTCTTGGCGCGCTCGATCAGTTTGGATTAAACGCCGCTGTTAATGAAGGTTTAACAGACTCAAGCCAAATTAAATACAACAACTTTATTTTAGGTAATCTGCCGATGCAGGGGCAGTGGAATTACACTATGGGTGCAGTCTGGCAGCATTCATCCAAATCTTCTATTCAAACAGTGGTGGCCAGTCGAAACATGCTCAACAACCGTGCATACCGATACAAAGACCGTATTGAAGAGCCGCAAAATTTACTTCAAGACTATACTTCATTTGAAGCAGAAAATAAATTGCGCTTCGAACATACCTATTCAAAAAATGGCTGGCGATGGAACGTAGGGGTAGGTTATGAATACGCCAAGTACTTTTCAGATACCTATCAACAGCTGACTATATTTGGACAGCCTGCTGTCATAGACTTTGAGTCTACGCTCAACTTGCACAAATACGCTGCTTTTTCTCAGTTGAGCCGTTCTATTTTAAACGAACGCTTACGTTTATCTATAGGTCTTCGTACGGATGGCACATCTTATAGTGCTGAAATGCGCAATCCGTTCAAGCAGTTTTCACCAATGTTCTCAGCGTCTTATCGCTTGACCGAGGATTGGGCAATCAATACCAACATTGCGCGCTATCATCAATTACCAGCCTATACCATTTTAGGGTACCGCAATGCAGCCGGGGAGCTCGTTAATCAGCAAAATGGGGTTCGTTACATTCAGGCAGATCATTTTGTATTGGGTACGGAATACCTGCTCAAATGGAACGCGCGCGTTACGCTGGAAGGTTTTTATAAAAAGTACAGTTACTATCCGTTCTCTATTGAAGATTCTATTTCTTTGGCAAATATCGGCTCTGACTTTGGTGTTGTGGGCAATGAACCAATTAGCTCAACGTCAAGCGGAAGAAGTTACGGTGCTGAATTTTTATATCAACAAAAACTTTACAAAGGATTTTATGCCGTACTTGCCTACACTTGGGTAAGGTCAGAATTTCTCGACAAAAACAATAACTATGTACCCACGTCATGGGATAGTCGTCATATCGTTTCGTTAACTGGCGGAAAACGCTTCAAAAATGGGTGGGAATTTGGCATGCGTTGGTTATTCTCGGGCGGTGCGCCATACACACCATATGATATCGCCACTTCGAGTCTAACTACCAATTGGGATGTCAACGGAATTGGCGTACTCGACTACACTCAACTCAATACCGCACGAGAGTCTAGCTTTCATCAGTTGAACATACGTGTCGATAAAAAATTATACCTCAAGCAGTTCAATATGAATTTCTATTTTGACGTTCAGAATGCCTACGGTTTCAAAGCGCAGCTCGCCCCTATATTACTTGTAGAAACAGATGCCAATAACCAACCTGTCGTCGATCCAAACGACCCCTCACGCTATCAAACCAAGTTGCTAGAAAACGCATCTGGCCTTTTGCAGCCAACTTTAGGAATTATCATTGAGTTCATTACCAAAAAAGCGAAGTAATTAGTTTTTACGCGTTTTAAAAAAGTGGTATCTTTGCACCCAAATTAAATAAACATGGCAACCAACAGAACTTTTACAATGCTGAAGCCCGATGCAATCGAGAACGGGCACATGGGCAAAATTATCGACATGATCATTGGCGCTGGCTTTGAGATTAAAGCAATGAAATACACTGTACTTTCTGAAGCACAAGCAGAAGAATTTTATGCAGTTCACGCTGAGCGTCCTTTTTACGGCGAACTTGTTGAATACATGACGAGCGGTCCAATCGTTGCTGCCATCCTAGAAAAAGAAAACGCAGTTGCTGATTTTCGTGCTTTAATTGGCGCAACAGATCCAGCTGAGGCAGCAGACGGCACCATCCGTAAGGCTTATGCAGAAAGCAAAGGCCGTAATGCTGTTCACGGTTCAGATTCCGATGAAAACGCGGAAATTGAAGGTAAATTCCATTTTGCTGCCAACGAAATTTTCTAATTTCGTCCTATAAATAGATTTTTAAAGACCGCTTTGCGGTCTTTTTTTATGTTGAGCCCCATGAGATTCACAGAAGCCACCGAGAAACGCCGCACCTTTGGTATTATTTCCCACCCAGATGCTGGTAAAACCACCCTGACAGAAAAACTCTTGCTTTTTGGTGGAGCAATCCAGACGGCTGGGGCGGTAAAAAATAACAAAATCAAAAAGTCGGCAACCTCTGACTTTATGGAGATTGAAAAGCAACGGGGCATCTCTGTAGCCACATCAGTCATGGCTTTCGCCTACAACGGCAAACAAATCAATATCTTAGATACACCAGGGCACAAAGATTTCGCCGAAGACACCTTTAGAACACTCACTGCCGTGGATAGCGTCATTCTCGTGATCGACTGCGCCAATGGGGTGGAGGCACAAACTGAGCGCCTCATGGAGGTATGTCGGATGCGCAAAACACCAGTCATCATCTTTATTAATAAAATGGACCGCGATGGCAAGGAGGCCTTTGATTTATTAGACGAATTAGAATCCAAGCTATCCATCAAGGTGCGCCCCCTTACTTGGCCGATTGGCATGGGCGACCGCTTTCAAGGCGTGTACAACATTTACCAACAAAGCCTTAACTTATTCTCGGCCAACAAAACAAAAATTGCCGAAGATGTTGTGTCTATTGCCGACACCTCCGACCCAGCGCTCGATCAAATTATTGGCGAAGCGCCGGCAAACGAACTCCGCGAAGAACTCGACATGATTGAAGGCGTATACGATGCATTTGACCGCGCTACCTATTTAGCCGGCGATGTCGCGCCTGTTTTCTTCGGTTCTGCCGTCAATAATTTTGGTGTCAAAGAATTACTCGATACTTTTTGTGAAATTTCACCTTCTCCGCAGGGTCGCGAGAGCGATACCCGCATGGTAGAACCTTTAGACGAGCGCTTTTCGGGCTTTGTCTTTAAGATCCATGCCAACCTCGATCCCAAACACAGAGATCGAATTGCTTTCTTGAGGATTGTTTCGGGTCGTTTTGAGCGCAACAAATTTTACCATCATGTGCGCTTGAAAAAAGACATGAAATTTCCGAATCCTACTTCTTTTATGGCCCAAGATAAAAGCGTTATCGATGATGCTTATCCAGGCGATGTCATTGGTCTATACGACACCGGTTCATTTAAAATTGGCGATACCCTCACCACAGGGGAGAAAATGCTCTTTAAAGGAGTGCCGTCATTCTCACCAGAAATCTTTCAAGAGCTCGAAAACCTAGATCCGCTCAAATCCAAGCAATTAGAGAAAGGCATTCGCCAACTCATCGACGAAGGAGTAGCGCAATTGTTTGTACAGCAGCCAGGCAACCGTAAAATTGTCGGTACCGTGGGGCAACTTCAATTTGAGGTCATTAATTACCGCCTCATTCACGAATACGGCGCCAATTGTCGTTTTGTGCCGCGCAACTACTTCAAAGCATGCTGGATTACCACCACCAACCCCGAGCAACTCGCCAACTTCAAGCGCGCCAAAAGTAATTATCTTGCTTTAGACAAAGACGAAAATCTTGTTTTCTTGGCAGAAACCCCATTTCTATTACAGATGGCAGAGCAAGACTACCCCGATCTGACTTTCCATCAGACATCAGCGTTTAAATTGGAAGCCTAGCCTCATTTCTTGATTTAAGTCAAGG
>Ga0209550_10000010_pt1 | contig 119822 bp, 103 predicted proteins | sample LauGreSuBDMM15SN_2_FD_187567 | JGI IMG/M metagenome (GOLD analysis project Ga0209550, IMG submission 187567) | Freshwater lake microbial communities from Lake Michigan, USA - Su13.BD.MM15.SN (SPAdes) (version 5) | ecosystem: Environmental > Aquatic > Freshwater > Lake | place: Lake Michigan... | reverse complement strand
TCATATACCTGTACGCCAAATGATTTTTCATTACTAGATTTAATTGTAAATCCTTCACTAGACGGATTAGGATACGCCACCACTTTGAATACTTCAGGGATGACTTTTGACATCATAGGCGTTATACTATCACAAGTGTCAACTTTCGGGATCACAAGTGTTTTAGCGGCGCTAGAGCCCGCTCCATTTGTTGCAATTACACTAATAGTAAGCGTTGCTGTTGTTACCTTAGACACATCGATTATAGCCGCATTTAAATTATCCTCACTTGTAACAGCGGCCTCAGTTCCATTAACCGACCAGGTATAAGAAACCCCATCAACATTAGGCACTTCAACTATGATGGAATCACTACAACTAGGGTTGAAGTTTAAAGCGCCTGTAATTGTTCCTGGAGTGCTTGGTTTAGCACTTCTCAAAGCGAGAATTTTAGCGGTGGAAGTTCCATTTCCGTTTACAGCAAAAACACTTATAGGAAGTGTCGTAACTCCTGAAGCAACTCCTGCAAAATTAACCTTTATTATAGGTGAATAAGAATTTCCGTCTCCGTCTAGATCATCGCTATGGACTCCTTCTGGTAAGTCCCAGTGGTATTTAGCGGCTTCTGCTCCTTGAGCGGTAACAGCCGTGGCGGTCAAAGTCAATTCAGTAGTAGTCCCTATGTAATTACTCACCGTTGTTATTGCAGCAATTGACTCCCCATCGGTAAGGACTAATTTAGATGGCGCTTTAGGCAAGGCTCTTTTTAAAACTAATACTTTTGCTTCTGAAGGTCCATTCCCGTTTATAGCTTGAACGCTAACGTTCAAGTCGGTAATTCCTTGGCCTGTAAAATAAACAGGGATTGTAGGTTGGTTAGTATAGAAATCAGAAAGATTTCCCCAGTCTTCTCCATATGGAGAATAGACTCCCTCAGGTAAAATCCAGTGGTAGGCCTGGGCTTCTGATCCTTGGGCAGGAGGAGCGGCATACACAGCGGTTAAGGTAAACGGGATCTCTGTTCCTGCGTAAGAACCCACCTTGGTAATTTTTTCAAGGGTGTTTAGCCCAACTAATGCCCCTGTAGCGCTAGCAAAACGAGGAGTAGCATCGGTGCTGGTAAGTACTAATTTAGAAGGGGCTTTAGGTAAGGGTCTTTTTAAAACTAATACTTTAGTCTCAGAAGCCCCATTCCCGTTTATAGCTTGCACACTTAGGGTCAAGTCGGTAATTCCTGGTTTATACTCATCAAAATAAACAGTGATTAAAGGTTCCGAAGAATTTCCTTCACCGAGTACAAAACTTTCAGAATAGACTCCTTTAGGCAAAATCCAGTGGTAGTAAGTGGCTTCTGATCCTTGTTTAGGAGGAGCTGCATAAGCAGCGGTTAAGGTATACTCCATCGCTCCATCACCATATGAATAAAAATTCACTTTGGTGATTTTTTCAAGGGTGTTCAGCCCTACTAAAACGCCATCGGCATTAGCAAAACGGGGTTTAGAATCAGTGCTAGTAAGCACTAATTTAGAAGGCGCTTTAGGCAAGGCTCTTGCCAAAATTAAAACCTTAGCAGGCGAATCTCCACAATCGTTTACGGCGTATACCTTTATGGTTAAAGGTGTAATCTCTCCCGGAGTAACCTCTGTAAAAGTAACTGTGATTACAGGTGATTCTGAATTATTATCCCCATCTAAATCTGGAGAGTAAACCCCTTCAGGCAATTCCCATCGGTAGTGATTGGCTAAGGCCGAAGCAGACGCGGTCAAGGTAAACCCGATATCGGTTCCTATATAAGGACCTATTTTGGTGATTTTAGCCAGTGTGTTAAGCCCTAGTAAGTCATCAACTCCGGCAAATCTTGGGGTTTCATCTGGGCTAGTAAGCGTTAAGGCAGCTGGTGTTTTTGGTAAGTCACTTACGATAACCTCTATAGGAATTCTTTCGGTTTCGACCCCTTCAGGATTTTTTTCAGATACATAAAAGGTTTTCGTGCTCGCGGCAGTAGTCAAGGGCGTTGGTGCCGAAGTCAAGGCTGTTTTGGTTGTCGCTGTAGCGTACCAAATTAAGGTACTATTTTCGGATGCCGTTGCGGTTAAAGGCGCTGCGGTAGCCCCTTTACAATAATTTACGGGGGAAACCACAGTTAAAGTTGCGGGAGCTAGTCCGCTATCGGATACGATAACAAAAGTGTTTACCGGCTCGGCAATACAATCAGCGCTATTGGTCTCTACAGATTGCACTAGGTAGTTTCCTGCCGGGGTATAACCCCAGGCTATGCTAATGCTATTGGTGCCATCACCTGTAATAACAGCCGAAGGAGCTGCAGGGCTAATACTCCAAGCGTAAGTAGACCCCTCGTGACCGGTGGTGTCGGGATTGACCGTGAAGCTTTGAATCGCAGCTGGTGCTTGGGTGGTTCCTGTGTATAATTGCGTAATTTCTTCTTGGGTGAGGGCGCGGTTGTATATGGCGATGTCGTCAAGATAACCACCAAACCAATCACAACTGTTTGGGTCTATATTACCAATTATTAATGTATGATTATTGTAATCTATTGTTGCAAAAAAATTATCAGTGTTTACGCTATTAATTAAAATACCATCGTAATAAAATTGGCATTTACCAGTTAATCCACTCGCTATAAAAGTTACCTGATGCCAACTTAATGCATCAAGAGGTGTTGAAGAAGATCCTCCAACCGCTACGTTGCAATTATCAATTGAACCTGAAAAGGTTCTTGAAACATTAGATGTGCTATTAGTAGAGATATAATAGCCACCACATTGACCCCAAGGTTGACTCTGTAGTATTCGAGGTCCGCAACTACCTCCATCCATATATACCCAAAAAGAAACTGAAAGACTTTGTTGAACACCTATAGAAGTGCTATATGGTATTGAAATATAATTACTATTTCCATTAAAACTATACGCGCTATTCACATTACCATTTCTATCAGCGGTTAAAGTAGCACCATGTACTGTTCCATTATTCCCATTGACAGATTCATCATTTGCATTACCATTAAAACCCCAATACCCTACTAGACCATCGGTGGGAACATAGGAAGGAACGGTTTGAGCAAAGGCGGTTACTGCAAATGCGATACTTGCTACAACTACTGTAAGTAATTTTCTTGTTTTCATAATTTAAAAATTTTATCAGAAAAATAAGTATTTAAGGTTCCAAATATAAACAACTGATTATTAATACTGTTGTAATTTTATCGATTATAATAATTTTTAGTTAAAATAGTTTACAAGCTACTTTAAATCAAAGAGTTAAAAAAATAAGTTTGTGGGCGGTATGAATCCTAAGATTGGGTGCAGTAAAACCCAATTGCAAGGATTTATTTTCTAGAAATTCTTAACCCTTTGGGTGTAATTATGGATTAAAGCGAATTAACATCAAATTGCCAGATGGAGGCTCTTGAAAGGATCTTTTTGATGGGCTTGGACAGGCATAAACTGACAATTCTTGAGTAATTACGATTTTGTATTCATGAAACAAAGTTGTCAATAGCTCTCTGTTTAATGAAGCACGACGGGTTAAAATTATTGAAATAGTATCACAAATCATCCTTAAAATTGAACATTTGTAAGAAGTTTTAACCATTCTTTAACACCGTACTTCTAAAAAAAAATTCAATTTGCACCTTCAAAAATAACAAACAAAATATACCGTAAATAAAAGATGGAAATGGAAGAAAATACAACTACTTTGGACATTAGGGCAATCAATGAAAAAATAGAAAGAGAAAGTGCTTTTATCGATTTGCTTACGATGGAAATGAATAAAGTAATCGTGGGTCAAAAACACATGATCGAGCGTTTATTAATTGGGCTTTTAGGCCAAGGGCATATCTTGCTCGAAGGTGTTCCTGGATTAGCAAAAACATTAGCCATAAACACCTTATCTCAGGCCGTTCACGGTTCCTTTAGCCGAATACAGTTTACGCCAGATTTATTGCCTGCGGACGTTGTGGGAACGATGATTTATAATATAAAAGCCAACGAGTTTTCGATAAAAAAAGGACCTATTTTTGCCAATTTCGTCCTAGCCGATGAGATTAACAGGGCGCCTGCCAAAGTGCAATCGGCACTATTGGAAGCGATGCAAGAAAAACAAGTGACCATTGGCGACACCACTTTCAAATTAGACCGGCCGTTTTTAGTTTTGGCTACGCAAAATCCTATTGAACAAGAAGGAACGTATCCATTGCCAGAAGCGCAAGTCGATCGTTTTATGTTGAAAACCGTGATTGATTATCCAAAAATGGATGAGGAACGCATGGTCATCCGTCAGAATTTAAAAGGAAATTACGAAAAAGTAAATCCTGTGGTTTCGGTAGAACAAATTTTGCGTGCGCAAGAAACCGTTCGCGAGGTGTATATGGATGAAAAAATCGAAAAATACATTCTTGACATCGTTTTTGCTACTCGTTTTCCAGAAAAATACAAGTTGGCCGACTTGAAACCCTTAATCAGTTTTGGGGCTTCGCCTCGTGGAAGCATCAACCTAGCTAATGCGGCAAAATGCTATGCCTTTATCAAACGCCGTGGCTATGTCATTCCAGAAGATGTTCGCGCCGTGGTGCACGATGTATTGCGTCACAGAATTGGACTTACTTATGAGGCCGAAGCCGAAAATATTACCTCGGTTGACATCATCAACAAAATTGTAAACGAGATTGAAGTACCTTAAAAAGTTGATAGTTATTGGTTGATAGTTGATGGTGTTTTACCAACAACGAATAACCAACAACCAACAACCACAAGAAATGGACACAAAAGACCTCTTAAAAAAAGTACGAAAAATAGAAATCAAAACCCGAAGGTTGAGCGATCACATCTTTTCGGGTGAATACCATACGTCTTTCAAAGGACGCGGGATGACTTTTAGCGAGGTGCGCCCGTATCAATATGGAGATGATATTCGTGCCATTGACTGGAATGTTACCGCGCGCTATAATGAGGCTCACGTTAAAGTTTTCGAGGAAGAACGCGAATTGACGATGGTGTTAATGGTGGATATTTCGGGTTCGGAAAGTTTTGGCTCCAAAAACCAATTTAAAAAAGACATTGTTACCGAGATTGCGGCGACCATGGCTTTTTCGGCTACACAAAACAATGATAAAATTGGGTTGATTTTGTTTTCAGACCAAATCGAATTGTATATCCCGCCAAAAAAAGGACGCTCACACGTTTTGAGAATCATCCGAGAATTGATAGAATTCGAACCTAAAAGTCAAAAAACAGATATTGCGCAAGCTTTGAAATTCCTATCGGGAACCCAAAAAAAGAAAGCCATCGTTTTTGTCATTTCTGATTTCATGTCCGAAGATTACGAGCATACATTGAAAATAGCTTCTAAAAAACACGATATAACTGGCATTCGCGTATATGATATTCGCGAAGAGAAAATGCCAAATTTGGGAATGGTTTCGATGCTAGATGCCGAAACTGGGGAAACACAATTGATTAATACGGGCGCTAAATCGGTGCGCATCAATTATGAAAAATACTATCACGAAAAGGTGAAATATTTCAAGGAAACTTTCAGCAAATCGGGTTCCGGAGTTGTAAATACAAGAGTTGACGAAAGTTATGTAACCAAATTATTGGGGTATTTTAAATCAAGGTAAATCCCCTCCCGACCTCCCCGAAGGGGAGGAGTTTGGAGTAAATATATTAAAGACACGCATTCCAGACTCGACTCCCTCTCCTTCGGAGAGGGTTGGGGTGAGGAAAAATATTTAAAAATTAAATGAAAATTAAACTTTACATTTTATTATTACTTTCCGCCACTGTTTTTGCTCAACAAAAACAGCTGCAAACTAGTATTGACACCACCAAAAATAAAATTGGGGCAGAATTCAAATTGACGTTAAAAACTGATGTTGATACTTTGTCAAAAGTAGTTTTTCCGAATGCAAAAAACTTTGGCGCTCTCGAAGTAATTCAATCGTATCCGATTGACACTATCAAGAAAAACGACCGTTATGAGTTGATTAAAAAATACGGATTGACCCAATTTGATTCTGGAAAATACACCATTCCGAGTATCAAAATTTTAATCAATAACAAACCCTTTTTGTCGGATTCCCTTTTGGTTGAAGTCACCAAGGTGCAAGTGGATACCTTGAAACAAAAAATGTACGACATCAAGGACATTGCTCCTGCCGATAATTCTATTGGCGATTGGTGGAAATATCTTTTATGTTTATTCTTTCTTGGAGGTCTCGGAGCCTTAGTGTATTGGTATATAAAAAAGCGTAAAGGGGAAAAGGAAATAGCAGAAATTTTCAAAACACCAATAGAAAAAGCAACTAGTTTACTGAACAAACTAGAAAAAAAAGAACTTTGGCAACATGGAGAAGTCAAGGAATATTATAGCGAATTGACCGATATAGTTAGAAATTATATTGAGGAAGCTATAGAAATTCCTGCGATGGAAAGCACGACTTCTGAATTGATTGAAGGACTGAAAATTGCTTCCCTTAAAAAGAAAATGAAACTTTCGAAGGAGACAATTGAAAACTTGTTTACCGTTTTGAAACAGGCCGATTTAGTAAAATTTGCCAAATCAAAACCATTAGATTTCGAAATTACAGAGGATCGCAAGAAAATAGAAAGAGCCATTGTTACTTTGGATAAATCGATTCCAGTTGCAGTTGAAACAGATGATGACATGTTACTCAATGAAATGCAACGACATGAACAGTTAAAAAAGGAAGTGCAACAACAAAAGAAAAATAGGATTCAAATTACAGTACTTTCGGTTTTATTAGTGTTTTTTACAACGACCACTTTTTTTATTGTTACCAAAGGGTTTGATTATGTTATAGATAACATCTTTGGAAATTCATCAAAAGAATTATTGGAAGGCGAATGGATTCAGAGCGATTATGGGAATCCTGCCGTGAGAATCGAAACCCCTGAAGTGCTAAAAAGGGTGGATTTAACCAAAACACTGCCTTCAAACGGAATGGCATTGATTAAGGATATGCAATCCTTCGCCTATGGAAGCCTGGTAGACAATTTTTATATTATGGTTTCTACCTTAAAATATAAAAAAGAAGGCGAAATCGATTTGTCAAAATCATTGGACGGAGCCTTGCAATCGATAGAATCTCAAGGAGCACAAAACATGATTGTCAAGCAAGAAGAATTTGAAACCAAAGAAGGGATCAAAGGGATTAAGGGATACGGAACCTTTTCTAAAATTGATGATGTCATTAAAAACAGCGCCAAATTATATTATGAAGTGTTACTTTTTAGTCAAGATGGCGGATTACAGCAAATTATCATTTTTCACAAAGAAGGCGATACATATGCCAACGAAATTTCAGAACGAATCTTGAGCTCTGTTGAACTTCAAAACACGAAACAATAATGGCAAAAGTGACATTTTTAAATCCAGCGTTTTTTTGGCTGTTTCTTCTGATTCCGATGGCTATTGCTTGGTTATTTTGGAAAAGAAATCAGGAATCGGCAACACTAAAGATTAGTTCAGTTCAAGGGTTCAAGGATTCAAGTTCTTTTATGGCGAAGCTAAAACCAGTATTGAATGTACTGCGGCTATTGGCGTTAAGCTCCTTGATTGTGGCGATGGCAAGGCCTAGAACCGTTGACGTGAGCAATAAGACAAAAACCACTCGAGGAATTGATATTGTTATGGCGGTTGACGTTTCGGGAAGTATGCTCGCCAAGGATTTGAAACCCAATCGGATGGAAGCGCTAAAAAGAGTTGCTGCCGATTTCGTTGAAGAAAGACCAAATGACAGAATTGGACTCGTGGTCTATGCCTCTGAAGCCTATACAAAAACACCCGTAACTAGCGATAAGGCTGTGATTCTTGAAGCGATTAAAAGCATAAAATACGATAATGTTTTGCAAGATGGAACAGGAATCGGAATGGGATTGGCGACCGCCGTAAACCGATTGAAAGACAGCAAAGCCAAAAGCAAGGTGATTATTCTCTTGACCGATGGGGTAAACAATGCGGGTTTTATTGAACCCGAAACCGCTTCGGATATTGCCAGACAATATGGGATTAAAGTATACACCATAGGGATTGGAACCAACGGAATGGCTGATTTTCCGTATGCAATTGCTCCAAACGGACAATTTTTGTTCAGAATGATGCAAGTGGAAATTGACGAGCAATTATTAAAAAACATCGCCCGAAAAACGGAAGGGAAATATTTCAGGGCAACCAGCAACAATAAATTAGCTGAGATCTATGAGTCAATCAATAAGTTGGAAACCACCGAAATCAAAGAACTAAGATTCTATGATTATGACGAAAAATACAGGCCTTTTGTTTGGTTTGCAGGGTTTTTAATTTTCTTAGAAGTCGGATTGCGAAACACGGTGTATAGAAGTTTTATTTAAACAAAAATGGAATTAGACGAATCAAAATATTTATATCTCCTTTTTTTACTGCCAATTTTGCTGTTGCTTTTTCTTTATAATCAATATTGGAAAAGAAAAAAACAACGCGAATTTGGGGATTTGGACATGGTTAAAAAGCTAAGTCCAGAAAAATCTGTTTTCAAGCCTATTTTGAAGTTGATTGTGATGCTTCTAGCATTGTCAGCATTAATTTTAGGATTGGTAAATCCGAAAATCGGTACCAAAATGGAAACCGTAAAACGAGAAGGAATTGATATTGTTTTTGCAATGGACGTGTCCAAAAGTATGCTCGCCGAGGATGTTGCCCCAAGCCGCTTGGAAAAAAGCAAGCAAATCGTTTCGCAAATTATCAACCAGCTAGGAAGCGACAGGATAGGAATTGTGGCTTATGCCGGAAGCGCCTTCCCAGTTTTGCCCATTACGACTGATTATGGTGTGGCAAAAATGTTTTTGCAAAGCATGAATACTGGGATTGTTTCTTCGCAAGGAACTTCGCTGGATGAAGCCATAAAATTATCGTCATCCTATTTTGATGATAAGAGCAAAACCAGCAAATTATTGATTCTAATTTCGGATGGTGAAGATCATTCCGAAGGTGCCGAGGAGGCCGCCGAAGAGGCGAATAAACTCGGTATGAAAATCATAACAATTGGTATTGGAACTGAGAAAGGAAGCACAATTCCGTTGAGAAGAAATGGCATCGTCGAAAGTTTTCAAAGAGACAATAACAACGAAGTGGTTGTAACCAAGTTAAACCAAGAGAGTTTAACGACTATTGCAAAAGCCACAAAAGGAGGCTATGTAAACGGAAACAACACCAAAGAAGTGCTTGAATATGTCAAAAATGCGCTGAACAATATTCAAAAAACCGAATTTGAAGCCACACAAATGGCCGACTTTCAATCGCAATTTCAATGGTTTTTAGGTTTTGCGTTTGTTCTCTTGTTTTTGGATATTTTCTTTTTGGAAAGAAAAACAAAATGGGTTCGAAAGTTGAATTTATTTAATGAAAAAGAATAATGAAAAACTTTGTATTATATCTATTGTTATTATTTTATTTTGCAGTTTCGGCGCAAGAGAAAGACAAAAATTTGCCAACAGCGAACGAAGAATATGCTCAAAATAAGTTCGTTGATGCCGAGGCCAATTATAGAATTTCGCATTCAAAATTCCCAAAAAGAACTGTGGCACCCTATAATTTAGGAAATGCAATTTACAAGCAAAACCAAATTGAGGAAGCTAAATTTGCCTACGCAAAGGCCATTGAAAACACAAAATCAAGAGCACAGAAACACAAGGTATTTCACAATTTGGGCAATGTTTTCATGAAAGAAAAAAATTATACAGAAGCGGTAGAAGCCTATAAAAATGCGCTGCGAAATGACCCTAAAGACGAGGAATCACGGTACAATTACGCTTTGGCCAAGAAAATGCTAAAAGAGAATCCCCCAAAGGACGATAAGAATAAGGACAAAAATAAAGATAAGGAGAAAGACAAAAAAGAGGACAAGAAGAAGGACGAAGACAAAGATAAAAAAGACAATAAGGGCGACAAGGACAAAAAAGACAACAAAGAAAAACCTTCTGACAAAGAGGAAAAAAACAATGACAAGCCTAAAGAGGAAGGAAAACCAAAACCATTGCCTGGTGGAATTTCGCAACAACGATTAGAAAATCTTTTGGATGCCGTAAATAACGAAGAGAAAAAAATTCAAGACAAGGTAAACGCCAAAAAAATAAAAGGAACGCCAAGAAAAACAGAAAAAGATTGGTAAAGCCCCCTAACCCCCAAAGGGGGAATTAGCAAAGAATTAATGATTTTAAATGGAAATGAAAAAATATATACTAGCGATAGTTTTAGTAATGTGTAACTCGCTTTTAGCTCAAGTGCAATTTGAAGCCAAAGTAAGCAAAAATACCCTTGGACTCAACGAAAGACTTCGTGTCGATTTTACGATGAATGTGGATGGGGACAACTTTATTCAGCCAGCTTTTGAAGGGTTTAGAGTTATTGCTGGGCCAAGTCAACAAGTGAGCCAGTCCTGGATCAACGGAAAAAGTTCTTTTGAAAAAACATATTCTTATTTTCTTTTGCCTACCCAAAAAGGGAATCTATTGATTAAGCAAGCCTCCATCGAATACAACGGTCAGATTTACAAAACTTCCCCAATAAAAATAAACGTTACCGCGGCAGTAGAACAACCAAAAGACCCCAATGAAACCCAAGTTTCGGCAGACGATAACATTTATTTGGTTGCCGATATTTCTAAAACCACTCCGTTTATCAATGAACCCATTACAGTAGTTTATAAATTGTATTTCAGCTATAATATAGGAATCACCAATTGGAGAGAGCTTAATAAACCAAAATACAATGATTTTTGGAGTCAAAACATCGACATCAAACAACTTGTTGCCGAAGAAGGAATGTTTAAGGGTGCAAAATATCGGTATGTTGTTTTAAGAAAAACGGTGCTGTATCCTCAAAAAACAGGGAAATTAGTCATAGAGCCTTTGTCATTAGATATCGATGTACAATTGCCCACCAATCGAAGAAATATGTTTGGGCAAGTTGTTGTTACCGAAGGAAATAAAAGAGTTTCTGCAGGAGCCAAAACCATTACAGTTAAATCACTTCCAGAGGCTGGAAAACCAGAAGATTTTTCGGGGGCTGTGGGAAAATTTGATTTCAAAGTTACCCCCTCAAAAACAAATTTAAAAAATGGGGAAAGTCTTGATTTATTAGTTAGCGTAACGGGTAGCGGAAATATGAAATTATTCAATTTGCCAAAACCTATAGTGCCAAATTCTTTGGAGATGTACGATCCCGTTCACGGTGAAAAAGTAAACACCGCCTTATCAGGAATGACTGGAAAAATTTCCGATAATTATGCCATTATCCCACAATTTAAAGGCAATTATCCTATAAAACCAATGCATTTTTCCTATTTTGACTTGGGTTCAGGCACTTATAAAACCATCAGTTCGCCAGAGATAATGATCCATGTTTTGGATGGTCCATTGGCTGCTGACCTAAATGTAGCAACAACTCCAGGAGTTTCTAAAAATAGGGTTTTGAGTAGCGAACAATTCAAATTCATTAAGTTAAAAACAAATCTTTTGTCAATGAAAAAAGACGAATTCTTTGGCTCGAATACTTATTATAGCTTGTTGTTTTTGCCTTTTTTAATGTTGCCGCTGCTCGTATTATTCAAAAAGAAAAAAGAGGCTATAGATGGAGACGTTATAGGAAACAGGATAAAAATGAACAACAAATTAGCTAAAAAATATTTGTCGGAAGCCAAAAAGCAAATCAATAATAAGGATCCGTTTTATGTGGCATTGGAAAAAGCAATGCACAATTTCCTGAAAGCTAAATTGCATATTGAGACTTCTGAAATGAGTAAAAGCAATATTCAGGAACTTTTGATTTCAAGGAATGCCAGCCCAGAAACGGTAATTGAGTTTATTGCACTCACGGAAAACTGCGATCAGGCGCGTTATGCCTTGCTATCGAGTTCAACCATTAAGCAGGATTTTGACAAAGCGGTTTTGATAATTTCGGATTTGGAAAAACAGATAGAGATTTAGAAAACAAAACCAACAACTTAAAATTATTAAAATGAAAAATATTTTTTATCTGCTATTGCTCACCACTCAACTATTCTTTGCTCAAAATGGTTTTGAGAATGGGAATACCTTATACCAAAAAGGAAAATATGAGCAAGCGGTAACAGCTTATGAAAGTGTATTAAGTTCCAAGGAACACTCCTCGGAATTGTATTTTAATCTAGGAAATTGCTATTATAAATTGAATAGGGTTGCTCCTGCCATTTACAATTATGAAAAGGCATTATTGCTCAATCCAAATGATACTGAAATTCAAAACAATTTGAAATTCGCCCAAAAATTAACCATAGACGAAGTAAAAGACATCCCAAAAGTGGGTTTTTCCAAGCTAATTCATAATTTTACTTCTGTATTTGATTACAATACTTGGGCATGGATTTCAGTAATAGTATCTACCCTATTTTTATTGTTTTTTATGGGTTATTATTTTTCGCAGATTGCTTTTTATAAAAGAATATTTTTCTTTGGGATGTTTGCACTCCTTTTCTTGCTATTGATTAGTGTTTCAACCGCTATTTCAGAGAAAAAGGATTATGAAAATGAAAAACCGGCTATTATTTTTACAGAAGCAGTCGATGTAAAAAGCGAACCACAAAAAGCAAGCCCTTCTGTTTTTATCTTACACGAAGGAACAAAAGTTTTTGTACAAGAAAAAATGAGTAATTGGAACAAAATCCAACTGACAGATGGAACCGAAGGCTGGATAGAGAAAAGTGCCATTAGGGAAGTGAAATAAAACAGATGGTAGATTCAAAAATTTCACCCTCTACCTTCTGGAATCAGATTACTTTTTCTTGAAGTCGGTATACCATTTTTCAATCGAAGGATATATAAATACTGCTGTTTTTTGGATTGGATGAAAAAAAAGCGACTTATCTATGGTTTCCTTTTTGGCTAGAAAATTATTGTAATTCATCTTTTCGAAAAAATTCAAAAAGACGCTTAAGAGTAAGACCATTTTCAACATTCTGAAAAAACCCCCACCCGCTTTGTTTATCCATCCTAATTGCGCAAAATTCGCTATTTTAGTTAAGAATTTTCCCAATAGTGATATCAAAACCACAACAATAAGAAAGGTGATAATGAAAGCAATAATTTGAATAGTTTTTGGATTCCAATGAACAAAACCAGACAACAACTCTTTGGCAAAGTCGGAGAATTTTACGGCGATGTATATCCCCAAGATCAAGGAAATAAAGGAAGCCAATTCTACAAAAAGACCATTTTTTAAGCCTTTGTACAAACCATAAACGAGCAAACTACCCAAAACAATATCTAAAAAACCCATTTTTCAATTTTTAAGTTCAAATGACAAATATAAAGGAATAATCCATTTTCAACTCCTTATCTTTGCCAATTAATTATGTGTCGGATATGTTAAAATTTCCGAAGTTGTCCTAAAGCTTTTCGAAGGGCTAAATATCAATCCTAAAATCAATTATGTCAAGAGATATAAAACTTAAAGAACGCTGGGAACAGCTTGTCAACCTACTTTCAGATCAGTTTTCCCAAGGCGAAGACTTAGATCTTGATGCCATAATTTATTTAATTGGTGTTCAGGAACTCGGAAAAGTACATCAAACGTATGAGAAAGACGAAAAACTCAACCTAATGCATATTGCTATTTGCCGATTATTAGAACCGTATGGTTTTTATGAATTCGAATTTTTCGACGAAGACGGTTGGCCACATTACAAAGTAAAAGAAGAATTGCCGCCATTAAAAGCTGGAGAACAATCGGTTTTAATGAAAGAAGCGATTGTCAATTACTTCATTGAAAAGGAACTTATAAATTGATGATTTAAGATTTTTAGAACAACCGATATAAGAATTTGGAACTGCTGTGTAGAAAAAATTCTAACTTCTAACCACTAACTTCTAACTTTTTCCTAAATTCGCATTCTCAATTACTGCATGAAAATGATAGACAAAATAAAAGAATATATTGGCGAGGCGCAAGCTTTTTCAACTCAAAATGCGGCTGAACTTGAAGCCTTTCGAATCAAATTTTTGGGAAGTAAAGGATTGTTGAAAGATTTTTTTGCCGAATTTAAAAACGTGCCAAACGAGCAAAAAAAGGAATTTGGACAGGTAATTAATTTACTAAAATCTTCAGCAGAAGATAAAGTAAAATCCATTCAAGAATCTTTAGAAAGTAAAGAAGAAATCAAAGGATTTTATGGAGATTTAACTCGCTCGGCCGAACCTGTAATTATTGGTTCTCGCCATCCAATATCATTGGTAAAAAACCAAATCATCGATATCTTTTCAAACATTGGTTTCAACGTTTCCGAAGGCCCGGAAATCGAAGACGATTGGCATAATTTTACCGCATTAAATTTGCCGGAATACCACCCAGCACGGGAAATGCAGGACACTTTTTTCATACAAACCAGCCCCGATATTTTGTTGCGCACCCATACTTCATCTGTTCAAGTGCGTTATATGGAAAACAATAAGCCTCCTATTAGAACTATTTCTCCGGGAAGAGTTTTCCGAAATGAAGCCGTTTCCTCTCGTTCTCACTGTATTTTTCACCAAGTTGAAGGTTTGTATATTGACAAGGACGTTTCTTTTGCCGATTTGAAGCAAACGCTTTTATATTTCACCAAAGAAATGTTCGGAAAATCAAAAATCCGTCTTCGCCCTTCTTATTTTCCGTTTACGGAGCCAAGCGCTGAAATAGATATTTATTGGGGACTAAAAACCGAAACCGATTACAGAATTACCAAAGGAACCGGTTGGTTAGAAATTGGCGGTTGCGGAATGGTTGATCCCAATGTCCTAAAAAACTGTGATATCAACCCAGACGAATATACTGGTTTTGCTTTTGGAATGGGAATCGAAAGAATCGCCATGTTGTTGTATCAAATTGGCGATATCCGAATGTTCTACGAAAACGATGTTCGTTTTTTAGAACAATTTAAAGCTTCCATTTAATTAAATTCAGCTTTGTCAAAGTTTTAAACTTTGACAAATATTTCTTTAAAAATGAAAAAAGACATCATTATCCCCGAAGTAGAAAACGTTTTCCTTGCTGCGGTCCAAGAATGGAGCGACGACTTTATGGAAAAAGTTTGGTATGCTTATTTAATTAATGATAGTGATTTCAATCTTGATGGCGTAATGATTGTCTCCAAAGCCTTTGGAACTATTGATGGGGAAATGAAGAAAACCTCAGTTTTACGTCACGCCTATGTTAAAGTTCCAGCTGTATCAGTAGTTAAAATCGAAATGATTGAAAAAAGTGTGTTAGTTCTTAATAATGAGTTTATGCTGACTTTTTTTATTGGAGACACTTTATACGACAGAAAATTTATCTTCAAAGCAAACTCCATAACTCCAGATTACGTTGAGGAAGTGCCTATTTTATTTGTGGACGGAGTAATTGTAAGATAATTTATTTTCGTTTTAAAACTAGATTCTAGTCTAATTTTTCCGTCAATTTTTCAAAAACCTTTTTTGCTGATTTACCATCGTATAAAATGCTGTAAACTGCATCTATAATAGGCGTTTTGGCTCCATAGCCAAGATTGAGGTTATAGGCGCTTTTCGTAGCGTAATAGCCTTCGGCAACCATACTCATTTCCATCATAGCAGATTTAACGGTATAGCCTTTGCCTATCATATTTCCGAACATTCTGTTTCTAGAAAAAACAGAATAACCAGTAACCAATAAATCCCCCAAATATGCTGAATCATTGATGTTGCGTTTCATTTTGTGTACTTTTCTGATGAACTTTTTCATCTCCCGAATCCCATTGCTCATCAAAACCGATTGAAAATTATCGCCATACCCCAATCCGTGAGATATTCCTGCAGCGATAGCGTAAATATTCTTGAGCATTGCGGCGTATTCCGTCCCTATAATATCATCCGAAATCTTGGTTTTGATATAATTACTGGATAAATAATGGGCTAAAATTTTTGCTTTTTTCGCATCGTTACAAGCTATAGTTAAATACGACAAACGTTCCAAAGCGACTTCTTCGGCATGACAAGGACCTGTAATTACGCCAATATTCTCAAATGGAATGTCGTACACTTTGTTAAAATGTTCGCCAACAATTAAACTCGTTTCGGGAACGATGCCTTTGATAGCTGAGAAAATAACTTTGTCTTTGAGACTCATTGTTAATTTTTCTAACTCTTTGCCTAAAAATGCTGATGGAACAGCAATGATGATATAATCGGCATAAGCAATAGCTTCATTAATATCACTGGTGAGTTTCAATTTATTTAGGTCAAATTCAACAGAGCTTAAGTAATTTGGGTTGTGGTGGTGGGTTTTTATATGTTCTATGGCATCTTCATTTCGCATATACCACGTAATTTCTTCTAAATTGACACAAAGCATTTTGGCAATCGCAGTAGCCCAACTGCCGCCACCAATTACTGAAAATTTTATTTTTTGAGTCATTTTTTAATTAAATTTTTTTCAAAAGTACTTAAAAATGTACTACCAAGGTAAAAATTAAATTCATGGAAGTAAGAGTAAAACCACATCAAAATTCAATTGCAGCAAAAGGCGTACTTAAGAAAGCATTTTATTTTTTATATAAATTATTGTGGTCGATATATTCCCAAACTTTTGAAGGTAACAGAGGTCGAACATTCTTCTTTTTTTTGATGTTTTCTCGAATAAATGTCGAGGATATTTCTACAATAGGCGCGTCAATAAAATGAATTTTTGGATTGTTTTCAAATTCAGAATTTTGCTTTGCCAGTTTGCCTATGCCATCGAATCTAGGATACACATAAATCTCATGGTTTTGTAAAATCACCTCGTAATTTTTCCATTTGTGCAAGGACTTCAAATTATCTTCGCCCATAATCAATGAAAAGATATGTTTAGGGAATTTTTCCTGTAAATGCACCAAGGTCTTTATGGTATAGTTGGGCTGTGGCAATTTGAACTCAATATCCGAAGGTTTGATTTTTGTATACTCTTCTGTTGCCAAAAAAACCAATTGCAGGCGTTTGTAGTCGTCTAGCAAAGTATCTTTAATCTTTAACGGATTGTGTGGTGTGACAACCATCCAAATTTGGTTTAAACCAGAATATTCCGCGACATGGTTGGCAATAATCATGTGCCCAATATGAATAGGATTGAATGTTCCGAAATAAAGACCGATTTTCATTATTTTAGGCATTAGCAATTATTGCCTTTTGGCGAATGGCTTATTTTACAAATTTCTCTACTAATTGGTAGGCTTCTTCTAAAGCAACATTTAAATCATAATTTTTAATAATAACATCAAATTGTGGCGCAGTAGCTAATTCAACAGATGCTTTGGCAATACGCATGTTTATTTTGTCCTCGCTTTCGGTAGACCGTTCTTTTAATCTTCTTTTCAACTCGTCAATGCTTGGTGGTTTTACAAAAACAGCCAAAGTTTCCTCTGGAAATTTATGCTTGATTCTCAAGCCGCCAGCTACGTCAATATCAAAAATTACGTTTTTTCCTTTGGCCCAGATGCGCTCCACTTCATTCTTTAAAGTGCCATAAAAATTATCGCGGTATACTTCTTCCCATTCTACAAAATCTTCGTTTTTGATGTGTTTTTTAAACTCCTCCAACGACATAAAATAATAATCTTTCCCGTTTATTTCCTCACTACGAGCGGGTCGTGTTGCTGCCGAAATCGAGAACTCCAAGTTCAAGTCTGCTTTTCCTAATAAATACCTAACGATGGTCGTTTTACCCGAACCCGATGGAGCCGAAAACACTATTAATTTTCCTTTTTTCATTTATTATAAATCATTAATCAACAATCGTAAATCTATTTCTAAAGCACATTCAAAACTTGTTCCTTGATTTTTTCCAATTCATCCTTCATCATCACGACTAATTTTTGCATTTGGGCGTGATTTGATTTCGAACCCATAGTGTTGATTTCGCGGCCCATTTCCTGAGTGATGAACCCTAATTTTCGACCATTAGCTTCTGTTCCGTTGATAGTTTCCAAAAAATAATCTAAGTGATTCGTCAAACGTACTTTTTCTTCGGTAATATCTAATTTTTCAAGATAATAAATCAACTCCTGCTCAAAACGATTTTCATCAACATTTACTTTTAACTCAGAAATTGCAGTTTGCAAACGGTCTTTTATAGCCTGGACGCGTTCTGGATCAAGCGCTAGAGCATCATTCATATATTGACGGATATTGCCTATTCTCAATTGGAATTCTTTCTCTAAAGAAGCGCCTTCATCTGTTCTAAAATTCCCAATATAATCCAGTGCTTCTGCTATAACTTTTTGAATTTCAGCCCAATCATTTTCGTCAATTTCCTCTCTTTCGGTTTTCATGGTGTCGGGCATTCTAATCGCCATTTTCATCAGTTCAGTTTCATCGGCATTAGCATAAACAGCTCTTAATTGGTCAATGTATGCTTTTACAATAGGAACATTCACTTTCGTGGAAGTTTGCTCGGCGGTGCTTTCGATAAAAATAGAAAAATCCACTTTTCCTCTTTCTAGTTTTAAGGCGATTTGGTTACGCAAACCCAATTCCATTTCGCGGTAAGATGATGGCATTCGTACGCTTAAGTCTAAACCTTTACTATTTAGTGACTTTACTTCTACTGTTATTTTTTTGGTTGACAATTGCAAGCTTGCTTTGCCGAATCCAGTCATTGATTGTATCATATCGTTTTTCTAAAAGACCTCAAAGATAAGAAAAAAGTTTTCAGTGGTCGGTTGCGGTTTTTAGTATGGCAAAAAGGCTATTTCTAAGCAGGCTACCCCTTCTTTTGCGTAACCAAATAAACGCCTGTAAATATAAAAATTGCGGAAATTATTTTCACCCAAGTTAACTCATCTTTGCCCAGACTAATCGCGAAAACAGTAGCGAAAACAGGTTGTAGGTATACGAAAACGGCGATTGTGGTTGGCTTTAATTCTTTCATTGAAAGTAAGTTCAATAGGTACGTCAGAAAGGTCGAAAAAACCACTACAAATCCTATTTTCCAATAAATATCCATTGGAAGCCAAGCCCATTTTACTGCATAAAAGTCATCCCATCCAAAAGGCAAAACCATAAGAAAACCAATCAGATAAACCCATTTTACAAAGGTAAAAGCATTGTATTTGTCCATTAATTTTTTGACCAATACCAGGTATAATCCATAGGAAGACGCGTTGACAAAAACCAAAAAATTTCCTAAACTGGCATTGGTGGCACTCCCTACGGACTTTCCGTACAAGATAAGAAAGGCGGTGCCGATTAAGCCGAGAACAATCCCGAAAACCATTCGTTTTCGCATCCGTTCTTTGATGATAATAGCCGAAAGCACTAGGACAATCATGGGTGTTGACACCATAATTACTGAGGCCGAAATAGGAGAGGTAAGGGTCAGGCCCTTGAAGAAAGAAAGCATATTTAGAGCTACGCCAAAAAAAGCGGCCCAAATAATCCTGGGAAAATCGGCACGCTCAATTCTCTCTTTGGGAACTGTTTCAGGTAACCTAGTAAAAAGCCAAACCAGCCAAAACAAAATTGTGGAACCCCCCACCCGCATTAAAATAAAACCATCCGCTTGAACATACTTTGGCATTACGTCTTTGGCAATTGTAAAAGTAAGGCCGTATATTATGGAAACTATTGTGGCACCAATGAGTGCGAGATTTCTTCTTGACATTAGACTAAAGCTTTCATTACCTGGAGCATGTTTTGCTGGCTGTTGCCAATATATATTTTGTTGTCAATGATAAAAACGGGGCGGCTTAAAAACGTGTAATGTTCTAAAATGTGTTTTTTGAAATCGGCTTCAGTCAAGGATTTATTTTTTAAATCCATCGATTTGTAAAGCTGTGCTTTTTTGCTGAATAGCGCTTCGTAGCTTCCGGCAAGTTGGTACATTTCTTCTAATTCTTCCGCCTTGATAGGATCTTGCTTGATGTCGTGAAACACCAAATTATGGTCTTTTGGCAATGATTTTATAATTTTTCGACAAGTATCGCAAGAAGCGAGATAATATATTTTGTTCATGTTAAACTACAATTTCTTTGTGCAAAGAAAATTCATTTGACACGGAAAACGATTATTTTTTAAAAAAAATTAGAATCACTTGATATTTGGTATAGTTGAGTCGTGTTTTTGGTAATATGAAGCTTTTGCGAAAAAGATTTAATAAAAGTATTGAATTTCTTATTTATTACTATTGCAAGTAATAAATATAACCAACATTAAACCAAACTAACCAGTCGTTCGATTTATTTTCTTTATATATCGTAGGATCTGGGTTTAAACCATCCACCCAATTAGAGTAATAATATTGAATTCTCAAATCAATCATCAAATCAGATAAAGGGGATAGTTTATATCGAGTCCCAACACTTGAAACCGCTGACCAAACCGATTTTTCTTCGGAAGAAAAACCATGAGGCCGACCCTCGGATGGATCTAAATATTTTGGCCATTCAGTCAAATTTGATTCTAAAGGCCCCATTGTTGAAGAGGCCTTAGCGATGTAAAAGCAAAATTGGGCTCCAAGGCTGATAAACGGACCCCAACTTCCTATTGTTTCTGAGAAATTATAAATGCTAAAGGGGAAAAATTCTAGTTGCATGCCTATGTTAGTAACGGCAGTACTCCCTCTCATAGCTTTTAATTCATTTATACGTATACTAGGTTGAGAAGTGACCAAATTACCAAAATGTTGCAACTCCGTTTTATTATAGGACAACTCGCTTCTTAATTTAAAGTGATCATTAAAATAATTTTTTAAGGTAAAACAGTTACACACTGCATCATATGAAAAGTTTAAATAATGAATTAGTCCTATTCCATATCCTGTGTTACCTGCATTTGTTGATAAATTGAGTCTCTCACCATAATCCGATTGAAAGGCGACCGGACCTGCAATAAATCCAATTTCCTGTGAAAATCCATTTTGTGCGTAGACGTTATTCGAAAATTCGAAAATAATGAAACAAAATAATATAATAGATTTTGACATTACATGAAATAAATTGCTTTTTACAAAAAAAATAAAAATAGCAAAATATTGTGCGTCATAAAAATAAATACATCATTGTAAGATAAAAACCATATAAATCAGTTTAAGAGTAATAAAGGGCATCTCTTCGAAGTAAATTTATAAGCTTTACCCCGTTTTAAATACGTTCACTAAAATTACGCTTCAAAAATAGCAGATCTTGCTAAAATTAAGATTTTTATTCTTACCTTTTTATGCAACTAAGGTTAATATCTTCAAAAATAATATGTACAATCATATTGGCGATTTTGTGCATTTATAAAAAAACTAAATTGGGTTAATATATTTAAAAAAAACATACCACTATCCTTATAAAATGTATCTTTGTTTAGACAACCTAAAAGGTTTTATTAACCATTAATAATCTAATAATCATGACGCAAAGTATTACTAGTTTTATTGAAGCCGTTGCAAAAAAAAATCCTAACGAGCCGGAGTTTATGCAAGCAGTTACGGAAGTTGCTGAAACAGTCATTCCATTTATCGAAGAAAATAAAAAATACCAAAACAAGATGCTTTTGGAAAGAATGGTAGAGTCAGATCGAATCATTATATTTCGGGTAGTTTGGGTTGATGACAAAGGAGAAACTCAGGTAAACAGAGGCTACCGTGTACAGATGAATTCGGCAATTGGTCCCTATAAAGGAGGGATTCGTTTTCATCCCTCTGTAAATTTAAGCATTTTGAAGTTTTTGGCTTTTGAGCAAACCTTTAAAAATAGCTTAACCACTTTGCCTATGGGAGGTGGAAAAGGAGGCGCTGATTTTGACCCAAAAGGAAAATCCGATAATGAAGTCATGCATTTTTGCCAAGCATTTATGACTGAATTGTCAAAGCACATTAGCGCGAATACGGATATCCCTGCTGGGGACATTGGTGTTGGAGGAAGAGAAGTGGGATATATGTTTGGGCAATATAAAAGGCTAAGAAATGAATTTACAGGAGTTTTGACCGGCAAAGGCATTTCTTTTGGAGGGTCATTAATTAGACCCGAGGCGACCGGATATGGAGCGGTATATTTTGCCCAAAGTATGTTGGCTACAAAAGGGGATACTTTTTCAGGCAAAACGGTTGTTGTTTCAGGTTCAGGAAATGTGGCGCAATATGCCGTTGAAAAAGCAATTCAAATAGGGGGAAAAGTCGTTACAATGTCTGACTCTGCAGGACACATTTACGATGCAGATGGAATTGACGCATCTAAACTAGCCTACATAATGGAGATAAAGAATGTGTTAAGAGGGAGAATCAGTGATTATGTCACAAAATATCCAAACGCAAGATACATTGCAGGTAAACGTCCTTGGGAAGTGCGTTGTGATGTCGCCTTGCCTTGTGCAACCCAAAATGAATTGAGTGAGGACGAAGCCAAAACACTAGTAGCAAATGGCTGTATCTGTGTGACGGAGGGAGCCAATATGCCTTCTACGCCAGAGGCTGTAATTGTTTTCCAAAAGGCAAAACTATTATTTTCCCCAGGAAAAGCATCAAATGCGGGTGGAGTGGCAACATCAGGTTTAGAAATGTCACAAAATTCTTTACGGTTGAGCTGGACTTCCGAAGAGGTAGATCAAAAACTGAAGGAAATCATGTTACGCATACATACCTCCTGCGTGAAATATGGTTCTGATGGTTCTGATTATGTTGATTATGTGAAAGGGGCGAACATTGCAGGATTTGTAAAAGTGGCAGATGCCATGCTTGCTCAAGGTGCAGTATAGTTTTTTTAATATAGATAAAGATGCCTTCTTTCGTTGTTTCGGATGGAAGGCATTTTTATTAAAAGAAACAAAATTTAGAAACTTTCGTTTGTATTATATTTGTGGGCTAATTTTTATTCAAAAAATGAAAAAAATATTTCTATATTTTCTGGTTCTGATAGTTGTACAAATAGGTTTTGCTCAAAACAATTTGTTATGGAAAGGCTATTTTTCGTATAATGAAATCAAAGACCTGTCCGAATCTCCTACAACTGTTTTCGCAGCTTCTGAAAATGCCTTGTTTTCTAAAAATATAAATACTAATCTGATAAAAACAACCAATACCATTGATGGACTTTCGGGTCAAACCATCTCATCATTATATTATAGTCCAACATACAACAAAACACTTGTTGGCTATGAAAATGGGTTGATGATTGTAATCAACGAAGCCAATGGCAGTATGCTTAAAGTCGTTGACATTATTAATAAGCAACTTCCAACAAACATCAAGAAAATTAATCATTTCATGGAATATGATGGGATTGTATATGTTTCCTGTGATTTTGGAATCGTACAATTCAATTTAACCACAATGCAGTTTGGCGACACGTATTTTATTGGGCCAATAGGGCAAGAAGTAAAAGTATATCAAACCACCATTTTCAATAATGACATATATGCCGTTACTGAAAATTACGGCATAAGAAAAGCCACTATTTCGAATCCAAATTTGAATGACTTTGAGCAATGGGAACTTTTTGATGGGGGGAATTGGAATGGAATTGTAAATTTCAACAATCAAATAGTAGCTTACAATAAAGATAATCGCGTTTATAAATATAATGGGACTTCCTTTAGTGAAATTTTAAATATTGGACAAATAGGATTAGATATTAGAGTTACAGCGAATTATTTGATCGCTACTACATCAAGCAGTATATCTATTTTCAATGCCCAAATAGCATTAGTCCGTCAAATAAATAATAATCCAATTTTTGGAATCACTCCCAGTTTTACTTGTGCAACTATTATAGGCGATTCAGTTTATATCGGCACAAAAGAAAACGGATTAATAAATACCGTCATTTCCCCTTCAACGGATTTTGAAACAACAACGCCAATAGGGCCTTCTAGAAATGACATATTTGCGCTTCAAGCAACATCAAGGTCGCTTTGGACAGTTTATGGGGGGTACTCGGCAAGTTATAATCCATATGGGTTTAACAATGGTCCAACTTCTTATGGAATTAGCAAATACAGTACATCGGGATGGCTCCATATTCCCTACGAAAACCTTAGAGGCGCTAAGGCAATTTCAAGAATAACCGTAAATCCTAATAATGAAAACCAAGTATATGCAAGCTCCTTTTATTCTGGATTGTTAAAATTGGAAAATGATATTCCAATTGATTTGTATAATGCTAAAAATACTTCGCCCGATGGGTTGTCGACAATTATAGGGGAAGTGCCAGATGATGTGCGTATCAATGGGGCCGCATTTGACACATCAGGAAATCTTTGGCTGAATAATAGCCTGATAAAAAAAGGATTAAAAGAATTAAAAAAAAATGGGCAATGGCGAAGTTATTCGTTAGATGGTATTTTGGATAAAAGCACTGATGCGAGTATGGGACGACTAATAATCGATAAAAACAACACCAAATGGTGGTGTACCAATACCGAAGGTTTAATAAGTTACAATGAATCTTCCAATAAATTCAAAAAAATAACTTTTGGATCCGACAAAGGCAATTTACCCACAACCGACGTAAGAGCCATTGCAATCGATAACAGAAATCAACTTTGGATAGGAACCACAAAAGGGTTGCGCATATTATCTAATGTGGGCAGTTTTCTGACTGAAGACCAAATGAAGACCAACCCCATAATCATATTAGAAGACAAACTTGCCCAAGAACTATTATATGAACAATTCATTACTGACATTGTGGTTAATGGATCCAATGACAAATGGATTGGAACAGCAGACTCCGGGCTCTTTTTAGTCTCTTCGGACGGTCAGGTGACCAAGTATCATTTTACCAAAGACAATTCCCCATTGCCTAGTAACACCATAAACGACATTGATATCAACAGCACAACTGGCGAAGTTTTTATTGCCACAGATAAAGGCCTAGTTTCTTTCAAGGGATCAGCAACTGCCGCAAAAGCAGATTTAAGTAATGTGTATGTCTACCCTAATCCGGTAAGACCTGACTTCGAAGGAACTTTAAAAATCGCAGGATTATTAGATAAAGCCAATGTTAAAATCACCGATATTGAAGGAAATCTGGTTTATGAAACTACTTCCGAAGGAGGAACAATTGAATGGGACACCACCGCTTTTGGAAAATATAAAGTAGCCTCAGGGGTATACATGATTTTTGTTTCGGGGCAAGATGGCGAGGAAACCAAAGTCAAAAAAGTAATGATAATTAGATAAATTACGAATTCCAAATCGTAATTTCGTAATTAATATGTTAGTCAAAACCAAAGCCATCGTCATTTCGTCCCTCAAATACCAAGAGAAAAGCTTGATTGTAAAATGCTTTACACAATCCAATGGTTTAAAATCTTATTTCGTTCGCGATGCTTTTTCCTCCCGAAAGTCAAACCAAAAAATTGCTTATTTCCAGCCGTTAACCATACTCGAAATCGAAGCCATTCATAAAAATAAAGGGACTTTAGAGAATTTCAAGGAAATTAAAATTGGGACTCCTTTTCAATCCATACATTCGGATATTTTCAAAAGTACGATAGTGATGTTTATTTCCGAAATCCTGCACCATTCCATTCACGAAGAAGAAAAAAACGAACACCTATTTGCCTTTTTGGAAACGGCGCTATTTTGGCTCGACAATCACGAAGAAACGGCTAATTTTCACCTGATTTTAATGTTGGAAATCACGAAATACCTCGGCTTTTACCCTGATATTTCTGAAATGGAATTATCTTTTTTCAATACTAGCGAAGGTATTTTCACTCCATTTCATGGAATTAATTCACTCACCGAACACGAAACGAATCTCTTCAAAAAATTAATTCCTTTAAAATTCGATAACGACCAGAAAACCTTCCACGTTATCGAAAGACAAATCGTCTTGAAAATCCTGATTGATTACTACGCTTTTCATCTCGAAGGTTTTAGAAAACCAAAATCCTTGGAAGTTTTGGCTGCCGTTTTTTCTTGAAATGAATCCAAAGAATTTGGCGGTCATGAGATAGTTTTACTTTTAATACCTTTGGATCTTAATTTAACCTAAAATGAAAAAATTATTTATCCTTTTATTTTTTGCTAATGCATCTTTTGCAATTGCGCAACAAAAATACAATACTGAGAATGACATTCATTATTATGACGAAAGCACCAATAAAAAGGATTCGTATATGGATTCTCAATGTACTCTTGATATTTATTATCCAAATAATAAAAAGGATTTTGCAACAATCATTTGGTTTCACGGTGGCGGACTAACAAAAGGTAAAAAACAAATTCCAAAAGCCTTGATGGATAAAGGCTATGCCGTAATCGGGGTAGAATATCGACTGTCTCCAAATGTTAATGCGCCAGCCTATATTGAAGATGCTGCGGCCGCAGTTTCCTGGGTATTCAATACTATTGAAAAGTATGGAGGAAATAAAAAACTAATTTTTGTTTCTGGACATTCTGCAGGAGCTTATTTAGGAACAATTATCACTATGGACAAATCTTATTTGGCTAAATATAGCATCGACCCTATGGAAATAGCAGGGCTAATTTCTTTTAGCGGACAAGCCATTACACATTTTACTATCCGGAAAGAGCAAGGAATAAAAAGCACGCAACCGACTATTGATATGTATGCTCCAATTTATTATGTTCGCGAAGACACCCCTCCAATTTTACTCATAACAGGCGATCGCGAAATGGAATTATTAGGTCGTTACGAAGAAAATGCCTATTTCTTTCGAATGATGAAATTGAACAACAATAAAAATATCAGACTTTACGAATTGCAAGGATTTAACCATTCCGATATGGCAGAGCCAGCTTACCCATTATTATTAAATGAAGTAGAAACAATTTCCAAAAAAATCCTTGAAAAGAAGTAAAAAAGATATCTTAAGGAAACAGAAATTCTAATAAACACTTCAATTCAAACCAATACTTCAACTTTTGACTTTCAACTTTTGATTTCGGTATAAATTTATTACTTTCGCAAATAGTTTATATAAAAGGCAAAATGAGTACAAAATTTACTGAATACAAGGGACTTGACTTGCCAACTGTGGCGTCGGAAGTACTTGATTTTTGGAAGGCAGCAAACATTTTTGAGAAGAGTGTAACCACTCGCGAAGGCAGCCCACCGTTCGTGTTTTTTGAAGGGCCACCTTCAGCAAACGGACTGCCAGGAATCCATCACGTGATGGCGCGTGCTATTAAAGATATATTTTGTCGTTATAAAACTCAGAAAGGATTCCAAGTGAAGCGTAAAGCAGGCTGGGACACGCACGGTTTGCCAATAGAATTAGGCACCGAAGCCGCCTTAGGCATTACCAAAGAAGATATTGGAAAAACAATTTCTGTAGCAGAATACAATGAAGCCTGTAAAAAAACCGTGATGCGTTACACCGATGTATGGAACGATTTGACTGAAAAAATGGGTTATTGGGTAGATATGGAAGATCCGTACATTACCTACAAATCGAAGTATATGGAAACCGTTTGGTGGATTTTGAAACAAATCTACAACAAGGATTTGATGTACAAAGGCTATACTATTCAGCCATATTCTCCAAAAGCCGGAACTGGACTGTCTTCGCACGAAGTGAATCAACCCGGAAGTTATCGTGATGTTACGGATACCACTGTTGTGGCACAATTCAGAACTTTTTTTGAAACGTTACCAAATTCTCTTCAAGGTTTTGGAGATATTCATATTTTGGCTTGGACGACAACCCCTTGGACTTTGCCAAGTAATACTGCTTTGACCGTTGGTCCAAAAATCGATTATGTTTTGGTTGACACATTCAATCAATATACCTATTTGCGTTCAAAAGTGATTTTGGCTAAAAATTTAGTTGGAAAACAATTTTCGAAAGGATTTTTTGCAACTACCGAAGCTGCCGATTTTGAAAATCTCAAAGCGGGTGACAAACAAATTCCATATCAAGTTCTTGCCGAATGCAAAGGCACTGATTTAGTTGGAATTCGTTACGAACAATTATTGCCATTTACTTTGCCGTATCAAAATCCAGAAAATGCTTTCCGAGTAATTTCAGGGGATTTTGTGACCACCGAAGATGGAACAGGAATTGTACATACCGCGCCAACTTTTGGAGCTGATGATGCAAAAGTAGCCAAAGAAGCAATTCCGGAAGTACCGCCAATGTTGGTTTTAGATGAAAACGGAAACCCGGTTCCATTGGTAAATTTGCAAGGAAAATTCATCGATGGCGTAGGAAATTATTCTGGAAAATACGTTAAAAATGAATATTACACCGAAGGTGGTGCGCCAGAACGCTCAATGGATGTGGAAATTGCTATCCAGTTAAAAGAAGAAAATAAAGCTTTCAAAGTTGAAAAATACGTTCACAGTTACCCGCATTGCTGGAGAACGGACACGCCAATTTTATATTATCCGTTAGATTCTTGGTTTATAGAAATCACGAAAGTGCGTGACCAAATGTTCGCCCTGAACGAAACCATCAACTGGAAACCAAAATCAACTGGTGAAGGACGTTTTGGAAATTGGTTGAAAAACGCCAATGACTGGAATTTATCACGCTCTCGTTTTTGGGGAATTCCATTGCCAATTTGGAGAAACGAAGAAGGAACCGAAGAAATTCTAGTTGGTTCTGTTGAAGAATTATATAACGAAATTGAAAAATCAATTGCGGCAGGTTTCCAAAAAGAGAATCCTTTTAAAGGTTTCGAAATTGGAAACATGGACGAAGCAAATTATGATTTGGTTGACTTGCACAAAAATGTGGTCGATGAAATCATTTTGGTTTCTACTTCAGGAAAACCTATGCAACGCGAAGCTGATTTGATTGACGTTTGGTTTGATTCCGGCTCGATGCCATATGCACAATGGCATTATCCTTTTGAAAACAAAGACAAAATTGACGAAAATAAAGATTTTCCTGCTGATTTTATTGCCGAAGGAGTGGATCAAACACGTGGTTGGTTTTATACTTTACATGCTATCTCGACTTTGGTTTTTGATAAAGTAGCTTATAAAAATGTAGTTTCAAACGGTTTGGTCTTAGACAAAAATGGACAAAAAATGTCTAAACGTCTTGGAAATGCGACCGACCCATTCGAAACATTAAATGAACATGGACCAGATGCCACGCGTTGGTATATGATTTCGAATGCGAATCCTTGGGACAATTTGAAATTCGATTTGGAGGGAATTGCTGAGGTTCGACGCAAATTCTTTGGAACCTTGTACAACACCTATTCTTTCTTTGCATTATATGCTAACATCGATAAATTTACTTATGCCGAAGCTGAAGTTCCGTTAAATGAAAGACCTGAAATCGACCAATGGATTATTTCCGAATTGAATACTTTGGTAAAAGTGGTGGATGAAGCGTATGCAGATTATGAACCTACGAAAGCAGCTCGTGCCATTTCAGAATATGTAGGTGAAAACTTGAGTAACTGGTACGTTCGTTTGTGTCGTCGTCGTTTCTGGAAAGGGGAATATGTACAAGACAAAATTGCGGCTTACCAAACCTTATATACCTGTTTGTTGACCATCAGTAAACTGGGGGCGCCAATCGCTCCGTTCTTTATGGACAAACTTTACAGAGATTTAACATTGGCAACAGGGTCGGAAAAATTTGACTCTGTACATTTGGCAGAATTCCCAAAATATGTTGGAAACTTTGTTGATAAATCCTTGGAGAGCAAAATGCAGAAAGCACAGACTATTTCATCACTAGTTTTATCGCTTCGAAAAAAGGAAATGATAAAGGTGCGCCAACCCTTGCAAAAGATTATGATTCCAATACTTGACGAAAATCAGCGTGACGAAATTGAGGCGATTTCGGATCTTATAAAGGCAGAGGTTAATGTAAAAGAAATCGTTCTTTTGGACGATGCTTCTGGAATTTTGGTGAAACAAATTAAACCGAATTTCAAGACACTTGGGCCACGTTTTGGAAAAGACATGGGTCTGATAGCTAAAGAGATACAAGGATTTTCAGCAGAACAAATTAATCAATTAGATAAAGTGGGAAATCTCGATATTGTTATTTCAGGAAATAGACTAACTTTATCACTAGAAGACGTAGAGATTTCTTCTCAGGATATTGAAGGATGGATAGTCGCCAACTCAAACGGAATAACTGTTGCGCTAGATATTACGATTTCTGAGGAATTAAAAGAAGAAGGAATTGCTAGAGAATTAGTCAACAGAATTCAGAATATAAGAAAAGATTCCGGATTTGAAGTTACTGACAAAATTAAAGTACATTTGCAAAAAAATTCAGCGTTAGAAAAAGCGGTAATGGCAAATGAAGCCTATATTAAATCCGAAACATTAACACAAACATTGGTTTTTGAAGACATTATAAACAATGGGACCGAAATAGAATTCGACGAAATAAAAACAAAAATAGCAATCACAAAATAACTAGAAAATGACAGATGAAATTGCAAGATACTCAGATGCTGATTTAGCTGAGTTTAAAGAGTTAATACTAAAAAAAATAGCCAAAGCGCAATCCGATTTAGATCTGATAAAAAGCGCCTATATGAACGATTTAAACAATGGAACAGACGACACGTCTCCCACATTCAAAGCCTTTGAAGAAGGAAGTGAAACGATGTCTAAGGAAGCCAATTCACAATTAGCAATTCGCCAGGAAAAGTTTATCCGTGATTTGAAAAATGCGCTTTTCCGTGTAGAAAATAAAACGTATGGAACCTGTAAAGTAACGGGCAAATTGATAAGCAAAGAAAGATTATTGATTGTTCCTCACGCCACTATGAGTATCGAAGCTAAAAATATGCAACGATAATTCTATTAGTATTAAAGCAACTAAAGCTCCTATTGGAGCTTTTTTTAGAAAATAAGATTATTCCGCGCCACTAAAATTGATAAAATGACATTACGAAAAGCGTATCTGATAGTTTTTATTATATTAATTATTGACCAACTTTCAAAAATATACATCAAAACTAACTTTGTATATGGTGAAAGTGGACAAATTGACGTTACTAGTTGGTTCAAAATACTATTGATAGAAAATGAAGGAATGGCTTGGGGAACAATAATACCAGGCATTTACGGAAAATTATTTCTTACTGTTTTTAGGCTCGTTGCCGTTTCGGGTATTGGGTATTGGCTATGGGATTCTGTCGAAAGAAAACACAGTTCCAACTACCTCATTGTGGCAATTTCACTAATTCTTGCGGGTGCCTTTGGCAACATTGTCGATTCTGTTTTTTATGGTGTAATTTTCGATGACAGCTACGGTCATTTGGCTACTTTATTTACAAATAAACCTTATGGAACTTGGTTTCACGGAAAAGTAGTTGATATGTTGTACTTCCCATTATTTGAAGGAAATTGGCCGGAATGGCTCCCTATTTGGGGCGGACATCACTTTAAATTTTTCAATGCCATTTTTAATATTGCCGATATGGCGATTTCTACAGGAGTTGGGATTTTGATTTTCTTTAATAAAAAAGCATTTCATAATCAATAAGAATCAATTTGGGCAATCAGAATTTGTAAACTCCTTTTGGTGTCACGCAATAATCTAATTTTACATCGCTTTCAAAAACATCGGCAATTAATTCTTCGGCTTCAAAAAAGGAAAGTCCAATTTTAATGGTTTCAGACGTGCATTCCGTCAAGAATTTGTCATAAAATCCTTTGCCATACCCTACTCGATGTCCAGTTTTGTCAAAAGCTAAAAGCGGTACAAAGACCACTTCAATTTTACTAGTTGGAACTTCTAGCCCATCAATGGGTTCTGGAATATTGTATTCGTTTTTTCTAATTTTAGTGTTGTCCATCAAAAGAAAATGGGTCATATTTCTAGTTTTGAAATCACTTTTTGGGATAATGGTTTCTTTATCTTTCCCGGAAAGCAAGTGCAAGATAAACTCGGTGTTAACCTCTTTTAATTCTGTTATGGGCAAAAAAATATGAAAATAGGTTTTCTCCCAAACAGGGAGCGTCAAAACTTTATTGGCAATAGTCAAACTCATTGCCTCCAAATCATTTTCGGAAAGTTGTCCACGCAAGGCTTTATATTGGATTCGTAATTCTTTTTTATTCATAAAAATTTCAAAAGATAAAAGTAGTTAAATTCCGAATCTCTTTTTGGGTATCTGCTTTAATTTGATACTGAATTTATTAACTTTGTTGGATGAATAACCCAACACTCGAACTTCAAATTCAAACCTTGCCTGACGGGCCCGGCGTGTATCAATATTATGATAAAGAGGGGAAGATTTTGTATGTGGGCAAAGCCAAAAATCTTAAAAAGAGAGTTTCCTCCTATTTTAATAAAATTCACGACACAGCCAAAACTAATGTGTTGGTCAAGAAGATTGTAACCATAAAGCACATTGTGGTTCCTACTGAAACCGATGCGCTTTTATTGGAAAACAACCTTATAAAAACATTGCAGCCACGATATAATGTTTTGTTGCGTGACGACAAAAGTTATCCTTGGATTTGCATCAAAAAAGAACCTTTTTCGAGAATATTTTCCACTCGACGATTAGTCAAAGACGGCTCGGAATATTTTGGTCCTTACACGAGTTTCAAGACAGTGAATACTATTTTGGAATTGATAAAAGAATTATATCCGCTACGAACTTGCAATTTTGATTTAAGTAAAAGCAATGTCGAAAGCGGTAAATTCAAGGTCTGCTTGGAATATCATATTGGCAATTGCAAAGGGCCTTGCGAAGGATTTGAACTTTTGGAAAATTACCAAAAACAAGTGGATTCTATCCGCGAAATTCTGAAAGGAAATTTCAAGCAAAGTATGAAAGATTTCAAAAAGGTGATGACTGATTTGGCTCGGAATATGCATTTTGAAGAAGCCCATAAAATAAAAGAAAAAATTGAAATTCTAGAAAATTACCAATCGCGTTCCACAATTGTCAATCCAAAAATCACCAATATCGACGTGTTTTCGTTAGTTTCTGATGAAAGTGCCGCATTTGTAAACTTTTTGCAAATTTCCCACGGCTCGATTATTCGTTCCCATACTATGGAAATAAAAAAGAAGCTGGGTGAAACCGATGAAGAGTTGCTAGAACTAGCGATTATAGAACTTAGGGAACGTTTTCAATTATTGTCCAAAGAAATCATTGTACCCTTTGAAGTAGATTTGGGCGGAAGTATAAAAATTACTATTCCTCAACTGGGCGATAAAAAGCAAATTTTGGATCTATCCATTCGAAACGCTAAATTTTACCGAATAGAACAATTAAAACAATTACAAATTGTAGATCCAGATCGTCACGCCAATCGAATTATGGCGCAAATGCAAAAAGACCTGAGATTACCAGTAGAACCCCGACATATCGAATGTTTCGATAATTCGAATATTCAGGGAGCCAATCCCGTGGCGGCTTGCGTGGTTTTTAAAGACGGAAAACCCAGCAAAAAAGACTACCGCCATTTCAATATAAAAACCGTCGAAGGACCAGATGATTTTGCCTCGATGACTGAAGTGGTTTATCGGCGATACAAACGGTTATTAGACGAAAATGATTCTTTACCACAGCTCATTATCATTGATGGCGGAAAAGGACAATTGTCTTCGGCCTTAAAAAGTATTGACGAATTGGGGTTGCGAGGGAAAATTACAATAATTGGTATTGCCAAAAGACTAGAAGAACTCTTTTATCCAGGGGATTCGATTCCGTTATATTTGGACAAAAAATCGGAAACATTAAAGGTAATCCAGCAATTGCGTAACGAAGCACACCGTTTTGGAATTACTTTTCATCGGGATAAAAGGAGTAAATCGGCACTCAATTCTTCGATAGAAAATATTGGAGGAATTGGAGAAAAAACGATGCTTATACTAATACAACATTTCAAAAGTGTTAAAAGATTAAAGTTAGCCACAGAAAAAGAAATTTCTGATGTTGTAGGTGTTTCAAAAGCCAAAAAAATTACCGACTTTTACAAGACCAATAGCTAATAAATGAAAAAGCTTACTTTATTTGTTTTTCTTTTTTTCAGTTTTCTGTCTTCTTTCTCGCAAGACTCCATCAAAAGACCTAAAATAGGATTGGTACTAAGTGGTGGTGGTGCAAAAGGATTTGCGCATATTGGGGTTTTAAAAGTTTTGGAACAAGCGGGTGTCAAAATTGATTATATCGGGGGAACGAGTATGGGTGCCGTTGTTGGCGGGCTTTATGCTTCGGGATATAGCGCTACTCAAATTGATTCCATTTTTAGAACTATAAATCTTGATGAGTTGCTTAAAAATTTTACGCCACGGGCATCAAAAAATTTTTATGAAAAGAGAAATGATGAACTTTACTCGTTGGTTTTGCCATTTAATAAGTTTTCAATAGACATTCCTGAAGCACTTTCAAAGGGTATGTACAATTATAATTTATTAAGTTCCATAACTAGAAGTGTGAGACATATAACGGAGTTTGATAAGTTAAAAATTCCGTTTTTATGCATTGCCACAAATATAGAGACCGGAGAGAAGGTTGCATTAAAAAAAGGGGATTTGGTACTTGCTATGGCTGCAAGTTCTGCATTCCCTTCTTTATATTCTCCTGTAGAGATGGATGGAATGTTACTTGTAGATGGTGGCGTTTCTGATAATTATCCCATAGAGGAAGTGAGGAAAATGGGAGCAGATATAATTATAGGGGTTGACGTGCAAAACGACTTGATGAAGAGGGATGAACTTAAAAATGCAACAAAAATTTTAAGTCAAATAACAACTCTTCAATCCATAGAAAAAATGAAGAGAGAAATAGCAGATACTGATATTTATATTAAACCCGATATCAAAAACTATGGAATTATATCCTTTGACAAAGGTTTGGAAATTATCGAAAAAGGGGAAGAAGCATCCTTTGCAGTTTTTGAGCAATTAAAAAAATATGGGAAGAAAGATTACAAACAAAATAATTTAAAAATTACCGTTGACAGCCTTCAAGTAAACAATATCATAATAAATAAATTAAAAAACTACACCCCATCATACATTAAGGGAAAATTAGGTTTTAAGAGCGGCGAAAAAATTAGCTATAATCAATTGAAAGCTGGAATTGACAATCTAAATGCTACACAAAATTTCAGTGCTATCAATTATTCGTTTGAAGATGCTAATTCAAAAGACGATATAAAATTGACATTAGTTGAAAACCCCACCAAAACTTTTTTAAAATTCGGGGTGCACTATGATGGGTTGTTTAAAAGCGGTGTTTTAGTAAATCTAACCCAGAAAAAAACTATTTATAAAAATGATATTGCCTCTTTAGATGTCGTCTTGGGAGATAATTTAAGGTATAATCTAGATTATTATATCGACAACGGATTTTATTGGAGTTTTGGTTTCAAATCCCAATATAATCAATTAAATAGAAATGTTGCCAAAGAATTAAGCGGTCAACACCTAAATTCTCCAACTATAAAAACCATCAATACTGATTTTTCCGATTTAACGAATCAGGCATATCTTCAAACTATATTTGCTCAAAAATTTCTAATCGGAGCTGGGATGGAACTTAAATTCTTAGATATAAAATCAGAAACCCCCGATTCCTCAATCATAATAGATAAGAGCACCTATGCAAGTGTGTTTGGGTATATGAAATATGATTCTTTTGACAAAAAATACTTTTCTACAAATGGATGGAGTTTCTCAACGGATATTCAATCTTATTTGGTTTCTTCTAATTACACCAATACATTTAAACCATTTTCTATTGTGAAAATCGATTTTGGAACTGTCACTACAGTGTTGAAAAAAACCACTATAAAATTTCAAACAGATGTTGGGTTTTCTTTTGGCAACAAAAGTGTTCCTTTTTTTAATTTCGTTTTAGGAGGATATGGGTACAATACAATAAATAATTTTAAGCAGTTTTATGGCTATGATTTTTTGAGTATAGCAGCTAATAGTTATGTAAAGACTTCTATAACTATTGATTATGAAATTATGAAAAAAAATCATATCAATTTATCTGCAAATTTTGCTAATCTGCAAGATAATCTTTTCCAATCAATAGATTGGATATCAATTCCGAAACACACTGGGTATGCCATAGGTTACGGGCTAGAAACCTTAATTGGACCCGTAGAGATTAAACATTCTTGGTCGCCAGAAACTGGAAAAAGATACACTTGGTTTGGTGTCGGGTTTTGGTTTTAATGTTAGCGATAAATTATAGAATTCCCATACAATTGAAAAGATTAAAAAATTTGACACAACTACTTAATGGCTCTCTTTCTGCTATAAATAAGAGAACCACTATTTAAAAGAACGCTATAAAAGCTGCTTTTTTTTATATAATGCAAAAAAATAACTTAATTTAACAACTATTTTGATAAATCTTCTGTTAAACTTTGATTTTGGTTCAAAAATATAGGTTTGTTAGTTATCTTTGTACACGAAAGCTGCAAGGGGTGGTTTCCTTGTAGTTATTTCATATAAATTTCATAATTTATAATTTTTTTGGTTAGTTAATAGCATAAAAACTCAGTCGTTAGTTGACTGAGTTTTTTTGTTTTAATACATTTGGAATAAAATTTGCAAGAGCAGTTATTATAAAGCTAAAAAAAGATTATGAAAAAAATATTCATTCTAGTGTTATTTATTACAACCGTAAGTTTTGACACTCAAAAACAAGACGCTTTTGATGTAGGAGAATGGTTTATATTTCGGATCCACTATGGGTTTGTTAATGCTGGCTTTGCAACTATGGAGGTTAAAGACGCGACCATAAACAATAAAAAAGTTTTTCGCGTTATAGGAAAAGGGTATACTACAGGGATATCCCGATTGTTTTTCAAAGTGGATGATCTATATGAAAGTTATATAGATAAAGATACTGGAAACCCCTATCAATATATTAGAAAAATTAACGAAGGCGGATATGCCAAAAATCAGGAAGGGTTTTTCAATCAATTGGAAAATACAATTCGTGTAAAAGATTATAAGAACAACACGGAAAAAACCTTTAGTATTCCAAAAAAAACACAAGATATTATGTCTGCATTTTATTATTTGAGAAATTATCCTAATATCGGCAAAATAAAACCTGGAGAATTCGTTGCAATAGATATGTTTTTTGATGATGAAACCACAAAGTTTAGATTAAAATTTTTAGGTCGAGAGGACATTACAACTAAATTCGGAGTGGTCCCAACGATGATTTTTAGACCATTGGTCCAATCTGGACGTGTTTTTAAAGAGGCGGAGAGTTTAACGGTATGGATATCTGACGACAATAACAAGCTCCCAATCCGAGTAAAAGCTAACCTTAGTGTAGGATCAATTAAAGTCGACTTAGATGGTTTTAAAGGGTTAAAATATCCGTTCGAAACAAAATTAATCAACTTAAAAGCAAATTAAAATCCTGTTAAAAAGAAAACAATCCTTATTATTCATGAATATTTTCTCTCAGGATTAAAAGTAAAATGATTTCTCAAAAAAGACAATATAAAAAAGGATATAATTCACAAAAATTTAGGCTTTTAAAAAAGTAGATGTACTTATAATTGTTTTATTTGACAAACTAATAGCGTAAATTTGCCTAAAGCAAAAACAATTAATAATATTCACGAATTATAATCATAATGGCCTTACAAAATACAAATCCTACAACAACAATAACCTGGCAAAAACTTCAGAAACATTTTCAGAAAATGAAAGATGTTTCTATGAAAGGTATGTTTCAACAAGACAAAACCAGAGCAGCAAAATTTCATTTGCAATGGAATGATTTTGTAGTTGATTATTCTAAGAATATTGTTAATGAAGAAACCATGGGTTTGTTGCTTGATTTGGCAAATGAAGTCCAATTGAAAGATGCAATCGCTAAATACTTCAATGGCGGCATCATTAATCAAACCGAAAATAGGGCGGTTTTACATACAGCTTTGCGTGCCACAGCCACTTCAAAAATAGAAGTAGATGGCGCAAATGTAATCCCAGAAATCTTTCTTGTAAAAGAAAAAATTAAAAACTTCACTAATGAAGTGGTCAATGGGGAAAGGAAAGGGTTCACAGAAAAGCCGTTTACGGATATTGTAAATATTGGGATTGGTGGTTCAGACCTTGGTCCCGCAATGGCTGTTGAAGCATTGCAGTTTTATAAAAACCATCTGAACGTTCACTTTGTGTCGAATGTAGATGGAGATCACATTAATGAAATAATTAAAAAACTTAATCCAGAAACTACCCTTTTTGTAGTTGCATCTAAAACATTTACTACTCAGGAAACATTGACTAATTCACAGACCGTCAAAAAATGGTTTTTAGAATCGGCAAAGCAAGAGGATGTGGCCAAACACTTTGTGGCGGTTTCAACCAATATTCAAAAAGTTACTGAATTTGGAATCAATCCTGATAACGTTTTCCCAATGTGGGATTGGGTTGGAGGTCGATTTTCCTTGTGGAGTGCCGTTGGACTTTCAGTAAGTTTGGCCGTTGGTTTTGACAATTATGATGCATTATTAACTGGAGCCAATGAAATGGATGAACATTTTAAAACGGCAGATTTTGATAAAAACATACCTGTTACGCTAGCGCTGTTAAGTATTTGGTACAATAACTTTTTTGGCGCGGAAAGCGAAGCCTTAATTCCGTATACGCAATATTTGCAAAAACTAGCGCCTTACTTGCAACAAGGAACTATGGAAAGTAACGGGAAAAGTGTTGGTCGCGACGGAAAACCGGTAAATTATCAAACAGGAACGATTATATGGGGTGAGCCCGGAACCAATTCGCAACATGCTTTTTTTCAATTAATTCACCAAGGAACCAAATTGATACCTTCGGATTTTATTGGGTTTGTAAAACCATTATACGGAAACGAAGATCATCACGACAAATTAATGTCGAACTTTTTTGCGCAAACTGAAGCCTTAATGAATGGGAAAACAGCAGAACAGGTTCAGGCAGAATTTAACAAACAAGGACTTTCAACAGAAAAAGCCAAATTCCTTTTACCGTTTAAAGTTTTCAACGGAAACAAACCTACTAACACCATTCTAATTCAAAAATTGACGCCAAAGTCCTTAGGTTCGTTGATTGCTTTATATGAACATAAGATTTTTGTGCAAGGAATAATATGGAATATTTTTAGTTATGATCAATGGGGCGTTGAGTTGGGCAAACAATTGGCTAATTCAATCCTTGAAGAGCTAAATTCAAAAAAAGTAAATTCTCATGATAGTTCCACCACATTCTTATTAAATCACTTTTTACAAAATAAATGAAAAAAGAACAAATCTTTTTCATTTTAAAATTGACATCCCCTTTATTAATAAACAATGCAAGTAATTTAAAAAGGGCCTCTTGGTCTAAGAATGCCCTTTTTTATTATATTTGTTAAAACAAAAAACTTATTTTATGTACGAATTCATTCAAAAATTTCATTCTGGCTGGGCTTATTTAGCAGTTTTAGTATTAGTTGGCGCGGTTATCAATTCATTCGTTGGGCTTTTTTCAAAAAAAGAATTTATAGCGAAAGATCGAAAAATTTCCCTCTTTGGCTTGGTGGCAATACATACCCAATTATTAATAGGATTGGTTTTGTATTTTGTTTCTGGAAGAGGTTTTGACTCCTTAGGCCAAATGAGTAATTCGGAATTACGATTAACCTCATTAGAACACCCATTGATCAATCTCATTGGCATTACTTTGATTACGATAGGCTGGATGAAACACAAAAAACTAAATACAAGTGAATCGAAATTCAAGACATTTTCTATTTATTATGGTTTGGGATTAGCGCTTATATTGAGTAGAATTCCATGGGGATTGTGGTTCAAAAACTTATAAAACCTTTTTTTTACTTGGTATAGTTTTTGCCCAATTGACTTCGCAAAAAAGTAAATGATGAAATTGAAGATTTACGAAAAGAGTATTGGCTAAGCACAAAAAACAATTTTAAAACGGTGAATAAAAAAATAATCACGCTTTTTATTTCAATTATCCTTGTGGGTTTTGCAATTGGTCAAAACTTGAATAAAGATAAGCAAAAGGGAATTTCAGCCAAAGATACCATTAAAAAAAGTAAAGCGCTTTTCTCGTCTCAGGAAGTTGCTTCTGATACCTTATTCTTTGAAATAGGGAAGTTTAAATTGTATAAAAAAGAGGCCCATGCCTCCTACTATGCTGACAAGTTTAATGGCAGAAAAACAAGTAGCGGCAAAAGATTTGACAATAATAAATATACCGCCGCTCACAAAAAACTGCCTTTTGGAACAAGAGTGAAAGTAACCAATGAGGCCAACGGAAAATCAGTAATCGTTGAAGTAATAGATAGAGGGCCGTTTGTAAGATCGAGAGAAATTGACTTATCGAAACGCGCCTTTATGGAAATCGCAAAGAACAAATCAGCCGGAATTATGTTAGTAACCATCGAGGTGCTTCAAAAATAATTAGTGCCAATTTGCAAAAGGGTTCTTGCTTAAATTGGAATTGTAATACCTATTGTCATTGGTGACTTCTTTGCCAAGCCAAATCGGTTTTTCGAAAGTTTCGTTTTCGGATTTAAGCTCTACTTCAGCTACAATTAACCCTGTATTTTCACCATAAAACTCATCAATTTCAAAGATATGATTCCCTACTTTTACTTCAAAACGGGTTTTGTCTACAACTCCTTTTTCGCATAACTTCAATAATGCTGTGGCTTCTTCAACAGGAATTTCTTTTTCCCATTCAAAACGCGATAAACCAGATTCATTTGAGGCTCCTTTTATGGTCAAGAGCGCCTTATTTCCTTTTATGCGAACACGAACAGTGCGTTCTGGAACGGAACTTAAATAGCCCTGTGTGATTCTATTTTCGGCAAACGCTTCTTTTTTAAAAGCTTCTGAGGTCGTGAGGAATTTTCGTTCTATTTCAATCATTTTGTCATTGTGAGGCACAAAGTGCTCTTTTAAAGAATTTCAGCAAGTTTTTTTTATGATTTTATTCATCAAATGTATAATAAATCTCTGAGTATCTTTTAATAATTCAAACTTAGGAGAAAAAAGTGATAATTGTGGGGGTTGGTATTTTTTAAACAAAAAACCACGCCTTAATGCGTGGTTTTTGATATTATTGATAGCTTTGAAACTATTCAATTTCCGAAACTCTCAATGTGTTTACCATTCCTTTTTCTACAATAGGCATAGCCGCTAAGTTGATAAGAAAGTCGCCTTTTTCAACAAATCCTTTTTGTTTCGCTATTTCATTTACGTCTGTAATAGTCTCATCGGTACTTACTGATTTTTCATATAAGTATGATTTTACACCCCATAATAAATTAAGTTGCGTTAGGATTCTTTTGTTTGAGGTAAAAACTAATATATGGGCTTGCGGTCTCCAAGCAGATATTTGAAAAGCAGTATATCCACTATTAGTTAATGTGCAAATGGCTTTTGCTTTTATCGCATTGGCCATATGTACCGCATGGTGACAAATTGTTTTGGTAATAAAACGGTTTGTTCGTATTTGTGGGGTGTTTTGAGGAACTTGGATTAATGGGGAATCTTCAACAGCTTCAATGATTTGTGTCATTTTCTGAATAACCTGAACGGGATAGTTTCCAGTAGCCGTTTCTCCAGAAAGCATCACCGCATCAGCGCCATCCATAACGGAATTGGCTACGTCATTTACCTCAGCTCTAGTTGGAGTCAAACTGGTAATCATAGTTTCCATCATTTGAGTAGCAACAATTACTGGAATTCGTGCTGTTTTTGCACGGCGAATCAAATCTTTTTGAACTAATGGAACTTCGTGAGCAGGAAGTTCAACTCCTAGATCACCACGAGCTACCATCAAGGCATCACAATAAGCAATAATCTTGTCAATATTTTCTAACGCCTCTGGCATTTCTATTTTGGCAACAATCGGAATTTTATAAGTCGAATGTTTGGCAATCAATTCTTGTAAATCTTGTAAATCTCTGGGAGTTTTAACAAAAGATAGTGCTATCCAATCTACGTTTTGACCAATAGCAAAAATAGCATCTGCAATATCTTTCTCTGTCATGGCAGGTAAGGATATTTTTGTATTAGGGAGGTTGACCCCTTTTTTAGATTTCAATTCGCCTCCTTGAATTACTCGCGCGACTACTTCTGCTTTTTTGTCGGTTTTTACAATTTCAAAAATAAGTTTCCCATCATCAAGCAGGATTCTTTCTCCTGGATTTACATCGTTCGGAAAGTTTTGGTATTTCATGAAAACTTTTTGGGCAGTTCCAAGAATATCTTCAGCAGTTGTAAAAGTAATTAGATCTCCGTCATTTACTATGATACCATCTTCCATAATACCCACGCGAAGTTTTGGTCCTTGTAAATCACCTAGAATTGCCGTTGTGTAACCAAATTCTTCATTAAGACCTCTAATAATATTTATTTTTTCCTTAACATCTTCATAGTCAGCATGCGAAAAATTTATTCTAAACACATTTACGCCTGCGTCAATCATATCTTTTATGATTTCTCTTGTGCTACATGCAGGCCCTAGTGTGGCTACAATTTTGGTTTTTTTGTTTGTAAACATTGGTATTAAAAAATTAAATTGTTTTTTGATTTGATTTTATTGGTTTCAACTGTATAAATCGCAGATATGGTATCAATAGTATTTAAGTCAGCCAGTATTTTTATTACATCCATAGTTTCGTCCAAATTTTCTATCTTTAAAAAATAATCTACTTTCTTAAATTCTGGAAGCAAATACACCTTTGTTGAGACTTCCAGAGTCAGATTTGAAAATAGATTTTGGCTATTGTCTTTTTTTTGTTGAATGACTTCGTTTTTATTTTGAATTAAATTCCAAGAAATCGCTTTTTCAACAGCATAATAATAAAATCTTGAGAATTTTGTTTCTCCTTCTTTTATGTTAATTTGAATCTCATTCTTGCTTTTGCTTAAATTTATTAGCAGATTTTGATTGATTAAATATGCCAATCGATAGTCTTCCAATGTAGTATGAATAGCAATAAGATGATAATCTATTTCATCAAATTCATCAAAATATAATTTATGAATAGCCATATTCATGAAAAAATAAGGTGTAAATATAGTACTTCTAATGAAGTATCGCCCTTTAAAAACTCATGTTTTCATTATTTTATAAACGATAACGTTTTAGTTTTGGCGAAATTCATATTATTTATTATCAATTAAATTCTGAAATGCAAAATAAGCCCGTTGGGAAGCTTTTTCCTCTGCTTTCTTTTTTGAAGTAGCTCTAGCTTTTGCAATCACTTTATCGTCAATGCTTAATTTAACGCCAAAGAGTCTTTGACCATCAATTCCATTGTCTTCAAAAATATCATAGTGAAAATGTTTCTTTTCTTTTTGACACCATTCTATAAGTAGACTTTTATAGCTAATTACTTTTCCTTCTAATCGGGCAATATCCACATACGGCATAACGACCCTTTTTTGAATAAATTTTTCACAATATTCGTAGCCACGGTCAAGATAAATTGCTCCAACTAAGGACTCAAAAATATTACCATGAATATTATCTCCAAAATGCTGTAAAGGAACTTTGCTTTCTATAAATCGACCCAAGTTCAAGTCTTTTCCCAGTTCGTTTAAATGCTCTCTACTTACGATTTTTGAACGCATTTTAGTGAGGTAGCCTTCGTCTCCCTCAGGAGCTTTGTTGAATAAATGTGCCGCAATCACAGAACTTAACATAGCATCTCCAAGGAATTCAAGTCGTTCGTAATTAATGGCATTTCCCCTTTCGTCTAACTTGTTAGAAGAACGATGGGTAAACGCTTTTTTATAGTACTCTATTTTTATTGGGGCAAACCCTAAAACATCATGTATAGCGTCAAAAAAAATCCCGTCTTCAAGAGAACGGGATTTCGAAAATATTTTTCTAATAATATTCATCCGCAATTAGAAGTCTAATTTTTTTACTAATACACAAGCATTGTGACCTCCAAAACCAAAAGTATTACTTATCAAGACATTCATTTCTCTTTTTTGGGCAACATTAAACGTAAAGTTTAATTTTGAGTTGATGTTTTCATCATCGGTAAAATGATTTATGGTAGGAGGAACAATTCCATATTTCATGGAAAGGATAGAAGATATCGTTTCAATTGCCCCTGCCGCACCGAGCAAATGACCTGTCATGGATTTTGTCGAATTCAAGTTCATTGTATAGGCATGTTCGCCAAAAACGTGTTCTATTGCTTTAGATTCGGCTAAATCACCAAGAGGGGTTGAAGTCCCGTGCATATTCACACCATCAACATCGGTAGGTTTTAATCCTGCGTCTCTTAAACAATTTAACATCACGTTTTTTGCACCCAAACCTTCAGGATGAGGAGCTGTAATATGATATGCATCTGCCGACATTCCGCCGCCACCAATTTCGCAATAAATTTTTGCACCTCTAGCAATAGCGTGTTCGTAATCTTCAAGAATTAAAGCACCGGCGCCTTCACCAAGTATAAAACCATCACGGTCTTTATCCATAGGCCTTGAAGCGGTTTTCGGATCATCATTTCTTGTCGAAAGTGCATGCATGGCATTGAATCCACCCATTCCTGCAATAGTTACCGCAGCCTCTGAGCCTCCAGTTACCATTATGTCAGCATGACCTAATCGGATATAATTAAAAGCGTCTATAATAGCGTTTGTGGATGAGGCACAAGCAGAAACCGTTCCGAAGTTTGGCCCTCTAAATCCATATTTTATTGAAATGTGTCCACAGGCAATATCTCCAATCATTTTGGGTATAAAAAAAGGGTTAAATTTTGGCGTTCCATCCCCAGCAGCAAAATTTAGAACTTCAATTTGAAAAGTTTCCAAGCCTCCTATTCCTGAACCCCAAATTACTCCTGCTCTATCTTTATCTATTTTATCTAAGTCAAAATTAGCATCATTCATAGCTTCTTCCGATGAAACCATAGCATATTGTGCATAACGATCCATTTTTCGAGCATCTTTTCTGTCTATGAAATCTTCAACATTAAAGTTTTTTAATTCACAAGCAAACTGGGTTTTAAATTTTGAAGCATCAAAATAAGTTATTGGAGCAGCTCCACTAACGCCGTTAACAAGTCCGTTCCAATATTCTTGAACAGTATTTCCAATAGGAGTAAGAGCGCCTAGGCCCGTCACTACAACTCGCTTTAATACCATGATTTATTATTTAGTATTTTGAAGACAAATAAAACCCATGCTTTTTTGCTGTATTACTAACACAAAAGAGCCATGGGCAATATATTATAAATATCAATTTGATTGGAATTCAATCAAAAATTTAATTTTAAAATAATAACACCCGTTTGTAAAATTGCAAACGGGTGTTTTTTTATTATTTTTTAGCTTCTTCGATATAAGAAATCGCTTGACCTACAGTTCCAATGTTTTCTGCTTGATCGTCTGGAATCTGAATGTCAAATTCTTTTTCGAATTCCATAATAAGCTCTACAGTGTCTAATGAGTCAGCTCCTAAATCATTAGTGAAGCTAGCTTCTGTTACAACTTCGTTTTCGTCAACACCTAATTTGTCTACGATAATAGCTTTTACTCTTGATGCAATGTCTGACATAATCTTTAATTTTAAAATTTAAATTGTTGGCAAAAATAAAAAACTTTATTTTAAAACAACTATTTAGTTCATAAATGTGTCGACGAATTTAGAAAATAAATTTAACAAAGACTTCATAATGTTATTTATTATCACTTTTTATGCTTTTTTTTGCATGATTGAAATCCTTTATCTTATGAATAAAATAGTAATTTTTGCGTCTGGATCGGGGACAAATACCGAAAATATTATACAGTATTTTAAAGCTAAAGATGGTTCAGCCAGTTTTACCGTTTTTACCAATAATCCAAATGCCAAAGTAATTGAAAGAGTCGAAAAATTTCAAGTACCTGCTGAAATTTTCACTAAAGTAGAATTATTTGAAAACAAAGTATTGCGAAAATTAAATATTATTAACCCGGATTTAATTGTTCTTGCTGGATTTTTGCTTAAACTTCCTAAAGCTATCATCGAAGCCTATCCAAACAAAATAATAAACATACATCCCGCTTTGCTGCCAAAATATGGAGGGAAAGGGATGTACGGCATGAATGTACATAGAGCCGTTGTCGAAAATAAAGAAAAGGAATCGGGGATAACAATTCATTACGTAAACGAAAATTACGACGAAGGAAATGTCATTTTTCAAGAAAGTTTTCCTTTGTTGGGCAAGGAAACTCCAGATGATATAGCTGAAAAAATACATGAACTAGAACAACGCCATTTTCCTGAAGTTATCGAAAAACTCATAACCCAAGGCCTAATGCCCAAAACACTTTAACCTTGGAACACGATGTACATATTTACACGGATGGCGCTGCTAAAGGAAATCCCGGGCGTGGTGGGTACGGCGTTGTTATGGAGTTAGTTGGCACGCCACATAAAAAGGAATTTTACGAGGGTTTTCGTCACACTACCAATAATAGAATGGAATTATTAGCCGTAATCGTTGGTCTCGAAAAGCTAAAAAAAACCAATATGAAAGTTTTGATTGTTTCAGATTCTAAATATGTGGTGGATTCTGTTTTGAAAAAATGGGTTTTTGGCTGGGAGAAAAAAAGTTTTACAGGGAAGAAAAACCCTGATTTGTGGACTCGATTTCTAAAAATTTATAGAAAGCACCAAGTGGATTTTAAATGGATAAAAGGGCACAACAACCATCCTCAAAACGAACGTTGCGATGAATTGGCAGTTATGGCTTCGATCCAAAAAAAACTTTCGGTTGATGTTTTTTATGAGAAGGAAACCGACAATATTTTGTAAAAACTTCTAATCGCATCTGTTTTCAAACTTCAAACTTATAAACTATCTTTGCTGCTTAATTCGAATCACGTAGTATGAATAAATTATTGATTGTTGGTACGGTCGCTTTCGACGCAATTGAAACCCCTTTTGGCAAAACAGACAAAATTTTAGGCGGTGCAGCAACTTACATTGGGCTTTCAGCATCTCATTTTAACCTCGAGTCTGCCATTGTTTCAGTTGTTGGAGATGATTTTCCACAAGAATACATCAATTTATTGACGGACAGAAACATTGATATTTCAGGTCTTGAAGTGGTTAAAGGAGGGAAAACTTTCTTCTGGAGTGGTCGATATCATAACGATTTGAATTCTAGAGACACATTAGACACCCAATTAAATGTATTAGCAGATTTTCAGCCAAAAGTCCCACAAAACTTTAAAGATGCTGATGTGGTAATGTTAGGAAATTTACATCCATTAGTGCAAAGTAGTATTTTAGAACAAATAGATGTGAAACCAAAATTAATAGTTTTAGACACCATGAATTTTTGGATGGATTGTGCCTTGCCTGAATTATTAGAAGTAATCAAACGCGTTGACGTTATTACGATCAATGACGAGGAAGCACGACAACTTTCGGGAGAGTATTCGTTAGTTAAAGCCGCTGCAAAAATTCACGCGATGGGGCCAAAATTTGTTGTCATTAAAAAAGGAGAACATGGGGCATTATTATTTCACAACCATGAAATTTTCTTTGCGCCTGCCTTACCTTTAGAAGAAGTTTTTGATCCAACAGGGGCAGGAGATACATTTGCAGGTGGATTTGCAGGATATATTACGCAAAGCGGAAACATATCTTTCGAAAATATGAAAAATGCCATAATATACGGTTCAAATTTAGCTTCTTTTTGTGTAGAAAAATTTGGGACTGAAAGAATGGTTGGGCTTGAAAAAGTGGAAGTGACTAACCGATTGAAACAATTCAAATCATTGACACAATTTGATATAGAAATATAATGTAAAATTATGAAGCCTCGGAAACGAGGCTTTTTCAATAAACAACCCCTATACAATGAGCGACGCAATAAAACACGAATGTGGGATTGCCCTTCTACGATTAAAAAAACCGTTAGAATTCTACAAAGAAAAATACGGTACGGCTTTCTACGGGATACAAAAAATGTATTTGATGATGGAAAAACAGCACAACCGTGGACAAGACGGCGCTGGTTTTGCAAGTATAAAACTAGATGTGGAGGCTGGGGAAAGATACATTAGTCGTGTGCGATCCAATCAATCACAGCCTATTCAAGATGTTTTTGCTCAAATTAACGAAAGAATAAATGAAGAAATGACTTCTCACCCAGAATATGCTGATGATGTTTGTCTTCAAAAAAAGAATATCCCTTATCTAGGAGAATTGTTTTTAGGACATGTTCGTTATGGAACTTTTGGGAAAAATAGTATTGAAAGTGTTCACCCGTTTTTGAGGCAAAGTAATTGGATGCACCGGAACCTTATTTTGGCTGGAAATTTCAATATGACTAATGTAAAAGAACTTTTTGAAAATCTAGTAGAATTAGGACAGCATCCAAAAGAAATGGCAGATACTGTTACTGTAATGGAAAAAATAGGTCATTTTCTAGACAAAGAGGTAATGCAACTGTATCAAGATTGCAAAGCAATGGGCTTGTCTAAACGGGAAGCGTCTCCTGTGATTGCTGAAAGACTAGATATTGCCAAAATCCTGACAAGGTCCTCCAAAAACCTAGATGGAGGTTATGCTATGGCCGGACTTCTAGGTCATGGCGATGCTTTTGTCTTTAGAGATCCTGCAGGAATTCGACCAGCCTATTTTTATGAAGATGACGAAATTTTGGTGGTAGCCTCAGAACGCCCAGTTATCCAAACGGTATTTAATATTCCTTTCGAAAAAGTACAAGAAATAAACCCTGGTAGCGCCTTAATTATAAAGAAAAACGGAATCGTTACAATGCAAGAGATTCTTGCGCCAACCGTTAAAAAAGCGTGTTCTTTTGAAAGAATTTACTTTTCTAGAGGAAGTGATGCCGAAATATATCAAGAAAGAAAAAATCTGGGAAAATTAATTTTGCCTGCTGTTCTTGGTGCCATTGGAGATGATACTGACAATACCGTGTTTTCTTATATTCCAAATACTGCTGAAACTTCTTTCTACGGAATGGTTGAAGCGGCACAAGATTTTCTAAATCAAAGAAAAAATAATTATATTCTTGAAAACAGAAAAAAATTAACCAAAGAAAAGCTCGAAGAAATCCTTTCGGTAAAAATAAGAACCGAAAAAGTAGCCATCAAAGATGCAAAACTGCGAACTTTCATTACCGAAGACAGTAGTCGAGATGATTTAGTGGCGCATGTTTATGATGTAACTTACGGTGTGATAAAACCAACCGATAACTTGGTGATTATTGATGATAGTATTGTGAGAGGAACAACGCTCAAAATGAGTATTATCAAAATGATGGACCGTTTGAAGCCAAAAAGCATTGTTGTAGTTTCATCGGCTCCACAAATTCGATATCCCGATTGTTATGGAATTGATATGGCAAAACTAGAAGGGTTAGTTGCGTTTCGAGCTGCCTTAGCGCTTTTAAAAGACAGAAACCTGTACCATATTGTTGATGAAGTTTATGCTAAATGCAAAGGACAGGAAAACCTTAAAGATCGCGAAGTGGTTAATTTTGTCACTGAAATCTATGCACCGTTTAAGCCTCAGGAAATTTCAGACAAAATAGCACAACTGCTGAGTTCGCCAGAAATTAACGCCGTGGTAAAAATCATTTTTCAAACTGTTGAGGATTTACATATTGCCTGTCCAAAGAATTTAGGGGATTGGTACTTTACTGGAGACTACCCTACCCCAGGAGGCAATCGAGTTGTAAATAAGGCATTTATGAATTTTTATGAAGGGAAAGACGCTAGAGCCTATTAAAATATCAATATTTAAGCAGTTCGTCTAATATTTTGCAAAGTTCGTCTAATATATTAGCTTAAAAAATATAACTTGAATATCTTTAGCTCACCATAATATTAGTAGGTTAGTTTATGGTAGATTTGGGGCAAAAAAGGTGAAAGCAATTTCACCTTTTTTATTGGAAGAAAGTCAAGGGGAAGATAGAGGAAATCCGACGAAAACTCAAATAAGAAAAACATTTTCAAGAGAAATACAGAAAATAATTAAAAAAAATAGGCCCCGGTAGATTTGGAACTGATTAAAAGGTATTTTTGAATGGAATTTGGAAATTATAACAAGAATTGTTATTTTATACACAAAAAATCCAAAAATGAAAGCCATTTTCTCGCTAAAAGAAGCCCTCCAAAAGATAGAATATTTTTGTTCTTATCAAGAACGGCACCATGAGGAAGTGGTTGCAAAATTGCACACGATGAAGATGGATCAAGAAGAAATAGATACCATCATGGTACACCTCATCACATCTAATTTTCTGAATGAAGAACGCTTCGCTTGTAGCTTTGTCAGAGGAAAACACCGTATTAAACATTGGGGAATCATTAGAATTACCAACGAGCTAAAGTCTAAAAAAATAACGAAATCCCTTATCAATAGAGCCCTTAAAGAAATCACTCCCGAAGAATACTTAGAAACTTTTCACACACTAGCGCAACGTCAATGGGAATCCATCAAAGAAACAAATGTGTTAAAAAAACGAAAAAAGTTTTGTGATTATTTGCTTCGGCGAGGTTTTGAAAGTAGTTTGGTTTATGACAAAGTGAAGGAATTGGAGTCTATAAAAAGTTTAGAATGACACAAATGATTAATATGTTTTGTTTGCCGTAGTAAAATTTTATAAGGTCAACAGAACGCTTACTGCATTTCCACCAAAACCTACTGCATTAATCAAAATTTTACGGATTGTCTTTCTTGTTTTTTGCTCTTCAGCAAATGGGACTGGTATGAATTCTTGGTGTTGCATCATTAAAATTGCCATTTCGATACTCAAAATTCCTGATGCGCCAAAGGTGTGTCCTATTTTCCATTTATTTGTAGTTAGCATAGGCAAATTGGTGCCGAAAACTTTTTGGATAGCTTTATATTCTGTCAAGTCACCTGTTTTTGTTCCTGGAGCGTGCATGACAATGACATCAACTTCGGATAAATCCGTATTTTGCAAAGCCATTTTCATTGATTTTTGGAAACAAGTGGCTTCAGCTGATATAGAAATGTTATGCTCCAAAATTTCGGTTGCATATCCAATGCCTTCTATAAAAGCGAGTGCGTTTTTTTTTTTTCCAATTTCCAAACAACAAATGGCTGCACCTTCGCCTAGTAATAAGGTATTTTGATTTTTATTTAAGTCCAAAGCGCGACAAGGAAAAGCATCATCACTATTGGAATATATTTTCAAGGCTCGCATTTGGGCAATAGTGAAATCAGTAAGAGGGGCTTCACTTCCGCCAACTAAGAATTTGTCAGCCATTCCAGCGCGAAGCCAGGCAACTCCATTTAATAATGCGTGTAAGGCTGTTGAACATGTAATGGAATGCGAAATTTCAGGTCCTGAACTTTGCAAATCATGAGCTACCCAAGAGGAGATGTTTCCTAAAGTAGTAGTGGGCGAGGTTAACGTTTGGGCTTTGGCTGTCTCTAAATATGCTTGATGGTGTTGTTCAAACAACTCAGTGGCGCCACGAGAAGAACCAATATTAATTCCGAAGATGTCATTTTGGTTCCAGCCTGCGTTTTGTATGGCTTTTCGTGAAGCAGCCATTGCAAACAAAACCGATCTGTCCAAGGATTTGTATTTTACATCCGATTGTTTTAGAGTTTCAACATCCTCGTTTGAATTATCATCAAGTTGGGCAATAAGGGTCTTTTTATAGTCTAAAAAGCGTTCGGTAAAACAATGATTTGGGTTTTTATAGTTTTCCCAAATTGTCTTTGAATAATTACCTAAAGGGGAAATAGAGGCTATGGATGTTATGGAAATGACTTTAGGCAAGATTGTTTTTTAATGCAAATGTCGCAAAGTTTTTTGAAAAATTGACAAAGTTTTGAATAATTTATAAATGGCTTTTTACAAAATCAAACTTTTTGCAATCACATCATATATTTTTTGCAATTGGGCGTCAGTGATGATATAGGGTGGTAAAATATATACAATATTGCCAATAGGCCTCAGGATTATTCCGTTTTCGATAAAAAAATCATACAGTTTATTGCGCAAGCTTCCATAATAGCTTTCCGAACTTTCCGTTTTTATTTCCAATGCAAAAATAACTCCTAGCACACGTGTTGTGACAACTGCCGGGTGGTGTTCGATGTGTTTTTGAAAATCCAAATGGCTTTTGTTTACCCGAATAATATTGGCTTGCATTTCTTCCGTTTGCAACAACGACAAACTTGCCAAAGCCGCAGCACAACCGGTAGGATTTGCTGTAAAGGTGTGTCCATGAAACAAAGCTTTATAAATGTCTTCATCATAAAAAGCATCATAAACATCTTGGGTAAAAGTGGTAATCGCCATTGGAATTGTTCCTCCAGTCAAGGCTTTCGACAAACACATCATATCCGGTTTTTCGTTTAGATAATCCGTGGCAAAAGTTCTTCCTGTTTTGCCAAAACCCGTCATCACTTCGTCGGCAATAGTGAGTACCTTATTTTCATGACAGATTCGTATTAATTTATCAAGTCCTTCAGATTCATACATTACCATTCCGGCTGCCCCTAGCACTAATGGTTCAAAAATAAATCCTGCACAATTATTGTTTTGAATGGCTTCCGCCAAAGCATTGAGGCTATCTTGCATCTGCCCTTTTATTGGAACTGGAATACGAATTACATCAATCAACATACCCTGAAATGCTTCTGTAAAAAAAGAAATTCCGCTGGCTGCCATTGCGGCAAATGTGTCTCCGTGAAAAGCATTTTCGAAAGCAATAATTGTTGTTCTTTTTTCTCCTTTATTATAGAAAAACTGCAAAGCAACCTTAATAGCGACTTCAACCGCGGTGGAGCCATTGTCTGAAAAGAATAATTTTTGTTGGTTTTTGGGTAAAATTTCTATCAACTTTTCGGCCAAAACAATAGCTGGTTCGTGCGTAAATCCACCAAAAAGAACGTGTTCTAAAGTAGTGAGTTGTTTATAAATTGCATCAGCAATAAATTTATTCGAATGCCCGAATGGGTTGACCCACCAAGAAGCAATAGCGTCAATGTATTCTTTGTTGTTTTCGTCCCAGAGCAAAGCTCCTTCGCCTTTGATAATGGCAATAGGTGGTTTCGAAGTTTTATGCTGCGTGTAAGGATGCCAAAGATGTTGGCTATCTCTCTCGGTTAAATTCATTTTGTAAAGATAAAAGAAGCGAGAGAAAAGAACAAAGAAAAAAGGGCAAAGAAGTCAGCTAATGGAATAAACCGCGGAAATCTCATATTTGGTTAAGAAATCATTATAAACTCAATAACTTTTTTCTAAACAAGTTGGCATATTTGGAAATGACAATTTCATCAAAATAAGATTCTTGTTCTATTCTTCCAATGCATTTTGTTCCCGTTTTATCTAGAATTATTGCTTCGGAAGCTTTATTTTCATCGCCATTGAATATAATCCCTGCGATATTTATTTTTTGATTTTTTAAAGCTTGAATGGTGAGTAAGGTATGGTTGATGCTTCCTAGATAATGCCTAGAAACTACAATCACTTTATAATCCGGTTTTATTAAATCAACAATACAATCAGTATCATTTATCGGTACCAAAATTCCTCCTGCACCTTCAACAACAAGGTGATTATCCGTTTTGGGTTCAATTATTTTTTTTAAATCAATGGTAATGCCTTCAAGCGCTGATGCTAAATGAGGGCTTGCGGCCGTTTGAAATTGATACGTATTTGGAAATATTTTCGATTTTTTATTTTTGATATTAGCCTTGATAAAATGACTATCCGAATTATCCAAATCCCCTGATTGAATGGGTTTCCAATAATCGGCTTCAAGCGCTTCTACAATTATAGCGGAGGCAATAGTTTTACCTACATCAGTAGAAATTCCTGTTATAAATAGTTTCATAAGTTAGTTTGCGGATAAAACAGATGTTACTGATTTTATGTCAATCGTTTTGTCATTGGTATGAGTTATTTTTGGATTATGAATCCTAATCCAAAATTTAAAGTGAAATATATAGGGGTCGAGCCTAACATTACAATTCTAAAACGAAATTAAACATTCTTTGTCAATTACAAATCAAACCCTAATTTCACGCCTAATTTAGTAGCGATAATCGTAGTAATTCGTTTTTTGAGTTCCGGTATTTTAATGTTTTCGATAACCGCATTTGAGAAAGCGTACATCAATAAGGCTTTGGCTTCTTTTTTCGGAATGCCACGAGCTTGCATATAGAACATTGCCGATTCGTCTAATTGTCCAACGGTACAGCCGTGAGAACATTTTACGTCGTCGGCAAAAATCTCCAATTGTGGTTTGGCATTTATTGTTGATTTGTCGCCTAACAAAATGTTATTGCTTTTTTGGAAAGCATTTGTTTTTTGGGCTTCTTTCTCGACATACACTTTTCCGTTGAAAACACCGGTAGAACGATCGGAAAAGATACCTTTATAATCCTGGAAACTTTCGCAATTTGGAGTTGTATGATTTACCAGAGTATAATGATCCACGTGTTGTTTTTCGCCAATAATTGTGATTCCGTTTAGTGTGCTGGTCAAACGCTCTCCGAAATGATAGAAATTTAGGTTATTTCGAGTCAAATTTCCCCCGAAAGAGAAGGTATGAACCGATACATGGCTTTCTTTTTGTTGAGAAACGAAGGTGTTGTCAATCAGATTGGCTTCGTGATTGTCATTTTGGATTTTATAATAATCCACGATGGCACGTTTCTGAGCAAAAATCTCGGTAACCGAGTTAGTCAAAACCGGATTTTCGTTTAAACTTTGATGTCTTTCGATGATTTGAACGTATGAATTCTCGCCCACAATCACCAAGTTTCTAGGTTGTACCAAAAGTGCTGCTTCTGAACCAGTTGAGAAATACATGATCTCGATGGGTTTGTCCGCCACTTTGCTTTTCGGAATATTGATATAAGCTCCCTCGTTGGCAAAAGCCGTATTCAGAGAAGTTAAACTTTCGTCTTTGCTCGCCACTTTATTAAAATAAGTGTCGATAACCATTTTGTATTTTGGCTTATTTAATGCCGATGACATCAAGCAAACATCTATTCCCTCGTGTGTAGTGGAAGACAAATTTGAACTAAAAACGCCGTCGATAAAGACCACTTTGTAAGTGTCGATTTCGTGTAAAAAATATTTTTTTACATCTCTGAATTCAATAGCCGTTTCGTTTTTTGGGAATACACTAAAGTCATTTTTCAGAATGGCATTCAGCGAAGTATATTTCCAGGCCTCGTCTTTTTTGGTTGGAAAACCTTTATTTTCAAAGTTTTTTAAAGCCGAAGTTCGTACGTCATGAAGTTCCGTTTGAACATCTACACGCTCTTCAAAAGCCATAAAAGACGATAGTAATTTTTCTTTCAATTCCATATTCTTTATTGTTTAAAGTTTAAGGTTTAAAAGTTTAAAGTTATCGTGCTAACTTTAAACTTTAGACTTTAAACAAATTTTAAGCTTCTTGTTCTTGTTTAATCCAATCGTATCCTTTTTCTTCCAATTCTAATGCTAATGAAGCATCCCCTGATTTCACAATTTTTCCATTGTATAAAACATGAACGAAATCAGGAACAATATAATCAAGAAGTCTTTGGTAATGGGTGATAACGATAATGGCGTTTTTGTCGCTTTTCAATTTGTTTACCCCATTGGCAACAATTCTAAGCGCATCAATATCCAATCCTGAATCCGTTTCGTCTAGAATGGCTAATTTAGGCTCCAACATGGCCATTTGAAAAATCTCATTACGTTTTTTCTCTCCACCAGAAAATCCCTCGTTCAAAGAACGGGATAAAAATTTACGGTCGATTTCCAATAATTCTGACTTCTCCCGAATCACTTTTAGCATTTGGTTGGCAGGCATTTCCTCCTGGCCGTTTGCTTTGCGGGTTTCGTTAATGGCGGTTCTCATAAAGTTAGTCACCGAAACTCCCGGGATTTCAACAGGATATTGAAATGATAAGAACACTCCTTTGTGGGCTCTTTCTTCAGGGGCCAATTCCGAAATATCTTCATTTTCCAAAAGGATTTCTCCTTCGGTCACTTCGTAATTTTCGTTTCCAGCAATAATGGAAGCAAGCGTACTTTTTCCGGCGCCGTTTGGTCCCATAATCGCATGGATTTCTCCAGCTTTCACTTCAAGGTTTATTCCTTTTAATATTTCTTTGTCTCCAATGGAGGCGTGTAAATTTTTTATTGATAACATTTTTTGAATGTGTTTTATACTTTGTTTAAGACTAACCTACTGAACCTTCAAGCGAAATTTCTAACAACTTCTGCGCTTCGACTGCAAATTCCATGGGCAATTTATTTAGTACATCTTTGCTGAAGCCATTTACGATTAAAGCGATCGCTTTTTCGATGGGAATGCCACGTTGGTTGCAATAGAAAACTTGGTCCTCCCCAATTTTACTTGTCGTGGCTTCATGTTCTATCTTGGCTGATGGATTTTTGCTCTCGATGTATGGAAAAGTATGTGCCCCACAATTATTTCCCATTAACAAGGAATCGCATTGCGAGAAGTTTCTGGCATTGTCTGCATTTGGACCGATTTTCACTAATCCTCGGTAACTGTTTTGTGATTTTCCGGCTGAGATCCCTTTGGAAATAATGGTTGATTTGGTGTTTTTTCCCAAGTGAATCATTTTGGTTCCGGTATCGGCTTGTTGGAAATTATTGGTTACGGCAATCGAATAAAATTCGCCCACCGAATTGTCGCCTTTCAAGATACAAGATGGATATTTCCAAGTCACAGCAGAACCCGTTTCGACTTGAGTCCATGAAATTTTCGCGTTTTTCTCGCACATACCTCTTTTAGTCACGAAGTTGAAAACACCCCCTTTTCCTTCCTTGTTTCCAGGATACCAGTTTTGAACGGTAGAATATTTGATTTCGGCATCGTCCATAGCAATCAATTCTACCACAGCGGCATGCAATTGATTTTCATCTCGACTTGGTGCGGTGCAACCTTCAAGATACGAAACATAACTCCCTTCATCGGCGATTAGCAATGTTCTCTCGAATTGTCCGGTTCCAGCTTGATTGATACGGAAATAGGTCGAAAGTTCCATCGGGCAACGAACGCCTTTTGGAATATAACAGAAACTTCCGTCAGAGAAAACGGCTGAATTTAAGGCTGCATAAAAATTGTCTTTTTGAGGTACAACCGTTCCAAGATGTTTTCGAACCAATTCTGGATGTTCCTTAATCGCTTCGGAAATACTCATGAAAATAATGCCTTTTTCTCCCAAGGTTTTCTTGAAAGTAGTCGCCACTGAAACCGAATCGACCACAATATCCATGGCAACATTGTTCATCATTTTTTGTTCATCGACAGAAATGCCCAATTTTTTATACATTTCTAAAAGTTCAGGATCTACATCGTCCAATGTTTTATTAGGGTCAACTGCTTTTGGAGCAGAATAATAGGAAATGGCTTGAAAATCAGGTTTGGTATAATGCACATTTGCCCATTCTGGCTCAATCATTTTTTCCCAAGCACGAAAAGCTTCGATGCGCCAATCGGTCATCCATTGTGGCTCTTCTTTTCTATGGGAAATGGCGCGAACAATATCCTCGTTCAAGCCAATAGGAAACGTATCCGATTCTAAATCAGTATAAAATCCGTACTCGTATTCTTTGGTTTCGAGTTCGACTCTTAAATGGTCTTCGGTGTATTTTGACATAATTTATGTTTAATTTTTTTACAAAGAGAAACTCTCTCCGCAACCACAAGTTCTACTTGCGTTTGGATTATTGAAAACAAATCCTTTTCCGTTTAGTCCGCCAGAAAATTCCAAAATAGTTCCGGCCAAATAAAGGAAGGATTTTTTTTCCACGGCAATGGTTATTTCGTTGTCTACAAAAATTTTGTCGTCTTCGCCTTTGTTTTTATCAAACTTCAAATCATAAGACAAACCCGAGCATCCACCGCTTTTCACACCTACTCTCACATAATCGACTGCCGCATCAAAGCCATCGTCTTTCATTAAATCGATGATTTTCTTTTTGGCAGTATCAGAAACTTTAATCATAGCTTATTTTGATTTTGTCTAAATAAAGGGCAAAGATACTATATAAAAAACCTTTTTCCATATTTGATAACATTTTTATAACTAATGCCAAAATAGAAAAAACTTATTTGCAACCATCAGAAACGTTTGCTTTTCCTAACTTTGTTGAATCTACATAAAAAAATAATGAAACTGTATTCCATAGAAACTGGGAATTTTAAGTTGGATGGTGGCGCCATGTTTGGCGTTGTGCCAAAAACAATTTGGAACAAAACCAACCCAGCCGACGAAAATAACTTAATTGACCTTGCAGCTCGATGTCTACTCATTGAAGACGGTAATCGTTTGATTTTGATTGACAATGGATTGGGAAACAAGCAATCGGAGAAGTTTTTCAGTTATTATTCACTTTGGGGAACACATTCCTTGGACAAATCCTTGGCAAAACATGGTTTTCATCCCGATGATGTCACTGATGTCTTTTTGACGCATTTGCATTTTGACCATTGTGGCGGTAGCGTGCAATGGAACAAGGACAAAACCGGATATGAGTTGGCTTTCAAAAATGCCAAATACTGGAGTAACGAAAGTCATTGGGAGTGGGCGACGCAACCAAATTTGAGAGAAAAAGCTTCGTTCTTATCTGAAAATATTTTGCCAATTCAGGAAAGTGGACACTTGCATTTCATAAAAAGACCTGAAGGTGATTTATTGCCAACATCGGAACTGGATTTCGTGATTTTCTTTGCCGACGGCCACACGGAGAAGCAAATGATTCCGCTAATAAAATACCAAGAAAAAACTATTTGTTTTGTTGCGGATTTGCTGCCCACTGTCGGACATTTACCCTTGCCTTACGTAATGGGTTATGACACGCGGCCGCTTTTGACAATGCATGAAAAGTCAAAATTCCTAAACGCCGCGGCGGACAATAATTACTATTTATTTTTGGAACACGATGCATATAACGAAATCATAACAGTAGAAAAAACGGAAAAAGGAGTTCGTTTGAAGCAACGGTTTAGGTGTGATGAAATCTTAAGATAGTGTTAATCTTCTCTTTATTTATAACAAAAGAATTTACTTTTAAACTAAAATTTAATAAAACCAATTCATGAATAATTTCAAAACTATTTTAATTTCTGCCATTTCTTTTCTGGCCTTGGCAGGATGTGGAGTCACAAAACCAGTTTATGACATTTCTGCACTCTCGGTTAAGACTCCTTTATACAGCACTAAGATTTCCCCTTTAAAAGAGGACGATTTAAAGCGTTGGAGCCATTTGGACCTAGTAAAAGATACTGTGCCTGGAATGAGTGTGGACAAGGCTTATGCCGAATTGCTCAAAGATAAAAATGGGGTAAAAGTAATCGTTGGCGTTTTGGATTCCGGCGTTGACATTGAGCATGACGATTTAAAATCGGTAATTTGGACCAACAAAAAAGAGATTCCTGGAAACGGAATCGATGATGATAAAAACGGCTATATTGATGATATTAACGGTTGGAATTTTCTGGGAGACATCACTAAAGAAAATTTAGAATACGAAAGAATTATTGTCAACAAAGATCTTGTTGATGCGACCACTTATCAAGTGGCGAAAGCGACCAACGATAAAAAAATCAAGGAAAGCCTTGAAGGGAAAACCCAATTAGAACAAATGTTAGCCGGAACCACAAAGGCCGATGCTGTTTTAGTCAAACATTTTGGGAAATCTGGCTACACCGCTGAAGAGGTAAATGCAATTGATTCTCAAGAAACAGAATTATCTCAAAGTAAAAACATAATGAAAAGGATGTTCTCTTTTGGAATGAGTGTGTCCGATTTGAAAGCGGCAATTCAGGAACAACTAGAGGGATTCGATGCAGTGATTAATGGCGATAATCTGAAAATCGATTATAGAAAAATAGTTGGCGATAATCCAAATGATATCAAAGACACAAAATACGGAAACAATAATGTGATGGGACCAGACAAGGAAAAAATCCTTCACGGAACACATGTTGCCGGAATCATTGGCCAAGTTAGGAATAATGCAATTGGTGGCGATGGGATTGCCAATAATGTTGAAATCATGGCTATTCGTGCGGTGCCTGACGGGGATGAATACGATAAAGATATTGCTCTTGGTATTCGTTATGCTGTTGATAATGGGGCAAAAGTAATTAACGGAAGTTTTGGGAAAGACTTTTCTCCTCACAAAAAATGGGTTTATGATGCCATTAAATACGCCTCAAAGAAAGATGTATTAATCGTTCACGCTGCCGGAAATGATGCAAAAGATCTTGATACTGAAAATAATTTTCCGACCGATTCTGACGATAAAAAAACAGAGTTTTCAGATAATTTAATCACTATTGGCGCTTTAAATTATGAGTATGGAGATAAAGTAGTCGCTCGATTCTCTAACTATGGAAAAATAAACGTCGACGTTTTTGCTCCTGGAGTTAAAATTTATGCAACCACCCCAAACAATACCTATAAATATTTACAAGGCACCTCGATGGCTTCACCAAATGTTGCTGGAGTTGCCGCATTGATTCGTTCTTATTATCCAACATTATCTGCCTCACAGGTAAAACATCTTTTGATGGATTCCGGCCTAGCAATTACGACTAATGTTATGGTTGGGGGAAACCCAAATGACAGCCATTCCTTTACCACCTTGTCTAAATCAGGAAAAATCGTAAATGCCTTTAATGCTTTGTTACTAGCTGAAAAAATGTCGAAAAATAAATAATTCAAATCCGTTGAGAGTAATTAAAAAGTTTGGAATTATTTATAGGATTTCATTCCAAGTTTTTTTGTCTTTCAACAACACCTCTCGCATCATTTGAATTGGCATCATCCCGTTATCCAGCATGGCATCATTAAATCTTTGCAAGCTATAATTGTTTCCATCTTGTTTTTTATAATCTTCCCGCAGTTTCAGGATTTGCAATTTGCCTAAAGTGTAGAATAAATAACCTGGGTCATACGTGCCTCGCAACGCTTCTTGTCGCGATGGTTTGTCCCCTTGATACCAGTTCTTCATAAAAAATTGGGTGGCATCTTCAACATTCATTCCATTACAATGCATTTTTATAGACACACACAATCGGCAAATTCGCAATAGGGCGTCTCCAGATTGTGCCATACGATATTTGGCATCTTTAATTGGGTCTCCAGAATTGCCATAACCGGCATCTAGCATCATTTTTTCGGTGTAATGTGCCCAACCTTCGATGTAGGCATAGCTTCCGAAAATCTTTTGAACTTTTGAGGCATCAGACGCATTTAAATGCAAAAATTGAGTATAGTGTCCCGGATAAGCTTCATGAATGGAAACCACATCGGTAGTATAAAAATTAAAGGATGCCAACCAGTCTTCTTGTTGTTGTGGTGTCCATTTTGGATCAACCGGAGTAATATAATAATAGGCTTCGGTAGCTTTTGTTTCAAAGGGGCCAGGAGTATCCATAGATGCTGTTGAGGTTTCTCTTGCAAAAGGGGGTGTTTCCTCCACCTTCACCCTAACTTCTGATGGCATCGTTATAATTTTATGATCAATCAAAAACTGGCGAATGGCTTCTAGATTTTTTCTGGCATCGGGGATTAAACTTTTGGCGGTTGGATGTTCTTTTTGCATGTCATTATAAACAGCTACTGGCTTTTTATTGGGATTGATGATTTTGGCAGCAGCATTAAATGCAGCTTGTTCCTTTTGTAACTCATTCATTCCAATTGCCAAAATAGCCTCTGCTGACATGGTAATTCCTTCGCCATACAACAACATTTTTTGGTAATTTTCTTTGCCAATGGCGTATTTGGTATTGGCTTTGCCTAATTTTTCTTTTTCCAAAAAACTTGCGTAATCATTTATGGCGTCAATTGTCTTTTTATTGGCACGGTTAAAAGCGTTCATCAACGAATCATTTTTAACGTCTTTCAAAGCCAACAAGAGATCTTTTCCCAAGAAAGAGGAGGATCCTCTTGCAATTTGGATAGCCAATTGGATGTGCGGCAATGCCAAAGAATCCTCAAGATTTGCCTTTGCGGACGCATAAAATTTAGGGGCTTGATTCTCAATAGCGATGATGGATTTGATTTGCTGTTCTATGGGAGCGAAATTCCTTTTAATGTAGATATTCACGTCAATAGCTCCAGCATAAGTCATCGGGTTTTTGGTGTAAACCTTTAAATCTTCAAAAGAAAACAGTTCATTTTTGGTGTTCGAACGCAACATTTTCCAATCGTAGTATTTTTTTGTGCTTAAGGAAGTCGAATCTATTTCAGAAAATTTAGCCTCATATTCTTTTAGTCTTGCCACTTCAGCGGCGATGGAGGCCTTACTATAGTCGGCTAATTTCCCATCATATTCGTGCAGACCAAGGGCAACTGCTAATTGCGGACGCCAATCCAAATAACCTTTCAGGTATTCTTCGGAAAGTTTTTCGAAAGCGGCATCGCCAGCAGCTGAATTTTTGTCGTTTTTATTGCAACCCATCAAGGCTAGGGTCAGAACAAATTGAAGCAGAATAATTTTTTTCATAAAAATTGAATTTTAAAAAAATAAATTTAGTTTTGATTTTAGTTTTGATTCAAAGTTATAGCAAATAGTACTACCTTAGATCGTTATTAAAAATAATTTTTTAGCTGCGTTGCAAACTTATTTTACGACGAGACATAATTGAATGCAAGGATTGAAAATTCCCCCGGTAGCGCGAGCGTCACGCTTGTGAAAATACCTTTTTTGGGCACGAGCTAGAAGCTCGCGAAAGCATTAGAAGTTAACCGAGCGATAGGGTTTTGCTAACTCATACTCTAATCCTTGATGTAGTAAAAAACAAGCAAGTAATTTTATATAAAACACCAAAGCTCCTAGCCTTTTGAAAATTAGGTGTTTTTTTTACCAAAATACCCAACCAAAGAAAAAATTCACCCCAGTTTTCTGACGCTAGGCCATCCATTCTTATTCTAAAGTTCGGATTCGTAAATGTCAATTTACTTCGTAACTTTGCGCCTTCATGCAATTACAGATGAAAAACAAATAGTAAAGACTAATGAAACCTAAAATACCCTATTTACTTTTTCTGGTTTTTGTCCTATATTCGTGTAAAAACGAAACACAAAACCGGCAGGCCGAAAACGAAAAAAATCTCAAAAAAAAGGAAATCATTTTTGAGAACATCAATAAAGGCTGGGTTTTTAACGCCAATCCCCTCAACGCAACCTCCAAATCTAGTGCCTTGTCATGGAACGAGTGGCGTTTGTTTTTGGACGAATTAAATCAAAAACCCAAAAAGACTATTGGCGCTTTCCAAAAAAAATCGACTGAACTTTCTAAGAAGGCGATGGCACTAAATGACAATATTCCTATTGCCTTCAATACACCCCAGATAAAAAGCAGAATTGCCACCCTGCTATCCAAGCTGAAAATGCTCGATTTACACCTCCATTTGGACAACATCCCAGATCAGAAAGTCCTTATTTTTATTGCTGAAATTAATACGGAATTGGCTTCCTTGCAAAATCAAATGGATAAGATTGTTCAAAAAAGTAAAATTCCTCTTGAAGAAGGCGAGTCCGATTTGATAAAAATGCTGGATACCACAAGAGCCATTCCAAACGAAAAACCCGACCCAAATCTTCCTCGAATTGAGTAAAACGACTTTATACACTATCTACGATAATTCGCCTAAAGTCAAGCAAATTATCACTAGCTTACAACAACCTGAACAAAAAATACACCTCAACGGATTGATTGGATCCTCACTTTCTTTTGTCGTGCAATCCCTTTTTAAAAAAACCGAAAAACCGTTTTTGCTTATCCTAAACGATAAAGAAGAAGCGGCCTATTATTTGAACGATTTGGAACAAATGACTGGCGAACAGGACGTGCTTTTTTATCCCGGTTCCTATCGTCGTCCATACCAAATTGAAGATACCGATAATGCCAATGTCCTGCTTCGCGCCGAAGTGTTGAACCGCATTAATTCCCGCAAGAAACCCGCTATTATTGTCAGCTATCCCGAAGCGCTTTTCGAGAAAGTGGTCACCCGAAAGGAATTGGATAAAAATACCTTGAAAGTGGCTGTTGGCGACAAAGTATCCATTGATTTTATCAACGAAGTATTGTTTGAATACGAATTCAAAAGAGTCGATTTTATAACGGAACCCGGCGAATTTTCGGTTCGTGGCGGAATTCTCGATGTGTTTTCCTTTTCGAATGATAATCCATACCGAATCGAGTTTTTCGGCAACGAGGTCGACAGCATTCGAAGCTTTGATGTAGAAACACAACTGTCTATCGAAAAGCAGCAAAAAATTACGATTATTCCCAACGTCGAGAACAAATTTTTTCAGGAAAACCGCGAGAATTTCTTAGAATACATCAACAACCAAACGGTTATTTTTATCCAGAATACCGATTTGCTTTTTTCTAAATTGGATAAACTTTACGCAAAAGCAGCTGACATTTTCGAAAATCTGAATGCTACGGTAAACCGTGTTGCACCCGAACAACTATTCCTAAACCAAACCGAATTCATCAAGAAAAGTCTCGATTTTTCGCTTGTGGAATTGGGTTCAAAGCCCATTTATAAAACGAAAATCTCTTTTGATTTTCACATCAAACCCCAACCTTCCTTCAACAAACAGTTCGATTTATTGTTGAATAATTTGAATGAGAATCATTTTAATGGTTATAAAAATTATTTGTTTTGTTCGAATGAAAATCAAGCCAAACGATTTCACGATATTTTTGAAATGCTAGACGAAGCCAATTCCGAGAATATCAGAAAGCAATACAACACGATCGTGTTGCCATTATATCAAGGTTTTATAGACGAGGAAAGCCAAATTGCCTGTTATACCGATCACCAGATTTTTGAGCGGTACCACAAATTCAGCATCAAAAGTAACGTTTCGAAGAAGCAAAATATCACTTTAAAGGAACTAACGACATTGTCCGTTGGCGATTATGTGACGCATATCGATCACGGAATTGGGCGATTTGGCGGCTTGCAAAAAATTCAGGTGGAAGGCAAAACCCAAGAAGCCATAAAGCTCGTTTATGCCGATAATGACATTGTTTATGTGAGCATTCACTCGTTGTATAAGATTTCGAAATACAATGGAAAAGACGGGACGCCACCCAAAATTTATAAACTCGGTTCGAACGCTTGGAAGATTCTAAAACAAAAAACCAAGGCGCGGGTCAAACACATTGCGTTCAATTTGATTCAATTGTACGCAAAAAGAAAATTGGAAAAGGGATTCCGTTTTGCGCCCGACAGTTATTTGCAAAACGAATTGGAAAGTTCCTTCATTTACGAAGATACGCCAGACCAAACCAAATCGACTGCCGAAGTCAAAGCCGATATGGAAAGCGACCGCCCAATGGATCGATTGGTTTGTGGCGACGTGGGTTTCGGGAAAACCGAAGTCGCGATTCGCGCCGCTTTTAAAGCGGTGGACAACAGCAAACAAGTGGCCGTTTTGGTTCCCACGACGATTTTAGCGTACCAACATTACCGCACTTTCACTGAAAGGTTGAAGGAAATGCCAGTTTCTGTGGGGTATTTAAACCGTTTTAGAACAGCTAAACAAAAAGTAGAAACTCTTAAACAACTGGCCGAAGGTAAACTCGACATTGTCATTGGAACACATCAATTAGTCAACAAAAATGTAGTTTTCAAAGATCTTGGATTGTTGATTGTGGACGAGGAACAAAAATTTGGCGTCAACGTTAAAGACAAACTCAAAACGATAGCTGCCAATGTCGATACCTTGACATTAACAGCAACGCCCATCCCGAGAACCTTGCAGTTTTCGTTGATGGCGGCAAGGGATTTATCGGTGATTACAACGCCTCCGCCCAATCGGTATCCCATCGAAACGAACGTGGTTGGTTTTAGCGAAGAGTTGATTCGGTATGCGATTTCCTATGAAATTCAACGCAACGGACAAGTTTTCTTTGTCAACAATCGAATCGAAAATATCAAAGAAGTTGCCGGAATGATTCAGCGTTTGGTTCCCGACGCCCGAGTGGGAATTGGTCACGGCCAAATGGAAGGCAGCAAACTCGAGGAACTGATGTTGGCTTTTATGAACGGCGAATTCGATGTTTTAGTGGCCACCACCATTATCGAAAGTGGATTGGACGTTCCCAATGCGAACACGATTTTCATTAATAATGCGAATAATTTTGGACTTTCCGATTTGCATCAAATGCGCGGTCGGGTTGGTCGTAGCAACAAAAAAGCGTTTTGTTATTTTATTTGCCCGCCCTATTCGGCGATGACGGATGACGCCAGAAAACGAATTCAAGCCTTGGAACAATTCTCAGAATTGGGAAGCGGTTTCAATATTGCGATGAAGGATTTGGAAATTCGAGGAGCTGGAGATTTATTGGGTGGCGAACAAAGTGGTTTCATCAACGAAATTGGCTTTGACACCTATCAAAAAATCATGAACGAAGCTATTGATGAATTGAAGGAAAACGAATTCAAGGATTTGTATGAAAACGAGGATAGCGGAGTCGAAAAAGAATACGTAAAAGAACTGCAAATTGACACCGATTTTGAGTTGTTGTTTTCGGATGAATACATCAACAATGTCACGGAGCGTTTGAGTTTGTATAACGAACTGGGCGCGGTGAAAAATGAAGAAGAATTGGTTGTTTTCCAGAATAAATTGATTGACCGTTTTGGTCCGTTGCCACCGCGAGCAAATGCGTTGATGAATAGCATTCGCATCAAATGGATTGCCACCCGAGTGGGAATCGAGAAATTGGTGATGAAAAAAGGCAAGATGATTGGCTATTTTGTTTCTGATCAAAACTCGGATTTTTATACTAGCAAACGCTTTCATCAAGTGATTCAGTTTGTCCAAAAAAACAGCACTATTTGCTTAATGAAAGAAAAGCAAACGCCGGCCGGATTAAGACTTTTGCTGACTTTTGAGAATGTAAAAACGACGAGGAGGGCTTTGGAATTGATGGAGCTATTGGGAATATAAATAAAAAAGCTTCCAGCCTTTAAAAGGCTGGAAGCTTTGGTAAACTATAATTAATTTCGAGGATGGTAATTTTTTGGAGAAAAATTATTCGATAATTAAATCTTCAATTTCATCTTAATCCTGGTTTATAGAATGATAGTATTTGAAGTTTTCCAAATCATTGAAACTTTCAATAACTCTGTTGCGTTGTAATTTTGTGTCTTTCGTTGAAATTATTGTACCATAAGAAGTCCAAGGATATTCGACAATATTTTCTGTGAATCTATGATATACAGGATTATTATGGATATAGAAAATCAACTTTTGAAAATAATTTTCTGAAGTGACGACTTTTCTTTTAAAGTTTTTCTCAAATAAACTTCCAGTTCGGTTATATCGTTTGTTCATTGCTAGAGTGTAGGCATTGAACAAATTTGAAAACTGTTTTGATCCGTTAACAGTCTTTGGCTTGTCGGTTGAAGAATATTCTAACTTTGCAATATCAATTTCATCAGCTTCTTTTATATATACCAGAATATGAAAATGATTTTTCATTAAACACCAAGCAAAAGTTGCCGCAATTGGGTCAATATACTTTTCGTAAAGTCTTAAAAAATGATTGTAGTTTTCGGTTTCATAAAACAAATCAATTCCATTATTTCCTCTATTATAAATATGGTAATATTTGCCATTTTCAAGAGGAATTGGGTTCATAATTAGATTTTTTTATTTTTTTAAAGCTTCCAGCCTTTCAAAGGCTAGAAGCCTTAGTTTGAATTTTAATTCTTCAAATCCTTAATCACTTTAAAAGCTACATCCACTTCCTTTTCGCTTACCAAAATGGTGAATTCGTTTGAAGTCGAAATCACTTCGTTGATGATGATTCCTTCCCAAGCCAAACGTTGGAAAATGAAATAATAAATTCCCGGAACAACGATATTTTCTTTGGGTAATTTTACGGTAATCGACGCCAGGTTTTCCAGTTTTTGAATCAATTTTTCATTGGCAAAATGTTTGTCAACAAGGTGATTGACGCTGTTGCTTACCACAATATTAGTTTCATTTACGCCTCGTGATGAGGTGTAAAAAATGTCTGAAAAAGTGTTGATGTCCGTAATTAAGTCGGCTTGTTTGTTCAAAACAGTGTCCGAAGCCGCAAAGGTGTAATCCGTCAATGCCGAACGAACGGTAATCTCGCCAATGTTTTTTATTACTTTATTAATTTTGTGGTTGAGTCTGAAATCTAGCTCTTCAGTCAGTCGTTTAAGCGCCATTACAACGGCTCCTTGTTTGACCTCTTTGCCAAATTCACTTTCCAATTCGACCATAATATTTCTGGATAAGGACGTCAAATTGATTATTCCAAGTGACAATGCATTTAACAAAAAAGGCTTTGTTTTGATGTAATTTTCTACGATTGAGGAAACTGTTTTCATTTTTTGAGGAATTTATTTAAGTAGCGACTTCTTGTTTAAGCTTTTTTTCTATGTGATAAGTCATGGTTATCAGACAAAACCGAGGCAAAAATAAATAAAAAAACAATTTGTTACAAATATAACATTATTATTTTTTGTTAAAAATGATAAAAAGCATCCTTAAGGTGTTCAATTGCAAAGGATTTATCCTCTTTATGAACGGCAATAATATCAAAACGGACTTCAAAGTCTAAATCTTTAGAAACTACATATTCGTTTATGGCTTTGACCAAAAGTTGGATTTTCATGGGTTTTACAAAATCTTGCGGTAATCCAAATTCTAGAGAGGAGCGCGTTTTTACTTCGACCACCGCAAGTATATTCTCCTTTTGGGCGATAATGTCGATTTCGGCTTTTTGGAATGTCCAATTGGTTTCCAGAATTTCATAGCCTTCTTTCCGAAGAAATTTAACAGCCAATTCCTCCCCAAGTTTTCCTAATTCATTGTGTTCGGCCATTTTTAAAATTAGAAATTAGAGGTTAGAAATTAGAAAAGTGGTGTTTTATTCAAACGTCAGTTTGGAAGTTATTAATCCTACTTCTAAAGAAACTTGTTTTCCAAAAATTAAAGGACTATTATTTTGGATATGTCCTGAGGGAAAATTAAAAAGTATCGGAAATGAATACTCTTTGGTAACATCTTCAATAATTTGGTTCGCATTTTTCCCCCAAGGAATATCATTGTCTTTCATTTTAGTCATGCTGCCAATAATTAAACCATTCAGATTTTCAAAACAACCACATCGCTTCAAAGCCATCATCATGCGGTCGATATGGTATAAATATTCATCTAAATCTTCCATGAAAAGAATTTTCCCTTTGCAATCAATTTGTGCATTCGAACCCATTAGGCTATACAAAATAGATAAATTTCCGCCTACGATTTCGCCCTTGGCAGTTCCCAATCGATTTGCTTCATCATAAGGAATTTCATATTCTAGGCTTTCGCCAAAAAGTGCTTTTCGCAAACTTTCGATTGATTCAGGACTTGCTTTTTCGACCGTTATCGGCATGAGACCATGAATAGAAGCAATATTGATTTTGTTTAAATAACTGTGCATTACGGTAACATCGCTAAAGCCAACAATCCATTTTGGGTTTTTCCTGAATTTAGTAAAGTCCAATAAATCGATCATTCTGACAGTGCCATAACCCCCGCGAACACACCAAATCGCTTTGATATTTGGATTGTCGAGTTGTTCCTGAAAATCTTCGGCACGCTGCGCATCCGTTCCCGCCAATTGATTGTTATCCAATCCTATCGATTTTCCTTTAACGACCTCCAAACCCCAACGGTGTAATAAATCTATAGTAGGTTTAAGATTATCGTCAATGTTTTTTCTGGCAGTCGCCAAAATGGCTATAGTATCTCCTTTTTGTAAGCTAGGCGGAATTTTCATTGGTATTGAGGCTTTAATGTTGTTGTATTATAAAACAAAAATAAGCAATAGCAGTTTATAAAAAACAAGATTGCCATTTTTAAAAGTAGGGTAACTTAAATTCTATTTTAGTTGAAAAACATTCCCTTGTTTTGATGTGGTAAATAAATGGGTTAACCATCTTTTATTTATTTGGTCACGATAATATCATCCAATTGCATGGTTGTGGTGACTCCGGTCGTGCCGTCATATTCAAAAATGAAATACCCATTTCCGATTAAATCCTTAGGAATAGGGTAAATTCCGCTATTGATAAATTCCGATCCGTATCCGGAAGTATTGCCAGTCGATAGTATAAATTTACTAGTAATATCGATTAGAGTGGCTTGATTCAGGTTGTCACCAGGAATGTAGTTAGTGGAATAATAAATTTTTAACGGATTCCCATCATTGTAGCCATCTTTTGATTTGAATGAAAATCCACTCGCGGCGGTCATATCGACGGGAACAATAAGATAGGCCTTCGAACAACCATTATTGTAAGCCGATATTTGAAGGTATTTGTTGGAACCAAAAGTGGCCACATCCCAATATTTATAACCAATTGCAGCATCATTAATGTATTTTGGAAAACTTGCACCGGTTGTTGTGGTGGTATAGCTTTCGAAATTTTCAATAAAAGCTCCCAAATATTGAAGGCTTGTTCCTCCTTTGGGTATTGAAACAGTTTGCACTCTCGGATTTGTAAAGCGAACATCTCTTTCAGTTCTAAGAATAATTTGATAAGTAGAACCGTATTTGGTTAATACACCTCTTATTTTACCTCTTCCCGATGGGACCGGGAACCCTGCAAAATTGGCATATCTACTCGTTCTTACGTCCAATGCGGTTGTTCCGTTTGTAATTTTTAAACTGGTATCAAAATCTGTCTTGCTGAATGTAGTGCAATCGACCTTGAATTGCACATCATCTATTTCTATTAAAGTGTTCAAATAGTCGTCGCTCGAGGCTTGGGCCAAAGTAATTTTATGAATAATCGCGTCCTCGCTAACCACATCACAAGCAGGAATTAAATAATCTTTGTAGGTTAAAGCGGATAGTCTATCAACGGCATATTGTTCAGTGGGTGGCGCCCCGAAAATTAATCCTTTTGCATTAGTTGTTGGATTGGCAAAAGCCAAGCCTTTTAGTTTTAAAAATACTCTTTTTCCGGGGTGCAAGTTTTTGGAATACGCATTGACTTCATCAACCGAAAGATTGAATCCTTTTGTACCATCAACAGCTTGGAAGTACATGCTTTTGTAGAAATTTCCCCCTTCATCACTTGAAATCACATAGGCCTCAATAATATCGTCTGCGGGATATGTTGCGGTTGTATTAGTTGCAACGCCGTAAATGGCTGAAACTTCTTTGGTTTTTGTTAATTCTGGACTCACACAGTTTACCTGAACTGGAATATCAAAGGTGTCATTCACACAAGCTGAAAACAAACCTAGGGTTACCAAAAAGATAAAAATGTGTTTTATTAAATTTATCATGCCGCTTATTTTTAGAAGGTTAAATACACATTGACCATAAACGTTCTTCCATAACCATAGAAATATTTTGGCCCAAATACGCTAGAGCCACCACTTTGATGATCTTCAAATTCTTGTCTGTAAGTTGCATTTCTTGATTGTTCAAAACCCCCGGTTTTATAGGTAATGTTCAATACATTATTTACGATTGCAAAAAGACCCAAGGTGTTTTGGTTGATTCTCCAAGATTTCCCACCCACTAAATTCAACAAGTAAAAAGAGTCGAATTTTTCTTGTTTCAAATAGCTATCGGCAAGCGATTGATCAATTGCGATGGTGGCATTGTCCACATTAGTATAGAAATTTTTTGTTCTCAATAGGGAAGACACATCAAGATAATTGTCTGCTATATAATTGACATTGGTACCCATCCACCAGAATTTCGGATCTCGGTATTCCACGCCAAAAGAATACGCTTGTTGTGGCATTCCGGCTTGTTTTAACCCGGTAAATTGAGTCGCGCCATAATTGGTTACAGCAGACGAAGCATCATCCGTCAAGCTTACGTTTGGATTGTTTGTAATTCGATAATCACCATAGGCAGCAACAGCGGTAAGTTTGAAGGTAGACGTCAATTGGTATTCAAGACCTGTCTCTATTCCTCTGTTTTGCTTGTTTAATCCCGTCACAGCTTCCGAAACAAATGCCCCGTTTCCGCTGCTGCTCACCGCATCGGCATAGTAGAAATTAATGTCGGTGGCGTTTAGTGTTTCAGAAAAATAGCCTGTAAATCGCGCTTTAAATCTTGGTGCTTTAATAATATAACCCAAATCGACACTCTTGATAGTTTCGTTTGTGACGCCTTCTGTGACAGTATTGTTTACCCGTGAATTTGAAAAAACCTCTCTCGCATTTGGCGCCTTAGTCATATAAATTCCGCTGAAATCAATAAAATTTCGCCCCGTTATTTTGTAAGTCAAACCCCCTTTGAATCCGAAAGTATCGAAATTCATTTTTTTGCTTTTTCCAAAAGAACTGTTTGGATAGTAACCGTTTTTATACAATCCTTCTCTTTGATGAGCGGAACGGGAAAAGGCTTGAGCCAAATAGAAATCAACTTTTTTGTAAACAAATTTAAATTGTGTAAAGGCATCTAATTTCGTAGCATCAATTTTGTAGTTGTACCCGTAATGGGCTTCTAATCCTAATGTTCGATCAAAATTATTTAAGTCCGATTGTTGCTGGTCGCCACTTCCGAAAGTGCTGATATCTTTGAAAAAATTTCCTCCCAAAAGATCCAGCATATTCTTGAAGTTCTTGGTTTTTGAACTCAAGTAATTTATACCCGCAGTCAGAAGAATATTGTCAGAAAGTTGTGAGGACAAATTAGTGTTGAAAGTGGCATTAATTTCGTCATTCCGGTCTTCGTACAAAACAAAACGGCTACCGTTTGCTGTATTTTCACTGTTAATACGGTACATATCTGCCCAATCCAATTGTTTATTGGCAAGGAAGTTCTGTTTTGCAGTTGCCGCATTAGCAACATTAGCAGGAGAGTTTCCTGTGTAAACGCCGTTAAAAAAGGAATTCGCGTAATAACTGGGTAATTTCCGATAGTAAGTAGGGTCAGGATTGTCGGCTTTTGTATAATCAATACGGCTATTTCCAATTTGTCCAAATTGATACAAAATCGTGGTGTTCCAATTCGTATTTGGATTGACTTTCCAGTAATGGGACAACATAAACAGAGGCTCATCGATTCTTTTAACTCTCGAATTTCTTTTTTCGCCTTCTTGAAATCCCCAATAGGAATTGTATTTTATCCCTGCCAAATCCGATTGTTCGGCAGTATTAGGGGAATTTTTACCTCTTTTGTTTTGGGCATAAATGGAAGTGAAATTCAGGCTGTGTTTGTCGTTAATTTTCTTTTCGACACTGGCAAAAAAAGATTTAGCATCGTAATTTGTTCCTTCAAAATACCCGTCTTGGGCCCAACGTTTTCCTCCAGACACAACATAAGCCCAGCCGTTTTTGTTCATTCCTGAAGCAGTAGTTCCCATCATTCTGAAACTATAATTGTTGTTCGTATTTAAGAACGAAATTCGGGTTCCCGGTCTGAAAATAGAGGCTCTAGTGTTTATTTCTTGGGTTCCACCTATTCCTCCAAAAACATAATCAGAAGGCGCGGAACCATTTGTAAATTCTTGGTTTCGAGTGGCGTCATTCAATCCGCCCCAGTTCCCATATTGCGGTCTTCCATCGGCAATTCGGTTCATTGAAACACCATTAATCATCACATTAGCATATTTAGAGTCAATTCCTCTAACGCTAAATCGGGCGGCTCCAAAATTATAAGCTGCCGCTTGTAAAAATACATCACGAGAAGATTGTAATAAACTAGAAGTGTTTTCGGAACCGCTAGTGTCATCGCCTAAATTGGATTCGATGAGGGTAATTAATTCGGATTGGATTTCTTGAGTCAAATCGTTTTCCAAAAAAATAGTGCCTAAATCCAACATTTTTCCGGCAACAATTTCAATTTGAAGTAATTGGTCTTGGTAACCCTCGCTTTTGAATAGTACTAATTGGCTTCCTATTCCGAGGTGGTCAAAACTGAATTTTCCATTACGATCTGTCAATTGGGTAAAATTGGTATTTTGAATGGATGCAACAACACTTTGCATGGGTTTTTGTGTTTTCGAATCCACTACTTTGCCTGAAACTCCTGCATTCGATTGCCCAAAAGCAAATGTCACTTGCAACAGAAATAACAAGCTAATCATATTGTGATTTTTCATAAATAAAAATTAATGCATTTGGATTTAAAAAAAATATTACATAACTACTTGTTAATGTACGCTTTAAATTACTATTATTTGCAAATAATTTAAAGTTTTTTTATTAATTTTAATCTTAATAAATGGTTGCTTTTATGAAAATTAAAAAAATAGTGCTTTTTTTGACTGTTGCCTTTACAATATTGGACACCAACGCCCAAGAAAAAAAATATAGGGTCCATACTGTGGCTTTCTATAATTTTGAAAACCTCTTTGACACCATTAATAATCCAAATAATGATGATGAGTGAACTCCGAAGGGACTCCAGCGTTGGACTTCGAAAAAATACAATCAAAAATTAGAAAATCTATCGAGAGTTTTGATGCAAATCGGGACGAATGAGCAACAAAAAAACGCGCCCACTTTTATTGGATGTTCTGAAGTTGAAAATCGAGGCGTTCTGGAAGATTTAGTAAAACAACCCAATCTTGCTAAAAGTGATTACGGCATTGTACATTTTGACTCTCCTGACAAAAGAGGCATTGATGTTGGGTTTTTATACCAGAAAAAATATTTTAAACCCACGAGTTTTACCAACATTCCTTTATTGGTCTACAGAAATAAAAATGCTACTATTAAACAAGAAACAGGATCCCCAGAAGACAAATCAGAGACAGACAAAATAGAAGTGACCAATAACAAGCGGGTTTTTACCAGGGATATTCTACTGGTGACTGGTTTTCTAGACGGCGAAGAGATTACTATACTAGTAAACCACTGGCCGTCTCGTTCTGGCGGAGAGCAAAAAAGCAGCCCCTTTCGTGAAGCGGCCGGGAGGCTAAATAGGAAAATCATGGATTCTATCTATAAAGTTAATCCCAATGCCAAAATCATTACCATGGGTGATTTGAACGATGGCGCCTATAACAAAAGCGTAAAAGAAGGCCTTGGGGCCAAATTAAAAAAATCGGAAGTCAAGCGATTTGGCGTTTATAACCCTTTCGAACAAATGGCCAAAGAAGGAAATGCAACCCTATTCTATAGGGATGCAGGAGATATTTTTGACCAAATCCTAGTTTCAGAAACATTAATCCAGCAAGGCTACTCTTCCTTTCGGTATTGGAAAGCGGGCATTTTCAACAAGCCTTTTATGATAGAAAATACAGGTCAATACAAAGGATATCCTTTGCGACATTCTGCTAATGAAGTGGGCTTTAGCGACCACTTTCCGGTGTATCTTTATTTAATCAAAGAAATCAAATAATCTTTTGTGAGCGATAGCGCGGAATTATATTCCGTGCTATCGCTCACAAAAGTGTTTCGTTTCTACAGGCGGGGCAAGTCCCAACTCAAAAGAAAAACAACTCTCCCAAAAATAAAAAAACTCCTCAATTTCTTGAGGAGTTTTGCGTTGGTCTACTAGGACTCGAACCTAGAAAGACTGCACCAAAAACAGTTGTGTTACCATTACACCATAGACCAATACCGGTGCTGTTAAGCGAGTGCAAATTTAGACGAAATTTTAATTTTTACAAATTTTTAATCCCTTTTTCTCAAAAAACTTTCAGAGGGGCTTCAATTATTGAAACAAGCTTGAAAATATCGATTTTTTGGGGTTTGGTTCTGTTTTTGGTAAAATTTTGTTATTGCCTGTGGCATTCCATAAAAAAACATTTTCTTTGTATCGCAAAATAAAACTAAAGTAGTAGTACATCAATATGGCAACATTCAATTTCAATAAGTGGAATACGATTACGGGCTGGTGCGCATTCGCAATTGCACTAGTAACTTACACGCTCACGGTTGAACCCACCATGAGTTTTTGGGATTGTGGCGAATACATTGCCACTGCCGCAAAACTCGAAGTAGGCCACCCGCCAGGAGCCCCCTTATTTCAAATGATTGGTGCTTTTTTTGCGCTATTTGCCGTAGACGACAAGCATGTTGCCTTGATGGTCAATATGATGTCGGTTTTCTCGAGCGCCTTTACCATCTTGTTCTTGTTCTGGTCTTCGTCGCTCCTATTAAAAAAATTGATTTCAAGGTTTACCGAGTTCAATAAGCAAAATGCTATTGTGGTTTTAGGAAGCTCTTTTGTGGGAGCATTGGCCTATACTTTTTCGGATAGTTTCTGGTTTAATGCCGTAGAAGCCGAAGTCTATGCTATGGCCTCATTATTTATCGCCTTGCTTTTTTGGCTCGGTTTACGCTGGGAACAAGACATGGAAACCCCAAGAGGCAATCGATGGTTATTGCTCATTTCCTTGGTGATTGGCCTTTCGTTTGGCGTTCACTTCATGGCCTTGTTAACCATTCCCGCCATAGGTTTTCTGTATTTTTTTAAACATTATAAAATAGTTACCGTCAAGAATTTCATCATTGCCAATGTTGTTGTTGTAGCCATTTTATTGTTTATTTTCAAAATGTTATTGCCTTTAACAATGGCCTTCTTTGGTAAAACCGAAGTTTTTATGGTCAACGAATTGGGATTACCATTCGACTCGGGAACTATTTTTGTTGGTCTGCTCTTTGTGGCTTTCTTTTATTTTGGTCTAAAATACACCAAACAAAAAGGATTAGTTTTCTACAACACGATTATCCTTTGCATCTTATTTATTTTAATAGGATTTTCTACTTGGTTGATGTTGCCTATTCGGGCCAACGCCGATACGGTAATAAATGAGAACAAACCTTCGGATGCACGAGAGGTTCTAGCCTATTACAATAGAGAGCAATACGGCTCAAATCCTTTGTTTTATGGCCCCCAATACACCGAAACTTTTGCTGGTTTAGATGAAAAAAATCCTTATTTAGACAAGGCACCCAACTATGAACGAGATTATACCACCGGAAAATATGAAATCGTAAACAATTTCAAAAACGCTGAACAAAATAGCGACGACAATCAAAAAACGTTTTTGCCTCGTTTGTGGAGCAGTGAGCATATTGAAAATTACATCAACTTTACAAATCCACCCGAGTTCAAATTGAATCCTAATTATCCTTATGAGGACGATTTGTCAAAATACGGAGTTGACCCAAGCCAACTAAGCGAGGAGGATTATAACAAAGCCATTGCCCAACTGAAGGATGAAGTCGAAAAAACCATAACGGAATTTAGACAGGCCTACGCCCAAAAACAAATTGATAACGAAGGCTATGTAAAATTCCTAAAGACTTATGGCGATTATTTGATCGTAGAAAAACCAACCACCTTAGACAATTTGAGTTTCATGTTCGAATATCAATTTGGTTATATGTATTTTCGATATTTAATGTGGAATTTTGTTGGGCGCCAGAGCGACAATCAAGGAAAGTACGACAATCAAGACGGAAATTGGCTTAGTGGTATTCCGTTTATTGATGAATTACATTTGGGCACCCAAGACTATTTGCCGTCTGACGTATTAAATAATAAAGGGCGCAATGTCTATTTCTTTTTGCCTTTTATTTTAGGCCTTATTGGATTAATGTATCACGCCAATAAAGATTTGAAAAGTTTTTATGTGCTACTGGTTTTATTCTTATTTACAGGAATTGCCTTAAAGATTTACCTCAACGAACGCCCTTTCGAACCTCGCGAAAGAGATTATGCGCTCGTAGGTTCCTTCTACGTATTTGCTATTTGGATAGGATTTGGAGTCTATGCCTTATACGAAAGCGCTTGCGTCTATCTAAAACCGAAAATAGCTGGACCCATACTAATTGCGGCAAGTTTGATAGCAGTCCCTTTCCTTATGGCGGCACAAAATTGGGACGACCACGATCGTTCCGGAAAATATACCGCGGTGGCCATGGCAAAAGCCTATCTGGCCTCCTGCGACCCTAATGCCATATTATACACCATAGGTGACAATGACACCTTCCCACTTTGGTACGCACAAGAGATTGAAAAAATACGCACCGATGTAAAAATTGTAAACACGAGTCTTTTTATGACGGATTGGTATATTGACCAAATGAAAACCAAAACCTACGAATCGAATCCCTTGCCTATTTCATTTAATCACGATGAATATGTAGGTGATAAATTAGACTATGTGGCGTATATTCCGAAAACAGAAAGTCGATGGGAAATAAAAGATTTCATCAATTTTATTAAGAATCCCAAATCTACCGTTGAAATGCAAAACGGACAAACCATTCATTTTTATCCTACCAATAAAATTAGAATTCCTATAGACAAAAACACGATTATCAAGAACAAAGTGGTCGCTGAAAAATATTTTGATTCCATTGTGCCTTATATTGATATTGAAATCAAAGGAAATGCCTTATACAAAAACAGGTTGATGATGCTGGATATTTTGGCCAACAATAATTGGAAAAGACCAATCTACTTTAGCGGAGGTGCCTTTGACAATGAAGATTACTTATGGATGAAAGACTACCTTCAGTTAGACGGAATGGTTTATAAATTAGTCCCCATAAGAACCCCTATCGACAAAGAGTCGGGGCCAATGGATATGGGCCAGATTGACGCCGATAAAATGTATGCCAATGTAATGAAATGGGATTGGGGCAATAGCGAAAGCAATAGGATCTACCACGACACAGAGACGCGGCGAAATAGTATTACGTATCGATCGAATCTTGCTCGTTTAATGGATCAACTTATCGCTGAAGGAAAGAAAAACATGGCTCGAAATATTATCGAATTGGCCATAACAAAGATGCCTTTGGATAAATTTAATTACTACTCCACCATAGAACCGTTTGCAAAAGGGTATTACGAGGTAGGTGAAAAAGCAAAAGCACATCAACTACTTGAAAAATTAATGACAAAATACAAGGAAAATCTGAATTATTACGGCAATCTAAGTCATTCAGATCAAAGCGATATTGCGATTGATGTCATTACCGATATCGAACGTTATAGAAGCTTATTACAAGTAATGAAGGAGAATGGCGATCTTGTATATTATAATAAAAACAGGGTTATTTTCAATACATATATAAAAATGTTTGAGCATTTTGAACGCGAAAGAGAATAGTTTTAATTAGAATATTTGAGAATTAAGCCATGAGTAGCTACTGGGTAAAAACAAACATTCTCGTCAAAAAATTATTCTCGCATTATGTTTGGGCTATTCCCAATACAAAAAATAAAATCTACCTGACTTTTGATGATGGTCCAACGCCTAAAATCACCGAATGGGTGCTGCAAGAATTAAAAAAATACAACGCCAAAGCCACTTTTTTTTGCATTGGTAACAACATCGAAAAACATCCTGAAATTTTCGAAAAAATAATAAGCAAGGGCCATTCTATAGGAAATCACACTTTCAATCATTGGAATGGATGGAAAACTTCAACAGAAGACTATTTAGAGAATGTAGCATTAGGCGAAATTGCCATTTCAAATTCTAAATCTACACTCTTCCGCCCGCCTTACGGCAAAATAAAAGTGTCCCAGTCTAAAAGACTACGCCAATTAGGATACCAGATAATCATGTGGGAAGTCTTGAGCGGGGATTTCGACACCCAAATTTCTCCAGAAAAATGCTTGGAAAATGTGTTGAAAAATGTGAAACCAGGAAGTATTATAGTATTTCACGATAGTGTAAAAGCATTTCCCAATTTGGAATATACTTTGCCTAAAGCGATGCAATATTGGACAAAAAAAGGATTTGTGTTCGATGCAATTAAATATGCTCGTGAACGATGCTAATAATAGTGTTGGCGTCTAGTTCTCCGGATTGTCTCCAGATCATTTGACCCTCTTTGTAAATCATCAATGTAGGAAGTCCTTTAATACGTAAAGCATCGGCTAGTTCTTGATTTTTATCAACATCAATTTTTATCACTTTTGCCTTATCGCCAAGAGCTGCGGCTACATCCCTAATTACAGGATGCATCAAGACAGATGATTCATTCCAATCTGTGTAAAAATCAATTAACACAGGGACTTGTGTGCTTATAAGTTCTCCAAATTTTGACATAAAATCAACTAATTTAATTTTTTAAATCTACTGAAATGAACTAATTTATTTTACAAATGTAGTATTTTAAACGAATTAAGCCACATTCTTGCCTTTTTTTAGTTCTATCACTGTAATCTCAGGCATGATTCCCACTCTGCCAGAATAGGCATGAAAACCAAATCCTCGGTTTACGTAGATATACCGACCTACATTTTCATATAATCCTGCCCATTGCTTATAAATGTATTGTATTGGACTCCATTTAATTACACCAGGAATTTCTATACCGAACTGAAATCCATGAGTATGACCGGAAAGTGTCAACTGAAAATTTTTCTCGTGATTTTTCACTTCGTAATCCCAATGACTTGGGTCGTGACTCATCAGAATTTTAAAGTCCTCTTTTGTCAAATTGGCAGAAGCCAAATTGATATCCCCTACTTTCTTGAAATTATGACCCCAATTTTCAACGCCAACTAGGGCGATTTTATCCGTTCCTTTTTCGATAAAAGTATGCTCGTTTAACATTAACTTGAAATCAATTTGGCCATACAAATTTTTAATAGCTTGGAAATTTTCTTCTTTAGCAGCTTCTGAAGGCCAAGTTACATATTCACCATAATCATGATTCCCTAAAACGGAATATTTGCCATATTTATGCTCTTTGATTTTGTTGAAAGTATCAATCCAAGGATACATTTCTTTGGCATTCGTATTTACAATATCCCCAGTAAACAAAATCATATCTGAATTTTGCTCGTTAACTAAGTCTATGGCATAATTAATTTTTTCTGGGTTGTCAAAACTCCCGCTATGCACATCGGATATTTGAGTTATGGTAAAACCGTCAAAGGCATCTGGCAAATCGGTAAAAAATATACGTTGTTTAATTACTTTATAATTGTATTTTCCTATTGTCTCACCATATAGTAAGGACAAAAACGGAATGGCCGCTAATCCTAATCCTATCTGACTAACAAATTTTCGCCTAGAGGCAAGAAAATCAACGCTGTCATTAAATTTTACAAAATGATTCATGGAGCCAAAACCTATTCTGAAAACATCTTCTCCTAATAGGACTAAAGTCAAAATAATTTTGGGAAGGTAAATTAAAAGAAGCAAACCAATGGTTCGCATCGTTTGGTTGGTTTGTCCTACCGAACGGTCAAATTGGGTGAAGGAATAAACAATAAATGCTAAAAGAAGTGCACTTATTATTTGATAGGAAACTAGAATAGATTTAACTTTTACTAAAGTCCTTACTACTTGAAAAGCATAGATTTCAACAACAAAAAGAACAAAAAACAATAGTATTATGCGTAAAATCATTGCGATATAAATTTTGTGCAAAATAACAAATTAATTAGGTGAAACGCATTTTAATTAATTAACTTTAACTAAAACCGTACCAAAATCATCTCAAATCAAATTTATCATAAAAAAGGCTGATGAATTTATTTTCTCTCTTTGTGAAAAAATTATTTAATCTACTGACCTTTTTAAAATAAACTTAATCGTAAGTAATTTGCAATGAGTCATTTATATATTTAGTATCTTTACTTAAAATAATTACGCCATGAGGAAATCGGTTTTATCCATTGTAATTATACTATTTGGCCTCTCCATCGCCACCATTCAAGATTATAGAAACCCACACTCGCCTTTTGGACTTTTTCCCTTTTTTAAAACACTTCTCAATCCCTTTATCATCAAGACCATAGTGCCTATTAACAAGGTTATCTTGGTCGGTTTTTTTAGCAAATATCCTGATTTCAAAAAGTACCAAGCTGAGGTTTCAATCTTATATAAAAACCGAAATTATGCCTCGATTTGGTATGACCAAAAAGGATTAATTGAATTTGCCAATTTGTTATATTCTAAAGTAAACCAACTCGAGGAGGAAGGACTTAAATCCAGTTTAGCCTATAAAGACAAAATGGAAGGGATTTTTGATGGAGAATCCCCCAAGACTTTATCTAAAACAGATACGGAACTGCTGTTGTCGTCCCTATACATTTATTATGCCCAAAAAGTATTTAAGGGAATCGATACGCAGCAGATAACGGAATTGGGTTGGTTTTTACCTCGAAAAAACATTTCTTATGGGGTTTTACTCGATTCCTTGCTTGTAGATTCTAAATTATTAAACAAAAATGAGCGTCAGCAATTGGGACAATATTATAGACTCCGAGAGGCCTTAAAAAAGTATCGACAGCTAGCCCAAAATGGAGGTTGGGATTCCATTGTAATGAGTCCATTTGTAAAATATATGTATCCCAATGACAGTTCTAAAACCATTGGTCAAATTAGAAAACGACTTTTTGTTACGGGGGATTTAAAAAGGGATTCCAAAAGCAATTGGTATGACGAGGAATTAATGGCGGGTATTATTAATTATAAAAAAAGAAATGGGTTTAAACTAAATTACAGCATTAGTTGTGCCCATGTAGACAACATGAACCTGCCCATTGCTGAAAGAATCAAAACCATCATGGTAAATATGGAGCGCTGCCGATGGATTTCTCCTGAGTTGATTAAAGCCGATGAATACATCATCATCAATATCCCCTCTTTTAAATTAATTTACAAAAAAAACGGCAAAAAGGAGTTAGAATCGAATGTGTTCGTGGGGAAAAGCATGACTGAAACAGTAATTTTTAGCGGTACTATAAGCTACATCGTTTTTAGCCCCTATTGGATTGTTCCTAAAAGCATCATTGATAATGAACTAAAACAGGCTATGGCACGTGATAAAAATTATTTGGTTTCCCATAATATGGAATGGAACAATGGCGATGTGAGGCAAAAACCCGGACCCAGAAACTCTATGGGATTGATTAAATTCATGTTTCCCAATACGAATAATATTTACTTGCACGATACTCCGGTCAAATCATTATTTGAGGCTGAGGTACGAACATTTAGCCACGGCTGTATTAATATGAGCAAAGCTAAAGAATTGGCAATCTTGCTTTTAAAAGACTACCCCGATTGGCCGGTGGAGCGCATCAATACGGCCATCAATGGTGGGGTGGAAACAACTTGTGTCCTCAAAAAGAAAATACCCGTTCACATTGGCTATTTCACAGCTTGGGTTGATGACGCTGGAACCATTAATTTTTACAAAGACGTTTATGAACGGGACGATCGTTTAGCGACTATGTTATTTAGTAGCGGGGGCAAATAATCGAATTTTAAGGCGCAGGATCCGGAATGATTGCCTGAACGCCATCGATTTCCTTTAAAATTTCATCGGATAAAACCACCTCAATAGTGGCTATATTTTCTTTTAATTGTGCCATCGTCGTGGCTCCAATTATCGTACTAGTCACGAATGCTTGTTGGGTTACAAATGCCAATGACAACTCCGTTAGGGTCAATCCGTTTTTGGCTGCAATTTCTTGGTATAATCTGGCGGCTTCTGTACATTGTGAACTGTTGTATCTGGCAAATTGAGGAAACAAACGTAGTCTGGCATTGGGATGACTTTCATTTGTCAAGTATTTCCCGGATAGTACCCCAAAAGCCATTGGCGAATAAGCCAACAATCCTACATGCTCTCTCGTACAAACTTCGGCAGCACCCACCTCAAAAGTCCGATTCAATAAGGAATACGGATTTTGAATGGTATTAATTCTTGGCAAATTATGGTGTTTGCTTTCCTCCAAATAACGCATAATCCCCCAAGGCGTTTCGTTTGAAATTCCAATATGATTTATTTTTCCTTGTTTGATAAAACCTTCGAGAGTTTCTAGAACAGCGCGGATGTTGTCTTCCCAAGCATCGTCTTTGACTTTGAAACCACGTTGTCCAAAAAAGTTGGATTTGCGCTCTGGCCAATGCAATTGGTACAAATCGATATAATCTGTTTGCAAGCGTGTCAAACTTTTGTCAATCGATAAGGCAATACTTGCCGGAGAAAAATCCATGTTTTCTCGAATGTAAGCCAACCCTGGATTAGGACCAGCGATTTTTGAGGCCAAAATTATATCTTCTCTTTTACCTGTTTTTTTGAACCAAGTCCCAATAATTTTTTCGGTGCTACCATAGGTTTCCTTTCGCCCTGGAACAGAATACATCTCGGCAGTATCAAAAAAATTCACTCCTTTTTCTAGAGCGTAATCCATTTGGGCGTGCCCTTCGGTTTCTGTGTTTTGTTCGCCAAAAGTCATTGTGCCAAGGCAAATTTTGCTGATTTTTATGTTGGTATTGGGCAAATGGGTATATTTCATGTATTGAAGAGCTAAAATAATAGGATGCAAAAGTAAACTTTAGGACGCGAATTTAGCCCGTCTTCACCTTTTTTTTTAAAACAAAAAGGCTCGGCATTTTGATGCGAGCCTTTTTAAATTTAAATTTTAAAAACTTAATTTATGTCCTTAAGCATTTCGGCGATGGCGTCTAATCTTGGAGTTAGAATGATTTCAATTCTGCGATTTTTGGCTTTGCCTTCTGCGGTTTCATTACTGGCTAATGGGGAAAATTCTCCTCTTCCGGCAGCAGTTAAATTCTGCTTGTTGACACTTTTGTTTTCGCTCAAAATAGCTACAATTGACGTGGCTCTTTTGGTCGATAAATCCCAATTATCGGCAATGGGTCCGTTGCCTCCAAAAGGATCGTCGTCGGTATGGCCTTCGATTAAAACGGAAATGTCGGGATTGTCGCCCAATACTTTACCTACTTCAACAACTGCTTTTTTGCCTTCGGAACTTACGGCCCAACTACCGGAATTGAATAGCAATTTGTTCTCCATAGAAACATATACTTTTCCGTTTTTTTGTTCCACTGTCAATCCTTTTCCTTCAAAACTATTCAAGGCTTTCGAAAGCGTTTCTTTCAGTTTTTGCATGCTCGCTTCTTTGGCGGCTATCAAAGCTTCCAATTCGCTCAATCTTTTTCCGCTTGCATCCAAACGTTCTTGCTCTAATGCCAATGCTTTTCCTTTGGTTTCCAATTGATCCAATAGCTCTCGGTTTTTAGCTAAATTCGTTTTCAAAGCTTCAGAGCTGTTTTTTTCTAAAGCAGTGTATTCGGCTTGCCATTTATCGCGCTCTAATTTTACTTTATCCAGCTCTTTGTTTTGGACATCACGGTCTAGTTCTAGCTGGGTTTTGGCTTTCAGTAAATCGGCATTTTCGTCAGCAATACTTCTGTTTTCTTTTTTTAATTCGGCGTATTTGCTTTCTAAATCAGTGTATATTTTTTTAGAAACACAAGAGGTTGAAAGTGCTAAAATCAGTAATCCGAGGGAAATTCTTTTTATCATTTTAAAAAAATTTAAGGTTATTTGGGAGTATTTATATAATTAATTTATTCTATTTCAACCATTATCGGACAATGGTCAGAATGTTTGGCTTCGGCTAATATAACGGCTCTTTTAAGTTTTTGTTTCAAGGATTCGCTAACCAAACAATAATCAATGCGCCAGCCCTTGTTTTCTCTTCTAGCACTGGGTACACGAACCGTCCACCATGTATAGTTATCCGGGTCTTTATTGAAAAATCGAAAACTATCAATGAATCCGTTTTTCATTAAAGCATCAAGCCATGCTCTTTCCTCTGGTAAGAAGCCCGAAACTTTTTTATTTCGAACGGGATCATGTATGTCAATTGCCTCATGGCAAATGTTGTAATCACCACAAATTACGAGGTTTGGGATTGTCTTTTTAAGTTCGCTAATGTATTTTTGAAAGTCATCCATGTACATAAACTTATGGTCTAATCTTTCGCTGTTTGTTCCCGATGGAAGATATAAACTCATCACCGATAAATCATTAAAATCAACACGAATGTTCCTTCCTTCAAAATCCATATGCGGAATTCCCGTTCCAAAAACCACTTTATTGGGTTTGACCTTTGACAAAATTGCTACGCCACTATAGCCTTTTTTAGTGGCCGGAAACCAGTAATGGTAAGGATAGCCGGCGAGCTCAATGTCTAATAGAGGGATTTGATCAGAAGTGGCTTTTATTTCCTGAAGGCAAATGACATCGGGGTTGGCTTGTTGTATCCAGTCTATGAATCCTTTAGAAATAGCAGATCTAATTCCATTTACGTTATACGAAATGATTTTCATTATCATCTTTTTGGTTTTCAAATGTAGTAAAAAGTATCAAAGATTGATGTCTTAAAAAGGAAGAAAATGGGGTTTTTTTCTATCTTTGTTTTTTATCTCAACAAACAAATATGGGTTTAGTTACCGCTAAAGAAGTTGCAAAAGTAATCAAAGTGGATAAGTATGGTATTTTAGGTACTTTTTCAGGCTGGTTGCTTATGAAAATACTGAAAATATCCTCTTTAAATAAATTTTACGACAGAAACAAACATTTAAAAGATGGGGAGTTCCTAAATGCTATAATAGAAGATTTGCAAATCAACTTCGAAATTCCAGAAGCAGATTTAAAACGCTTGCCTAAAGAAGGGGCTTATATCACCATTTCAAACCACCCATTAGGTGGAATTGATGGTGTTTTGCTGTTGAAATTAATGCTTGAAAGAGAGCCGAATTTCAAAATCATCGCCAATTTCCTTTTGCACAGAATAGAGCCTCTCAAAAAATATATTATGCCCGTGAATCCATTTGAAAATCATAAAGAGGCTAAATCTAGTGTGATTGGAATCAAGGAAACACTGCGGCATTTAAGCGACGGAAAACCACTAGGAATGTTTCCTGCAGGAGAAGTGTCTACTTATAAAGACGGCAAGATTTTAGTGGATAAAGCCTGGGAAGTAGGAGCTATTAAAGTAATTAGAAAAGCACAAGTTCCTGTTGTTCCTATTTATTTTCACGCCAAAAACAGTTGGTTATTTTATATGCTTTCGAAAATTAGCGATACAATGCGCACGGCAAAACTACCTTCAGAAGTATTCAGTCAAAAAAACCGAGTTATAAAGGTGAGAATAGGGAAACCCATTTCAGTCGCAGAACAAAACGAATACTCCTCTATTGACGACTATTCGGATTTTTTGAGACGAAAAACTTATATGTTGGCCAATACTTTCGAAAAGGACGCCCCTTTTTTACAAACCCCAAATTTAAAACTTCCGAAAAACCCAAAGACAATTGTTACCCCTGTATGTCAAGAAAGTATGATCAAGGAAGTAAATTTTTTGAGAGAAAACGATTGTCGATTATTGCAAAGCAAGAATTACGAAGTGTTTTTTGCCAAAGCCAAAGCCATTCCCAATGTGCTATATGAAATAGGCCGATTACGTGAAATTACTTTTAGAGAAGTGGGCGAAGGAACCAATGAATCGACAGATATTGACACCTTCGACCAATATTATCGACATATGTTTTTGTGGGATGACGAAGCAAAAAAAGTGGCTGGAGCTTATAGAATGGGCTTGGGTTCCGAAATTTTTCCAGAATATGGAATTAAAGGTTTTTATTTGAATGAATTATTTCGATTTAAACCAGAGTTGCACGACATGCTTCATAAATCTATCGAAATGGGGCGCGCCTTTATCATTAAAGAGTACCAACAAAAACCAATGCCGCTTTTTCTGCTTTGGAAAGGAATTATTCATGTTACCCTACGTTATCCCGAGCATAAATTCTTGTTGGGGGGTGTGAGCATTAGCAATCAATTTTCTGATTTTTCAAAATCATTGATGATTGAATTCATGAAATCCAATTTTTATGATCCTTATATCGCTCAATATATTCATCCTAAAAAAGCGTTTAAAGTGAAGTTAAAAGATGTCGATAAAGATTTTATATTTGATGAAGCAGAAGCCGATTTGAATAAGTTTGACAAAATCATCGACGAGTTAGAACCCGGCTCCCTTCGATTGCCTGTTTTGATAAAAAAATACATCAAGCAAAATGCACGAGTGGTTGCCTTTAATGTAGATCCTTTATTCAATAATGCAGTCGATGGATTAATGTATATCAGAATCTCCGATATTCCGGATAGTACCGTAAAACCTGTTATGGAAGAATTTCAGGCTGAACTGGAACGAAAGCTGGCTGAGAAAGAGGAATAGATTCTGGCTAATCCATTAAACTTTCTCTTTCTAAAAGTGTCTTCAAAAATACAACCCCTTAATTTTATCTACAATAACTTGTGCCAATCGTTCATGGCTTTCATAAGTCCAGCCCGCAATATGTGGACTGAGAATTACTTTTTTGGAATTCAATAAATACTGGAAGGCTTCGGGCGTTTTTTTGTCTTGGAAAAGGGTTTCAAAAGAGCGTTTTTCATATTCTAAAACGTCTAAGCCGGCACCAAGAATTTTCCCGGTTTGTATCGCCGCAACCAAGTCTGAGGTTTCCATATTTTTACCCCTTGAAGTGTTGATAATCCATAACGGTTTAGCAAAAGCATAAATGAAATTAGCGTCTACCATCTTATCTGTTTTGGGCGTCCAGGGAATATGTAAACTGAGTACGTCTGTTTTTTGTTGAAGTTCTTCTAGCGAAACTTGTTTGGCATTACTATCTCCCACATTGTCCTGTATATCATAGCACAGTACTTCTACATCAAAACCTCGAAGTTTTTTGGCAAAGGATTTTCCCATATTACCATATCCAATGATACCAATGGTTTTTCCGTCGAGTTCATGGCCGCGGTTGCTTTCTCGGTTCCAATGTCCTGATTTTATTTCGCTATCGGCAACATTCAAATTATTGAAAAGAGATAAAATCATGCCCAAGGTATGTTCGGCAACAGCGTTTCTATTACCTTCCGGAGCGGCAATGAGTTGGATATTTTTGCTTAGTGCACACTCACAATCAATGCTTTCCAAACCTGCTCCAACCCGCGCAATGAATTGCAAATTAGTGGCTTTGTCTAAAAATGTTGTGTCAATTTTGAATCTGCTTCGGATAACAATGCCTTGATAATCTTGGATTTTTGCTTCAATTTCTTCTTTAGACGAGCTGAAGTCTTCGTGATTTATAAACCCTAGTTCTTGCAATTGTTCCATTAATATAGGATGATTGCTGTCGATATGGAGGATTTTTAGTGCTGTGGTCAAAATTATAGGTTTTTGAATGAAGATTAAAGGGTTTTAGATTTTGCGTTTGTAAACATTAAGATTGTCGATTTTACAAGGACTCACCTATCTAAGAATATAAAATCGTTAATCAAAAATCTGAAATCACTTATCCTTTTATTTTTTTCAAAGCCGCTTTAATTCCGCGAACTAATGAGGAGCTGAATCCGTGTGTTTCCATTTCGCTTAATCCCGCAATAGTACATCCTTGTGGGGTTGTTACTCGGTCTATCAATTGTTCTGGATGTATATTTTCTTCCAAAATCATTTCGGCCGCCCCCTTTACGGTTTGGGCAGAAATAGCCAAGGCGGTTTGCCAGTCAAATCCTATTTCAATCCCCGCTTGCATCGAGGCGCGAATGTAACGCAAGGCAAAAGCGGTTCCGCTTGCCGCCAAAACCGTAGCCGCATCCATCAATTTTTCGTCAATTATAGGTGCTGTTCCCAAATCTTGAAAAAGAGCCACCACATTTTGAGCTTCCGTTTTATGTATTTCGTGAAACGCAATACAAGTAGCCGACGCCCCATATTGGGCTGCTATATTGGGCATAATTCGGATGGCGCTGTTCGTATTTCCTATCTTTTTTTGTAAGTTCTCAATCGACAAGCCACTTACTCCTGATGCAATCACTTTATTTGAAATTATAGGGAGGATTTCCGATAAAACAGCATCGACCTGATAGGGCTTTATGGTAAGAATAATGACATCCGCTTCTTGGATTCCATGTTTGTTATCTGATGAAACGGTAATGCCTGATTGCTCCAAATACAGAATACTTGTCGTATTTCTTCTAGTAACTGTAACTTGATTTTTTTTCGAAAATTTGGCTATTCCTAAAGCTATCGAAACTCCTAAGTTTCCGCCGCCGATGATGTGTATTTTCATTTCATTTTTTTTAAAATCCTAAAATCATTTGTGCAATCCAAAAGTAAAGAATTATTCCAAATACATCATTTGTTGTGGAAACAAATGGACCTGTTGCAATGGCAGGATCAATTTTATTCTTGTGAAGAAAAAGCGGCACCAATGTGCCTAAAATTGCTGCAAATAAAATAACTACTATTATTGATATTGAAATGGCTAAGCCAACTTGGTATTGCTGGTACATAAATGAATGATAACCCAGCAATAATAAGGAAATGATGGTTCCTGAAATCATGGCAACAGCAATTTCTTTGCTAAAATAACTTCGGCTGAATTCTTTCAAGGTTCCGTTTGCCAAACCCTGAACTACAATTGCCGATGCTTGCACCCCAATATTTCCCGCAGTTGCCGAAAGTAATGGTACGAAAATAATCAAAGTAGAATATTTTTGAAAGGCACTTTCATTGCTTTTTAATACAAATGAAGCTACAATTTCAATGACCATTCCAATTAAAAGCCAAGGCAAACGAGCTTTTGTGAGTTCGAGTACACTATCACCAGCTTCTACGTCTTGGGTAATACCGGCGGCCAATTGATAATCCTGATCGGCCTCATCCTTGATTACATCCACAATATCATCAATGGTAATTCGACCAACTAGTCTTCCTAATTCATCAATAACGGGAATAGCCTCCAAGTCATATTTTTGCATAATCCGGGCAACCTCAACGTCTTCGGCATCTACTTTTACCGAGTTTAATTTTTTTATATATACTTCACTAATAGGTGTTTTTGCCGATGTTGTCAACAAATCTTTTAGCGACAATCGTCCCAATAATCGATCGTCGTCGTCAACAACATAAATAGAATGGACTCTCGAAATATTTTCGGCTTGGATTCGCATTTCTTTTATACAAGTCAAAACATTCCAGTTTTCGTATACTTTCACCAATTCCTTGTGCATAATTCCGCCCGCGGTATCTTCTTTGTAACGCAACAAATCCACAATGTCTTTGGCATGTTCAACATCTATAAGTTCAGATATTACTTCTTGCTTTTTACTTTGCGAAAGCTCAGCGATAATATCGGCTGCATCATTGGTTTCTAGTTCATCTAGTTCTTCGGCTATTTCTTTTGGCGAAAGCCTACTCAATATTTTTTCACGCAAATCATCTTCTAATTCAAGAAGGATTTCCGCTGTTTTTTCACTATCTAAAACCTTGAAGACATAGGTTGCCTCGTCAAAATCTAGTTCGTCTAGTATTTCAGCAATATCAGCATGATGCAAGTCATTCAGTAAAAATTCCAGTTGCCTGTCGTCTTTACTTTGAATTAATTGCTCTAATTGTTGGATTAGATCTTTGCTGATTTTAAATTCCATCGGCTTCTATTTTTTGCGTGAGTTCTATAAATTGCTCCACATTGAGCTGTTCTGGACGAAGGTCAAAAACAACATCTGACCTTAAATTGTCGGACAAATTTAATGTTTTTAAACTATTTCTCAATGTTTTTCTTCGTTGCTGAAAAGCGGTTTTAACAACCGTGAAAAATAGTTTCTCGGCGCAAGGTAAGCTATAGTTTTCTTTGCGGCGCAAACGCAACACGCCCGACTTGACTTTTGGTGGCGGAATAAACACATGTTCATCTACCGTAAATAAGTACTCCGCATCATAAAAAGCTTGAACTAAAACCGATAGAATTCCATAGGCTTTGGTCCCTTTTTTTTCACAAATGCGCTCCGCTACTTCTTTTTGGAACATCCCAGCAAATTCTGGAATTTGATTTCGATATTCTAATGTTTTAAATACAATTTGCGTAGAGATGTTATACGGAAAATTTCCAATAATGGCCAATTGCTTTCCTTCAAAAACTTCATTAATATTGTATTTTAAGAAATCTTTAGAAATGATTTTATCTTTAAGTTTTGGATAATTTTCGTCCAAATACGTCACGGATTCGGTGTCGATTTCAATTACATAGGTGTTAATTGGTTTTTCTAACAAATATTTGGTTAAAACTCCCATTCCTGGACCTATTTCTAGTACATCATCATACCCTTCGAGATTTAAAGTATCCGCAATTGCCTTGGCGATACCTTCATCTTTTAAGAAATGTTGTCCGAGGTGTTTTTTTGCTTTTACTTTTTCCATAGGGTTCATTTTTGCTGCGAAGGGGATGAAGGGTTATTTATTTTGGGTCCATCCCAGGTTGGAAGTGCTCGCTTACCACTTCAAGTTCCGTTCTAAAAGAGAGCATTTTATCTCCAAATAATTTTATCCCTTCTTCACGCAATTTTGAAGCGTCTTCTTGGTAATATTTTTCTAAAGTTGCTTTGCCATCTGTAGTGTATTGAACAGAATAGGTGAGCCCTCCCATTTCTTCTTCAATTAAAACGCGTACCATGCGTGCCGAAGAGAATTTTCCCGTAGCTATAACTTCCGGAATGTGTTTGTGTTGCATCCAAATCATCCATTGGTCGTGAACGCTTTCATGTATGTTTGTAGTGACGTTGTAAATAATCATTTTTGGATTTTAGGAAAAATATTTGGATTAAAAATTCAGATCAAAGGTTAGTGTCTCCTCGCAATTGCCTGTATTTTTTTCGGGCGTCAACAAAGTAAATACTATCTTGGTGATTAAAAATTATTTTCTCGTATAACGGCTTTGCCTTTTCGGGTTGCTGTAATTTGTTGTTATAAATTTCTGCCGAAAAATATAAGGCTTCATCAATGTAAATTCCATTGCTGTGTTGCGCTATGATATTTTGATATTGTACTAAAGCCAAATCAAACTGGCCTTGTTTCTCATAAATTTTTCCCAAACGCAACAAAGTTACCGCTTCAATTTCCTGACCTTTGAAGCATTTCAAAATCGATTGAAACTGAATAATCGCCTCCTGATTTCTTTTTTGATATAGTAGATAATCGCCCTTGGCAAATTGTTTCAAGGCCGTTTGTGTCGAATCAGCAACAGTATTGTCACTGATTAAAAGGAAATATTCTAAAGCATCATTAGCAATTAATTGCGTACTCGCTGATTTCAATTCCTTAAACTGTTTCAAAGCCCACACAAAATCTCCTTGGAAATAACTGGTTTTTGCGGCTTTCAAGCTCGCCTCATGCGCCACTTCATCATTTTTCAAATCTTCTTCTATTTGGGAATAATAAAGCAATGCCTGATTAAATTTTTCTTCGAAAAGTAAAATATCTGCCAACTCCATTTTGGCTTTAGCCACTTCAAAATCGTTCAGCTGCATTTCGAGCGCTTTCTTGATTATGGCTTTTCCTTCCTCGGGTTTTCGCAAATTAAATGCCCCAAAATGCGCCTGAAGTAGTTGTAAAGATAACGTAAATCGACTTATTTCATATTGCTTCAACAAACTGACTAATTCGGCGTTGATGGCGGCAAAATCTTTTTCTTGTGCCTTTTCAATTTTCATTTTTAACAAATATGAATTGGCTTGAATAAGGAGTTCCAAATCTTTGGTGTTTTCCAATACAAACCCCAAGATTTCCTTTGCAACTTCTTGGTCGTCATCTTCAATGGCGAGTTGTGCTAAATTCACGATACTAGAAAGGGATTCCGAACTGCGTTTATAAATGGATTTTTCTTGCATAAAAGCCTTGCCAAATTCTTTTTGCTGTACATAAAACCAACTCAAATAATGGTTCCAAAAAACATCTTGGTTTTTTTGAGTCCTTAGGATTAGAGCTTTTCGTAAGGACTCATTAAAAGTAGCATCTCTGTCTTCAGCCATAAAACGAGCCAGTTGATTTTGAATTTGTAACGAATTTTGCGGATTAACAAACGCTTCATCGAGGAAGGTAGAAATCATCATTTCAGTATTGCCTAGTTGACCATAAAGCAGGGCGATTTGATAATTAAAATTAAAAGCAGGCACTAATGCCAATGCCTTTTGATAGGATTTCAGCGCCTGTTCGAGCAATACTTTTCTCTCGAAAGAATTTGATATGGCATACACTTCGTTTGGATTTTTCTTAATTCGGTCAATTGCTTCGTCGTAGTATTTTTTAGCATTCGCTTCGTTCTTTTGCAACTGAAAATTATAACCCAATTCGACCAAAAGATCACTTTGTTTGTATCTATCTAGTCGTTCTCGAATGGCTTTTTCGGCAATGTCAAATTGACGTAATTGCTGGTAACAATCAATTGCGTGTTGAAAATACTGTGCGTTAGAAGGCTGATCTTTTAGCAATTCTTCGAAACTGATTCGTGCTTTTTCAAAATCTCCTTTGTCAAAATAATATTGCGCCAATTGCTCGTTTTGTGAAAAACAAATCAATGAAAAAAACAGGGCGATATGTAGAAAGAGTTTTTTCATGATATAAATTTTCAAGTTCTCTCTTCGGGGGTTTAGGGGGCTTTTAGACTATAATATCAAACCCACAATAGCTTCGTAAAACTTCAGGAATTACTATGCCTTCCGCGGTTTGGTAATTTTCTAAAATTCCAGCTAAAACTCTTGGAAGAGCCAAAGAACTTCCGTTGAGGGTGTGTGCCAATTGGTTTTTTCCGTCTTTGTCTTTGAAACGCAATTTCAAACGATTCGCTTGAAAAGTCTCAAAATTAGAAACTGAACTGATTTCTAACCAACGTTCTTGTGCTGTAGAATACACTTCGAAATCATACGTCAATGCCGATGTGAAACCCATATCGCCGCCACAAAGACGCAAGATTCTGTAAGGTAATTTCAGCTCTTGAAGAATGCTTTTCACGTGTTCAACCATTCCTTCCAAAGCTTCGTAAGATTTGTCAGGATGTTCCACTCGCACGATTTCTACTTTGTCAAATTGGTGCAAACGGTTCAATCCTCGAACGTGAGCCCCATAAGAACCCGCTTCACGACGGAAACAAGGGGTGTAAGCTGTAGTTAAAATTGGTAATTCGTTTTCGGCTAGAATTACATCCCTAAACAAATTTGTTACGGGAACTTCGGCCGTTGGAATCAAGTATAAATTATCGGTGGCGTCGTGGTACATTTGCCCTTCTTTGTCTGGCAATTGTCCCGTTCCATAAGCCGAAGCTTCGTTGACCATGTGCGGAACCTGAACTTCATTGTAACCTGCAGCTGTATTTTTGTCTAGAAAATAATTGATCAAAGCGCGTTGTAATTTGGCTCCTTTTCCTTTGTAAACTGGAAATCCTGCGCCTGTAATTTTATTTCCTAATTCGAAATCGATGATGTCGTATTTTTTTACCAATTCCCAATGCGGTTGCGCACCTTCGTGCAAGACAGGAATTTCTCCTTCCTCGAAAACATTTAGGTTTTCCTCTGGCGTTTTTCCTTCGGGAACAATCTCGGCTGGAAGGTTGGGTAAAGTGTATAATTTTTCTAAAAGTTCCGCGGCCAACTGGTCAGCAGTTTCAGACAATTCTTTGCTTTTTTCTTTTAATAGCACTGTTTTTTCTTTGAGAATAGCCGCTTTTGATTTTTCGCCATTTTTCATCAATTCGCCAATGTCTTTAGATAATTTATTAGATTCGGATAAAATTCCGTCTAATTCCACTTGTGAAGCGCGACGGCGATCATCTAGTTGTACCACTTCTTGAACAACACTAATGGCATCCATATTTCTCTTTGCCAAAGCGGTGATTACTTTTTCCTGATTCTCTCTAATAAATGCGATTTGTAACATAGCTTGATTTTTTAAACGCTAACTTTTATAATAATGGTAGCAAATTTAAGGAAAAATATTCTGGTTAAGCAGAAATTGTAGCCCTGATTACGTCACTTAATTTCTATTTCCATATGAGTTCAGTGAACTTCGTTTGAAGTGAAAATCTTTTTTGAGGTTTTTCCGAAAAAAGGTTACTTCACTTAGTTTTTATTTACATCGGAGTTCGGTGAATATATTTGCAACGGATAGCGGGAAATAGCTCCTAAAAAAAACTTATTTTTGCATTTCATTAAATTCTATTATGTTACAAAATCCAAAAAGATATACCATTACGGCGGCGTTGCCTTATACAAACGGACCTATTCATATTGGCCATTTGGCGGGTGTTTACGTGCCTTCGGATATTTATTCAAGATATTTAAGATTGCAAGGAAGAGACGTTTTGTTTGTTTGCGGAAGCGACGAACATGGTGTGGCGATTTCAATGAAAGCTAAAAAAGAAGGGGTTACACCTCAGGAAATCATTGATAAATACGATGGAATAATCCGAAAATCATTTGTGGATTTTGGAATTTCATTCGATAATTACTCAAGAACTTCGGCTAAAATTCACCACGAAACGGCTTCGGAATTTTTTAAAAAATTATACGAAAATGGAGATTTTGTAGAACAAGTTACCGAGCAATTATATGATGCAAAAGCGGATCAATTCTTGGCAGACCGCTTCGTTATTGGAACTTGCCCAAAATGTGGACACGAAGAAGCCTATGGCGACCAATGTGAAAAATGTGGTTCGACATTAAATGCTACGGATTTGATTAATCCAAAATCGACAATTACAAGAGAAACTCCAATCATGAAATCGACGAAACACTGGTTTTTGCCTTTGGATCGATACGAAGATTTCTTGAAAGAATGGATTCTTGTGGGACATAAAAATGACTGGAAACCTAATGTTTACGGACAAGTGAAATCGTGGATTGACGGCGGATTGGAACCTCGGGCAGTGACTCGTGACCTCGATTGGGGAATTGACGTTCCGGTTGAAGGTGCCGAAGGAAAAAAATTATACGTGTGGTTTGATGCGCCGATTGGCTATATTTCTTCTACGAAAGAATGGGCTTTGCGCGAAGGAAAAGATTGGGAACCGTACTGGAAAGATCAGGACACAAAACTGGTTCACTTCATAGGGAAAGACAATATTGTTTTTCACTGCATCATTTTTCCTACGATGTTGAAAGCCGAAGGAAGTTATATTTTGCCGGATAATGTGCCTGCAAATGAGTTCTTGAACTTGGAAGGAAATAAATTATCGACTTCTAAAAACTGGGCGGTTTGGTTGCATGAATATTTGGAAGAATTTCCGAATCAGCAAGATGTTTTGCGTTATGCCTTGACATCGAATGCGCCAGAAACGAAGGATAATGATTTTACTTGGAAAGATTTTCAAGCGAGAAACAACAATGAATTGGTAGCGATTTTTGGAAATTTCATCAATCGTGTGGTGGTGTTGACCCATAAATATTACACGGGAATTGTCCCTCAACCAAATGATTTTTATGAGGTTGACGAAGCGGCTTTGACCGAATTAAAAGCCTATCCCGCAGTAATTTCGAGTTCAATTGAACGGTATCGATTCCGGGAAGCTTTGAGCGAATTAATGAATGTTGCCCGTTTGGGAAATAAATATCTTGCCGACGAAGAGCCTTGGAAAATGATAAAAACAGATCCTGCTCGTGTACAAACCCAAATGTATGTTGCTTTGCAGATTTCGGCAGCTTTGAGTTCACTTTGCGAACCTTTCTTGCCTTTTACTGCTACAAAATTATCAAGAATTCTAAAAATTGAAACTCCGATAGATTGGAAATTAGTTTCGGAAACCTCTGATTTAATTCCTGCTGGACATAAAATTGGCGAAGCAGAATTGCTTTTCGCCAAAATTGAAGACCAGGAAATTCAAAAACAAATCGATAGACTGGAAGCTACAAAAACTGCTAATAAGGACGAGATTGCTTCGTCCCTCGCAATGACGGAACCTCAAAAAGAATTAATTCAGTTTGATGATTTTGCCAAAATGGATTTGCGTGTGGGAACGATTCTGGAAGCTGAAAAAATGCCGAAAGCCAACAAATTGTTGATTTTGAAAGTAGACACCGGAATTGACGTTCGCACCATTGTTTCGGGAATAGCCGAGAGTTTTTCGCCTGATGAAATTGTGGGGAAACGCGTGACTGTTTTAGTGAATTTGGCGCCAAGAAATCTTCGTGGCGTTGAAAGTCAAGGTATGATTTTGATGACAACTAATATTGAAGGAAAACTGGTTTTCGTGAATCCTTATACGGATGGTGTTGGAAATGGGCAGACAATAAATTAAGTACTATTGATGAAGCTAAAAGTAATCGCTTTCGACGCAGACGATACCCTGTTTGTCAACGAAACGTATTTCATAGAAACGGAACAAAAATTCTGTGGTTTGATGAGCGATTATTTGTCCCATCAGGGAATTTCGCAGGAACTTTTCAAGGTTGAAATCGACAATTTGAAAATCTACGGATACGGCATCAAAGCCTACATTCTTTCGATGATTGAAGCGGCGATGAAAATTTCTAATAACACTATTCCTATTGAAATCATTGAAAAAATAATCGAATACGGAAAAGAATTACTCGAAAAACCAATTGTTTTATTAGAGGGAGTTGAAGAAACTTTAGTTGCCCTACATGGCAAATACAAGCTCGTTGTAGCGACCAAGGGCGATTTATTGGACCAACGCAGAAAGTTACACAATTCGGGTTTGGGTCATTATTTTCACCATATTGAAGTAATGGCGGACAAGCAGGAAAAAGATTATTTAGATTTGATAAAACGTCTGGAGATTCAACCCTCAGCTTTTTTGATGATTGGAAACTCCTTAAAATCGGATGTGTTGCCCGTTTTGGCCATTGGCGGACACGCGGTGCATGTTCCGTTTCACACCACCTGGGCATACGAAAGAATTGACCATACGGTGGAGCACGAAAACTTCTGTGCTTTCGAAAAGATGACCGATATTTTAAAGCGATTGCAATAGCAAGCAGGTTTTGTGCTTTTTGAATTTTTATCAAAAGTTGAGAAAAGTCAATAAAAAAAGGTTTCCATTGCTGGAAACCCTTTTTGGTATACACTGTTTGGATTATTTTCCCAATAATAGCACATCATTTGCCACCACTTCGGTAATATAGCGTTTTTCGCCATTCTTGTCGTCATAACTTCTGTGGGTGAGTTTGCCTTCTATGGCAATTTCTTTGCCTTTGGTTACATATTTTTCGATGATTTCAGCGGTTTTCCCCCAGGCTACCACTTTGTGCCATTCGGTTTGTTCCACTTTCTCTCCCTTGTCATTTTTGTAACTATCGTTGGTGGCAATAGTCAAATTAGCTACTTTTTTTCCTCCATCAAGGTTTTTGATTTCTGGATCTTGTCCTACGTGTCCAATTAACTGAACTTTGTTTCTTAATGCATTCATGGCGTGTAAATTTAAATTGTTAGTATATTGTTTGTTGAATGGTTCGTTCCAATCAACAGGGCAAAGATGCGACGACTCCAAAAATTTAGTCGGTAGATAACTACTTACTTTCGGTTGTAACTATTTGTAAGCGTTTGTAAATGGAAAAATTTGTTTATATTTGATTGATTTATAGAAATTTAATCCCCTGAATTACTGGCTTTAAAACAAAAAATCATGACTAAAACCTGTTTGGAATGTGGAGAAAAAATTGTGGGTCGCGAGGACAAAAAGTTTTGTAGCGACGGCTGTCGCAATGCCTACAACAACAAAATAAATAAAGACAGCACTAATTTTATGCGCAATGTCAACAACAAATTGCGCAAAAATTACCGCATTCTTTCGGTCTTGAATGTGGATGGAAAAGGAAAAACCACCAAATCAAAACTCTTGAGCAAAGGTTTCGATTTTGAGTTTTTTACCAATATTTTGGAAACGAAAACAGGAAACACTTACTTTTTTGTTTACGACCAAGGCTATCGCGCCTTAGAAGAGGATTATTATATGTTGGTTAAAAAAGAAATTTAGACCCAATTCTATCCCAATGAAAAAAAGCTATTCTTCCCTTTTATCCCTCTTATTTATCCTCGGAATCCTTGGATTTTTTTTCGCCACCATGATGCCGCAAGGATCAACCGACGATGAAGTTCCGCTTTCTGAGTTTTCTACCAAAAGAGCACTGGAACAAGTCGAGAACATTTCTCAAAAACCGCATTTCGTAGGTTCCGAAAATCATGAAGTGGTGGCCAATTATTTGGTAAAAGAATTGCAGAATCTGGGTTTGGAAACTTCCGTTCAAGAAGGTTTTGCTTTTTCGGATTGGGGAACTTTGACCAAATGCAAAAATATTTTGGCTCGAATAAATGGCAGCAACAGCGACAAAGCTTTGCTTTTACTTTCTCATTATGATAGCGCGCCACATTCTTCTTCTCAGGGCGCGAGTGATGCAGGTTCTGGCGTAGCGACAATCTTGGAGAGCGTTCGTGCTTTTGTGTACAATAAAACAGCCCACAAAAACGACATTATTATTCTGTTTTCGGATGCCGAAGAGTTGGGATTGAATGGCGCGGCGCTTTTCGTCACCGAACACAAATGGGCAAAGGAAATCGGTTTGGTGCTGAATTTTGAAGCGCGCGGATCTTCTGGCCCCAGTTATATGTTGATGGAAACCAATGGCGGAAATGCCGGATTGGTCAAAGAATTGGCGGAAGCAAATCCAAAATTTCCAGTTTCCAATTCGCTAATGTATAGCATTTACAAAATGTTGCCCAACGACACTGATTTGACAGTTTTTATAAAAAACGGCAATATTCAAGGGTACAATTTTGCTTTTATAGATGGACATTACAATTACCACACGGCTCAAGATGACATCAGTCATTTGGACAAAAATACCTTGGAGCATCAAGGAGAATATTTGATGCCGCTGTTGCATTATTTTTCGGATGCTAATTTAAACTCAACTCAATCCCTTGAGGATGATGTCTATTTTACAATTCCTTATTCTTTTATCAGCTATCCTTTTGATTGGGTTTTACCAATGGTAATTATCGCTTTTGTACTCTTGTTGTTTTTGATATTTATTGGAATGGGCAAACGTATTTTGTCTTTTCCAGAAATCATAAAAGGATTTATTCCGTTTTTGGGTTCGCTACTCGTTTCGGGATTAATAACGTTTTTTGGATGGAAATTATTACTAAAAGTATATCCGCAATACAACGATTTATTGAACGGATTCACCTATAACGGCCACGATTACATTGCGGCTTTCACGCTTTTGAGTTTGGCCATTTGTTTTGCTTTTTACCAACGTTTCTCTGTCAAAAAAGTGACGATGAACCACTTCATTGCGCCATTATTTATTTGGATTCTCATCAACGGATTGATTTCCATCTTCCTGAAAGGAGCAGGATTCTTAATCATTCCCGCTTTTGCAGGATTGCTGATGTTGGCTTCTTTTGTACTTACCCAAAAGTCCAAATGGAATCTGAATCTTGTATTGAGCATTCCCACATTGCTGATTATTGCGCCTTTTATACAAATGTTCCCAATAGGTTTGGGACTGAAAGTATTGTTTGGAAGTGCCATTCTTACTGTATTCACATTTGGTTTATTGCTGCCTGTTTTTGGTTCTTTTGTGCGAAAAGGAATGTCGTCCTTAATTTTATTGGTACTGGCAATTGGCTTTTTAGCCAAAGCCCATTATTTGTCCGGTTATGAATTGGGCAAAGCCAAATCAAATAGTTTAGTCTACATTCTGGATGCCGATAACAACACGGCAACTTGGGCAACTTATGACACCAATCTGGATGAATGGACCAAAATCTATTTAAGCACGAATCCAAAAGACGCCGCTGAATTCAACTCCCTTTCTTTACCAAGTAAATACAATTCCGGGTTTACTTTTATGGCTGATGCGCCAATGATAGAACTAGCGAAACCAACCATCGAATTTCTGAAAGACAGCGTTGTTGGTAAAAATCGCTATTTGAAAATCCGAATCATGCCCAACCGAAAAGTCAATCGTTACGATGTTTTTGCCAATGAAGATTTGGATATTCAAAATTTCAAAGCCAATGGCTTGTCTTTATTGGGGCAAAAAGGTTCCAAATACGAACGAAAAGGTAAGAAATTGTTGAGCTATTATGTGGTGGATCAACTTCCACTAGAAATCGAATTCAGCCTTGCCGCTTCGAGTGTTTTGGATTTGGATTTGATGGAAAGTTCTTTCGATTTGCTGAATAATCCCTTGTTTTCAATCACAAAAAGACCCAATTGGATGATGCCAACCCCTTTTGTGTTGAACGATGCAGTAATCATTAAAAAGAAAATAAACCCTTCAAAAAGAGCAATTAAACCAATTGGTTTGAATGTTGGAAACGCCATTCAAAAAGATAGTTTGATGATTGCAAAAGACCGTTTAAAAAAACAACAATGAAACAAATTAGCATTCTAGGTTGCGGCTGGTTGGGTTTGCCTTTGGCGGAAGCCCTGATTAAAAATGGATTTTCCGTAAAGGGTTCTACAACCTCAAATGATAAACTTTCGATTATAGAAAAATCTGGAATTCAGCCTTTTTTGATTGCACTTGAGAGCAACAATATTTCGGGAGACATAGAAACTTTTTTGCAAGGAAGCAAAACCTTGATTATTGACATTCCACCGAAATTAAGGGGGAATTCAAAAGAGAACTTCATTGGAAAAATAGCCACTTTAATCCCATTTATAGAAAAGTCGAAAATCGAAAATGTACTATTTGTAAGTTCAACTTCAGTTTATGGCGACACATCGTCTTTCGACTGCGCTCAAGATGACACGCTCAGTGTGACAGAGGAAACTAAAACCTGTCCTGAAACAGAAAGCGGCAGACAATTGGTAGCAGTCGAACAAGTATTACAAACTAACATTCATTTTAAAACTACCATTCTTCGCTTTGGCGGATTGATTGGCGAAGACCGGCATCCCATCCGTTTTTTGGCCGGAAGGAAAAACCTTGAAAACCCAAAAGCACCTATCAATTTGATTCATCAAATCGATTGTATTGGTATCATCATGACGATTCTTCGACAAAATTCTTGGAATGAAACCTTTAACGCGGTGGCACCATTTCACCCAAATCGAGAGCAATATTATACCCAAAAAGCATTCGATTTGGGCTTAGATTTACCCGATTTTAATGATGAAAGCCCTACTTTTGGAAAAACAATTTTGAGCACAAAAGTCGAAAATGTTTTAGGCTATACTTTTTCAAAACCCAATTTATAGCATAAAAAAAATACACAACGCTTTTTTTCCAAAATAAATTCCATCGGATTGTCTATTATTACCTTGTGATGGGTCAGTTGGTTTCGACCTAATCTCTATTGTCTTCATCTATGCCTTACAAAAATCACCCCCTGAAATAACGAGTATAAATTGTTTTTTCTACCATATTTTTACTCTTTTTTCAGGAGAAAGATACATTCCGTCTCCCGGTTTGAGATTAAATGCTTCATAAAAGGAATCTACATTTTGCAACGGCACATAAGCACGATACATTCCTGGCGAATGTGGATCAGTTTTTACGCTGCTTTTTATCGTTTCGTCACGCGTTTTAGTGCGCCAAACTGTTGCCCAAGAAATAAAGAAACGTTGTTCTGGCGTATACCCATCTATTAATCCTGGGTTTCCGTTTGCTTTCAAATAGAGTTGCAAACCATCGTAAGCGGCATTTACACCCCCTAAATCACCTATATTTTCACCCAAAGTAAATTTTCCATCAACAAAAATTCCTGGCAAAGGTTGCAAAACGCTATATTGAGCGGCAAGTGCGGCTGTTAAAGCTGTAAATTGTTTTAAATCATCGGCTGTCCACCAATCTTTCAAGTTTCCATCAGCATTGTATCGCGCCCCTGAATCATCAAAACCATGAGAAATTTCGTGACCAATAACCGCTCCGATTCCTCCATAATTTACAGCTTCATCGGCTTGATAATTATAAAAAGGCGGTTGCAAAATTGCTGCTGGAAATACAATTTCGTTATACGAAGGATTGTAATACGCATTTACGGTTTGTGGCGACATTCCCCATTCGGTTTTATCAACTGGTTTAAAACGTTTGTCTAAATCTTCTTGAAAGCTCCATTTCGCAAGTTGTTTTGAATTTTCAAAATACGTCCCTCCTTCGTCAAGGCTCTTCAAAGTCAAGGCCGAATAGTCTTTCCATTGATCAGGATAACCAATTTTTATGGTTGATTTTCGTAATTTTTCAATAGCACTTATCTTTGTTTCTGGTGACATCCAAGGCAAATTATTGATCCGGTTTTCAAAAGCTAGAAAGACGTTCTTAATCATTTTTTCAGCTTTCACTTTGGCTTCAGCGGGGAACATTTTCTCCACATATAATTTTCCCAGTGCTTCCGCAACCGAACCATTAATTACTTGCAAAGCTCTTTCATCTCGCGCTCTTTGCTTAATCGCTCCAGTTAATGTTTTTCCATAAAATTCCCAGTTTGCATTTTCTACTGCTACTGATAATTTATCTGTTGCTCTATTTAGTAATGTCCATCGCAAATAAGCTTTCCAAGCTTCCACTTTATTATCCTTAAAAATAGTCTCTAAAGCGACCATGTATTTAGGTTGCGCAACAATCAAGGAATCTACATTTTTAAGTCCCACATTGGTCAAATACACATTCCAATTAATAGAAGGCGTTAGTTGCTGCAAATCGGAAACCTTCATTGGATTATAGGATTTTCTTCGGTCGCGTCTTTCTACTCTGTCAAATCTTGGTTTAGACATTGCTGTTTCTAAAGCCAAAATTGTTGCGGCATCTTTTTTAGCTTTCCATGGTTTTTCGCCTAAAAAATGCAACATTCTAGCCACATGCAGCACATATTTTTCTCTTTTTTCTTTTGGATCTTTGTCCTCCGAAACATAGTAATCTCTGTCTGGCAGGCCAAGACTTCCTGGCCTAAGAGTTATTACATTTCTATTACTGTTTTTTGCGTCAGCATCTAAGCCAACACCAAAAAATCCGATACCGCCAATAGGTTCCATTTCTATTAACAAAGCTTGTAAATCTTTGATGTTTTTTACAGTGTTAATTTTAGCCAAATAGGGTTTTAGTGGAGACAGTCCATTATTATTTCTACCAATAGTATCCATAATGGTTTTGAAAAGATTTACCGCTTTTCCTTGATCTGTATTGGATTTGTATATTGGATTTGTTGCGGCTTCTTTTAAAATGTTCAAGGCATCAATATCTGTCTTTTTTCGTAATTCGTTAAAGCTTCCCCATGAAGTTTTGTCACTTGGAATTTCAGTTTTGTCAAGCCATGTCCCGTTTACAAATCGGAAAAAATCATCATTTGGTTTTACTTTTGTATCCATAAACGACACATTAATACCAAGTTCTTTTTTCGCGGGAGCAATTTGCGCCTGAACGGATGAAAGTCCAAGAATTGCAGAAATCACAAAAACTAGCCTTTTCATAAAAATTTTTTTCATTTTTTCGAATATTTAGGTTTACTCACAAAGATATCATCTTTTTAAAATAAAGATTAACCCCATTGAAATAAGATTGTGTTAATTTAATTTAAAACAAAAGTCATTTTCGTATTTTTGGCAAAATCATTTTTATGCAATCTTTTTTTTCTAAATATCGAAAATTCTTTGGTGTTTTATTGGTCTTTTCAGCTGTTACAATTTTCCTTTTTTATTCGGCTTTGAAACCGGCAAAGTCATTGCCCATTTATAATCCATCCGATGTAAACCCAGAATTAGTGGATACTACGGTTCAATATATTAGCAAATACCACACGATTGCCAACTTTTCGTTTACCAATCAAAACGGCAAATCCATCACCCAAAAAGACTATGAAGGCAAAATTTATGTTGCCGATTTTTTCTTTACAAGTTGTAAATCGATCTGCCCAAAAATGACTACTAATTTGGTCGAGGTACAAAAAGCGTTTCTCCATAATCCAAAGGTAAAATTGCTGTCCTTCTCCGTCATGCCCGACATCGACAGCGTTTCGGTTTTAAAGGAATATGCCAAAATAAACGGCGTAATTGACTCCAAGTGGAACTTGGTTACCGGCGACAAAAAAGCCATTTATGCCATGGCAAGAAAATCCTATTTGGCCGTAAAACAAGGAAAACCGGAGGAACTTTACGATATGGTACACACTGAAAACTTTGTTCTTGTGGATTCAAAAAGACGCATTCGAGGTTTTTATGACGGAACAAAAAAGGAAGAAATTCAACGCTTGATCGAGGATATTAATTGGCTTTGCAAAAACTAAAAATAATCCTAAAGCTGATAATAGTCATTTAATATTTCTTTTTTATCTGTACTTTTGCAATCTAAATTCAATCTAAATAAGATTTGCAAACCACAATAGCCAATTTAAAAAAAGGAGATGTAGCCCTCATCAAAAATTTTGATGTGGAAGCTATTCCCTTAAAATTACTTGAAATGGGTTGTTTGCCCGGAAATAGGGTCGAATTACTTCAAATTGCACCTTTTGGTGATCCTTTATATTTGAATATAAATGGCTCCCACCTTGCTATCCGTATCGAAACTGCTCGTGAAATTGAAGTTGAAATTATAAACCCGAAGACAAAAAACGATCTGGAGAAGCAAATATAAGTCGAAATGAGCAAGGAGAACATCAATGTCGCTTTAATAGGAAATCCAAACACAGGCAAAACTTCGGTTTTTAACCAACTGACCGGTTTGAACCAACAAGTTGGAAATTATCCTGGCATTACTGTTGAAAAAAAACTCGGCTTTTGCAAGTTATCCAATACCATAGTGGCTAATGTGCTCGATTTGCCTGGGACTTACAGCCTGAATGCAAGCTCAATCGACGAAAATGTAGTCATCGAATTATTGCTCAACAAGAAACACAAACTCTACCCTGATGTTATTTTGTTGGTCAGTGAAGTGGAAAATTTGAAGCGCAATTTATTGCTTTTCACCCAAATAAAAGACTTGGAAATCCCAACCATTTTGGTCATCAATATGATCGACCGAATGCAATACAAGGGAATTTCATTGGACATCCCGTTTCTCGAAGATCAATTGAAAACCAAAATAGCCCTATTAAGTTCCCGAAAAGGCACCGGAATTGAGGAACTAAAAAAACTGATTGCCACCTACAAAAGCATTTCTACGGAGCCCTGCTTGAATGCTTCGGCAATTGACGAAGTTTATTTCAACAATCTCCGTAAAACGTTCCCGAACCAGTCCTTATACAAACTTTGGTTAGTAATAACCCAAGACGTCAATTTTGTGGATTTGAATAGAAAGGTACTTAAAAATGAATCCTTTACAAAAACAGATTCAGAGTTAAAAAGATTACAACAAAAAGAGACTATAAAACGATATCAATTCATCAATGACATCCTAAAAGTTGGGCAGAAGATAGATGTTTTGTCAGCCAAAGATTTGAGGAGTAAACTGGACAGAATACTGACCCATAAAATTTTTGGTTACCTGATTTTCTTTTTCATCTTATTCGGGATTTTCCAATCCATTTTTGAATGGTCTAAAATCCCCATGGATTTTATAGACACTACTTTTGCCCGATTGAGTTTTTTGGCAAACGAAAAATTGCCTGCTGGCAGCTTCACCAATTTAATTTCACAGGGAATTATTCCAGGAATTGGTGGTATTTTGATATTTATTCCCCAAATAGCTTTTTTATTCTTGTTTATTTCTATTCTCGAAGAAAGCGGCTATATGAGCCGAGTGGTTTTTTTGATGGACAAGATCATGCGCAAATTTGGACTTTCTGGCAAAAGTGTCGTGCCCCTAATTTCCGGGACTGCTTGTGCCATTCCGGCCATTATGGCGACACGAAATATTGAGAATTGGAAAGAACGATTAATTACGATTCTAGTAACCCCATTTACCACTTGCTCTGCAAGACTGCCAGTATATGCCATAATCATCGGACTGGTAATTCCGGACAAGCGCGTGTTTGGTATTATAAATATGCAGGGATTGACATTGATGTTTTTGTATCTTTTGGGTTTTGGAATGGCAATATTTTCGGCTTTTGTGTTGAACAAAGTGCTGCAACTCAAATGCAAAACATTCTTTGTGGTTGAAATGCCCAATTACAAACTACCGATGTTTAAAAACGTGGCGATAAACGTCATCGAAAAAACGAAGGCTTTCGTTTTTGGTGCAGGAAAAATAATCTTGGCCATATCGGTCGTTTTATGGTTTTTGGCTTCCTATGGTCCTGGTAAAAAATTCAATAATGCAGAAGAAATTTTGCTTTCAAAAGTAGAGAATACCCGTTTGTCCTCCTCGGAATTGAAGAACAAAATCGCTGCCTATAAATTAGAGAATTCTTTTATTGGCGTGATGGGAAAAACTATAGAGCCCGCTATTTCCCCTTTGGGTTATGATTGGAAAATAGGGATTGCCATTATCAGCTCGTTTGCTGCAAGAGAGGTTTTCGTGGGAACACTGGCTACCATATATAGCGTTGGTGGTAGCGATAATGAAGACACTATAAAAAATAAGATGAAAGCCGAGGTGAATCTTGAAACGGGAAAAACCATTTTTAACTTCGCTTCCGGGATATCTTTGTTATTATTTTATGCCTTTGCGATGCAATGTGCCAGTACACTTGCCGTTACCAAAAAAGAAACCAATTCTTGGAAATGGCCTTTGGGACAACTCATTTTCATGAGCGGTTTTGCCTATATCGTAGCCTTTTTTGCCTATCAAATCTTAAAATAGAGTAGTTATGTTTCAAGAAATTTTAGCTTATGTCACTTTAGGAATTGCCGTAGTTTTTTTGGTTAAAAAATTTTTTTTCAAAAAGAAAAAATCGGACAAGAATTGTGGGGAAGATTGCGGGTGTAAATAAATACATTCTACCCTAAAAAAATTATGTTGGTTCTTTAAACCTAAGTTTAAGATAGTAATAGATGTTATTTCTAATATTAATTTCTATGATAAATTATTATTTAAAAGTTTCAATTTATTAGTAATAATTTACTAAAAAGTCAATTCAAATAAGTTACTTTTGTATTTAGAATTTTTCTAAATAAAGCAATGTTAGATATACCTAAAGTTAGAGCTGATTTTCCGATACTTTCCCGAACTGTAAATGGAAAACCATTAGTTTATTTTGACAATGGGGCCACCTCGCAAAAACCACAAATCGTGATTGATGCAATTGCCAAATATTACCAAGAAATCAATGCCAATATTCATCGTGGCGTTCATACTTTGAGCCAATTAGCTACCGATGCTTACGAAGAATCTAGAAATAAAATCCAAAACCATATTAATGCAAAATTTGCGCATGAAGTAATTTTTACTTCGGGGACGACTCATGGAATTAACGCTATTGCAAATGGATTTGCTTCACTTTTAAAACCGGGCGACGAGGTTTTGGTTTCGGCATTGGAACACCATAGTAATATTGTCCCTTGGCAAATGTTGTGCGATAAAACTGGAGCAAGCTTGCGAGTGATTCCCATGAATGAAAAAGGGGAATTGATTCTTTCTGAATACGACAAATTACTGTCAAATAAAACAAAAATTGTGACTGTAAATCATATTTCAAATGCTTTGGGAACCATCAACCCAATCAAATATATGATTGACAAAGCACACGAATTTGGCGCAGCAATCTTGATTGATGGAGCGCAAGCTGTTCCGCATCTCAAGCCTAATGTTCAAGAGTTAGATTGTGATTTTTATGTTTTTTCGGGACATAAAATGTGTGGCCCCACAGGAGTCGGTATTTTATACGGAAAAGAAACATGGTTAAACAAATTACCCCCTTATCAAGGTGGAGGCGAAATGATTAAGGAAGTGACTTTCGAAAAAACTACCTATGCCGATTTACCGCACAAATTTGAGGCGGGAACGCCAGACATTGCCGGAGGAATTGTTTTGGGAACTGCTGTTGATTACCTGAATTCCATCGGTTTTGACAATATTCAAAAACAGGAATTAGAATTGGTGGAGTATGGAATCAAACGACTTTTAGAAATTGAAGGACTGAAAATTTTTGGAACAGCCAAGGAAAAAACATCGGTGATTTCATTTAATGTTGGCGAAATTCACCCTTATGATATTGGCACGATTATAGACAAATTGGGAATAGCGATACGAACCGGACATCATTGTGCCCAACCAATTATGGATTTTTTCAAAATTCCTGGAACAATAAGAGCCAGTTTTGCTTTTTATAATACCAAAGAAGAAATTGACGTTATGGTAGAAGCATTGAAAAAAGCACAATTAATGTTATCTTAAAAAATAAATAGGATGAAATGAGCATAACGGATAATTTGGTCGCAAACACCAATGAATATATGCAAATTTCATTTGACCAATAAAAAACAATAAAAAGCTACAAATGAAACTATTCACCCTAATTTTATTGAGCGTCGTTCTTGGGAAAAGTTGTTCAAGCCAAACTAAAAATGACTTGAAAACCGCTGTTTTGGAATATACGGCTAGCACTAGGGGTTTTTATCAAAAAATCAGTATCAAAGACCAAACAGTTTCCATTTCGAAAGACAGAAGCGAGATGGGCGAACCAGTTATAACAAAAATTTCGGATGCAGATTGGAAGGAATTGGTTGGCTATTTTGAAACCATAAATTTAGATGATTTTCCCTCTTTAAAAGCGCCAACAGAGAAACGTTTTCATGATGGTGCCGCCATTGCAAATTTGAAAGTAATTTATAAGGACAAGACTTATGAGACCAACACTTTCGACCACGGTTATCCACCGGCAGAAATTAAAAAAATAGTGGACAAAATTAATTCACTTGCTAAAGACGAATAATGACAATAAAAGAAATACAAGAAGAAATAATTGACGAGTTTTCGATGTTTGATGACTGGATGCAGCGTTATGAATACATCATTGATTTAGGTAAAAATTTACCCTTAATACAAGAAGCGTATAAAACAGACGATAATATCATCAAGGGATGTCAATCGAAAGTTTGGCTAAAAGGAGAACAAAAGGACGATACAATAGTCTTTACCGCCGATAGCGATGCCATTTTGACCAAGGGAATTATAGCGATATTGATTCGGGTTTTTTCAAATCAAAACGCTTTCGATATCTTGGCAGCCGATACTGATTTCATAGACAAAATTGGACTGAAGGAACATTTGTCGCCAACACGCGCCAACGGACTAGTTTCGATGATAAAAAATATAAAAATGTACGCATTGGCATTCGATGCAAAAAAATAAAAAAGTATGGAACAAGCAATCGACACGAACCAGTTAGGAATTGAAATTGTAGCAAAATTGAAAACCATCTACGATCCAGAGATTCCAGTTGACATTTACGAATTAGGATTAATTTATGACGTAATGGTCAACACCGATTACGAGGTAAAGATTTTGATGACACTCACCTCGCCTAACTGTCCCGTTGCGGAAAGTTTACCAAGAGAAGTGGAAGAGAAAGTAAAATCGGTTGAGCATGTAAAAGACGCCGAAGTGGAAATTACTTTTGATCCACCATGGAGTAAAGATTTGATGAGTGAAGAAGCTAAATTAGAATTGGGGATGTTGTAGATTTTCGATTGAGGATAAATAGTTTTTGACCCGAGCATCAGTATTTCAAATTTAAAATATGGGAGAAATTGTAAACAAAGTAGCTAATAGTACCTTGGAAGTTTTCGATCTCGAAGACTACTATCCAAAGGGAATTCGGTCACAAATCGATATTTCACTCTGGCTTCTTGAAGGTTTATTGCTGAAAGAAAAAGACTTTAGAGCACATTTGCAAGAGCACGATTGGTCACAATACCAAGACCAATTTGTAGCTATCAATTGTAGTACTGACGCCATCTTTCCTGCTTGGGCTTCAATTTTGGTTGCTATTCAATTAGCTCCCTTTGCCAAGAAAATAGTGAACGGCACTATCGAAGACTTGGATGCGACACTATACGAAGAACTACTATCTAAAATGGATTATTCGGCTTATGAAAACAAAGCTGTAATAATAAAAGGCTGTTCAAAAAAACCAGTTCCCATGCGCGCTTACCTATTGGCCGCTAAAAATTTACAACCCTTTGCTAGAAGCATAATGTATGGAGAAGCCTGCTCTGCCGTACCTCTTTTTAAGAAAAAATAAACATATTTATAGAAAGAAATACATTTTAATAGACCTCAAAAAAAAGGGTTTTTATTCTTCTTTCTCCACTGCGTCCTTATAATCTGGGTACAAAAACTTGTTATACGGAAAACGCGTGATATGAATTTGTCGTACTGCTTCATATACGCGTTTTCTGAATTCTTCGAAATTTTCTTTGTTTGTTGCCGAAATAAACAAGGCATTTTGTTCACCCACCCGATGCATCCAAGTGGTCTTCCATTCTTCGAGCGTGAAGTGTCTTGGCGTTTTTTCGGTCATTAAATCGTCTTGCTCTATCGTCAAGTGATTGTAAGCATCAATTTTATTAAAAACCATGATAACTGGTTTGTTATTCGCTTTTATGTCCAATAAAGTTTTGTTTACAGAGGCGATATGGTCTTCAAAATCAGGATGCGAAATATCGACAACGTGTAACAACAAGTCGGCTTCGCGAACCTCATCCAACGTGCTTTTGAAAGAATCAATCAATTGTGTTGGCAGTTTTCGAATAAAACCTACCGTGTCTGAAAGCAAAAAAGGCAAGTTTTTGATGACCACTTTTCGAACCGTGGTATCCAAAGTGGCAAAAAGTTTGTTTTCCACAAAAACATCACTTTTCCCTATGGCATTCATCAAAGTAGACTTTCCCACATTGGTATAACCCACCAAAGCCACACGAACCATTGCGCCGCGATTGCCACGCTGCACGCCCATTTGTTTGTCGATGGTTTTAATTTTTTCTTTTAACAACGCGATTCTATCCCGAACAATTCGTCTATCCGTTTCAATTTCGGTTTCTCCCGGACCACGCATCCCGATTCCCCCTTTTTGACGTTCGAGGTGTGTCCACATTCCGGAAAGTCTAGGTAATAAATATTGACATTGCGCCAGTTCAACCTGTGTTCTGGCATAAGAAGTTTCGGCTCTTTGGGCAAAAATATCCAAGATAAGGTTCGTTCTATCTAGGATTTTGCAATCTATAATTTTGGAAATATTTTTTTGCTGTGAAGGGGTCAATTCATCATCAAATATCAAGGTCGAGATATTATTTTCTTTTACATAATGATTGATTTCCTCTATTTTTCCCGTGCCCAAAAATGTTTTAGGATTGGGTTTTTCCATTTTTTGCCAAAACCGTCTTACCACCTCACCACCAGCCGTATAAGTCAAAAATTCCAATTCGTCAAGATACTCGTTGAGTTTTTCTTCGCTTTGGTTTTGGGTAACCATCCCAACAATGGCCGTTTTTTCGAAATTTATTGTTTCTTTTTCTAACATGTCTTTGAATAAGTTACAAATTTAATGATTTGCCAAGGACTTACGAAGTTGTGGGCTTATAAAAATTAGCCAAATCTTTGGAACAATCCTTTCAAACCCAACTAAAAAAAACCTACTTAATTCCTTTGATTCTCGGAACCATCAAAGCAATCACAAACCCAAAAATGCCGATAAAGGCGAATGAAAACCGCAAACTTGACAGTTCGGCAATGTAACCAATGACCGGTGGCCCCATCAGAAAGCCCAAAAAACTTACGCCAGAAACCGCCGTCAACGCTTCGCCCGTTGGGATTGTAGGGTGTTTTCCCGCAATGCTGTAAAGTGTGGGAACAATGGTGGAAACGCCCAATCCCACAAACATAAAAGCGATCGTTGAAGGAATTAGGAATGGGAAAAATACCGCGGTAAATAATCCTGAGGAAATCATAATTCCACTAATTTGCATCACTCTTATTCGTCCAAATTTATTAATTAAACCATCTCCCAAAAATCTGCCGCTTGCCATCATAATCATGAAAGAAGTGTAGCCCAAAACCGCCAAAGCGCCCGAAACTTTGATAATTTCCTTAAAATATACACCACTCCAATCGAACATCACTCCTTCGCTGGCCATACTGCAGAACCCTATTATACCCAATAAAGTTAAGGACCTATCCGGTTTTCGGAATATTTTTTTCTTTTGGTGAAGAACGGATTGTTTGGCTTTAATCAAGAACTTGAAGTTAAAAGCAACCAAAAAAAACATGATTGTGGCAACGATTAAAAAATGCGAATACGTGTTGAGTTCGAGGGTGAGCATCCCGAGACCTACTAAAGCTCCTATAAATCCCGCCAAACTCCACATACCGTGGAAAGAAGACATGATGGTTCTTTTAAAAAGGCCTTCCGTATAAACTCCTTGTGTGTTAACGGCGATGTTGGTTAGGTTTGCAAAGATGCCAAAGACAAATAATCCAAGTCCGAGTTGCCATGCGTTTTGGGCCAATCCTAAATTAGTCAAACTAAACGCATACATTAAAATAGAAAAAGGAAGAATGCGGTTGCTGCCAAAACGAGTAACTAGTTTTCCCGAAAAAAACATCATCGTTAGTTGTCCTACCGGCAAAGCAAATAAAATTGCTCCTAAATGTCCGTCACTTAAGTGTAAATCGGCTTTAATGCTTGGTATGCGGCTTGCCCAAGTGGCAAAACACAAACCCATACTGAAATAGAACATCGCCACTCCCCAACGAATTCTGTTGAGATATGAAGCTTTGGCATTTTTATACGTTTTATTGTATTTTGCCTTGTATCTAAACCTGATAAAAAAATTTAAATCTATCAAAAGAATGGGCTTTTAAAAGTGTCAAAAATACAACAATCAATCTTGAACTTACGCGATTAATAAAGTCTGCTGTAGTTTATATCGTTATTGTTTACAAATTTATGACCTTCATTTGTTGGCTGCTTTGAATCGTCGCTTCAATAATTTTCATCACGTTTAGTCCCTCATTGGCAGTCACCGGTTCAATGGTGTCGTTGCTAATGGACTGGTAAACCCCATCGAAAAAATCATAGTAATTTCCTAGTTGTGTGGGGACTTTGACATTTAGGACATCGTTGTTAATCTCAGTATGCAAAGTGCCTTCCTTACTTTTTGGCTCTTTCCCCCAAGCATCCAAATTTGGTTTCTTGCCCAATTTCAAATTGTCTTCCTGCACATCGCCACGGGGTTTTAGAAAAGAGCCTTTTTTGCCATGGACAATATAGGAAGGTATCGGTTCTCTGACAAAAAAACTAGCCTTCAATCGCACCCTGAAATCGGAGTAATACAGCAAAATATCGATATAATCGTCAACCAAAGTATTGTTACGAATCATTCGAATGTCGGCGAAAACGGCATTGGGTAAACCAAACAAAAACAGGGCTTGATCGATAAATGCGGTCCCAAATCTTTCAGAATACCTGCGCCGGGATTGGCAGATTCCTTGTGTTGTTTCGGACTCAAAACAGGATTGTATCGGTCAAAATGGAATTCCGCTTCGACGATATCCCCTAACATCCCATCATCGATTATTTTTTTTACGGTTTTGAAATCGCTGTCCCACCTCCTATTTTGGAAAACGGACAGTTTCAATCGGTTCTCTTTTGCCAAAGCTTCCAATTCCTGCGCTTCGGCAACGGTGGTCGTGAAGGCTTTTTCTACAACGGCATGTTTTCCGGCAAGCAAGACTTTTTTAGCGTACTCAAAATGAGTGGCGACGGGGGTGTTCACAATGACCAAGTCGATTGTGGCATCCTCCAAAATGGATTCTAAACTGTTAAAGCTTTTGGTTTCGGGATAATCCTCTTGTATCCGCTTTTCGCTTCTTTCCCAAGAACCAATGAGTTCAAAACCGGGATGAAGTTCCAAAAACGGGGCGTGAAAAACTTTTCCTGACATTCCGTATGACAAGAGTGCTGTTTTTATTTTTTGCATAATTGATTTTAGATTTTAGAGTGTAGATTTTAGATTAGTTGGAATGGAACGTTAATTTTAGATTTTCAAGATTATTAAAATTGACGGTTTCGTATTTATTATACGAAATCTAAAATCTGAACTCTAAAATTTATTTAGCTCTTTCGTATTGTTTTGGCCACAGAATATCGACACCAAGTTCTTTAGCAAAATCCAAGGGCAAGTATGAGTTTCTCAAGGATTCTCTAGCAAATAAAACCAAGTCGGCTTGTCCTGATGCAACAATTGCCTCCGCTTGAACTGCTTCAGTGATTAATCCCACAGCTCCCGTCAAAATTTCGACCTCTTTTTTAATTCTCTCCGCAAAAGGCACTTGATAGTTCGGTCCTAGCGGGATATTTTGGTGTGAAACCAATCCGCCAGAGGAAACGTCTATCAAATCAACCCCTTTTTCTTTCATTATATTCGAAAGTTGTACCGATTCTTCAATATTCCAACCACCATCAGCCCAATCTGAAGCAGATATTCTCACAAATAATGGCAAATTTTCTGGCCATTCGGATTGTACTGCTTCGAGAACTTCTAGCAGCAACCGGATTCTGTTTTCGAAACTTCCGCCGTACTCATCCGTTCTCACATTGGACAAAGGTGACAGGAATTCGTGCAACAAATAACCGTGTGCAGCATGAATTTCAACCACTTTAAAACCGGCTTGCAGCGCTCTTTTGGTCGCTGATTTAAAATCGAAAATTACTTTCTGAATTCCGACTTTGTCCAAGGCAATGGGTGGTTTTTCGATGGAATAATACCCCACTGCACTTGGCGCAACCATATCCCAGCCCCCATCAGTTCCCATCAGTTTTTTATTGCCTTTCCAGGGTTCTGAAACGCTCGCTTTTCTGCCGGCATGTGCCAATTGTATTCCAGGAATCGCATTTTGGGAAACAATAAACCGATTGATAGATTGCAATTTTTCGATATGTTCGTCTTTCCAAAGGCCCAAATCTCCGGGAGAAATACGCCCTTCGGGAGAAACGGCAGTCGCTTCCTGAATTATTAAAGATGCGCCACCACTGGCTCGACTTCCCAGATGCACCAGATGCCAATCATTGGCAAATCCATCGCTTGCGGAATATTGGCACATGGGAGAAATGACAATTCTATTTTTGAATGTGAGGCTTTTTATTTGGAGTGTCGAAAATAATTTTGATTTCATGGCTTTATTTTTAAATAGGGAAAGCTCCCAATGCTAGCTAAAATTGGTTTTAAAAAAGTAAAGTTACTGCACATTTAGAAAAGTAAAAAGAGAAATAGGGTATTAATTAACAAATTATTATCGTGTTAGCCAAAAGTAAACCTTTGCAACTAAAATAGAAAGTCTTACTTTTGTGCACTATACCGAATTTAAAACCAAGAAATGGAAATAGTTATCAAGCTTTCTCAATTTTTATTGAGTCTCTCCTTACTGATTGTACTTCACGAATTAGGACATTTTATTCCTGCAAAATTATTTAAAACTAGAGTCGAAAAATTCTACTTGTTTTTTGACATCAAATTTTCTTTGTTTAAAAAGAAAATTGGTGAAACCGAATATGGAATTGGTTGGTTGCCGCTTGGTGGCTATGTGAAAATTTCGGGGATGATTGACGAAAGCATGGACAAAGAGCAAATGGCTTTGCCTGCTCAACCATGGGAATTTCGTTCTAAACCAGCTTGGCAGCGTTTGATTATTATGCTTGGCGGTGTTATGGTCAACTTTATTCTGGCCTTTGTAATCTATATCGGGATGGCGTATGCTTATGGTGATTTATACCTCAACAATTCAGAATTAAAAGATGGAATTGCCGTTACCAGTATTGTTGGAGAAGAATTGGGTTTCAAAACAGGTGACAAAATAATCACCATTGATGGCGAAAAAATAGCCCATTTTGATGATATTCCAGTGAAATTGTTGTTTTCGAAATCAGCCGTGGTCAGCCGAAATGGAGTGGAACAAACCATACATTTCCCGGTGGACTTGATTGACAAGGTATTGAAAGGTGAAAAACGTCCTTTCATTGGATTGAGAGAGCCCTTTATGGTAGCCATGGTTCCAGATACATCAGCCAATAGCAAAGTGCTTCTAAAGAAAGACATTGTCAAATCACTTAATGGCGTACCAACAAAATATGCTGATCAGGTTATGACGCTTTTGATAGCCAATAAAAACAACACCGTTAATGCTGTTGTTTTAAGGGATGAGAAAGAAGTTTCATTGAAAGTTAAAATTAACAAAGAAGGAAAGTTAGGGGTTGGTATAGCTTCCGTTGGAACAAAAAGTCTTGAAAAGCTAGGGATTTATAAATTTAGCCAACAAGAATATGGGTTCTTTGAATCGTTCTCGGTAGGAATTGAAAAAGGAAAAAACCAATTATTGGGGTATGGCAAACAACTAAAAGCGATTTTCAACCCTAGTACGGGCGCTTACAAAGGCGTAGGTGGTTTTAAAGCTATTTTCGATATTTTTCCAAGCACTTGGAGCTGGGAAGTTTTTTGGAATATTACAGCCTTGTTATCTATCATGTTGGGGGTAATGAATTTATTGCCTATTCCTGCATTGGATGGCGGTCATGTTTTATTTTTATTATACGAGATGATTAGCGGCAAAAAACCAAGTGATAAATTCCTTGAAAATGCACAAATGGTTGGTTTTATACTACTTATCACACTCTTGTTATTTGCCAATGGAAATGACATTTACAAGGCGATTGTAGGCAATTAAAAAAAAATGAAATTTTATACTGATTTGTTTGCGAAAAATAATTTTAACGCTATATTTGCACCGCTTTAAAAGTGAAATACACTTTCCTTCTTAGCTCAGTTGGTTAGAGCATCTGACTGTTAATCAGAGGGTCCTTGGTTCGAGCCCAAGAGAGGGAGCATTTTAAAAGACTTTACATTTTGTAAGGTCTTTTTTTTTGATTATAAGTCAATAAAATCAACCCTTCACAACGTTTTATTGAAAATAGGGGTTTTGTCATTTGACAACTTTGACAGGTTTTTTGATAAAAAAAAGGTATCCATTGCGGTACCCATCTAAAATCTCGAGGTACCCATTTTCAAATTCCGAATCGTATGCCAATTGTCTAACTCAAAACAATTGGAAAATGCACCAAGAAAAAATCACAATTCTGTTTGTAATTAGCGCAAACAAGACAAATCAAAAAGGATTATGTCCTCTTAATTGTAGAATCACACTGAACAAAGATCGCAAACAATTCACTACTGGACTTTTTGTAAACCCTATCTGCTGGGAAAATAAACTACAAAAAGTTAACTCTAATGATGACAACTACAAATTTATCAATGCGCAAATTAAACAGATTCAAACCAAAATAAACAACATTGTATTGGTATTCCAACTTCAAGGTGAAATTTGCACTCTTGATAATATCTACAATAAATACTTTGGCGTAGAAATTAAAAAAAAGGAATATGTTCTCAACTATTATAAACAATACCTCGCCAAAATCAAAAAACTTGTTGGATTAGAAATCAAAGCGAGTACTTACAATAAATTCGTTTATGTTGGAAACCATCTAGAATCATTCCTGAAATGGAAGTTTAAAAAAGCAGATTACCCTCTAGAAGAATTAAATCTACAGTTTCTAGATGATTTTGACTACTATCTAAAGACCGAGAAAAAACAAGAACAAATCACCATCAACAAAACCATTCAGAGACTTAGAGCGCCTATTAAACAAGCGATTTCAGAAGGTTATTTAGACAGAGACCCATTTGTGCTTCACAAGTCTAAAACTGTCCGTAAAACCGTTATATTCCTTACTACTGAAGAACTCAAAAGCCTTGAAGATGCTGTATTACAGCAAAAAAGATTAGTTGTAATTCAAGATCTTTTCATTTTCTGTTGCTACACAGGATTAGCCTTCAACGAAATGGCTCATTTAGAAAAGCAACATATTCAAATCGGTTTCGATGGTATTAATTGGATTAAGATGAAACGAGAAAAAACTCAAGGTTTAATCTCTATTCCAATACTACCAAAAGCACAAGAGATTATTGAGAAGTATGCAACGGAAAATAATCAAATATTTCCTTCTATAAGTAATCAGAAGTTTAATTCATACCTAAAAGAGATAGCAGACATTATTGGTATTGAAAAAAGACTTACGCACCATATTGCAAGAAAAACATTTGCTTCAACTGTCCTCCTGTATAATGATGTTCCAATGGAAATTGTTTCTGAATTATTAGGTCATTCTAATATGACAATAACGCAAGAGAGTTATGGTAAGGTTGTCCAGAAGAAAGTGAGTGAGGCGATAATGAATCTTGCAGAAAAATTAAAATGAAAAATTATATCCTGATCAACACTATATTTTTAGGTGGTCAGGATTTTTTTCAAAATAAATTCACCAAATGTGAAAAACCGTAAAATAATATCACCGGAATATGCACTGAAACTTTTGGTAAAATCAAATATGCCCAACAATAAATCGTAGGTGCTTTT